>Ga0181525_10000993_pt1 | contig 24566 bp, 21 predicted proteins | sample PEATcosm2014_Bin_48_FD_121100 | JGI IMG/M metagenome (GOLD analysis project Ga0181525, IMG submission 121100) | Peatland microbial communities from MTU Mesocosm Facility, Houghton, MI, USA - PEATcosm2014_Bin06_10_metaG | ecosystem: Environmental > Terrestrial > Soil > Wetlands > Peat | place... | reverse complement strand
TTCCCATCGTGATCGCTCTCGCACTCATCTTTCGCTTCGCCCCGCCTTTACTGGATGAACAATTCTCCGCTCGGCCAATCGCGCAACAAATCGCACCATTGGCGCCGCCCAGTGGACAAGTCATGGTCTTCCGCGCCCGCCGCGAAATCCAATTCGGACTCGCCTTCTATCGCAACCAACCCATCGGCCGCTACGGAGAAAATCCTGTCCCAACCGGCGAACACCTCGTCGTCGCTACCTCTGGATCGCAAGCGGAACTCGCCTCCGATCTTCCCGGCCGCCTCGTCACCCTCGTCGGTTCTTACGCTCCGCAGAAGCTGGAATACTTCTGGGTCTCCGCAGCCGCGATCAGGTGAAGCTCAAGTCATCTCGAACGCAGCCGTTCTTCAGGCGGAGTGAGAGCCTGCCCTGAGCTTGTCGAAGGGGATCTCGCGTGGTCAGAATCTCAAGCCTTCTCTGTGGCGGACTACGCCACTAGAATGAACCCATGGGTAAACATGATATTGGCCCAAGCGAAGTCGACTTGGTTTCACTGCTTGCATTAGTTCAGACCGGCAAAGTAGCTGAGGCGATCTCAATCGTCGAGGCGATTCCGAACCCGATGGAAGCTTCGGTTGCTTTTATAGAGCTGTCCAGACAAGCCTATCGCGAACTTCACGATATCTCTTCGATGGTTGCGCTCGGCAATGCCGGGACTCAATTCGCCTTGTCGAAAGCCGCGTCCTCCGAGGACTCCGCCGATGCTGACAAGTTGCGGAGATCTGCAAAGATACTTGCTTTCAACACGGCGGCCAACTGCTGGCCCGGCTGGGGGGATATAAGCCTCGATATAAAAGAGGATCATCTGCAGGCGGGGCTGAGCCTGGCGGCGCTTTGTCGAGACCTGACAGCGGAGTTGAATCTGGGCCATAAGCAGCGTGGAACTGCCCATTGGCTTATCGGAGCACTGGCTCTTGCGATGCGCCAGTATGCGGAAGCGCTCGTCGAACTTCAGCGCGCAAAGGAGGAATATCAAGCTGGTGGCGATTCGGATTGCGTCCTGATGGCCGAGGGATATACGGCTCTGGTGCTAAAGGCACAACCGGAGTCGCGATTAGCCGGCGATCGTGAACTGGCACGCATATTGCTGTTGCTGAGCAACCGGGGCTCTAAAGATGCACAATTCTTCGCGGATCAGCTCATCACCGCCGACCGAGTGCTTATCAGTGCGAACCCGAACGCATGAAAAGGGACATATCATTCATCGCGTTGCCGTGTTTGATTCCTACGACCTTCTGTGTGGCGCCCTACACTAGCGTGCGGCCCAAACACGCCCGCTGTTGCCTCTCCGTGTTCTTTCGTTTGCCTCGCCCCCCGCGCAGCCACTAAACTCAGGAAAGCGGCAAGCGTTTCGCGCCTGGAAGGACGCCGCAGTCTCGCAGGAGCCCCGGGTGGAAATTCTCGATCTCAGGCACTTTTCGTCGGACGACTTGCGCCCTTTACTGGACGACGAAACCCGCACCTGGTCGCAACTACTGAGCTGGGATTATCATGGCTCCGCCGACATGATTCTGCGTTATGTCGACACCAAAATACTTCCGGGCTATGCCGCCATCGATCGCGGCCGCATCTTCGGCTATACGTTCTTCGTCTATGAAGGCAGCAAAGGCGTGATCGGCGATCTCTACGTCAGCAACGGCGAGAAGCATGATGCCAACGATGTCGAACGGCAATTGCTCCGGCACGTAATCGAAACCTTGCAGCAGTCGCCGGGTATTCACCGCATCGAAGCCCAATTGTTGGTTCACGAAACCGGAGCGGTCGCCGAACCCTTCGCCACGCAAGGCTTCAGTCTTCATCACCGGCTTTTCATGATGCGCCCGCTGGAAAGCACGCGTGCCGTCGCTTTATTTCCGCCGAATGAAGAAATCGAGATTCGCCCGTGGTCGGAGCATGATTACGATGCCGTCGCCGGGCTGATCACCAATGCTTATCGCGGACACGTCGACTCCCAAATCAACGACCAGTATCGCAGCCTGAGCGGATCGATTCGCTTCCTCAATAACATTGTCCGCTTCCCCGGCTGCGGCATCTTCGACGCCGAGTCTTCATTCATCGCGAAACATAAAAAGACGCGCAGCCTCGCCGGAGTAATCCTATGCTCGCGCGTCCGCTATGACGTAGGCCACGTGACTCAAGTCTGCGTTCTGCCCGAGTACCGTTCATTAGGCATCGGACAGCAACTCATCGCCGCCACTACGGCCAGCCTGCAACGCAGAAAATTCGTCGCACTCTCGCTGACAGTGACGGAGGCTAACAACCGCGCCGTCGAACTCTACCAGCGCCTCGGCTTCGAAACCAAACGCATCTTCGACGCGTTTGTCTGGGAAGACTAATGACTCACTTCGCCTGCGCCTCTTCGCAAGAATTCTCCCATCACCTCGCCGTTTGACCAGAAATTTCTCGAACACCTGACCGTGAAACTCGGCAATCGTTCCGTCAGGCCTGATCGTGCGAGCCTTAATACCCGAGATATCTTCATCCCGTTCTTTGTAGAAAGGAATCTCAATGTCGCCATACTTCCGTCCCTCTTCTTTGAGTATCTTGATGCGGAAGTAATTGTCTTCGTGAGGGACGCGATCGTCGTATCGAGCGACCTCGCGGTATAAAATAATCGCGGGCACGCCCGGAGCCGCCGGATCGCTCGTCATCTTGAGTTCGTCAGGCGAGACTGGCTGAAATCCAACGCCGGCGAAAACCGGAGCTGTAACCAGAAGAAACGCAAACGCGAGAAGGACCAAAGAGCGACGGGTAGACATAGGGCACCACCTTCGAAAGCACAATTAGAAGAGCTTGAATCTACAAAAGGTATACCGCCCCAACCACCAAGAACCGAATACGGAAGCCCGAATTCGCACCTATCCTATCAAACTTTTGCGGCTAGCGCCGCAAAAACCACATCGCCCATCCCGCCACGAAAACACCGCCTACAAACATGGCAAAGCAGTAGAGGCCGTAGCGCACTTGATCCCGCGCCTGGCTGCGCTGCGTGATGCCGAAGACAATGGAGGCAAAGAACGCGAACACTATCGCCGCGCTGAAGTGTGAGAGGGTGAGGGTGAAAGGCATTACTGCTTCTTTCCAATCGCGATGTGATAGGCGTCGGCCACGCTGAGGAAGTTAAGCAAGCCCGCAACTATGAGAAACTTCGTTCCGTAGTCCGCCGTCGCGTGCGAGATCATGCCGATACCCCAATCTTGCGCCCGCGCGAAGACATAAAGTCCGCCGGCACCCAGGTCTCCGACAAACCCGAGCACGTCGAGAATGTCGCCGCCATTGGGCTTGTAGATGTGACCTTGCATGCCGAGTCCCAGCAAAAACATAGTCACCACAGAAACCATCAGCAAAATTCCTCGCACCCACTTTTTCTGCATCAGGTGCCCCGCGCCAGGAATCAGCCATCCCACCGCGGGTGCCAGCACAGATATCGTCGTCATCGCCGCTGGCGCCGCCGCATCATTCTTCTTATCGCCTGACTTCGGTGCTGTCGCCATTTAGATAATCACCAACTCACGCTGAATTTTCCCCGTTACTTCCGCCTGCCCATTCCGCACCAGAACGTTCACTTCGCTGCGTACGCCAAACTCCGGCAGATAAATTCCTGGCTCGATCGAAAAACACGAGTTCTGCAAGATCTGCCGCTCGTCGTGAATCTCAAGATCGTCCATGTTCGCCCCGTTGGCGTGAACATCGGTGCCAATCGCATGGCCTGTACGATGGATAAAATATTCGCCAAATCCCGCCTGCTTGATCGCATCGCGCGCCGCTTTATCCACTTGCCAGCCCGCCATCGAATGCCCCGCGCCGATTCCATCGATCACGGCCTTCACGCCCGCATCGCGCGCGTCGCGCACCGTAGCGAACACCTGCTTCATTTTATCGGACGGGGCTTTGCCCACAAATCCAGTCCAGGTAATGTCGTAATACACCGCGTGCGGCGTACTCTTCTTCGCCCAAACATCGAGCAGAACAAAATCACCCTCGCGGATCGGCAACGAACCCTCGGCGTGAGGCTCATAATGCGGATTACCGCTGTTCGCATTCACCGCAACCACAGGCCCATCTTCGGTCTCTAGGTTCTCGCGCCGGAATGCCTCCAGAAACCACTGCCGCATCTTGTATTCCGTGGTCCCACCATTGCGTGCTCTTGTGCCAATTTCCCTAAACGCCGCTTCCGTAATCGCATCAATAGAATCCCGCGCCGCAAAGTGACTCTGGATTTGCTCGGCGCTCCAGGTCGCCTCAAACTGCGCCACCAGATCGCAAGAACTCACCACGTTCTTCCCCAGCCCGCGAATCAGTTCCACCGTCCCCGCATCCACCAGCGAAATCGTGAATACCAGATTGTTCGGCGAATACTGCATCGCCACATCGCGATAGGGAGACAGCATCACCTTGACTTGCTCAAACAACTCCTGCCAGCCCGCATATTGCAACTTCTTTCCCGGCAGTGAATCCAGATGTCCGGTTTCGATCTTATGCACCAGTTTGACCGGTTCGCCCTCGGCGGGAATCAGATAGAACCAGCGTCGGGTGACCATCAAACTCCCGGGCAATCCCAGCAACCGGTACGCAATAGGATCGCGATGATGATGATCGTAAAACAGCCACGCATCGATGTTGCGTTCACGCAACGCGGCCTGGATAGCTGAGAGGTTCATGGGCAAACCTTCATTCTAAACAACATACGAAATTTGCGCGAATTTCCGCCTTGGCAACAAATCTCAAAGCTGTTCTAGGGCCGAAAGTCTCCCAGTCCATCTTTAGTTCGTAATAGCACTTACAGGCCATTTCGGGTTACTCGCGATTGACCCATACTAATCATGGTCACGAAATATCCCCCCGAGCGATCCGACCCATCGCCCAAAACGTCCGAAGTACAAGCTGGCAGGAGAATCGAGTGAATCTGAATACGAAATCGGTTGTAATGTTTTTCGCGAGCGCGCTGTTAGCGCTTCCCGCAGCGAACGCTAATTCGCACCGCCTCGCCCCCGGCGAGGGAGGAGCTGAAATAGGCCTCACGAGCGCATCCTGCCCAAAATCAGGCTGCCAGGCCGCAGGACAAACCTTTTACGTCTCCGTGCCGAAGAGCGGCGACGGCACCTTCTACTTCACTAACGATTCGGGTGCGAGATGGTCTACTTTGCAACTCACTGAAACGGGAGTTCCCGCCAGCGACATCAATTGCCTGCAAAATCTGTTCGTCAACTGCTCGGTGTCCACCGTGAACGGTGTGACTACGATTCTGCTTAGTGGCGTCAACTCGCGCTTTGGTGGAATCGGCAGCGGTCAAACCTTCGTATTGGGCGTCGACTGCAACCGTTGCAGCGATTCGCACAACGGATTGAATATCTCTGGCAAAGGGAATGTCCAAGTTCCCGAGGCTGGCTCCTTCGATATGCTGTTGGCGGTACTATTCTTGGGGCTGATCTGCGCTATCGCCTATTGGCGGAATCGTGACGAACTCATCGCTGCGAACGCTCGCAGGTAAGGAACTCGATCGACTGGCCGCCAGAATTTCACTGTCGGCGAAAAGCGCTACAGAGTGAACGTCACCGTTCCACTGTCGCCGTTTGCGCAGGGTTGTGCGTTCCCCGGTCCTTGCGGGATGATCATGTAAGTGCCCTTGACAGAACTGCCATCGAGGGCGCTGGTGCCGCTCACTTGGCCAATCTCCACTCCGGAGGAATTCACCAGTTCCATCACCACGTTCGTGCCGCTGACAACGCCTGAAATCGTCGCGCCTGCCAGGCAATAGCCTGTGATTGCGACGTTGCCGGTGAGGGTAGTATTGCTGATGCCCGTGTTTTGTCCTTGGGCGATCTTGCCGGTGATCGGCCAAACGTCACCGGTCTTGTTTGAGGTGAAAGTTCCCTGCAACGTTCCCTGCAGAGGAGCCACAAGATTGGCCGTCCACGTTCCGGTGAGGGGGGCTGACTCGGAACCCGAGCAGCCGGACGCCAGAATCGTGAAATTTCCGCTCATCGATTGATTGGCTTGCACTGTTCCTGTCAGATTTACGGTTAAACCTGTGGGCGTTATGACCAACGCGATGTTCGTCCCGCTCACACTGCCGGTCACACTCCCCACCCCGGAGCAGGGCGTATCGATCAACGACAGACTGCCAGTGATCGTGTCATTGTTCTGCACCAGGAATCCGGACTCAGTCTTAGCGATCTTAGGATTTGCCCCCTTCAGCAACGTCATCTGCCAGTTCCCGCTGAGTGCACTCGATGAGGATGTAGAACTGCTGCCGCCTCCGCACGAAGCAACGAGCAGCAATGGTGCAGTGATCAATAGAAGTCTGATTCGCATACCTTGGCCTTTCAGGGTGTCGTCCGATTCAGTCCCTCTTGGGGAACCCGACAGAGCAAATGGGAAGAGGGTCAACTGCTCTCGTTGGACCGCCATGCCTGAGCATTTAAGGCTAGCTTGCCTAGCTGTAGCTTATGTTACTGAAAGATGAATGTTGCGTTAATTTCGGGGGCTTACGATACAAGAGAGGTGACGTTTAAGAGAATGAGATGGCCTGCGGACCAAGTCGCCTTGGCCGCAGGCCGCTAGAGTTTACTAATTTACAGTCTGATCGACCGGAGCCGACGCGCTTCCGAGGTTGTTGCCATCCCCGGTGTAGGTTGCAGTGATCGTTCTCGCCCCTGCCGACTCGAATAGGATTGCGCAGTCGCCGGTGCCTTTTGCAGTGACATTACCCGAGCAACTTTCGCCCGTGCTGGCGCTTACGGTTACGCTGCCCGTAAACTTGCCATCCCCGCTCGCAGCTGTAACGGCATAGTGTACGGTCACTCTCTGTCCTGGCTTCGAAGGATTCGGAGTGTTGCTGGTGATCGCAGTGCTGGTGCCCACTTGATTCACCGTCAACGGCACGGTCGCAGTAGCAGTATTGTAGTCCGCGCGGCTGGTGGGGGTGAACGTAACCGACAGAGTTTCATCCCCGGCGTTTTCGATCGTTCCCACTCGGGGCGAGTACAAGAACGTGCCGCCAGTGTTGGCTGTGGCGTTCAATTGCGTTGTGCTGAGCGCCGTGCCGTAAGTAATCGGGGCCGGTGTCGGCCAAGTGATGATTGGATTGGCCTTCTCCGCTGTGGTCATTTGAACTGCGTTCGCAATCTTGTAATTGCCATTGCCGTTCCAAACCGCCGTCAGAGTGCAGGTTCCACTTCCACTCTCTATCGTCACGGTGGTTCCCGCGATCAAGCAGGCGGAACTGGCCGTGAGAATTGGAGTGATTCCCGAGTTGGACGTGGCCACTACGTTAAAGTTCGAATCGTAAGGAGAGATCGCGGGAGCGCCGGTGAAACTTACAATCTGTGTTGCTGGTTGAGCGCTCACCAGTTCGTTCACATTGCTGGCCGCCAAATAGTTGCTGTTGCCCGACTGACTTGCCTTGACCGTACAACTCCCCGCACCAGCGGTCATGGTGTATGTTGCGCCCGAGTTGGTGCAAACCCCGGAACTAGTGAAGGCTACCGGCAATCCCGAAGTGGCGGTTGCCGCGACGGTAAAGTTGCTGTTGTAGACGGCCGTCGGCGGCGCCGTTTGAGTGAACGAAATGCTCTGCGTCGCCTGATTCACTTGCAGGCTGGCGGAGCCCGAGGATGCCGCATAGTTCGTGTTGCTGGGCGTGAAGGTGACCGCTAGCGACTGAAGTCCGGCATTCAGTACCGTGCCTGCCGCAGGAGTGTAAACGTAAGTACCGCCGCTGACCGGGGTCGCGGACGCATCCAACTGCGTCGCACTCAGCGGCGTTCCATAGGTGATCGCCGCAGGGTTCGACCAGACTACGGTGGTGGACGCCTGGTTGACTTGAAGCTGAACGCTGCCTGCCGCGCTGGTGTAGTCCACCGTATCGTATGGAGTGAAGCTGGTGTTCAATGTCTGAAGGCCAGCATTGAGTACCGTACCCGCCGTCGGGTTATATGCGAAGCTACCGGCTACGTTGGCGGTTGCGTTAAGCTGCGTTCCGCTGAGCGATGTGCCGTAGGTGATTGGCGCCGGCGTTGCCCAGGTAACGACCGGCGTGGCTTGATTCACCTGCAACTGAACGCTGCCGTTGGACGGAGCGTAGTTGCTGTCGCTGGGAGTGAAAATCACCGAAAGAGTTTGGACGCCTGCGGTCAATAAGGTGCCTGCTGGTGGGTTGTAAACCAGAGTACCCGCGACGCTCCCCGTCGCATCGAGTTGAGCTCCGCTCAGAAGAGTGCCGTAGACGATCGGCGCAGGAGTGACCCAGGTGACAGAAGTCGCTTCCGGGTTGACGGTAAAGGTTTGCTGGTTCGGCGGCGCGGCAGAGTACGCCGTATTGCCGCTTTGATCGGCTTCCACCGTTACAGATCCCGCACCGGTAATCGTCAGGATGTTTCCCGAGACCGTTGCCGGGCCGGAGATCACGCTATAAACGATAGGCCAGCCGGAAGTCGCAGTCGCCGATAGAGCGATAGGAGCTTGGCCGTAAGTCACTGTTCCAACCGAAGCGAATGTGATGGTTTGCGTGGCCCGTTGCGCGGTGGTTGGAATGTAAGCGACTCCACGGAAGACTTCCTGATACCCCGAAGTCTGTAGGGTCACGAATTGCTCGTTCGCGGGCAGAGTGGTCGCTGCCAGCGAGTCGGTGATACCTACAAGAGAGTCGGGGTCAGGCTCGCCGCTCGACACCGAGCTGTACTGCGCCGTGATGGCATAAATGGTAACGGTGCCGTCGCCATTGACCGCGCCCGTCATGTTGCGGATTCCGGTAGGGAATGTCTGGATCTGGTTGCCGTTCTGATCCACATAGCCAGGCGGGTTTTGAGCTTGATACAAGTTCAGTCCAGCTTGAATCGTGTAGTCCAGCGTCCAAGTGCCGCTGACTAAACTCCACTTTTCAAGACCGGCATAAGGGTCCGGAATCAAATTTCCGTTCACATCGGTATTTTGGTAGCCTTCGTCGGCGACGTACAAGGTGGTCGGGTTGGCGAACCAGAAACCAAACGGCGTGTACTGCGAGACGATGTTCGAATTGTTAGGATTGGTCGCCGGTGCGCCAAAGAGTTCAGTGATCGTAGCATTGTTGTCGGTGCCACCGTTGGTGCAAGCCGGCAGGCTGCTGCCAACCTGGAAAACACCGTCGTCGCCGTTACTTCCGCTGCCTTTTGAAACGTACAACTGCGGATTACCGTTGGCGTCGGTGTAGATGCCGACTCCACGCCAGTTGTTATCTTTAATATGCTTCTTGGCTGACTCGTCGGTGCGATCAGCAGCGACGTACGTACCCAATTGGTAAGACTGGCTAATCTCAGGAATCGCGCAACGTACTCCGATCGAAAGGCCGGGTCCGGTAACGACACCGTGGTTGGTGTACTCGGTCGAGTCGGAGTTGCCTGCCGTGTAAAGTTCGCCACCATCGACTGTGATCGCGGCTCGTGGATTGTCTCCGCTGTCTGCATTATCGATTGGTGTCAAGCTCAGCAGCCCATTGGCTCCGATCAGCGCGACTTCACGGTCGTAAAAAGGATAGGGATTGCCGTTGCTGTCAGTATAGGTGTTCGGCACAAGATCCATCGTAGGTTCAAGCGAGTAGGAATTCGAAACGTCGTCGAGCTGGTCTCCGCCTTGGTAACCCATATAAGTTAGGAACTGGCCGTTCGGCGACAACATCAACGCGCCTTCCGACTTCGAACTGAAACTAGTCGTAATGTACGTCCCCGGTTCGGGCGTGGGGTAGGTCGTCACAGGCGCACCGGTCGACGGTAGCGACAACGAACCTGCCACCGCCGTTTGCGGCACGGTGCTGTATTGATCGATGTAAATGCTGCCTTGAATGCCTGCAATGTTGCATATGTCGTTCTCGACGTTACAACCCGCCTGGTCGTTAAAAATTTCCGGGAAATTGTAAGGGCTTACATAATTGTTGCCGCCATTGCCATCGTATTGAACGCGGCTGACCTGAATGCTTCCCGGGGCGAGGGGGGTTGCGCCAGATTGGGCGAAGGATATCTGGAGGCTAGTCCCCAGGAAAATGATCAGTGCGACACACGTGAGCATCTTGGCGAACGTCTTAAACATGAATGGCCCTTTCAGTTGGGGAAATTTGGACGGACAATTCTCCCTGAGACAAGCCCTCTTTAGTGTGACCAAATGATGAATTTCTGGTGACAGCTTCATGAAATCCACAGGTGGCGGGGAGATGCGCCTTTACGGGAGCGGCGAACGGGCGAGAACTCTACGAAGGAACTAATCCTGTCGCAACAAACCGAGCTTCTCTTCGCGCAGTTCGTACCCGCTATATTGCGCAGCCATCATCGCCGCAGCAAGGTTCAGAATGCGAGCGGCGGCCTGTTGGGGACCGACTCCACGAGCGTGGATATTCGAAATCAAGTTCCGCTGGGCGTCGGTGTCGGACCATTTCGGCCGGTATGCCATGTAAGCGGATAAGCTTTCCGCCGTCGCCAGTCCCGGACGTTCGCCTATAAGAAGGATGACGACTTTCGGAGAGATCAGTTCTCCAATCTCGTTGAGGATGCCAACTCGGCAATATCGAATCGCAAATAGCTGGCCAACACTCCAGCCTCGCAACAGCGCGCCGTCATGCAGCAGCGGAAGAAGTTTCGGAACTTGCGCCGCAATAGCGGTTACTGACAGCCCGTCTCCAATCACGATCTGCAAATCGCTAGCTTCGCTGCAACGTTTGCTTATCTCTTCGCGGGACGATTTCTCAAGGCGACGCCCCAGGTCGGGTCGCAGTAGATATTCATCTTTATTTCTTGCTTGGGAGCTAACCTCAAACAAATTCCACTGACGTACGAAGTCGTCTCCGAAGTCGGCGAGCAGGTTCATTTCCGCTCGGACCGCGTCACGGGCCGCCGCATGGGCTTCGCGCAAATCCATTTGTGTACTGGTTCGATAGGCCGCGCCGCTGCGACCCGCGAGCAGACGCGCCGGAGTCCGCGCTTGCACCTGGCGGATGATCTCCGACAAGTCGGAAGCGCGATCTAGTTTCTCGTCTCTCGAGTCCAATCAGATCGCCTCTGCCAGGGCAGACTCCAAGCCTTGCATGAGCTGGAGGCGGGCGGATGAGTCCACTGTCGCCGGCTCAGCGCCGCGATAGATCCCCATTTCTTGCAACCAAGCCAGAAACTCGGGCGCGGGACGAAGGCTGAGAAGACGACGAGCCGCCAACCCATCGTGATAACTGGTGGATTGATAATTCAACATGACGTCGTCTGAACATGGAACGCCCATGAAGTAATTGCAGCCCGCCGTCGCCAAGAGCAGCAGCAGATTGTCCGCTGAGTTCTGATCCGCGGCCGCATGATTGGTGTAGCAGACATCGCATCCCATAGGCAGTCCAAGTAGCTTGCCCATGAAGTGGTCCTCCAACCCGGCCCGGATAATCTGGCGCTCGTCGTACAAATACTCCGGCCCGATGAAGCCGACCACGCTGTTGACCAGAAAAGGATCGAAGGCCCGCGCCACACCGTAGGCTCGTGCTTCAAGAGTCAACTGATCGATTCCGTGATGCGCATCGGCGGAAAGTGCACTGCCTTGTCCGGTCTCGAAGTACATGGCTTGCTCGCCGACCCATCGCACGTCGCGCTGGCGATGATGTGCCAATACTTGCTCGCGGCCTTCGCGCAGTGTATTCAAGTTGACTCCGAAGCTACGATTCGCCGCTTCCGTACCAGCGACAGATTGAAACAGCAGATCAATCGGAGCGCCGCGCTGCATTGCGGCAAGCTGCGTGGTGATGTGAGCCAGACAACAGTTCTGGGTAGGAATTTTGTAGGTGTCCACTAATCGATCCAGCGCATGAAGAATCGCGCCGACAGTTTCGATCGAATCGGTCGCCGGATTCACGCCGATGACGGCGTCGCCGCATCCGTAGAGCAATCCTTCGAAAGCAGCCAGAAGAATTCCGCCGACATCATCCGCGGGATGATTCGGTTGCACGCGAATGCCGAGTACGCCGCGCTCGCCCATGGTATTGCGGCAGCGCGTGATGTTGCGAATCCTCGCCGCGGCCAGCACAAGATCTTTGTTACTCATGATCTTTGCTGCCGCCGCCGCGACTTCCGGGATGATGGCCTTCTGCACAGCCTTCAGCTGCTCTTCGGTGGTAGCGTCGTCGAGCAGAAATTCGCGAAACTCGCCCACCGTCATGCTCGATAGCGATCGGAAAGCTACCTGATCGAAAGTTTCCAGAATAAGCCGAGTGACTTCATCTTCGGAGATTAGCGGTTGACGAATAATTTCTCCTAGCGTCAAATCGGCCAACTTGCGCTTGGCAGCGACTCGTTCGCGTTCTGAACGCGCCGCGATGCCGGCCAATTGATCGCCGGACTTCTCCTCATTGGCCTTGGCCAACAACTCGCGGAGATCGGAGAAGTCGAAGCGTTCGATCATGGTGCAAGAAATCCAGCTGTCAGATAGTCAAGAGTTTCTGCTGCAAGAAAACTAAACCGGCTGCGCCTGCCACGCCGCCGTATCCTACCGCGTTTTGCAGAATGATGGGTACTTTCCGTCCCAGTAAAACGAGCGTTCGGCGAGCGACTTCATTCTCCAGCGGGCCCAGCAATTGCGGTCCGGCTGCGGCCATGTTTCCACCCAGAATCAGCACTTCGGGATCGAACAAGTGGAGCAGGCTGACCACGGAAGCCGTCAAGGATTCCAGAGCAAGTTGCAGCACGCGGCTGGCGCTCGGATCGCCCTTCGCCGCAGCTTCAAATATGGCCTCAGTGTTGGGAATGCGCCCGGCTTTATCGACCGCCAAAGTTGTCGGGGAGGCGCGATGCATGTGGGCGAAGTAGTCCGACTCGATGGCTCGCGACGAAAAATATGTCTCGACACAACCGTAATTGCCGCAGATGCACAGGCCGCCGCGGACGTCCAAAGTGACGTGTCCGAAATGGCCGCCAGCGCCGGAGTGGCCGCGCAGAATCACTCCGTCGACGAGTGCAGCGCCTCCGATTCCAGTTCCGAGCGTAAGCAGTACCACATTGCTCCGTCCCTTAGCCGATCCCCAGAGTACTTCGGCAATCAGCGCAGTGCGGGCATCGTTGTCGGCACAGACCGTCAGGCCGTCCCCGCCGATCAGATCTTTCAGCAGAAGCCCTTCCAGAAAATTCAAGTTGCCAGGAAGGCAATTTACCCGCGTCGTCTTGGCATCGATCACCCCTTTGCAGCCAATGCCGATGCCAACAAGGGGAACTGCGGCCGCTTTACGCACCGACGCGACAAAATCGCGGAGCGCCGACGTGGTGCGCGGCGAGTCCTGCTGGAAGCTCGCCAGAATTTCTCCATTAAGCTTAACCAGCCCGGCTTTGATTCGAGTCCCTCCGAGGTCAACACCGATGGCGACCGCTTCAGGTCCGCGATTTGTTTGAGTTTCGTTCACGGTGAATATGGATTATACTCACCGTTTTGGCGGATGGAACCATACCCATGACTGAATCGGCTACCGCATCCCTTATCGATCCCGCTCTCGAATTGCCCGCACATAAGCGCCGCCGCCCTCTGCGCACAAATGTGATCGGCAGCTACCCGTTTCCCGGATGGCTGGAGTTCGGCTCGTCGCATACGAATGAATTTGGCGATGCCGATATCCAAGAGATGCGGACCGACGCAGTCATTGTCGCTGTCTACGATCAACTTCGCGCGGGTCTGGATGTCATTACAGACGGCGAGCAGAGCCGCTATGATTTCAATTTATCGTTTTACGGGGGGCTGGAAGGAATCAGCCCGAAGCCGTTTTCTCCACGCCGTTTTGGGCCTCCAGCGCACGATCAGCGGGGCAAGTATCCTGTTACTGGAACCATCGTTTCGCGACGTGGTCTGGGTGCGGTTACCGAATTTAAAGTGCTGCAAACGATCGCGCCCGCAGGCGGCCCAACGCTCAAAGCGAGCGTGCCCGGTCCCTACACGCTGAGCGGACGAATCGAGCCCGGCGGAGAATATCGCAATCGATGGGACGTCACCGAAGCGCTGATTCCCATCGTGCGAACCGAACTGGAGCAGTTGGTCGACGCGGGTTGCGTCGAGATCACTCTCGATGAGCCGTCGATGAGTTGTTACGCCTATCGTGAGGATCCATGCCGCTTCGTGAAGATCTTTGAAGATACGGTCAAGCCTGTCGTCGGGCGCTGTCGGCTTTCCACCCACTTGTGTTTCGGAAACTATAAGGCTCGTGCCGTTGCTCCGCGCCACTATGCTCCGCTGTTTCCTGCGTTCTTCGATTTGCCGGTAGATGAGATTCACCTCGAAATGGCGAGCCGTGAATTTGCCGAGATTGCAATCATCGGTGAAATCGCCAAGCGCGGCATCGACGTCGCGGTCGGCATCATTGATGTGAAGAGCTACTACATCGAAACTCCCGCGGATGTGGCCGATCGGGTTCGACTGTGCCTTAAGTACGCGCCTGCCGAACAGCTTTCTTTCGCGCCCGACTGCGGGTTGAGCCAGACTGCCCGCTGGGCGGCTCGCCAGAAGCTCAACAACATGGTCGAGGGCGTCATGATCGTGCGCAAGGAGCTAGGCATCGCGTGATTCAGTCGGCGCAGTCCCACGATGTACTGCTGGCCGACATCTGTAAAACTGATCGTAACAACGGCTTCCGGCTCTGGTGGCTGGGGCAGAGCGGCTTTCTTTTGCAATGGAGGGGCCTGCATGTTTTGCTCGATCCTTATCTGTCGGACTCTCTCACCCGAAAATACAGCCAGACGGACAAGCCCCACGTTCGCATGACCGAGTTAGTCATCGATCCCGAGAAACTTTCATTCGTCGATATCGCAACTTCTTCGCATAATCATACCGACCATCTGGACGCGGAAACTCTTATCCCTATCCTGAGTCACAACTCCGCGTTGAAATTCGTCATCGCCGAAGCCAACCGTGCGTTTGTTGCAGATCGACTGAAAATCGATCAAGCGATGCCCATCGGACTGGATGATGGCGCGACGATCGAACTTATGGGGATTCGATTCACCGGCATTGCCTCGGCGCACGATACCGTCGAGCGCGATGAGCAGGGGCGGGCGAAATTTCTAGGATATGTGTTGCAGTTTGGCGATTGGAGCATCTATCACAGCGGAGATACGCTGCGCTATGACGGCATGGCTGAAAAGCTTCGTCCGTTCGGAGTGGATGTGGCATTGCTTCCCATCAACGGGCGCGCTCCCGAACGGCGCGTGGCGGGCAATCTGTGGGGGCGAGAAGCGGCGAAGCTGGCGCATGACATCGGCGCGAAACTGGTGATCCCATGCCACTACGATATGTTCGAGTTCAATACTGCGTCTCCCGAGGAATTCGTCGACGCCTGCCGGCGGTTGCGGCAGCCTTACAAAATTCTACAGTGCGGCGAGCGCTTTGACGGTTGACAACGTTGTGCCAGGAGCACGAGAATTCTCCGGTTACTATTAACCGAATTTCAGGAAAGGTTTGCCATGCATTCCTTAACGCGGCGCGATTTCATGCGGATCGGCGCTGGTTCGGTTGCGGCCGGAGCCGCCGCGAAAGTCACTCTGCTGGAGCCGGCTGCGCTGTGGGGCGCGGACCGAACGATTGCGCCAAGCGATCGTGTTCGATTTGCTTCCATCGGCACAGGAACGCGCGGATGTGAATTGCTGGCCGCGTCGCTCGCCGTTCCCGGAGTCGAGTGCGTTGCGGTCTGCGATCTTTACGACAGCCGACATGAAGCTGCACGAGAGGCCATAAAGGCGCAGGTTCCGGCGACGCGAAGTTACAAAGAGGTTCTCGATCGCAACGATGTGGACGCGGTGATTGTTGCCGTACCCGATCATCAGCATCGCCGCATCGTGGTCGATGCCTGCGCCGCAGGCAAAGACGTTTATTGCGAGAAGCCGATGTCGCACAGCGTATCCGACGGCTTCGCGATGGTCGATGCGGTCCGAAAGAACAATCGTATCCTCCAGGTGGGCAGCCAGCGCGTCAGTTCCGTTGTATATGAGAAAGCGCGCGAACTTTATGCATCAGGCGCGCTCGGCGATGTGTTCTTTATAGAAGGTTCATCAGACCGCAACTCGCCCAGCGGCGCTTGGGTTTATCCCATTCCGCCAGATGCGAACGAGCAGACCATCGACTGGAATGAGTTTCTGGTCGGAGCGCCCAAACGGCCATTCGATGCGGCGCGATTTTTCCGCTGGCGATGTTTCTCCGACTACGGCGAGGGACTCGCAGGCGATCTCTTCGTGCATTTGCTATCGGGCATTCACTTTATATCCGGGACGAATCAGGTTGCCCTCCGCGCGCAATCGAGCGGAGGCTTATTTCGCTGGAAGGATGGCCGCGAATTTCCCGACGTGATCGAGACGCTCTATGACTACCCGAATTTTCGGGTGGTTCTGCGCTGCAATCTGAATAACGACGGCGGCGAACCGATAAAGTTTCATGGGACGAAGGGCACGATGGAGATCATCCAGCAGACATTGACCTTCACTCCTCAAGATGTCACGCCCAAACCGGAAACTTACTCCACCAAAGGATGGCCCGAGCGGTTGCGCAAGCAGTATCTGGAAAAGTGGGCGCTCGATAATCCGCAGCCTGCACCGCTCGATTACAAGGCAATCGAGGCGGAGACTTTTACCGCGCCTTTCGGCTACAGCGATGTGTCCGCGCATCAGGCGAACTTTTTCAATGCTGTTCGCACGCGCAAGCCGACGGTGGAGAATGAAGATTTCGGTAACAACACCGCAATTGGTTGCCACCTCGCAAACTACGCATATTTTAAGAACACAATCGCCACCTGGGATGAGCATACGAAGACGATCCGCAGCTGAGCTGCGCCCCGTCAAAGAATCGAGGGATTACGTATGAAAGAAATTTCGCGAAGAGCATTTCTGAAAACCACCGCGGCATCGGTTGCTCTCGCAGCTGCATGGAAGCGTGTTCCCGTGCTCATGGCGAATCCTCTGGGCTTGCCGATCGGTCTCCAGCTTTATTCCGTGCGAGATATTCTGCCTAAGGACTATGAGGGCACGCTTCAGCAACTGAGCGCGTTGGGATTTCGCGAAGTCGAAGCCGCAGGCTTTTTTGGCCGCTCCCCCAGTGCAGTGAAGCAAGCCATGGCTCACGCGGGTTTGAGTTGCGTGAGCGCCCATTATCCCCTGTCTCAATTACTTCCTAAAGTTGACGAAACAATTCAGTTCGGCAAAGACTTGGGCCTCGACTACATCGTCTGTGCATCACCCATGCTGAAAGATCCTGCCCGCGTGAAAGATCCTGGGTCGCGCGCGGCGCGCGAGGCGATGACGCTCGACGATTGGAAATGGAATGCAGATCAGTTCAATCACATTGGCGAAAAGGTTCATGCGGCGGGAATGAAGTTCGCCTACCACAATCACACGCCAGAGTTCCGCTCTGAGAACGGCATCATGTTTTACGACGAACTCTTGCGCTCGACCGACCCAGCGAAAGTTGCGATGGAACTGGACTGCGGCTGGGCGGAGGTCGCTGGGCAAAATCCCGTCGATTTACTAAAGCATTACCCTACGCGCATCAAAATGCTGCACGTGAAGGATTTCAAACTGACTGCCGCAGTCACGCCAGCCACTGCGCCGCCGTCTACTGAACTGGGGCGCGGAACCATCGACTATCGCCCGATTTTCGAAGCGGCAAAAAAAGCCAGCATCGAACATGCCTTTGTCGAGCAGGAAGAATTCGACATGCCCGCGATGGCCGCTCTGAAGATCGACGCCGACTATATGCGCGCTCTAAACGTCTAGCCGGACTTCTCTACGGAAGCGAGTATGCCACAATCTCGTCCGTTTGCTTTTCTTCCGTGATCTTGGCGTGGCCTCCCGCGGCAATGACCAGAAATTGCTTTCCTCCCGCGCGAGTCTGATAGGTCATTGGAGTCGCTCCACCACTGGTGGGAAGCTGCGTTTCCCAGAGTTTTTTCCCGCTCTCGACATCGAATGCGCGCAGTCCGGGATCGATCAATGTGCCGGCGATGAATACCAGACCTCCGGCTGTGACGATCGGTCCGCCCAGACTCGGCACTCCCAAGGGAACAGCAGGCTTATCAGGAGCAAACGATCCGAGGGGAACCTTCCAGCGAATCGTTCCAGTAGTCATGTCCACCGCCGCTAGACTTCCCCACGGCGGAGGCGCACAGGGCAGGCGATGCGCCTTGGCGAAAACGAAATTCCGGAAAATTGCATAGGGCCCGCCCGCCTGCTCTGTGTAGTCTCCGTTTTCAACATGAGCCCTGGCTTCGTCGCGAAACTTGTCGGCGGGAATCAAGCGCATCTTTGCAGGCAGGTTATTGGTATTCACGATGAGCAAGCTGTTCTGCGGATCGAAAGCATAGCCACTCCAGTTCATGCCGCCCACGTTTCCCGGGACCGACAACGAGCCTTGCAAGCTGGGCGGAGTGAATGGTCCGTCGTTGCGCAAGCTCTTAAGCTGCTCCCGGCAAACCTCGCGATCATCCGAAGTGATGCCCCACGCATCGTCGGCCGAAAGTTTCTGCGGCGAAAGCGCGGCTGGTGCTAGTGGAAATGGCTGCGTGGGTGAGGTCGCTTCGCCCGGCACATCGCTCTGCGGCACAGGGCGCTCTTCCACCGGAAACAAGGGTACTCCGGTATCGCGATTCAGTACATAGAGGAAGCCAGTCTTGTTGCCCTGAATCACGACCGGCACGCTCTTGCCATCATGTTGGACAGTGGTCAGCAATGGCGGAGAGGCCGTGTCGTAATCCCAAAGATCGTGATGCACAAGCTGGAATCCCCAGACGAGTTCTCCGGTTTTCGCGCGGAGAGCGACGATGGAATTGGCCCATTTGTTATCGCCAGGACGAAGACCGCCGTAATAATCCGGACTTGCACTGCCCGTCGGCACGAAAACAAGGCCCCCTTCGGGATCGACAGCCATCGGGGCCCAAGAGTTGGCCGCGCCGGTGCCCCAGACTTTTCCGTTCGCCGCAGACGAATCCTCGTTCGGCGGTATCGGCTCCCATTTCCACAGTAATTTGCCAGTGTGCGCATCGAATCCGCGCACTACGCCACCGGGCATATCCACGCGAGAGTTGTCGTCGATTGCGGAGCCTACGACAACGATGTCATCGATTACTGCGGGCGGAGAAGTCATGTGATACTGCCCCGGGATGTAGCGCGCCACATCGCGTAAGCTGACCTGTCCTAGCTCGCCAAAGTCGGCGCAAGGCTGGCCGGTCGCGGCGTCGACGGCGACTAGCCGCGCATCCAGAGTGGCTTCAAAAATTCTTCGGCGGCAGGGCTTGCCCTTCTTGCGCGATGAATCAAGCCACGTTGCCACGCCTCGATTGATCAATCCATCGCCGTAATTTCCCGCAAGATCGATCTTCGGGTCGTAGACCCAGCGTTGCTTGCCGGTTTCTGCATCGACGGCAAAGATGCGGTTGAAGCCGGAGGTCAGATAAAGAGTCCCGTCCGCGAGAATCGGAGTCGTCTCCAATCCGCTGCGCCGATTGTCGCCGTGGCCGTCGGAAATGTCTTCGGTGTGAAAGACCCATGCGACTTTGAGTTGAGTTACGTTTTCGCGATTGATCTGCGTCAGCGGCGAGAAGCGCGTGCCGCCCGCGTCATGCCCGTAATAAGGCCAGTCGTCCACTGCGCTCTTGGGATGGCGTGGTTGCGCTGTCGCACGAGAGCTGAACGAACCCAATAAAATCAATCCAACGAAGAGCATGAATTGAGTTCTGATATGCATCGAGGAGAAACCCTTTTGTTCACATTTTGAAATGCCAAAATCCTATTACCATCCCTCAAGCTCTATCGCATAGCGCCCTGAATCGCCAGATCCAATCCGACCATGAGCACCGCAGATGCTGGGATCACCAGCAATGCCTTCTTCAGTCTTAGCGGATCGCCGCCGGCGATGGCTCCGATGATCCGCGAGCTTATCGCGAGCCCAATCCAGCCGCAGGTGATAACGAAGCCGATGGCGGTTCCGGTCATGCGCGGAAAGGCGTCGCCCACGATTGCCAGCGTCGTGGGAAACACCGGGGCCATCGAAATCCCCGCAAGAAAAACGAGCGTGAGAGCGATGCCCGGTTTCTTAGTCCGAAGCATCAGGAATGTCGTGACTGTCATAGCGACGGATGCGACAAGGATGACCGTGATGGCAGGCACATGAATAAGAATGGGAGACACGCCCACGCGACCGATTAACAATCCGAGAGCGAATCCCAGAGAAAGAATATTAAGCGCCCGCGACTCGGATATGCCTTGCGCGATCAGGTGCCGAGGCAGCCAGTTCCATATGCCAACTTCACAACTGACATACAGAAAGAGAAGTATTCCGAGCAGAAAAAGTAGCGGTCGCCCCAACACTGGCCCGGCGTCCGCGAAAATAAATTGCCCGGCTCTCGTGGGCGGAGTCATCTTGGTCGCCGCTTGAATCGCGACCGTGACCACGGTTAAAGTCGCTACGGTATAGCACAAGCGCACCCAGTTCCGCGCGAAGAGATTGGCCGAGATAAACGGAGTGGCTAATCCGCCGAGTCCGAAGAAGAGATTGACCAGATTCAAAGCGGTGGCGCGATGATCTTCGCCCACGTCGCTGACCAGAGCATTCGCCCCCGTGACCACAATTCCGCCGCCCACCCCCAGCAAGAAGAGAAGGAACATGATGCTGCGGTAACCGCGCGATCGCGGCAGCGCGAAGAGTGCCACGGCGATGAAGCCCAGGCCGAGGATGAGGCCGAGCTTCTTGCCCTCGTTATCGAGCAGCGGCCCCACGCCGAGCGAAGCGATAATTAGGCCCACCGCCTGCGCAAATGCGATGCTGCCGTTTTGGCTGGGGGAGAGATGAAAGCGATCCGACAGGTCGGGCAGAATCGTGCCCAGCATGGCGGCGATCATTCCGTAAATGAAGATGGCAACGATGGCGGCAAAGAGTAACAAGGTTTCCTTTCATCAAGCGGAATTAGGTTTCGATATCGACCCAACTTCGCGTCCGATAGCTTTCAAGTTCGGCGTCCAGAATGTGCAGTTGCCGGAGGCCATCGACGAACTGCGGATAGTCGGCCTCAGTGGCCGGATCCTGAATCGACGCATAGAATCTCCGAAACAGTTGCTTGAACGTATCGTCGTAGCCTTCGCTATGGCCGCCCGGAAGATCGGCATACCTCCGTGCCGAAGGGCTGAGCAGCGACGGATCCTTGATCATGATCTGGTTACCGGTGTCACGATGACCCACCCACAATTCATCGGGACGCTCCTGATTCCAGGCCGCGGATGATCGAGTGCCGCAAATCTCTATGCTGAGCCGGTTCTTGCGTCCCGCAGAAACCTGGCTGGCGGTGACGCTGCCACGTACTTTTTCACCCATGTGAAAGATAACGGAGCCGTAGTCCTCTGTATCGACAGCCGCTTTGTCGTAGTCTTCCGGCCCCAGCAATTTATGGGCGAAAGTCTCCACCGCATGCTTTGGTCGTTTCCGCGTCGGATGAAACGTCTGTAGATCGGCGCAAAGAGATGTTACGCGCAAACCAGTGACGTGTTCAGCCATGTCAAACCAGTGCGAGGCAACGTCGGCCATGCAGCGGGACGGTCCGCCCGACTTAGTTTCGACTCGCCAATTCCAGTCGGTGTCATAAAGCAGCCAATCCTGAAAATAAGTTCCTTGCACGATGAGAATTTCGCCCAACTCGCCGGACTCGCGCGTGGCTCGCATCTGCTGCACCATCGGATAGCAGCGCAAATTATGGCAGATGCAGTTGCGTAGTTTTTTCTGGGCCGCCAGAGTCGCGAGTTCTTGTGCTTCCGCCACTGAAGTCGCCAGCGGCTTCTCGCAAAGCACATGCTTGCCCGCCAATAGCGCGTCCTTCGCCATGACGAAATGCTGCGCGTTCGGTGTGCAGATGTGTACTGCGGCGACGCTCGAATCGCGCAAAATCTCTCGATAATCGGCGGTGGTCGTCTGAACTGCGAATCCGTCACCGAGTCGTCGCGCCGTTTCGACAGTTCGACCCGCGATGGCTACCGCTTCGACGAATTCCACTCGCCGAATGGCTTCGAGGTGGACGCGGCCCATGAAACCGGTTCCGAAGATCGCTGTCTTTATTGATTTCAACGCTAAACCCACCAGGCAGCGCCGGGCTGCTCCCGAATCACGATGGCATTGAGAAAATTGGCCGCTTTGGTTAAACCTTCTTCCGGCGACATCAGACTGTCTTCATGTTCGATCGACAAAACGTTGTCGTATCCGAACATACGCAGCGTAGAAATGAACTCGCTCCACCACTCTGCGCCGTGGCCGTACCCGCAAGTGCGAAAGATCCAGCCACGCTCGCGTTCGCTTGTATACGGCTTGGTGTCGAGTACTCCCGTTCGCGGTAAGTTTGCAGGATACATCTGCGTGTCCTTGGCGTGAACATGAAAGATCGCGCCTTCGAGCACACGAACCGCGGAGATCGGATCGATATTCTGCCAGAAGAGATGGCTGGGATCGAAGTTGCATCCCACGCCAGGTCCCGTAATAGACCGCAGCCGAAGCATCGTCTCCGGGCTATACACCACGAATCCGGGATGCATTTCAATGGCGATCTTTACCCCGTGATCGGCGGCGAACTTGGCGTGTTCGGTCCAATAGGGAGCGACCACCTCATCCCACTGCCACTCGAGCACTCTCAAATAATCGGGAGGCCATGGGCAAGTGACCCAGTTCGGAGCGGTGGCGTTCGCTGAATCGCCGGGGCATCCTGAGAAATCGACAACCACAGGAATGCCAAGTTTTTCCGCCAGCAGAATCGTCTTGCGGCTCACATCGCGATCTTTTTTCGCGCGAACTCTATCGGGATGCAGCGCATTGCCGTGACAACTCAGCGCACTGATACTCGCGCCGTGATCGGATAGCACTTTCTGAAACTCAGTTAGAGCAGACTCATCCTCGATCATCGCCAACTTGCAGTGTGCGTCTCCAGGATAATTTCCCGTCCCCAACTCGACCGTGTCAATCTGTAAAGCCTTGAGCTTGTTGAGAACTGCGACCAGCGGAAGCTGCGATAGCAGCGGCGTAAACACTCCAACGCGCATGAAAAAGTCTCTCTCCTATTTTGTCGCAGCTTTTTCCGTGGGCATCAACTGATAGCTAACAAAGGCGAACCTCGTGCTATCCGGCGACCATGAAGGTACGTTCATCGTGCCCTGTCCGCCAAAGAGTTTGACCAGCGTCTTGATTTTCTTCACGTCAATCTTGTCATGATCGATGGCTACAATTCGCAACTGCACATCTTTATTCGGAGGATGGCCCACGACCTCGCTGCCATAGGCAAGAAACGCCATCCACTTTCCGTCAGGAGAAATGTGCGGGAACCAATCGTTAAAATCGTCGAATGTAATTGGTTCTTGGGCGCTGCCGTCGGCGCGCATGCGCCAAATCTGCATGTGTCCGGTGCGCTCGGAGTTGAAGTAAATATACTTGCCGTCGGGTGAATACTCCGGGCCATCGTCCAAGCCTTTGGCCGTAGTCAGCCGCGTCTCGTCGCCGCCCGCGAACGGAATCGTATAGATGTCGAACTCGCCATTCCGCTGACCCACGAACGCCAGCGTCTTTCCATCGGGTGACCAACCGTGCCAGTAGGAGGGAGAGTTCTGCGTGACTCGGCGCGCCGCGCCCCCCTCAATCGGCACAATGTAAACGCTCGACTGATGATCGGGCTGCGAGCCATCGCTGACCGCGAGCCATTTTGAGTCCGGTGAAATTCCGTGGTCGTTATTGCAGTGGATGGCGGATCCGGTATCGATGTTCGTGGGCGTCCCGCCCTCGACGGGCAAGCGCAGGATACGGCCCTCGCTGTTAAAAAGAAAATACTTGCCATCGCGAGTCCAATTCGGAGCTTCGAAGTGGCTGGCCGCGGTGTAGACAACGTGTCGCTCGCCAGTCGCGATGGTTACCGTTTCAAGCGTGCTGTGGAGCACGACGGCGGAGGAATCAGTCGTTTGCCCTGAGACCACTCCGATGGCGAAAATCAGAAAGACAAAATATGCCAGCATAAAATTTCTCCAGCGCGTAAATCCTATTCTCTTCGGATAGAATTCGCCAGAGCCAACCGTCGGAGATTCGCGCGATTTGTGATCCGGGGTACTTCTTGAGACAATGCGATGCCCGCATTTTCTGAACAAAGAATGAGTGGGCCACAATCGATTCCAAGATGAATTCGAAGACGAATTCCAAACCCACCCTTGGCGCAGAACTGCTCGCCGAATTCCTCGGCACCTTTGTCCTCATTTCTTTGGGCACGGGAGTCGTCGCGATGGTCGTGCTGTTCCCATCTGCGAATCCGGGCGAGACGATTCATGGCGGTTACACCAACATTACGATTGCATGGGGTATCGCGGTGACGATGGGAATTTATGTGGCGGGAAAAATTTCCGGCGCTCATCTGAATCCTGCTGTAACTCTCACGCTTGCCGTATTCCGGGGATTTCCCTGGCGCAAAGTCATTCCATATTCCTTCGCCCAGATCGCGGGCGCATTCGCCGCAGCAGCGCTGGTGTATCGCAACTACCTTCCCGCGTTTCGCCTCTTCGATC
>Ga0181525_10000992_pt1 | contig 24583 bp, 25 predicted proteins | sample PEATcosm2014_Bin_48_FD_121100 | JGI IMG/M metagenome (GOLD analysis project Ga0181525, IMG submission 121100) | Peatland microbial communities from MTU Mesocosm Facility, Houghton, MI, USA - PEATcosm2014_Bin06_10_metaG | ecosystem: Environmental > Terrestrial > Soil > Wetlands > Peat | place... | reverse complement strand
TTTCCGACCCCGCCTTGGGCCACGCGCGGCCTGATAGAGCACGTTTTGGAGAATAAGGGCTCCCTGCGCTCTCTCTCTTGCCTCGAACCAGCGTGCGGCGCTGGCCATATGGCGAAGGTCCTGAACGAATACTTTGGCGAGGTCGGCGCATCCGATGCCCATACCTACGGCTATGGCGTTGTGCGCGATTATCTGGCCTGTCCGTATGAGACCAATGCTTGGGATTGGGTAATCACCAATCCGCCCTTCCGCCTTGCCGAAGAATTTGTCCTGCGCTCGCTCATGGTCGCTCGCAAAGGGGTCGCCATTTTGGCGCGATCTGTGTTTCTGGAAAGCATCGGACGATATGACAGCATATTCCGTCAGTCGCCGCCCACGAAGTTTGCTCAATTTGTTGAGCGTGTTCCTATGGTCAGGGGACGCCTTGATCGTAAAGCGACCACCGCGACCGGTTATGCGTGGCTTGTTTGGGAAAAAGCTACTTCTGGCGTGCCTCGGCTTATGTGGGTACCACCTTGCCGCAGAGAACTGGAACGCCGGACAGACTATCCAACCTGATTTTTAAGCTTCGTTTTTATCATACTCGCGCGCTGCTGCCTCCAGCAGATCGAAACCAATACTGTTGGGGGCGTCTTTTTCTAGGTAACCGAGAGCTGTCTTGATAGCACGCCGTAATCGCTGTCCTTTAATTCCTGGTGGGCCTTTCGGCGGCAGTTGATCTGCGGCGGCTGGAGCCACCGCTCCGAATTTGCTTCCGTCTTTTGTCTCGGCAATCCGACCTTGATTCACGCCGAACCATGCCGCGATGTCATGATCGCGATCGCCTCTCGCGACCATCCCCATAATGATCGGCGCGTCTGACCGCTTGAGTACGTATCCGCTCGCCTTGCTTCTACCGCTCGGTGTGCTTCCAGACATGGCTTCCCCCAACGCATTACAGCCCCCGAAGGAACTGTAACCCGTCAGGGTTGTGCTAGGCAATTCGTGTTATCTGATAACCTTCCAGCGCGAGGGCACTCCGTCGCCGATACGCGCGACAATCTTTCCCCGATTGTTTTGCAAAGAAGCAGATACGCTTGCCGCCAAGTTACTCACGTCGCGAGAAGCGACATTGCGCACGCCGCGAACGAGCAACATACGTTCCGTTATTTGCTTTGCGGTAAGCGGCTCTTGAGCCTTCCTGAGAATTTCAAGGGCATGTCGGAACAGCGTGCCGCGCTTGAACCAAGCATTTCCCTTGTGCCGCCGACGGATTGATATTCTGCGGACGTTGTAACCCGAATCAAATAGTTTGATGACGACCTCGACATGACGCATGGCGTCGGCGAGGCGCTCGGCTTCCTTCCGGTTCTCCCAAATCTTGCCGCCTAAGTCGGCATGCAGTCGGACGAGATAGGCGACGGCAGGGTGATTAGGACTAGGCTTGAATGCGTGCGGCATTATTCACTCTCCGCTGCCAATATCCCTTCCATTGTTTGGAAACAGGATGCTTCAAAGCCGCATTAACAATGGCGAGATACTGTTCGCCGTTGCTGACGCGGCGTCGATCTTCACGCCACGCCATTTCATCGGCATAGGCACTCAAATAAGGACCGGCAATCCGGTGGTGGATGCCAATTTCAGCGCGGCGGATGCGAGAGAAAAAGCTCTCCACTTGATTGGTGCAAGCCTCACCATCCGAATAGCAAACGCTATGATCAATGCGTTTAGTAAGATATTTGGAGTGCAGTTCATTCCAACTCGTGGCGTCATCGGCGTACACGGTGCTGCCCTCCGCAATTCGGTTCTCGATCGTACGTAGCGACGCATGTTCGGATTTGAATACGAAGGGGAGCGTGCTGCCACCACGCTCGCGCATTGCGACCACCACTTCACGCTTGCCAGTTTGGTTCATTGCAAGGCGTCGATCGCGCCGATTGATTTTCCAATTTGCTGGTTTGGAATATCCTCCAAAATATGCGCCATCAATTTCAACCGATCCCTTTACAGTTTTGTTTGTTGTTTCACTCGCAATGACTTCGCGGAGCTTGTGCGCGAGCACAAATGCGGTTCGATATTGACAATCAAGATCGCGGCTCAGTTGAAGCGCGCTGTGTCCTTTCGCGCCATTCACAAAGATCGCGATTGCCAACAGGTAGTCCCGCACCGGAAGCTTGCGGCTGGCAAATATCGTTCCTGACGTGACTGAGAATTGGCCGCCGCAGGTTGGGCATTTGAAAATCTTGCGCGCGGAATATTTGTAGATGGAGACGCAGCCACATTTCGGGCAATACGATGGACCAGCGGATGCACTTGAACGCTTCTTCGGCTTCCTCGTCCGACATGCGGGCCACCTTCGCCAAGGAGAGCGAGCGGGCAGCGGCGGAAAGGAGGAAGTGCTGTGCCATGGCGTTTATGCCATGAACATAGCAAATGTAGCATTGCCGTCAACAGGAGAATGTCATATATGCTATGATTTATTCGACGGTGAAAGGAATCACCTATGCCGACAAAGCAACCCTCGTGGGAGGAACGTGCCAAACGGTTCCTCAAGGCCGAACTGAAGCGGGCCGACGTGAGCTACAAGGAGCTTGCCGAGCGGCTCGAAAAGCATGGTCTGAAGGAAAGCGAATCGTCGATTGCCAGCAAGCTCAGCCGCGGCACCTTCGCGGCCACATTCTTTCTCGCGTCGTTGGTAGCCCTCGACCGCGATTCGATCAGCTTGGAGGATGTCTAAGCAGCGTTATCCGCGCGCGGAGCGTCAGCCGGCGTTTTGGGCGTCACGATTTCACGGTCGCGGCGGTAGAGCCGGTCCATGAGGTAATAAAGCCCCAGACTGGTAGCGACGACCAGATGCGCAATCGCTAGCGTGAAACAAAAGATGACAACGCCGCGCGCAATCGGCAAGTAAGCTCCGCCGAGGACGGGACCCACAATCGACCAATGAGCAACGGCGGTGTGATCATAGCTTGAGATACCAATGGCTAACGAGGCGAGCAACGAAAGCATAAGCGACGAGAACGCGAGGTAGCCGAAGATGGTACAGACAAACTCGCGCCGCGTCAGATGCTCGCGGATTTTTTGACCGTCATGACCTTTCGTCACGAGCGCAACCGGACCAGCCTTGAATACCTTGTCGAGGTCTGGATGCGTAAACGTCGCAGCCGCGACTAGCGCGGCGACATAGAATCCAGTCAGGGCCGATGTCAGGATCAGGAACTTGTCCAAAAAGCCGTCCTTGTGAAAGAACGGAGTTCCGGGCAGCAAAATAAACGGCAACGCAAGGACGATTGCGAGCAAGAGTGTCGGCCAAAGATCAAGGTGCCGCTTCTCCTCATTGACCGCTTCGTTTGCCATTTTGGCCGTCTTTATGGCTTCTCGCTGAGTCTTCGTCCGGCGCGGCCCTCTCGCCTTCGCCCGTTTGGATTCGCCGGCGGCAGCACCGCCAGCCTCGACCAGCCGCAAATCCGGCATCGCACGTCCCCACCGCCAGCCCCCGAATGGTTAACGATATTGGTTAACCGACCCTTACCCCTTGATTTTATTGGGTTATCCACAGGGGGGAATCAGTTTTCCGAGCGGTGTGGTGTGTTTACTACATAATACCGCGCGGGCCGACATTCGGGCTGCGAATAAGTCGCAGCCAGTCGATCCGCTGCTCGTCCGTGAGCTGGACGCCTTCGCCAAGCTTGCTCACCGCGCCCCCACGCGTTTGACGTTGCCGCGCGCAAAACGCAAGCATACGCCTAAAACGCGCGCGTCAGGAGCCGCCGGCGCCGATCCTGCCTTCGGTTCCGCGCCAAAGCCGCACGATGTTGGCGCGATGCATGATCCACAACAGGATCGATAGCAGCGAAAAAACCTGGACGGCCTGCAAATCACTCTCGAACCACAGAAAAAACGGCGTGGCGGCGCTGGCGACAAGTGCGGCGAACGACGAATAGCGGATGAGCGCGGCGACCGCGAGCCAGACCGCGCAGAAGAAAATCGCCGCGGGCCAGGCGAGCCCGGCGAGGAGTCCGATATAGGTCGCCACACCTTTGCCGCCGCGAAATCCGAGCCACACGGGAAACAAATGGCCGAGAAAGGCGCCGACCGCCGCAATGAACGCGTAATCACGATCAAGGAAATAGCCGGTGACAAAGACCGCCGCCGTGCCTTTGAGCATGTCGCCGATGAGCGTTGCGGCCGCGAGCCCTTTGCGGCCGGTGCGCAAAACATTGGTGGCGCCGATATTGCCCGAGCCGATGGCGCGCAGATCCGGCGCACCAGCGAGCCGCGTCAGCAAAATGCCAAATGGTATCGAGCCGCAGAGGTAACCGAAGACGAAGGAAGCGGCACATTGGAGTGCAAACATCGGGCAACCCTACCACCGGCATGTCCCCGCGAAAGCGGGAATCCGGCTACCCTGCGCGGGCCTTCTTCCCGCGCTCGCGCGGGATAAAGCCGGCCGCCGCCGCATCAGTCTCGCCGCCGTAAATAATGAGATGCCGGAGCTTTTCCGCGGGCGCCTGGACCAGCGCGCCCAAGCCGGGCGTGAAAGATTTGCGGGTCGTGTCCGCAACCACGAAATTCGCCGCTGTCGCCGCCTCGATGTCGGTCTCGCAATACAGGCAGCGCAGCGTGCAACCTGGCGCGGAGTTTTCCAGGATAACATAGAACTTGTTGGCGGCATATTGCCGTTCGGCCGGATCGTTGCTGATGCAGTTCGGATTGACGCAGTGGATGCCGCGTCCGATCGGTTGCACATAGACCGGGTGGTCGGATTCGGCGAAGCCGCCGGCAAATTTGTGCAATGATTTGTTGCGGTGCAAGTGCAGGAGCAGCGAGATGAGCGCCATGCGGACCGGCACGCCGTAGGCGGCCTGGCGGAAATAGATGGCGCGGCGATCGCTATCTAGCGCCGCGTCGAGTTCATTGACCCGCGGCAGTGGATGCATGACGCTCGCATGCGAATATTTGCCCTCGCGCAGGAATTTGGCGTCGATCTTCGGATAGGGCCGCTCTTTCTCGGTCCAGCGCTCCTTCTGGAAGCGAGTGACATAGACGGCGTCGATCTTCTTCTGCAGCACCAGGCCGTAGTCGATCTCAGGCTCGGCATAGAGCGAGAGCTGGTGCGGCTGATCGGCGGTGACGTAAAGCGCGTCGATGGAATCGGCCTGATCGGGCGCCTTTGAAACCATGCGGCAGTGAAATTCCTCGCGCAGCCGGCGATCGACATGCGGCGGCAGCTCCATGCCGGGCGCGGGCAGGGGGTCGATGGTGGCACCGAAACGTGCCAGCGCGTAGACGAAAGAATGAATGGTGCGGCTGCCTTTGAGGTCGCCGGAGATCGCGACCTTCATGTTCTTGAGCCCCTTATTCTTCGAGCGGAGCGTGAACAGGTCGCACAAGGTCTGGGTCGGGTGCTCGTGGCTGCCGTCGCCGCCATTGATCACGGGGATTTGCGAATACTCGGCCGCGAGCCGGGCGGCGCCGTCGCGAGGATGACGAATAACGATGATGTCGGCGTAATTGCTGGTGACGCGGATGGTATCGGCAAGGCTTTCGCCCTTGGCGGCCGAACTCACCGCCGGATCGGCGCTGGTGATGTTGGCGCCGCCGAGCCGGAGCATGGCGCTCTCAAACGACAGCCGGGTGCGGGTGGAAGGCTCGTAGAACAGGTTCGCCAGGATGTATTTGGATGCTGCCGCGGTGCCCCGCCCGATCCGGTAGGGGATCTTGCCGTCGGAAAGCTCCCGCAAAAACCCTGCCGCGACCTGGAACACCATCTCGATCTCCTTATTGGTGAGATCGTTGATCGAAACGATGTGGCGCGTGAGCGGCTGGGTTTTGCTCATTAAAGCGCTGCTATAGGCCCAATCCGAGCGGTCCGGCAAGCCCACTGGGCGCTTATCCCGCGCCACATGTGGCGCGGCGCCTCCGCACGGCGGTCGTGCTACAGTGGCCGGACTCATAAGGCGAACCGCCATGACCACCGTCCCGCGCTTCGATACCAGTGAGGTTTTCAACCAGTCACCGCCCTACGAAAACATCGATTTGTTTTCGAGCGACGTGCCGTTGCAGGAAGCCGTCAAGGCGAATGGCGGCGGGGCGGATATGGGCGCGCTCGCCGCCTTTGGCCGGCAATGGGGCACGGCGGAGATGTTTGCCCAAGCCCGCCGCGCCAACGAGAATCCGCCTAAACTCTACACCTTCGACCCAAAAGGTTTTCGCCGCGATGTGGTCGAATTCCATCCGGCCTATCACGATCTGATGCGCGCGAGCGTCGCGGCCAGCCTGCACGCCTCGACCTGGACGCCCACCGGCGCCCGCGCGGCGCCGCCAGCGGAAGTTTTGCGGGCGGCGCGATACTACATGGTGTCGCAGATCGAAACCGGGCATCTTTGCCCGATCACGATGACGCGCGCCGCGCTCGGCGCGCTCGCCTCCAATCCGGCGCTGCTCGCGCAAGTCGCGCCGAAGGTCGTCACCGCGAGCTATGACCCGGCGTTCCGGCCGTGGTTCGAAAAATCCGGTATGACGCTCGGCATGGGAATGACAGAAAAACAGGGCGGCACCGATGTGCGCGCCAATTCAACGACCGCGACGCCGACCGGTGACAGCTATTCCATCACCGGTCACAAATGGTTCATGTCGGCGCCAATGTGCGACGCCTTTCTGGTGCTGGCGCAGGCGCCCGGCGGGCTGACGTGCTTTTTCGTGCCGCGCTTTAAGCCCGACGGCACGGTCAACGGTCTCCGCTTCCAGCGTCTCAAAGACAAGCTCGGCAATCGCTCCAACGCGTCGAGCGAAGTCGAGTTCGCCGACGCTTACGGCTTGCGGGCCGGCGACGAAGGCGCCGGCGTGCGCACCATCATCCAGATGGTGCAGTTGACCCGGCTCGACTGCGGGCTCGCTTCGGCCGGCTACATGCGCATGGCGCTGGCGCAAGCTGTGCACCATTGCCGCTACCGCTCGGTGTTCCAGAAGCATCTCTACGACCAGCCGATGATGCGCGCGGTGCTCGCCGATTTGGCGCTCGAGGTGGAGGGTGCGATCGCACTGATCATTCGGCTTGCACGCTCCTTCGATCATGCCGCGACCGATCCGCGCGAGGCGGCCTATGCACGCGTTATTACGCCGGCGGCGAAATACTGGATCTGCAAGACTGCGCCGAGCTTCATCTACGAAGCGATGGAATGTCTCGGCGGCAACGGTTACGTCGAGGAAAGCGTATTGCCGCGGCTCTATCGCGAAGCACCGCTCAACGCGATCTGGGAAGGCTCCGGCAACGTCATGTGTCTCGATGTCCTGCGCGCGCTGCGGCGCGATCAGGAATCGGCCGAGCTCATTGCCGGCTTGGTGTCCGAGGCCGCACCGCTGATCGGCGAGAAAGCGACTATCCTGGAGATGACCGACGAGGTCACCAACGAACGCGACGCGCGCATCCTGGTCGGCAGGCTTGCGACTTTGGCCGCGACCGCGGCGCTCGTCAAAACGTCGCCGCCGGATGTGGCGGACGCGTTCGCGCAAACACGTTTCTTCCGCGCTCACGCGGCGCTCTACGGCGCCGACGGCGTGACGGCACACGCCGCCGACGCTTTGTTGCTGCGCGCGCTGCCGGAGGCGGCCTAGCCGCGCGCCAGCCGATCGAGCGCGCCCTGCAAAATGTAGGCGGCGGCGTGCTGATCGATCACTGCTTTCCGCTTGGCGCGGCTCGCATCGGCTTCGATCAACGCACGCTCGACGGCCGCCGTCGACAGCCGCTCGTCCCACAACGCAATCGGCAATTCGGTCAGCTTAGCAAGATTTCGTGCGAATGCCCGGGTTGCCTGCGCTCGGGGACCCTCGCTACCGTCCATATTGATCGGCAGCCCGAGCACAAAGCCGACCGCGCGCCGTTCGCCGGCCAGCACCAATAATCGCTCGGCGTCAGCCTGGAAGCGCCTGCGCGCCACGGTTTCAACCGGCGCGGCGAGGCGGCGGTCCGGATCGCTCGCGGCTACGCCGATGGTCTTGGTGCCGAGATCGAGGCCGATCAGCGCGCCGCGCGGCGGCAGGAGCGGGTGTACGTCGGCAAGCGCCAGTACAGGCATGCCGGCTGGTTAGCACGCACGGGCACTGCCGGCCACGCCGCGGCGCTGCCTTCCGCGCGAGGCACGGTGCGATTAGTCTTGAAGCAACAAAGGGAGACGCCCATGACATTCACTGTCGTCAGCAACAGCTTCAAGGACGGCGACTATCTGCTGAACGATTTTATCCTGTCGGCCGATTTCGGCTTCGGCTGCGCCGGTGGCAACACGTCGCCGCATCTTATATGGTCGGGCGCGCCGACAGGGACGCAGAGCTTTGCCGTCACCTGTTACGATCCCGACGCGCCGACCGGCTCGGGCTTCTGGCACTGGCTGGTGGTGAACATCCCGGCGAATGTGAACGAGCTTCCCGAGGGCGCGGGCAGCGCGGGCGGCAAGCTCCCTGCCGGCGCGTTGCAGACGCGCACCGATTTCGGAGCGCCGGGCTGCGGCGGGCCGTGTCCGCCAGCGGGCGATCATCCGCACCGCTATCTGTTCACGGTTTTTGCCGTCAAAGCCGACAGGCTCGATGTTAAGGTCGACACCTCAGCCGCCGTCATCGGCTTCAATCTGCATTTCAACACATTGGCGAAGGCTGAAATCATGGGATTGTTCAAACGGTGATGTAGCGCCCGAACGTCCTGGCCCCGTCGTTAGCCGGCCGGCGGCCCGCTCAAGGGGTGATTTCAGAAAAGCAAACGCCCGCGCAAAGAGCGGGCGTTATGTTCTCGCGACGAACCCCTTCAGGTCAGTCGTGCACGTGGTTGGCAACGATCCGTTCGATGTCCGAGCGGGTGATGCCGATATCGGCAAGCTCGCGGTCGCTCAGATGGGAAAGCTCCCGCCGGACGGCGCTGGCGCGCGTCCAAGACTGCAGGAGACGGGCAATCGATGCAAACATGGTCTCTTCGTCCTTTCCCCCGGTGAGGGTTTCCGGCCTGAGCCGGAATCGTGCCCTAAATATAAGGGTGTCGAGGCGAGCCACATGCGATTTTGTTGCAGTGCAGCTAAGACGACCATGCATGTCATGGCATTGAGTATTAAAGGTATTTTTAACGCAATCGTACTGAGCCGGTATCGGAATGGTGCATGGCACGCTTGCATTGCGCGTAGGAGGCGTCAGTGGCCCGACCTCTCCCGGGTCATCGGAACTGGAGCCGAAGGGCGCATGACGATAGTCAAGGCCACCGGCGACGCGCCGGCGGCATGCGCTCCGGAATAGGCGGAAACCCTAGGGCCTTCGCCTAGTCCGCGATATTACCTGGTCAAACGCCGTGGCTGGCGAGCACTTGCTGGCAGGCGTTGCTGATACGCGGCCGGTTGGTCTGCAAACAATTGAGGATGGCAAGGACATCGGCGTCTTGGCCGTCTTTGAGGATCTCTTTGCAGAACCGCATCACGTCCGGATGGCAGGCCGCGCGCTCTTGCGCGTTGCCCTGCCCCAGGGGATTGGCCACCGGCGGCGGCTGCGGCGGCAGTTGCGCGAGCACCACCGTTCCCGCGGTTAGCAAGGCAGCGGTCGCAAAGCCGAACGTGCGAAGCATGACGAACCCCTCCGGGCAACGGCCCGCCTCGACTATCTCATAGTCGCTCGGCGGCCGTCACGCTGCGCGACCCACAGCCCACGACTTTTCGCGCGCCTGTATGAAATGTGACACACATCGCACGCGGCGCGCGTGCGTTTTTCGGGAAGCATGGTGGGCGGTGACGGACTCGAACCGCCGACATCCTGCGTGTAAAGCAGACGCTCTACCAGCTGAGCTAACCGCCCTTCGGCGAGATTTATCCCCCCGGCACAGCCGCGCGCAAGGGCGCGGCAAGTTCAGTTGCCGCGCCCGAATGCCGTCACCAAGGAGGTCTGCCACGCGTAAAGCGGCGCGGCCGCGCTGAATCCCGAAGCAATGGAAATCCGATCACCCGCCCGCCGCCGTGCAATGTTTTTGTTGCGCCGGCATGCGGGCGGCGAATGATCGCAGACGAAGCCGGTCAGATGGCTTCCTTCAGCTCCTTCGAGGCGCGGAAGGCGACCTTCTTGCTCGCCTTAATTTGGATCGCCTCGCCGGTCGCGGGGTTGCGGCCCATGCGCGCTGCGCGTTTGCGCACCACGAGGATGCCGAGGCCGCCGATGCGGATGCGTTCGCCCTTTTTCAGATGCTTGACGATATTGCCGACCAAGCCTGCGAGGATTGCTTCCGATTGTTTCTTCGTGAGCGCGTTGTCCTCCGCAAGGCTTGCCGCGAGATGCTTCAATGTCACTGTTGTGGCTGGTTTGGTCGCCATTTGACCCTCCTCGATGAAGCGATAACGGGCCAAAAGTGCCCGTCATGTCGATGCAGTTAGACGATTCGGCTTCGGCTGACCACGCTTGTTTTGCCGATTCCACCGATGTTTTCGCACATCCGGCGCTATGTCGGCTCGCTCTGTGGCGCCGGCATGGCAAGGCGGAAAGGCCGATTTTGGGCCGGAATCCTTGACTTGCAGGAAGCCGGGCTTTAACTGCGCACCGCGCCTGCGGGGGCGTAGCTCAGTTGGTTAGAGCGTCGGCCTGTCACGCCGAAGGTCGCGGGTTCGAGTCCCGTCGCTCCCGCCATGTTTTCAAGTGTTTAGCATTGTTTCTTGGCTCGCCTCTCGATGCCGCGCCGCGCCGTTTCTACACTCTTGCAAACAGACGATTGAGGCCGCCCGCACAAGCCCGCCTTGCGCCCTTTTGTGCACTGCGCTAAGGGTCCGAAAGTCAGGTTTTCCGGCGCGAATCCGCCAAAGATTTGGGGCAAATCGGCGCGGTCCCGGGTTGCGCGGAACCGTCGTATAGGGGGGCATGTTCCTGCGCTAGGCAGGGGGTCCTGCCTGATGACGGCCGGAGGGGTTGCCAATGACTCAGTCGCTCCAGCAACTGCTCCTCACCTATCTCCCGCTTGTGGTGTTCATCGGGGTAGCCGCCGTCATCGGTGTGGCGCTGCTCCTGTCTGCTTTCATCGTCGCTTACAAGCAGCCCGATCCCGAGAAACTCTCCGCCTATGAGTGCGGCTTTAACGCGTTCGACGACGCGCGCATGAAATTCGACGTGCGTTTCTATCTGGTCGCCATCCTGTTCATCATTTTCGACCTCGAAGTGAGCTTCCTGTTTCCGTGGGCGGTGGCGTTCGGCAAGCTCGGGCTGTTCGGCTTCTGGTCGATGATGCTGTTCCTTGCGGTGCTCACTGTCGGGTTTATCTATGAATGGAAGAAGGGAGCGCTCGAATGGAACTGAGCGAACCCGCGATCCGCACCCCGCGCGATGAATTGGTTACGCGTCCCGGACAGCCAGGCGGCGCGAGCGATCCGTTTTTTGCCAACCTGAACGGCGAACTCTCCGACAAGGGATTCCTGGTCGCGGCGGCAGACGATCTCATCGCCTGGGCGCGCTCGGGCTCGCTGATGTGGATGACCTTCGGCCTTGCCTGCTGCGCGGTCGAAATGATGCAGATGTCGATGCCGCGCTACGACGCCGAACGTTTCGGCTTCGCGCCGCGCGCTTCGCCGCGCCAATCGGATGTGATGATCGTCGCCGGCACGCTCACCAACAAGATGGCGCCGGCGCTGCGCAAGGTCTACGACCAGATGCCGGAGCCGCGCTACGTCATCTCAATGGGATCGTGCGCCAACGGCGGCGGCTATTATCATTATTCCTACTCGGTGGTGCGCGGTTGCGACCGCATCGTGCCGGTCGACATTTATGTACCGGGCTGCCCACCGACCGCCGAGGCGCTGCTCTATGGCGTGCTGCTCCTGCAAAAGAAAATCCGCCGCACCGCTACGATCGAACGCTGATTATGGATGAGACACTCGACACGCTCGGCCGCACCATCACGGACGCGCTTGCTGCCTCGGTTTCGGGATACCTGGTTGCGCATCACGAATTGACAGTGCAGGCGAAGGCCACCGACGTCGTGACCGTCATGCGCTTTCTGCGCGACGATCCGCGCTGCCTGTTCTGGAATATCGTCGACGTGACCGCGGTCGATTGGCCCGGCCGTGAGCGGCGTTTCGACGTCGTCTATCATCTGCTTTCGCCCAAGCATAATGTGCGCGTGCGGGTCAAAGTCGAGACCGACGAGACGACGCCGGTGCCCTCGATCATCGAAGTGTTTCCCGGCACCGACTGGTTCGAACGCGAGGCCTACGACCTCTACGGCGTTTTGTTTACCGGCCATCCGGATATGCGGCGGCTGCTGACCGATTACGGCTTCGACGGGCATCCGTTGCGCAAGGATTTTCCGCTCACCGGTTTCGTCGAGGTCCGCTACGACGACGAACTCAAGCGTGTCGTCTATGCGCCGGTGCGGCTGGCGCAGGAATTCCGCAACTTCGATTTCCTGTCGCCCTGGGAAGGGACCGATTACGTGCTGCCGGGCGATGAAAAGGCCGGAAAAGCCGGCGACGGCGGGCAGAAATCGTGATGGCGGCGAACGGCGAGCGCAACTTTACCATCAACTTCGGGCCGCAGCATCCGGCGGCGCACGGCGTGTTGCGCCTGGTGCTTGAGCTTGACGGCGAGGTGGTCGAGCGCGTCGATCCGCATATCGGGCTCCTGCACCGCGGCACCGAAAAGCTGATCGAGCACAAGACCTATCTGCAGGCGATTCCGTATTTCGACCGGCTCGATTATGTCGCGCCGATCAATCAGGAGCACGCGTTCTGCCTTGCCGCCGAAAAGCTCCTCGAACTGAATATCCCAAGGCGCGCGCAGGTGATCCGCGTGCTTTACTGCGAGATCGGTCGGCTGCTGTCGCATCTGCTCAACGTCACCACGCAGGCGATGGACGTCGGCGCGCTCACGCCGCCGCTATGGGGGTTCGAGGAGCGCGAGAAACTGATGGGCTTTTACGAGCGCGCTTCCGGTTCGCGCATGCATGCGGCTTACTTTCGGGTCGGCGGCGTGCACCAGGACCTGCCGCCCAAGCTGATCGACGACATCGCCGCGTTCTGCGATCCGTTCCTCAAGGTCTGCGACGACCTCGAGGAGTTGCTCACCGAGAACCGCATCTTCAAGCAACGCAACGTCGATATCGGCGCGGTCAAGCTTGCGGACGCCTGGGCGTGGGGCTTTTCCGGCGTGATGGTGCGCGGCTCGGGCGCAGTCTGGGATTTGCGCAAGGCGCAGCCCTACGAATGCTACTCCGAATTCGACTTCGACATTCCGGTCGGCAAGAACGGCGACTGCTACGACCGGTATTGCATCCGCATGGAGGAGATGCGGCAGTCGATCCGCATCATGAAGCAATGCGTCGAGAAACTACACCGGGCCGACGCGCAGGGGCCGGTCGTAGTGAACGACAACAAGATCACGCCGCCGCGCCGCGGGCAGATGAAGCGCTCGATGGAATCCCTCATCCATCACTTCAAGCTCTACACCGAGGGCTTCCATGTGCCGGCCGGCGAGGTTTATGCCGCGGTAGAAGCGCCCAAGGGCGAGTTCGGCGTCTACCTGATCGCCGACGGCAGCAACAAGCCGTACAAGTGCAAGATCCGCGCGCCGAGTTTCGCGCACCTGCAAGCCATGGATTTCCTCACCCGCGGCCACATGCTCGCCGACGTCTCCGCCATCCTCGGCTCGATCGACATCGTATTCGGCGAGGTCGACCGATGAGCGTGCGCCGCCTTGCCGAAAAGCAGCCGCCGAACTTTGCCTTCACGCCGCAGAATCTGGAATGGGCGAAGGCGCAGATCGCCAAATATCCGCCCGGCCGCCAGCAATCCGCGGTGATCCCGATCCTCTGGCGCGCGCAGGAGCAATCCGGCGGCTGGCTGCCGCAGAAGGCGATCGAGGCGACCGCCGAGCTGCTCGGCATGCCGAAAATCCGCGTGCTCGAAGTGGCGACCTTCTACACCATGTTCAATCTGTCGCCGGTCGGCCGTTTCCACGTGCAATTCTGCGGCACGACGCCGTGCATGCTGCGCGGCGCCGAAAAACTGAAGACAGTCCTGCACAAGGTGATCGGGCACGAGAACGAGGTCAGCAAAGACGGGACGTTCTCCTGGACCGAGGTCGAATGTCTTGGCGCCTGCGTCAATGCGCCGATGGTGCAGATCAATGCCGATTATTACGAGGATCTCACCCCGGAAACGTTGACCACCGTGCTGAGCGAACTCGCCGCGGGCAAGACCCCGAAGCCGGGACCGCAGATCGACCGGCAGAATTCTGCGCCGGTCGGCGGCCTCAACACGCTCACAGATCCGTCGATCTACGCCAACGCAACCGATCCGAGCCGCAGTTAGCCAAATGCTCGCCGACAAGAACCGCATCTTCAAAAACCTCTACGGCCATCATGGCTGGGGCCTTGACGGCGCGCGCGCGCGGGGCGGCTGGGACGGCACCAAGGCGATCCTGGAGAAGGGCCGCGACGCCATCGTCAACGAGGTGAAGGCGTCAGGCCAGCGCGGCCGCGGCGGTGCCGGTTTCCCGACCGGGCTCAAATGGTCGTTCATGCCCAAACAGTCCGACGGCCGGCCGAGCTATCTCGTGGTCAACGCCGACGAGTCCGAACCCGGCACCTGCAAGGACCGTGAAATCATGCGGCACGACCCGCATCTTCTGGTCGAAGGCTGTTTGATCGCTGGCGTCGCAATGGGCGTGCACACTTGTTACATTTATGTCCGCGGCGAGTTCATCCGCGAGCGCGAGCGGCTCGAAGGCGCGGTGCAGCAGGCCTACGACGCCAAGCTGATCGGCAAGAACAACATCCACGGCTACGACTTCGACATCGTCGTGCACCACGGCGCCGGCGCGTATATCTGCGGCGAGGAGACGGCGCTGCTCGAAAGCCTGGAAGGCAAGAAGGGCATGCCGCGGCTAAAGCCACCGTTTCCGGCCAATATGGGCCTCTACGGCTGCCCGACCACCGTCAATAATGTCGAGACCATCGCGCAGGTGCCCGACATCATGCGGCGCGGCGCCGCCTGGTTTGCCGGCATCGGCCGGGCCAACAACACCGGCACCAAGCTGTTCTGCATTTCCGGCCACGTTGCAAAGCCATGCACCGTGGAAGAGCAGATGGGCATTCCGTTGCGCGAGCTGATCGAGAACCACGCCGGCGGCGTGCGCGGCGGCTGGAGCAATCTGCTCGCGGTCATTCCCGGCGGCTCGTCGATGCCGCTGGTGCCGGCCGGACCCGACCAGGCCGACTCGCTGCTGATGGATTTTGACGGCTGCCGCGACAAGAAAACATCGCTCGGTACCGCGGCAGTTATCGTCATGGACAAGACCGCCGATATCGTCAAAGCGATGGCGCGCATCTCCTATTTCTACAAGCATGAGAGCTGCGGCCAGTGCACGCCCTGCCGCGAAGGCATGGGCTGGATGTGGCGCGTGCTCACTCGCATGGCTGACGGCCGCGCGCAAAAGCGCGAGATCGACATGCTGATGCAGGTGACCCAGCAGATCGAAGGTCACACCATCTGCGCCTTCGGCGACGGCGCCGCCTGGCCGGTGCAGGGGCTGCTGCGGCATTTCCGGCCGGAGATCGAGCGGCGCATCGACGAATACACCGCCAACCCGGACACCGAGGACGTGCTCGAAGCGCCGGTAACCGAGGCGGCGGAGTGAGACGTTAGATGAGCAAACTCATCGTCGACGGCAAAGAGATCGACGTTCCGCCGGAGTACACGTTACTCCAGGCCTGCGAAGCGGCCGGCGCGGAAATCCCGCGCTTCTGCTTCCAGGAGCGGCTGTCGATCGCCGGCAATTGCCGCATGTGTCTGATCGAAGTTGCCGGCATGCCAAAGCCGCAGGCATCTTGCGCGATGGGCGTGAAGGATTTACCGCCGAACAAGGATGGTTCGCCGAAGGTGCTGCTGACGCGTTCGCCCATGGTGCGCAAGGCGCGCGAGGGCGTAATGGAATTCCTCTTGATCAATCATCCGCTCGATTGCCCGATCTGCGACCAGGGCGGCGAATGCGATTTGCAAGACCAGGCGATGGCCTACGGCGTCGATCAGAGCCGCTACCGCGAGAACAAGCGCGCGGTCGAGGACAAATATCTCGGAGCGCTGGTCAAGACGGCGATGAACCGTTGCATCCAGTGCACGCGCTGCGTCCGCTTCGCGACCGAGGTCGCCGGCGTGGCCGAGCTTGGCGCCATCGGCCGCGGCGAGGATATGGAGATCACGACCTATCTCGAAGAGGCGATGACATCGGAATTGCAGGGTAACGTCGTTGATCTCTGTCCGGTCGGCGCGCTTACCTCGAAGCCGTACGAATTCGCCGCGCGGTCGTGGGAACTGAACAAAACCGAATCGATCGACGTGATGGACGCGCTCGGCTCGGCGATCCGCATTGACACGCGCGGGCGCGAGGTGATGCGCATCCTGCCGCGCACCAACGACGACGTGAACGAGGAGTGGATCTCCGACAAGACCAGGCATGCAGTGGACGGCTTGCGCACGCAGCGGCTTGATCAGCCCTATGTGCGCGAAAACGGAAAATTGCGTCCGGCGTCGTGGAGCGAAGCGTTCGGCGCGATCGCCAAGAAACTCGCTGGCGCCAATCCCAGGCGCGTGGGCGCGCTCGTCGGCGATCTCGCCGCGGTCGAGGAGATTTTCGCGCTGAAGGATCTGATGACCCGGCTTGGCGTGACCAACCTCGATTGCCGGCAGGACGGCTCCGCGCTCGACCCGAAATGGGGCCGCGCCGGCTATCTGTTTAACGCGACCATCGCCGGCATCGATACGGCGGACGCGCTTCTCCTGATCGGCACCAATCCGCGCCGCGAAGCAGCCGTCCTCAATGCGCGCATCCGCAAGCGCTGGCGCAATGCAAAAAGCTTCTCCATCGGCCTGATCGGCCCTAAAGCGCCGCTGACTTACACTTACGACTATCTTGGCGCCGGGCCGGAAACGCTCGCCGACGTCACCCGTCACAGCTTTGCCGAAGCGATGCGCAAGGCAGCGCGCCCGCTGATCATTCTCGGCGCTGATGCGCTGGCGCGGCCCGACGGCGCGGCGATCGCCTCGCTTGCGGCCAAGGCCGCCGTCGATCTCGGCGCGGTCAAGGATGGCTGGAACGGCTTCTGCGTGCTACATCACGCCGCATCGCGCGTCGGCGCGCTCGATCTCGGCTTTGTGCCGGGCGAGGGCAGCCTGAATGCGCGGCAGATGGCCGCCTCCGGAACGCTCGATGCCGTCTTCCTGCTTGGCGTCGACGAGGTCGACATCGCAGCCGGCGCGCTCGTCGTTTACATCGGAACCAACGGCGACCGCGGCGCTTCGCGCGCCGACATTGTGCTGCCGGGCGCTGCTTACCCGGAAAAGTCGGCGACTTATGTGAACACCGAAGGGCGCGTGCAGATGGCAACGCGCGCCTCTTTTCCTCCCGGCGACGCGCGCGAGGACTGGGCAATTCTGCGCGCGCTGTCGGACGTGTTGGGCAGGAAGCTTCCCTACGATTCGCTTGCCGCGCTGCGTCAGGCGCTCTATGCCGCACATCCCACATCATGCGCGTCGGCCAGATCGCGCCCGGCGATGCAGCCGACATACAAAAGCTTGCGGCGCGCGGCGGCACGGTCGAGAAGGCGCCGTTCCGCTCCAACATCGTGGATTTCTATTTCACCAATCCGATCGCACGCTGCTCGGCGGTGATGGCGCAATGCTCGGCGATCGCCGGCGGGCGTACGGCCATGACGGCGGCGGAGTAAGGCACGGACACGATGGCAGCGTTCTGGTCCGACTATATCTGGCCGCTCGTGATCATGGTGGCGGAGAGCGTCCTTCTCCTCGTCGTCCTGCTCATCGCGGTCGCCTATGTGCTCTATGCCGACCGGAAGATTTGGGCGGCGGTGCAGATCAGGCGCGGGCCGAACGTGGTTGGGCCGTGGGGATTGTTTCAGTCGTTTGCCGACCTGTTGAAATTCGTGCTCAAGGAGCCGGTCATTCCGGCCGGCGCCAATAAGGGTGTGTTCTTGCTGGCGCCGCTCGTCACCTGCACGCTCGCGCTTGCCGCCTGGGCGGTCATTCCGGTCAGCGCCGGGATGGTGATCTCCAACATTAACGTCGGCGTGCTTTACATCTTTGCGATCTCCTCGCTGATGGTCTACGGCGTGATCATGGCCGGCTGGTCGTCCAATTCGAAATACCCGTTCCTCGCCGCGCTGCGTTCGGCCGCGCAGATGGTGTCTTACGAAGTCTCGATCGGCTTTGTCATCATCACCGTGCTGCTCTGCGTCGGCTCTCTAAATCTCTCGGCCATTGTCGAGGCGCAAAACAGCCGCTGGGGCTTGCTCGGCTGGTACTGGCTGCCGCTGCTACCAATGTTCGTGATCTTTTTCGTCTCGGCGCTGGCCGAGACCAATCGCCCGCCGTTCGATCTTGTGGAGGCGGAATCGGAATTGGTCGCCGGCTATATGGTTGAATACGGCTCGACGCCGTACATGATGTTCATGCTGGGCGAGTACGTCGCCATCGCCACGATGTGCGCGATGGGTACGATCCTGTTCCTCGGCGGCTGGCTGCCGCCGTTCCCGGTGGTGCCGTTCACCTGGATTCCGGGGTTGGTCTGGTTCGTGCTTAAGGCGTCCTTCCTGTTCTTCATGTTTGCGATGGTGAAGGCGTTCGTGCCGCGCTATCGCTACGACCAACTGATGCGGCTCGGCTGGAAAGTATTCCTGCCGATCTCGCTCGCCATGGTCGTGATCGTGGCCGGCGTCATCGAAGTGATCCGAGGCTGACATGAGACTGGATCAGGCGGCTCGTTCGATCTTCCTCAAGGAGTTCGCGCAGGCGTTCTTTTTATCGATGCGCTATTTCTTCAAGCCGAAAGCGACCATCAACTACCCGTTCGAAAAGAACCCGATTTCGCCGCGCTTCCGTGGCGAGCATGCGCTGCGCCGCTACCCGAATGGCGAGGAACGCTGCATCGCCTGCAAATTGTGCGAGGCAATCTGCCCGGCGCAGGCGATCACGATCGAAGCCGGCCCGCGGCGGAATGACGGCACGCGGCGCACCACGCGTTACGACATCGACATGGTCAAATGCATCTATTGCGGCCTGTGCCAGGAAGCGTGCCCGGTCGACGCCATCGTCGAGGGGCCGAATTTCGAATTCGCCGCCGAGACGCGGGAAGAGCTTTATTACGACAAGGAGCGGCTACTCGCGAACGGCGACCGCTGGGAGCGCGAACTCGCGAAGGCCATCGAACTCGACGCTCCGTACCGGTAAGACGCCGCGCCCATGATCCTGCAAGCGATCTTTTTTTATCTGTTTGCCGGCACATGTATCGCTTCGGCGATCATGGTGATCGCAGCGCGCAATCCCGTGCATTCCGTGCTGTTCCTCATCCTCGCCTTCGTCAATGCGGCGGGCTTGTTCGTACTCCTGGGCGCGGAATTCCTGGCGATGATTTTGATCGTGGTCTATGTCGGCGCTGTCGCGGTGCTGTTCCTTTTCGTCGTTATGATGCTGGACGTGGATTTCGCCGAATTGCGCCAGGGCGTCCTCAACTACCTACCGATCGGCGCTACCGTTGGCATCATTCTCCTGATCGAGCTTTTGTTCGGCGTGATCGGATGGCTGATCACGCCAGGCGTTCCCAAGGCGATCACCGCGCCGATCGCAAATGACGTCAGCAACACGCAGGCGCTCGGGTTCGTGCTCTATACCCGCTACGTCTATTTCTTCGAGGCAGCCGGCATGATCCTGCTGGTCGCCATGATCGGCGCCATCGTGATGACGCTGAGCCACAAGCCGAACGTGAAGCGTCAAAACATCGGCGACCAGATTTCACGCCGGCGCGCCACCGCGATCGACGTGGTCAAGGTGGAATCGGGGCAGGGGCTGCCATGATCATCGGCCTTGGCCACTATCTTTCGGTAGCCGCGATCCTGTTCACGCTCGGGATCTTCGGCATCTTTCTCAACCGCAAGAACGTGATCGTCATCCTGATGTCGATCGAATTGATCCTGCTGGCGGTCAACATCAATCTGGTGGCGTTCTCGGCGTTCCTTGGCGACATCGTTGGGCAGGTTTACGCGCTGATCGTGCTCACGGTCGCGGCGGCGGAAGCCGCGATCGGCCTCGCCATCCTGGTCGCTTATTATCGCAATCGCGGCTCGATTGCTGTCGAGGACGTCAATCTGATGAAAGGCTGAGCGCATGATCCCGAAAAGTGAATACCGGTTTTCGGGCAAGATCATGCGCCAAATGAAAATGTTAGGCGGATCAAAGACTCAACTTTCACTGGGCGGGCGCTGAAGCACATGTACGAGGCGATTGTCTTCCTGCCGCTGCTTGGCGCCGTCATTGCCGGCGCAATCGCGCTGATTGGCGCGCGCGCCCGCTTTCCGGGCGAGAATCCTCCGCCGCCGCACGACGATCACGCTACCCCGCTGGTGCCGGAGCAAATCCACGGTGCGCCGCGGCCGGAGACCAAACACAGCGAACCCGATCTTGCGAGCCATGACAGTGACGAGTCCGCCGAGCCGAGCGCCGGCTCGCAGGCCGCCGAGCTCATCACCACGACGCTGCTCGGCATCTCATGGCTCTTGTCGTGCATCGCGTTCGTCGACGTCGGCCTGCACGGTCACGACGTGCATGTCACTATCTTCAATTTCATCACCTCCGGCGATCTGAAGGTCGACTGGGCGCTGCGCATCGACCCGCTCACGGTGGTGATGCTGGTGGTGGTGACCACCGTGTCCGGCCTCGTGCACCTTTATTCCATAGGCTACATGGCCGAGGATCCGTACAAGCCGCGGTTCTTCTCCTATCTGTCGTTCTTCACCTTCGCCATGCTGATGCTGGTGACGTCCGACAATTTGGTGCAGCTGTTCTTCGGCTGGGAGGGCGTCGGGCTCGCGAGCTATCTGCTGATCGGCTTCTGGTTCCACAAACCGGAGGCCAATGCCGCGGCGATCAAGGCGTTCCTCGTCAACCGCGTCGGCGATTTCGGCTTCGCGCTCGGCATTTTCGCCGTTTTCCTGCTCACCGGATCGCTCGCGTTCGATACCGTGTTCGCGCAGGCGCCCAGTCTGGCCAACAAGACGTTTCATTATCTCAGCTTCGACATCGACGCGCTGACACTGATCTGTCTTCTGCTGTTCATGGGCGCCATGGGCAAATCGGCCCAGTTCCTGCTGCACACTTGGCTCCCCGACGCGATGGAAGGACCAACGCCGGTGTCGGCGCTGATCCATGCCGCCACCATGGTGACGGCCGGCGTGTTCATGGTGGCGCGGCTGTCGCCGCTGTTCGAACTCTCGCCCGATGCCAAGACTTTCGTCGTCTTTATCGGCGCCACCACGGCGATGTTCGCGGCGACGGTCGGCCTGGTTCAGAACGACATCAAGCGCGTTATCGCTTATTCGACTTGTTCGCAGCTTGGCTACATGTTCGTGGCTATGGGTTCCGGCGCCTATTCGATCGGCATGTTCCATCTGTTCACGCATGCCTTTTTCAAGGCGCTGCTGTTCCTCGGCTCCGGCTCCGTGATCCTCGCCATGCATCATGAGCAGGACATCCGCAAAATGGGCGGCCTGTGGCGGAAAATTCCCTTTACCTACGCGACGATGATCGTCGGCACGCTGGCGCTCACTGGATTCCCGTTCACCGCCGGCTTTTTTTCGAAGGACGCGATCATCGAGGCCGACGACACCGTCGCCGGCCTTGTCGCCAACTACGGTTTCGTCATGACGGTCGGCGCGGCGGCGCTGACATCGTTCTATTCGTGGCGGCTGATCTTCAAGACCTTCCACGGCGAGCCGCACGATTATCATCACTATGAAGCGGCGCATGAGAGTTCACTGACGATGCTCATTCCGCTTGCGGTTCTCGCCATCGGCTCGATCGCTGCCGGCTGGCCGTTCCTGCACCTGTTCGAGGGGCACGGCGCCGAAGAGTTCTTCCGCAACTCGCTGACCTTCGCGGCGAACAATCACGTGCTCGAGGACATGGAGCGCCTGCCGCTGGCGAAATTATTAGCGCCGACGGTGATGATGATCGGCGGTTTCCTGGTCGCCTGGCAGTTCTATATCCGCCGGCCCGACATCCCCGCGGCGCTGGCGCGCGACCAGGACGTACTTTACCGCTTCCTGCTCAACGCCTGGTACTTCGACAAGATCTACGACACGATTTTCGTGCGGCCGGTGATGTGGCTCGGACGGCTGCTGTGGAAGGGTGGCGACGGCATCGTCATCGACGGGTTCGGCCCGGACGGCGTGTCCGCGCGCGTGCTCGATGTGACCAGGAACGTCGTGCGGCTGCAAACCGGCTACCTCTACCACTATGCCTTCGCCATGCTGATCGGCGTAGCCGCGTTCGTCACCTGGTTCATGTTTGCGGGAGTGCGCTGATGGCGAGTTGGCCGATCCTCTCCGTCGTCACCTTCCTGCCGATTGCGGGCGCCTTGTTCATCACGTGCCTGCGCGACGACGAAGCGGGCGTGCGCAACGCACGCTGGGTTGCGCTGTGGACGACACTGATCACGTTCGCGATCTCATTGATCCTGATATGGCGGTTCGACCTGACCTCGGCTGATTTTCAGTTCGTCGAGAAGCGGCCGTGGCTCGGCGGCGCCATTAGTTACTCCATGGGCGTCGACGGTATTTCACTGCCGTTCGTGATCCTGACCACCGCGCTGATGCCGATCTCGATTCTTGCGAGCTGGACCGCGATCCAGGATCGCGTGCGCGCCTACATGATCGCCTTCCTGGTGCTCGAAACGCTGATGGTCGGCACCTTCTGCGCGCTCGACCTGGTGCTGTTCTATCTGTTCTTTGAAGGCGGCCTCATTCCGATGTTCCTGATCATCGGCGTGTGGGGCGGCCCGCGCCGGGTGTATGCAAGCTTCAAGTTTTTTCTCTACACGCTGCTCGGCTCGGTGCTGACGCTGCTCGCCATCATGGCGATGTATTGGGAGGCCGGCACCACCGACATTCCGACGCTGCTGCATCACGCGTTCCCGCGTGCGTTGCAGACCTGGGCCTGGTTCGCCTTCCTCGCCTCGTTCGCGGTCAAGATGCCGATGTGGCCGGTCCACACCTGGTTGCCGGACGCGCATGTCGAGGCGCCGACCGCCGGCTCGGTCATCCTCGCCGCCATCCTGCTCAAGATGGGCGGCTACGGGTTCCTCCGGTTCTCGCTGCCGATGTTCCCGCAGGCTTCGCTTGAACTCGCGCCTCTGATCTACGCGCTCTCCGTCGTCGCCATCGTCTACACCTCGCTCGTCGCCTTGATGCAGGAGGATATGAAGAAGCTGATCGCCTATTCATCGGTCGCGCATATGGGCTTCGTGACGATGGGATTGTTCGCGATGACGGCGCAGGGCGTCGCCGGCGGTATCTTCCAGATGATCTCGCACGGCATCGTCTCCGCCGCCTTGTTCCTGTGCGTCGGCGTCGTCTACGACCGCATGCATACGCGCGAGATTGCGGCTTATGGCGGGCTGGTCAATCGCATGCCGGTCTACGCCTTCGCCTTCATGGTATTTACGCTCGCCAACGTCGGGCTACCGGGCACGTCCGGTTTCATCGGCGAATTCCTCACGCTGCTTGGTACTTTCCGCGTCAATAATTGGGTGGCGACGCTGGCGACGCTTGGCACCATCCTGTCGGCTGCCTACGCGCTCTGGCTCTACCGCAAGGTGATCTTCGGCAAGCTGGAGAAACCGAGCCTGTTCCACATCAAGGACATCGGCTGGCGCGAAATGGCGGTGATGGCGCCGCTCGTGATCCTGACCATCGTTTTCGGCATTTACCCGAAGCCGGTGCTCGATATGTCGGCCGCGTCGGTAACGCAGTTGATCGACAACTTCCAGCATGCGGTGTCGAGCGTCCAAGCGGCGGCGCTCGTAAGGTGAGGGCATGAACGCAGCGCTAACCATTTCCGGCATCGTACCGCTCCTGCCCGAGATCGTGCTAGGCGTCAGCGCGATGGCGCTACTTATGGTCGGCGTCTATCGCAGCGGGCCCGGTGATCTTGCGATCGACGTCGGATCGATCATGCTCCTGATCGCCGCCGGGGTGATCGTGGTCGCGCTGCCTCCCGGCAAGCTCACTACCTTCGACGGCAGCTTCGTAGTCGACGACTTTGCCCGCTTTCTCAAAATCCTCGCCATTCTCGGCTCGGCCGCCGCCATCCTGATGTCGATCGATTACGACAAGCGCGAGAAGGAGCAGCGGTTCGAGTATTCCGTGCTGATCGTGCTCTCGACGCTCGGCATGCTGATGCTGATCTCGGCCGCCGATTTGATAGCCCTCTACCTCGGCCTCGAATTGATGAGTCTGCCGCTTTACGTGGTGGCGGCAAGCCATCGCTCGTCGCTGCGCTCGACCGAAGCGGGTTTGAAATATTTTGTGCTCGGCGCGCTGTCGTCGGGAATGCTGCTCTACGGCGCGTCGCTGGTTTACGGTTTCACCGGTACGGTCAATTTCGCCGGCATCGCCAAATCGGCCGCGGAGGCGGGGCCCGGCTTGATCTTCGGGCTGGTGTTTCTGTTCGCCGGTTTCTGCTTCAAGGTTTCCGCCGTTCCGTTCCATATGTGGACGCCGGATGTCTACGAGGGCGCGCCAACCCCGGTAACGGCG
>Ga0181525_10000991_pt1 | contig 24583 bp, 29 predicted proteins | sample PEATcosm2014_Bin_48_FD_121100 | JGI IMG/M metagenome (GOLD analysis project Ga0181525, IMG submission 121100) | Peatland microbial communities from MTU Mesocosm Facility, Houghton, MI, USA - PEATcosm2014_Bin06_10_metaG | ecosystem: Environmental > Terrestrial > Soil > Wetlands > Peat | place... | reverse complement strand
GCCGCGTCGAGAACCGGCCAGGGTGCCGCACAGTGCGGACCCATATCCAGCCCCGTGTAAGGAGCGACATGACACAGGGAACCGTCAAGTGGTTCAACGCGGAGAAGGGCTACGGCTTCATCTCCCGCGCTGACGGACCGGACGTCTTCGTGCACTACTCCGAGATAGACGGCTACGGCTTCCGCAGCCTCGAGGAGAATCAGCCCGTGGAGTTCGAGGTGACCCAGGGGCCGAAGGGCCCGCAGGCTACCCGCGTCCGCGCCGTCTGAGCCTTAGCAGGGACGGTAGCTAGACGCGGACCCGGCACCTGCTGGTGCCGGGCTCGCGTCATGTCTGTTGCGGGCTAGACGGGTCACGCCCAGGGGCCCGGAGGCTCCTCAGGCTGATACCAGGTCGCACACAAAGATGAGGGTCTCGCCTGGCGCGATCACGGTCCCGGCGCCCCGGTCTCCGTAGGCCAGGTCCGGGGGGATGATCAGCTGGCGGCGCCCGCCGACCTTCATGCCCTGGACGCCCTGGTCCCAGCCCGCGATGACCCGCCCGGCGCCGAGCCGGAACTCCAGGGGCTCGTCCCGGTCCCAGCTCGCGTCGAATTCCTCGCCGGTTGAGTACGCCACCCCGACGTAGTGAACCCTGACCAGGTCACCGGGGTTAGCCGCCTTGCCGTTGCCTTCCCAGATCTCTGTTATCTGCAGTTCGGACGGCGGGTCACCGCCAGGGAAGTCGACCTCGGGCTTGCCGGTACTCATGTCCGCCTCTTCCAGTAGCTCTTTCACGATCGCACGCCCAGCCAGGGTACGCGTAGCCGCCGATTCGCGCGGCGCCGGGCTAGCGGAAGGCCGGCTTGCGGGAGAAGACCTCTTGGACCGCCGGGGCGAAGTGCTCGAGGGGCAGCCAGTCGTAGCCGGGGTCGAAGCTGCCGTGTGAATACGGGGCCAGGCCGTCGCCGATGTCGTGGATCAGCGCGGCCACCACGTAGTCGACGGGCCGGCCGTCCCGCTCCGCCCGGGTCGCGGACTGCAGGCAATGCGCGAGCCGACTGACCGCGTACCCGGGGTCCGGCTCCGCCGCCCCCAGCGCCCGCACCGCATCCAGCACGCGCAGGTGCAAGGTGCGGTTATACGCTGCTTCGCGCGCGTTAATGAGGGCGTACTCTTCAGCAGTGCCGTCCCGCATCCGGGTGAAGGCCGCCCTGTCCGTGCCGCTGCTCACCAGACCATCGTAAGCTCGAGGGCCTCTGCGAGCTGGTGGCCGGGCCGGCGCCAGTTACTACGAATCGTAGTAACATGTCGTCTGTGAACGGCGCCGTGCCCACGACGATCATCGTCGCCGGCCTTGCGCTTGCCGGGTACGCGCTGCTGATGACCGCCCGAAACAAGCGAATGGGCGTCAGCTTGCTCGCAGCCCTTGGCGTCCTTGAGATCCTGCTGCTTGTGCTGGTCGGCCTCATCGTGGCCAAACTCGCCGGCGGCGGACGCCCCGCCTCCGTGGCGACGCTCATCGGATACCTGATCGCGATGCCGATTGTCCCGGTGGCCGCGGCGTTCTGGGGGCTGCTGGAGCGGTCACGGTGGGGCCCGGCGGTCGTCGCGGTGGCCGGGCTCGTCGCGGCTGTGCTGATGGTCCGGCTGCATCAGATCTGGCCGGTCATCCATGTCTGAGCCCGCGGCATCGCCTGAGCCCATGGCATCGCAGCCGGGCTCGACAAGGACGGGCCCGGGCCGGCTGCTGGTCGCCATCTACGCGCTCTTCGCGCTGTCGGCTTCCGCGCGGGCCGGGGTGCAGATCGCGACGAAGTTCCACCATGCCCCGGTCGCCTACCTGTTGTCGGCCTTCGCCGGCGTGGTCTACATCCTCGCCACGGTAACCCTGGCCAACGGCAGCCCGACGGCACGCCGGATCGCCCTTGTCTCCTGCTCGGTCGAACTCGCCGGCGTGCTGGCGGTCGGCACCTGGAGCCTCGCCGACCCGGCCACCTTCCCCGATGCCACGGTGTGGTCTAGCTACGGCAGCGGCTACGGCTTCGTCCCGCTCGTCCTTCCCGTCTTCGGCCTGCTCTGGCTGCGCCGCTGGACCGGGTCCAGAAGTCGGCGGACGATCGTGACAGCAGCTGGAGATGCAGTCGAAACGCCTAAGGCTGCACGACCGCGTGGAGTTCGATGACCTCTTGCTGGATCTCGCCGGGCACGTTGGGTTTGACGTTCTCGTTGAAGAACGTCTGGTACTGATCCCTGCTCTCCCAGATCTCCCCGACGGTGAATCCATCCGGAGTCGGGTACGCGACGTGCATGACGAAGCCGGGTTGCTGCTTCACCAGCGCCGAAAGATGCGCCGACGCCTGGTCATAGGTGGCTTGGTCCATTCCGACAACGGTCATCCTCGCGAGTATGGCCATCGGGTTCCCCCCTGTCAGGTTTTGCGTTCCTGGACCTGGATCGTACGCTTCTGTGCGCGGCGCGGAACGGATCGCCGGTTAACTTTTGAGGGATGTTGGTTATGAGCGAGTACCAGTATTACGAGTTCCTCGCGGTGGACCGGCCGCTGACCGACGCCGAGCAGGACGAGGTGCGCGAGTCCTCGAGCAGCGCCACGATCACGGCTACCAGTTTTGCGAACGAGTATCACTGGGGTGACTTCCGCGGCGATCCTGGTCACCTGATGCGGCAGTACTACGACGCCCATCTGTACCTGGCCAGTTGGGGCACGCACCGGATCATGTTGCGGATGCCGTGCGCTCTTCTCGATCCGGCGGTGGCGGAGAAATACTGCGTCGACGATCAGGTGACCATGTCGGTGGCGGGCGAGTACCTGATTATCGACATGGTCAGCGAGGACGAGGAAGCCGACTGGGAGCAGGACGCCGAGGATTCGCTGGCGGCCATCGTCGCAGTGCGGGCCGAGCTTGCCGCCGGAGACCTGCGGCCGCTGTATCTTGCCTGGCTGTCGGCTTACGGGACGTGGGAGCGCGACGAGGAGGCCTTCGACGAGGAGGACGAGGACCTGCGGGAACCGCCGGTGCCCGCAGGGCTCGGATCGCTCACCGCGCCGCAGCGTGCGCTCGCCGACTTCCTGCGGGTAGATGCCGATCTGCTGAAGGTGGCGGCAGAGGCCAGCTCGTCACTGCCGGCTGACCGGGATGATCCCGACAAGCTCGCCGCCTGTGTCGCGGGGCTCCCGGGCAGCGAGAAGGACCGGCTTCTGCTGCTGGCCGTGCAGGGTCAGGAGGCTCGGGTGAAGATGGAATTGCTGCACCGACTCGGCGGGGATCAAAACCCTGCGTTCGACGCCGAACCGGGGCGTACCGTGGGAGAGCTCCTGGACGCGGCCGCGCTGCGCCGTCAATAGATGAATGCGGAGGACGGCCTATCGCGGCACGATTCGGCGTCGCTGATCAAGGACCAGATCAAGGCCGGTGAAGAGCTTCGCCGGGCTATCAGGCGGGCATCCGCGGCGGCGGGTCTCGAGGCGCTCCGAGCTGAGCTGGCTACCTGGTCGGCGGGTAACGAGCGGGTGCTCGCCGAGGTCTTCGGCGAGGCCGAGCGCCGCGCCTATCGCCGGACGACCGCCTCCCGCGCGGCGTCGAGCGCCATCTTCTCCGATGAGCTAATCCGGGTAGAGCGCTCGGCCGATTCCCGGCTCCGATATCTGCAGGCGGCCGTCGTGCGGGTTGACCTGGCCCAGCAGCTGGGCGGCAGGCGGCGGACCTTAGGCTGGTTGCGTGGGGTGGCCCGAGGCATGCCTGGTGGATGTGTACGACACGCTGCTTCGATGCGACTTCCTCGCGCACCAGGCCGAGCTTCCGGTGCTTGCCGGGGTTCCTGCGGACAGCTGGCAGGAGGCGTACAGGCGGATCGACCAGGCGCTCAACACCGGGCGGATCTCCAAGACGGACGGCTTCGCGCAGATCCTCAGGGAGAACGGGGTCGAGCCGCGGGCAGATCTGGTGCGGGCGCTGGTGGACAGGGACGACGAGCTGCTGCTCGCGACCGCGCGGCTGTTCGATGACGCCATCCCGTTCCTGGAGAGGCTGCGGTCGCAGGGAATCAAGGTCGCGATCGTGAGCAACTGCACCGCGAGCACGCGACCGCTGCTTGCCGAGCTCGGAGTGACCGCGCTGGCGGACGCGCTGGTGCTGTCGTGCGAGGTCGGCGTGGTCAAGCCGCAGGCAGAGATCTTCGGCTGCGCGCTGGAGCGGACCGGGGTGGCAGCAGCGGACGCGCTGTTCGTGGACGACCAGCCGGGGTACTGCGCGGGCGCGGTCGCGGCGGGCATCGCTGCCGCGCAGATCGTGCGGGGCGAGCTGGACGGGAGGGAGCTCGCGGCTGGAGCCACGGTCGTTCGATCGCTGGCGGAGGTCGAGGCCATGCTCTCGGCGTGATTGCGCCGGCTGACCTCGGTTCCGCTTCGCGCAATTGCGTGGCGCGTCTCCGCGGAAACGCGCCTGTCTCAGGTGAGGTGCGGGTCCTGGTCGGACGGCAGGCGTCGTTCCAGGGCGGCTAGGCGGAGCTCAAGCTGGTCGACGCGGTGCCGGAGGATCTCAAGCTGGGCCTGATCGGCAATGCGGCGTTCGGCGGAGCGGCGCAGGCGGGGTGAGGCGTCGGCGCGGGCCGCCACAGTGGCCAGGGGCACCAGGCGCTGCGGGCCGTGCGGGCCGTCGACGAGCCGGGATGGGATCTGGCCGGTCCGGTACCAGCTGCGCAGGGCGGCGCGGGAGACGCCGGTCTGTGCGGCCGCCCGTTCGAGCGGCACCCAGTCGGATCCTTCGAGGCTGGCGCTCAGCTCAAGCTCGAGTTCCCACTCATCGAGCCGATCTTCCCAGTCCATCAGCATCTCCGTTTCGTTGCTCACCTTATTAATAGCATGGTATTGACAGGGTTAGAAGCAATCTTGCACGCTGATAGACATGTTCGAGCGATTCACTAACCACGCACGGCACACCGTGGTTCTGGCCCAGGAAGAGGCCCGGCGGCTTCAGCACAACTACATCGGCACCGAGCACGTTCTGCTCGGGCTCATCGGCGAGACCGGCGGGATCGCGGCGCGCGTCCTGCAGAGCTTCGGGATGTCGGTCGAGGGCACCCGGCAGGAGGTCACGACCATCGTCGGGACCGGGACCGGGACGATCAGCGGGCACATCCCGTTTACGCCTCGAGCGAAGAAGATCCTCGAGCTCGCGCTTCGCGAGGCGCTGCAACTGCACCACAACTACATCGGCACGGAGCACATCCTGCTGGGCCTGATCAGGGAGAACGACGGCGTCGGAGTCGGGATTCTGAGGCAGCACGCCGACCCGGCGGCCATCCGGATGGCGGTGCTCGACGTGCTGCCGACGCTCGGTATCGAGACCAGCCGGGGCAGGCGGTGGCTGCGGCGCCGCGCCGCGGCCGAGTCCGGAGAGGCCGGCGAGGGCGGTGCGCAGACCGAGCAGACCGTGCTGAGCGCGACGCCGGCCGCGGACGCCACGCTCAGCGAGGCCGCCCGGCTGGCGGGCTTGCAGCCAGTCGGCTCACACCACCTGCTGCTCGCCGCGCTCGCCGATGGCGACTCCGCCGCGGCCCGTGCCCTGGCGGCCCTGGGCGTTGACCTTGACCACGCCAGGGAGGCGCTGCGCGGCATGGACGTCACCGGGACCAGCGACGAACAGCCCGAAGAGGCGGGCCGCCGGCAGATGGTCATCCGTGTCGCCGACGACCGGCTCACGATCGAGGCGGCCGATCCGGTGATCATCGCTGCTGGCCGTGCCGCGCTCCAGGCACTGGGCGACCAGGCCGACACCATCCGCGGTGACCTGCCCGCCTGCGCCAGCCTCAGCGTCGTCTGGCAGGCGCTGCACGACAGCCTCGGCGCCATCCAGCGCCGCCCAGCGCTGCCCGCCGAGAACCAGGGCAGCCCGGACAAGCCCGGGACCGAGGCGGCCTAGCGCGCCGGACTCGCAGGAGCAAGCCAACCCGTCGGCGCCTGCTGGGGCGGCGCCGACGGTGGCTTCGGTGGCCGGTCCCCTCGCGGCCCCGGTAGCTGAATTCGTCGGTCTGGTAGCGGCCGAGCGAGACCCCGAACGCGGCGCTGGCCTGCGCGGCCGTGGCGGTTACCGCGAACGTGCGGGTAGCGGCGTCGGCGGACTGCACCATCATGCCCGCGCCGGTCAGGTACTGCGTCACGCGGTTCAGGTCCGCTTGGTCGGCGCCGGACTCCTCGGCCAGGCGGCGGCGGCGCTCGCTGATCGGCGCGGAATTGGTTGCGGTGGCGGCACGAAGGGCCCGGAGCGGGATTAGAAATGGGGATGTCCAGATCGGAGCCCTTCACCGGCCTTAAGAAGCGCCCTGGAATTGCCGTGCAGACCATGTGGAGGCGTGGGAAACGCGCGGTACTATGCGATACGCAAGTGATATTTGTGACCGGCGATATGTGGTAGTCAGGACCCGGACTCGGCCGGCAGGACGTCGAGGTCGAACTCGTTGCCCTCCGGGTCGGCCATGCAGCGCCACTGGAAGCCTTCGAGCTCGCGAGTAGTCCCCGGCTCGAGCCAGCGGCCGCCCAGCTGCTCGACCTCCGCCGTCGCCTCGTCGAGGTCGTCGACGACGAGGTCGAGGTGCAGCCCGTTCTTTCCTGCCTTCACGTCGGCGACCCGCTGGAACCCGACCGTAAGGCCATCCTCCGTCGGCGACAGGACCAGGAACTCACCGTCGCCGATCTCCGTGGCAACGGTCACGTCGAGCAGGCTGCACCAGAATCCGGCCAGCGCCGCAGGATCGGCGGCGTCGATCACCAAGAACCCCACCTTCGCGGGCATGGCAGTCTCCCCTCTGCTGCTCAGCTGGATGACAGTAACACGGTTATGTGGCTCGTGATGATATCTGTCAGTTCGAGGTGACCGTGGTAAGTCGGCGGTTGGCCAGGGCCGTCTGCAGGTCAGACTTTCGCGGTGGCGGCGGGGCGGTCTGCACCGCGATGGCGACCAGGTCGGTATAGGTGTCCTGGCGCAGCCGCTTCAGCATGGCCTGCGCTGAGTTCTTCAGGGTGCCGGTCAGGCCGGCCAGCGAGAGCCCGACCGCCGCCACGATGCCGGACACGGTCTTTTCCCAGGTCGTACCCGTGCCGACGCTGATCAGCAGGAGGAGAAGGACCAGGAATGCGAGGCCGATGACAGTCGCCACCAGCTCGGGCAAGAACAGCTTGGCCGCCCTGGCCATCGTCTGGACGCCGGACATCAGGCCGGCCGGCTCGATGAGCGTGGTGGGATCCTGGCCGAGCACGATTAGCTCGTACCAGCGCCGGATCTGGTGGTAGAGCGCGGCGTTGGCAACCTGGCCGTCGCCGCGCCAGGCCGGCTGGCAGACCAGGTATTTCCAGACCTCGATTGATCCGGTGATGGCGGGCGCGGTGTATTCGGTCATGTACGCGCCGAGCCGTCCGACCAGCCGGCAGATCTCGGTGCAGCGTTCATTGCCGAGCAGGAACTCCCAGCACCGTGAGCCGGTGCCCTGGTCGGGATCGAGAGCCCAGTAGGTTTCCGCCAGTCCCCGTCCCAGCTGATAGCCGCACGCCTGGGTTTCGGACATGGCACTGAGCCGGTCCTGAATGTGAGCGTCGAACCGCCACAGCAGCTGGGCCAGGTCCTGCCATGGGCCGTCGGCGGCGGCGACGACCACCTGCAGGCTTTCCCTGACGGCCGCGATGCGGGCCTGCGCGGCGTTGGCGTCGCCATCAGTGCACGCCTGCAGGGCGGCGATGGCGGCATGCAAGGTGTCAAGACCCCGCTGCTCCCCCACGGCGGCTGCCTGATCGCCTCGTGCCGTGGCCGCCGTCACGGCCTGCTGCTGCGGATCGACGGCCGCCTGCAGCGTCTGGAGCGCCTGATGCGGGGTAGGCGGCGCGGAATCGCCCGGATAGCTCCGGCCGACGGCGGCCATCCGGAGCTGATCGAGTGCCCGCTGCAGCGCGGCACTCGCCCTCGGCGCGCGGATGGGGTCCAGAACCCGGGATCTATCGTCCATGGCCTTGGCGAAGCTGGTGCCATCACCGTCGGTATCCACCTTCAGGTCCGCCGCTAGCTGAGCGACCACCTTCTGCGCTTCGATCCGCAGCTCGGTCGGACCGCGCTCGATGCGCAGCGGGAGCGCGTGATCGGCGTGATCGGGCAGGCTCGTCTTGACCCCGAGTTGGCCGCCTGGCTTATTCCGCCCGCGCGACTCGGCCAGGAACCAGCCAAGACGCAATGCGCACAGCACGTCCTTCGCGTCATCGGGCGCTGCCATATATCCTCCCGTGGCGATTGGCAACGGGCGGATTTAAGCACCACTCAGATGCAATATCAAGACATGGCGGCCGTGGGCGGGGTAGCCGGCCTGAGGTAAGGGATCGGCGGCGACGCCAGCGGCAGCGCGGCCAGCTGGACTAGCAGCAGCACGTTGTCGTCGCCGGCCGTTCTGTTCATCCGCAGCCTCCCGCAGTGGGTACAGCGGTGAATCAGCATCCAGCGGCCCTCGCCGCGGATGGTGACCGCTATCGGCTCCATGCCGCCGGGGCAGCCGGACTTACGGTCGCCCGGGACATTGCGGTCCAGGTGCCTGGACCACAGGCAGGCGGGGCAATGGTTACGATGCGAGGTGCCCGGGGCATCCAGCGAGACGTCTACGCCGCAATGCCCGCATTGAAACGAGCGGGGAAATGACAAGCCTGACAACCTTTCCTGGCAAGATCTCGGAACCGGGCTGGCATTTCGCCTCCTCTCGTTCTCGGCCGACGGTCGCCGACGCGGACCGGACGGCGACCACCATCGTCGGCACCCGCAAGGGCATTCGTCAAGCGAATATCGGTGCCGCGCTATTACTTGGCGGGGAGCGATCGGGCGTAGTCGGTACCCGCCTGGACCCATCGGGAGAGCTGATCGTCGGTGCGCAGATCCTCGGAGCGGACGTGCAGCCAGCCGGGCATCTGCCGGCTCCGCATCTCGACCACGGTGGCGGCTGTCTCTTTCACCAGGGAGTCGGACTCGGCCCGATCGACGCGGACCATCGCTCCGCCCTGGCTGGCCGCGGCTATGGCCATGTTGCCGCGAATCAGGAACGCGAGCCCGCCGAACATCTTCTTCTCGGCGAGGTCCGGGTCGGAGCCGATGAGCTGCCGGATGCGATCGGCAAGCTCCTGGTCGTAGGCCATGCACCGATGGTACAAGTCATCAGGGCCGGGCTTCTCCGCCACCCGGGCCGAAGCCGTATTGTCGGTGTTCACGCTCAGCCTGGGTGGGAGCGCTTCCCGCTCCCCGGCGGCGGCGACCTCGCTGGCCAGGCCAAGGTCATCCGCGCTGAACTCGTGGAGATCGAGCCAGCCTGATCGGATGAAGGGTGACGGGAAACAGTCCATGTCACCTCAGGCTAGTGACCGCTATCGGCGCTCGACGGGGGTGTCCCCCATGCGGCCCCACTCGGCCCACGAGCCGTCGTAGACGCGGACGTGATCGCGTCCGAGTAGGTAGGTGAGCACGAACCAGGCGGTGCTCGCCCGCCCGCCGATCGTGCAGTAGGTGATCAGTTTGCTGTCGCCGCCGAGGTCGACGGCGGGGAAGGCACTGCGCAGGTCGGCGACGGCACGGAACGACCCGCGGTCGTCGTACAGATCGCCGATAGGCTGATGCACCGCAGAAGGGACATGACCGGCCCGGCCGCCGGGCTCCATGCCGCCAGAGGGCCAGAACCGCTCCCCCAGGTACTCTTCCGGGGAACGGACATCGAGGATGGTCGTGCCCAGGTCGCCGATAGCCCTGCGCACCGCGGCGTGGTCGGCGCGGAGCCCCTCGTCCGGCTCGGGAAGGACGTAACCGGTGCTGGTCGGCGCGGTCGCCGCCGCGCTGCACGGCCGACCCTCCCGCTGCCAGGCATCGCGTGAGCAGTCCAGTATCCGGACGTCCGGGTGACCGTGCAGCTGCATGAGCCAGAACCCCAGGGCGGGCGCGTAGCCGTAGAACACGATCGTCGAGCTCACGTCGATCCCCGACCTGGCGACCAGCCGTCCCAGCGCAGTGGCGTCGGTTGGCCGGTAGCTATCGTCCTTGAGGTCGGCATATACGTTCCATAGCACGGCACCGTCGATATGCCACTGGTCGTAGGCGAGCCGGCTTACATCCACCTCGACCACACGTACCGCGGGGTCAGACAGGCGGGCTTCCAGCCACGATGGGCTCACCAGTACGCCGTCACCGGTGACCGGTCCTGGTCCGCTTCGCTGCGTCGTTGGCATGGCGTTCATCAGTTCCTCCTGTTCCTTCGTTGACTTGTCCGGAGACCTGATCCAGGAATGCGGTCAGCAGTCCGTTGACCGCGGCGGGCTGTTCCATATTGATCATGTGGCCAGCCTCACGGACCACGTGGTACCTGGCGCCGTGGATGCGGCGGGCGAGCACGGCGGACATCTCGCGGAAGCCCGGCACGTCCTGCTCGCCCACCGCCACAAGGACGGGCATGGCGAATTGCTCCAGCACGTCGATGGGCCGCGGCCCGGCTGACAGATGCGGGTCGTGGCCGGTCCAGTGCTGCCCTGGGTAGCCGGCGACCATCGCCGCCAGCGCTCCGCTCACCGCTGGCAGCCCGTTGGCGGCGGCGAATAGTGGGTGCGCCAGCCATGCGGCCCGGCCGGCCAGCAGCCCGTGTTCGCTGGCCTGCCTCGGGGCCTCATCCAGCGCCGCGGCCGACTCGGGGTCCCAGGGCACGCCATCGAGTACCGCGTCCAGCAGGGCCATGCCGCGGACTCTGGCCGGGGCGGCCAGCGCGGCCTGCATCACCACCCGCCCGCCGAACGACAGCCCGGCCAGCACCGCCTGCCCGATGTCAAGGTGATCCAGCAGCGCCAGCAGATCGTCGGCGTGGGTGTAGCCCACTGCTGGATCGAACGATCCGGAGGCGCCGAACCCTCGGCAGTCGTAGCGGACCACGCGGAAGCGCGAGGACAGGTGCTCCACCTGTGGATCCCACATCCGCATGTCCAGCCCGAAGCCGTGGCAGAACACCACTGCAGACCCCTGGCCGGTCACCTCGTAGGCAAGGCGGGCGCCCGGCAGGGCCAGCGCTCGAGAGTTGCTCATGCCCGCATCGTCGCCCTGGACCGGGGACCGTCACATCGGTACGAGCACCCAATCGACGGTGCGGCGGCTACCCATCTAGCGTGGCAGAATACCCAGCCAGCTGGGACCGGCGCAGGCCAGTCTTCGCGAGCACGCTAGCCACATGCTTCTCCACGGTACGCGGGGACAGGAACATCGCCTCGGCGATCTCCCGGTTACCCAGGCCCTGAGCGGCAAGCCGCAGTACGTCGGCCTCGCGTTCGGTTACCCCCAGCGCTCGCAGCCGACCCGGCAGGCCCGCGCTGCCGGGACGCTGCCGCGGAGCAGGGGCACCGGCACGCCGCAGCAGCCCGCGGCAGGCTGCCGCCACCCGGTCATCGCCACGCGCAGCGAAGTAACCGGCTGCTTCCCGCAGCCAGGCAACCGGATCGCCCCAGCCGTCGGCCAGGGCGGCCTGCGCGGCGATCCGTCGGGCGTAATGCCTGTACCAGCCCACAAGCGATCCCATCTGGGCGTCCGCGGCGGCGAACACCGCGTCGGCCTCGGCACGCCTGCCCCGGCGGCCCGCCAGTACCGCATCGGCATACCCGAGCAGAGAACCGACCACCAGGTGCCGGGTGCTGTGAGCGGACCGGACCCGGGCCGCCGCCGCTTCCGCGTCCTCGCCCAACAGCGCACCTAGCAGCGGCCATAGCCCGAGGAAGGGCGGCGCGATCGTTGCCGGTGAGCTCAGCAGCAGGGCGGCACCGGTCGTCATCTGCGCGTACGCCCCTTCAATATGCTCGGCCAGCAGCGAGTAGGTCGCCCGGCAGTGCCCCCAGGAGCTGCCCAGGACATCTGAATCGCCGGGAGCAAGGGCGATCGCCTCCGCGATCCTGGCCTCCATTTCGGCCTGCTCGCCGCGGATCGCGTGCGCGGTGGCCTGGAAGATCAGCGCCATCGGCAGCGTGCCGAGCCGGAACCGGCGGGACGCATCGGCCGACCGCCGGGCCGCGGCCAGCGCTTCGGTGGCGCGAAACTGCTTGTTCAGCCCGGCGGCAATCTGCAGGTCCAGGGTGGCCGTCAGCGCCAGCGCCCCCTGCGCCACCGCCAGCTCCCGAGCCTGCTCGAGCCCCTCCACACTCTCGGTCCGCAGCTGGTCGATCGTGCCCAACTCGTGCAGCGCCCGCAAGTGCCACAAGTGCAGCCCATGCGCGACGGCTAGCGTCGCGGCCTGGGCAAAACGCACGTTCCGCTTGATCCAGGTCATGCTGTCGCGCCACCCGCCCGATCACCTCCAGCGCCTCGCACGCCACATCGGGCAACCCGCGGCTGTCTGCTGCGGCCAGCGCGGCTCGGGCCAGCGCTTCGGCCTCCCTCAGGTCGCCTCTGCCTGCCGCGACCTGCGCCGCGCACGCATCGGCCTGCGCGGCCTCGGAACCGGCCGAGCCGCGGGCGATCCTGATGCTCTCGTCAGCCTCGGCCCAGCGAGCCCCGGCGATGGCTGCCCGCGCGACTCCCAGGTGCAGGGCCGCCGTCCGGGCGGATCCAGCTCCGCCGCCCAGCCGGGCCAGCAACGTCCTGCCCATCTCCATCGCGCGCTCCACCTGCCCGGACATCGCGAAGACTTCGGTCAGCGCCTCATCGAGTAGGGTGCGCAGCTCCGCGTCATCGGGGCCGACCAAGGCGCGAGCTCGGGACAGCGTGTGCTCTGCGCTGGCTAGGGCGCCCACGGCGAGGTCGCGGCGTCCTGCTTCCAGCAGCAGGGCGCCCGCCCGCGCCACGGTCCCCGCGCCCTCGGCCAGTTCGGCGGCTAGCATGCACCAGTTCCCCGGTAGGCCTGGATGCGCGGCTTCCACCGCGGCTAGGGCGTGGGCCGCCAGCAGCGCCCGCTCCGGCGGCAGCAACCCGGCCAGCACCGCCTCATGGGTCAGCGCATGCCGGAACCGGAAGCTGTCCCTGTCGGCCACGACCAACTGCAGCCCCACCCCTCGCCGCAGCGCCGCGACCACGCCCGCATCCGTCAGGCCGGTTACCGCGCTCAGCAGCGCCCAGTCGAACCGCCGGCCCAGCACCGCGGCCGCGTAGACAACCCGGCGGGAATCCGCATCCAGCCCGTCAAGGCGCCCGCGTATCACGTCCGCGAAGGTGGCCGGGACCCGGACGCGGACCAGGTCAGCGGACTGCCAGCGGCCATCGCGCTCGGACAGCGTGCCGTCCCCGATCAAGCCGGCCAGGACCTCCTCGACCAGGAACGGCAGTCCCTCGGCCCGTTCTGCGATCAGGGACTGGACCGAGCCTGGCAGCTCGGCGCCCCCGACGCAGGCCAGCGCCATCCGAGCGGTGGCCGCCGGATCCAGCCGATCCAACGGCAACACAGTCGCCGATCCGCGCGCCTCCAGCACCCTGGCCAGCGCGGCCGCTTGGGCGCCTTCCTCATCCCGCATTGTGCCCACGCACAGCACCCGCTCCCCGGACAGGTTGTCAGCCAGGTACTCCAGCAGGGCTAGGGTTTCCCGGTCAGCCCAGTGCAGGTCCTCCAGGACCAGCACGGCCTCGGCATCGTGTGATACGACACGCAGCAGCCGCAGCACCGCCTCGCCCAGGAAAACGAGCGAATCATCTCCCGCCACCTGCTGCAGCCGCCGCAACTCTGGAATCAGCCGACCCAGCGCGGGCCGGAAAGGATCCAGTTCACCGCTGTCAGGAAGGCGGCCAGCACGTCCGGCCGAGGCCAGCGCCTCGGCAAACGGCCGGAACGGCGTCGGAACCCCGCCGACCACCGACCGCCCTGCCATGACGAGGAATCCCCGTGCGCCGGCCGCATGCGCGGTCTCCCGGGCCAGCCGCGACTTCCCGATCCCGGCCTCCCCTACGACGAGCACCACGCCGCCATGTCCCGCTCCCGCCGCCGCCAGGGCAGCATCCAGATGACGGACCTCCTCGTCCCGCCCAATCAGCACCGGGCACAGCACCTGCCGCACACGACCAGCATCGGGACGGCGTTGGCATTCACCGTGTGTTGCGTGTGTGGATTCGTTGACGGTCAAATGCAGGCGGACGCGATTCAGGTCTGCGGGCGCCCGGAACGATGGCCCGTTTTCATCCGCTCTGACCTGAAACGGAGCGTCTGCCGAGTGCGGGCCGGCCTACGCTGAAGGCGTGACCCTGGTCGGAGCTTGCCTGCTTGATGCCTTCGGGACGATCCTGACCTGCGACTTCGCGGCGCATAGGCGGGAACTTCCGGTGCTGGCCGGTATACCGGGGGAGTATGTACGCGGAGTTCGCCAAGATCGGGCCCGCGCTCACGGACGGGCGGCTGTCGATGGCTGAGGGGTATCTGCACATCCTGCGGGCGTGCGGCGGCGAGCCACGGCCGGAACTGGCTCGGGCACTGGTGGACCGGGCATGGAACTAGTGCTGGAGAACGGGCGGCTGTTCGCCGACGTGCTGCCGTTCATGGCGGGGCTGCGGGCTCGCGGCATCAAGATCGCGATCGTCAGCAACTGCGACGAGCAGGCGCGTGGCCTGCTGGGCTGGCAACAGCCGAATCCGAGCACCGCATGGACGCAACATCAAGAAGATCAGGCGGAGTGCCCCTTTCCCACCCTCGCCGTCCGGGATCAGCACGTGGTGATGACTTGTTCGCTGTGCACCGTCACCTGTGCAATGTGCTGGGCTGCGCGATGAATAGGCACTGCCCTCCGTGCGATACCGTCTGAAGGTACCGGTAAGCGCCGGTGCGTATTGTGCTCGCCTCCCGAATGGCTACCTGCTCCTGCCTTTAGTCATTCGTCCAGTAGGTCGACCTCCCAGTTGGTGCGCTGAATGTCGGTGTCGAGCTCGCGGATTCGCCGCGCTACGTCATCTGCTTGAGCGCGCAATTCGGTGACCGGAAGAGCGGAAATAAACGTCAGCTCGGTGCGCAGCTGGCGGTTCCAGCCACGCTCGCGTCCGGCGGCGGCGTCCGCAGCCGCCGTGATGACACCGTGCCGCAGCTTCAGCACATCCCGGCGGGCCAGGGCGTCCGTAATGGTCCCCGCGCTCAGCTGAGCAGCGGCGTTGGTCCGGTTGATCCGGCGGATCAGGGACTCAAGCTCCGCGCAGGCCTGACCGGTCTGGGTCAGCAGGGCGGCCGCGTCCTCGACCGGCTCCTCGCCCTCCTGGTAGCGTGCATTGTCGACGATTCGGCCGCGCAACTGCTCGATCCTGCGGGTGGCCTCGGCACGCAATATCAACGCCTCGGCGAGCTTCATTGGCGTCTCCCCATCTCGTGCTGCATAACTGCCATGAAGAGAATGCCATTGCGGCCGGAGGCGACGCAACCGAATTTATGAATGGCAATGTGTTGCCATTTTTGCGTTTCCGCGGAAACGCTCGGCGGGGTGGGCTAGGAGGGGGCGAGCAGGCGGGCGAGGACGGCGGCCTGGCTATGGTCGAGGTCCCTGGTCGCGGTCAGCAACGTGAGCGGGCCGGACCGGGCCTCGACGCGCAGCTTATCCAGCGCCTCGGCGCGTTCGGGTTCGGTGAGCTCGGCCTCGTTGCGGCGGGTGAACTCGGCGAACCTCACCCGGTCATGGCCGTACCAGTGGCGCAACTCGTCCACCCCGGGGGCGCAGGTTACCTGGGCGGGGAACCACGGCTCGTTCGGCCAAATAGAAATTACGGCGAGAGGCGCGGCGGGCGGTCACGTTTGGCGGTGGCCTGGGGGAGATCGCGCCGGCCGCGGATCAGGGGGTGCTCGTCGGCTCTAGCTCGTCGCGCCAGACCTTCGGGCCGCCGGGGGTGGACTGCGGGATCTCTCCGCGCTCGGCCCTGGCCTGCCACTGCGTGCGCAGCCGGGTCAGCTCCGTATGCCGCCGTGATCCGCCGAGGCCGCCGTGAATCGCCCGGCCGAGGGCCTGAAGGAACAGCCAGGTGAAGAAGAGCGCGACCATGAGCAGGAACCACCTGCCCGCGTCGTGCTCCACCGCCACGCCCGCCCAGAAGAGGAACGCGCCGAAGGCGAGCGGCGCGGCGAGCACCGTATCGCCCAGGGCATTACCCGACGTGCCCGCGGCACGGCACTTGGCCTGCTCGGCGGTGCAGCGGGCAAGGAACTCCTCCCAGGAGGTCGCCTCCTCCGGGCGCAGCAGCTCACGGTCGCGTTGGGCCATCGTTTCTCCCTTGTCGCCCTTGGCCGTCCCCTGGTCGGCCCTGAGTTGTCTTCCCGGCCGGCACTGAGTTGTGTTCCCGGTCGGCACTGAGTTGTGTTCCCGGTCGGCACTGCGTGACGAAACCGTCACGTGGGATAACGGGCGACGACGCCGCGCGGGTTCGGCGGCAATTATTTCGCGTTGATTACGGGGCGGCCGCGAGGAGGTGCTAGCCGCTTGGATCGCCCTCGGCAAGGCTGGCCAGCGGGATGGCGACGGGCACCGGGAGGGCGTCCAGCGCCTGGCCGCGGGCCACGCTCGTGCCGCGGCCGGACGGCTCGGCGCCCGGAACGTACCGTCCGTGGCTGGTGTGCCAGAGCAGCCCGGACCCGGCATCCACGCAGCCGTGGCGCCCAGCGGCGGCCTCGACGTTCACGATCCGTCCGGTCCGGTCCCCGACGGTGTAGGCGAAACCGCCCGCCGAAGGATACATGCCCAGGTAGTCGACGACCTGGTCGACGGTGCGCGCCGATCGCTGCAGACGCTCATCGCAGCTCGCAAGGTAGACGCTTGATGCCGTTGACGAAGCTGGACAGCAGCCGGTCCGGCTCGCCCGCGGCGATGCGGGGGACGCGGGTGAGCAGCTCGCGCAGCATGACAGTCAGCTCCCGGCGGGCCAGGTGGGCGCCCAGGCAGAAATGCGGGCCCGCGGCGCCGAAGCCGAGGTGCGGGTTCGGCGAGCGGGTGATGTCGAATCGCTCGGGTTCGGCGAACAGATCCTCGTCACGGTTCGCCGAGTAGTAGAACAGCGCCACCTTGTCACCCTCGCGGTAGTCCTGCCCGTTCATGGTGTAGTCCCTGGTCAGGGTGCGCCGCATGAACAAGACGGGCGAGGCGTGCCGGACGATCTCCTCGACCGCGCTCTCGATCCGCCCCTCCAGGTCTTCCAGCAGCAAGGCGCGCTGCTGCGGGAACTCGGTGAGCAGCAGCAGCGCATGCGATAGCGCGGTGCGAGTGGTCTCGTTGCCCGCCACCACCAGCAGGATGAAGAACGAGGCGAGCTCGGCGCCGGTGAGCTGCTCTCCGTCGATGTTCGCGGTCACCAGGGCGGAGACCAGGTCGTCGGAGGGTGCCTGCGCGCGGGCGGCGGCCAGGCTGGTGACCAGATCGGCAAGCGCCTGCCCCGCGCCCAGCAGCTTGACGGCCGCCTCGTTCATGTCCTCGCCCATGAATTCCGGGTCCATCCCGGACAAGATGACGTTGGTGTTGGCGAGGACCATCTCGTACTGGTCACCGGGGATGCCCATCATGGCGCAGATGATCGTGAGCGGGAGCCTGGCCGCGACCTGCGCCACGAAGTCGCACGAACCGGTATCGAGCAGGTCGTCGATGATCTGGGCGGCCGCGCGGCGGACGTCCTGCTCGGTCTTCGCGACCAGCCGCGGACTGAACGCGCGGGAGACGATCCGGCGCAGCCGGGCGTGCCTCGGGTCGTCCATGTTGATCATCGAGCCGAAGTACTCGTTGAATTCGGTGGGCAGGTCCGCGATCCCGGTCGCGCCCCTGGCGGAGGAGAACACCTCGGAGTGCCGGCTCGCCTCCACAACGTCGGCGTGGCGGACAAGGGCGTAGTAGCCGGGGCCCTTCTCGGCAAATGGCACGTCGGGCTCGGGGTAGAAGACCGGCCGGTGCTGCGCCCGCAGCAGCGCGAAGGCACCGGCCCGGTCGGCCGGGGGCCGGCCCCAGAACTCGGTGTCGGACAGGTTGATCTCGTCTATCCGGCTTACGGTCATGGTCGGGCGCCTTCCGCGAGGATCTCCGCCCTCTACTTCATCACGGCGGACCGTGCCGTGGCCAGACGGGCGCCTTCCGGGGGCAACGAGGTCAGCCTGACGCCAGCAGGCGGAGGGCGGCGGCCTCGATGTCGGCCTCGGAGACCAGGACGTAGGCGGCGGCGTCGCCGAGCGGGACGTAGCTGTCGGCCGAGGTGACCCTGGCCACCGCGCCGCGGTATCCGGCGTCGGCCAGCGCGGCGAGGACGCCCTCGGATACGCCGCCGGAGCGGCGCGTCTCGTCCACTACGAGCACCCGCCCGGTCGCCTCGGCCTCGGCGAGCAGCTGCTCCGCGGGCAGCGGGGAAAGCCAGCGCAGGTCGAAGACCCGGACCCCGGTCCCCCGCGCGGCAAGGCCGCGCGCCACCCGCAGCGACATGGGCAGGCCATTGCCGAACGTGACGATCGTTAGGTCGGTCCCGTCACCGTAGCGGCGACCCTGGCCGATGGGAACGTGGCGTTCGGCCCACTGCTGCGGGGCGGCGTAGTGGGACAGCCAGCCGCCGTCGCCGCCTTCGTGCAGGTCGCGGGTGTGGTAAAGGGCGATCGGCTCGAGGTAGACGCACACCGTCCCGTCGACGTGGGCGGCCGCCAGGCAGGTCCGCAGCAGGGGCGCGGCGTCCTGCGCCCGGGCCGGGACCGCGATGACCAGGCCCGGGATGTCGCGGAGCACGCCGACGGCGTTGTCGTTGTGGAAGTGGCCGCCGAAGCCCTTCTGGTAGGCGAGCCCGGCGACGCGGACGACCATCGGGTTGCGGTACTGGCCGGCGGAGAAGAACTGCATGCTGGCCGCCTCGCCGCGGATCTGGTCCTCGGCGTTGTGCAGGTAGGCGAGGTACTGGATCTCGGGCACCGGGAGCAGGCCGGACAGGCCGGACCCGAGGCCGAGGCCAAGGATGGACTGCTCGTCAAGCAGCGTGTCGAAGACGCGCCCGGCGCCGAAGCGCCTGGCCAGTCCGCGGGTCACGCCGTAGACGCCGCCCTTGCGGCCGACGTCCTCGCCGAACACCACCACCTCGGGAAACGCGGCGAGGGCATCGGCCAGGGCACGGTTGATGGTGCCGGCCAGCGTCAGCGGTCCGGCCTCTTCCGGCAGTCTGCCGCCGAAGGCCGACTGGCGTTCCTCCTTGGGCGCGGCGGTGGCGGCGCGTCGGGCCACCCGGGCGGGATGGACCGGCGCCAGCGGCGCGATGACCTCGGCTCGGCTGGCCAGGCCGCGGTGCGTGACGGCCTGGTCGGCGAGAGCCCGGACCCTGGTACGAAGTGCTTCGTAGCGGTCGATCAGCTGGTCCGGGCCGAGCAGGCCGGCGGCCACGATCAGGCGCGCGGTGGCGAGCAGCGGGTCCCGGGCGTAGTCCGCCGCGATCTCGGCCTGGCTGCGGTAGCTAACCTCAGCGTCGCTGCCGGCGTGCCCGAGGAACCGCACGACCTTCAGGTGCAAGAACGCGGGCGCGCGCCTGGACCGCACGTACTGCGCCGCCTCGGCCGCGGCGGCGTAGCAGGCGGCAGGGTCGGTGCCGTCGGCGGCGAAGTAGTTCAGCGCGGCGCGGCCGCCGTGCGCGGCGGCGACCCAGCCGTCCGGGGTGCGCACGCTGATGCCCAGGCCATTGTCCTCGCAGACGAGCAGCAGCGGCATCGGCAGGCCCTGGTAGGCGGTCCGGCACGCCGCGTTGATCGCACCGGCCGCGGTGGAATGATTGGCCGATGCGTCGCCGAAGCTCGCCACCGCGATCGCGTCCGCGGGCCAGGGCGACGGGACGCCGAGCTTGGCCGCGTGCCCGATCGAGAAGGCCAGCCCCACCGCCCGCGGCAGGTGCGACGCGATCGTGGAGGTCTGCGGGATCACGGCAAGGCCGTGGTGGCCGAAGACCTTGTGGCGGCCCCCGGCGATCGGCTCGTCGGCCGCGCCGACCAGCCCGAGGAGCACGTCGCGGAGCGGCTCGGAGCCCGGCACCTGGGCGGCCCTGGCCAGGTAGAAGGCGCCGGAGCGGTAGTGCAGCAGAGCCGGATCCGACGGCCGCAGGACCGCGCCGACCGCCGCGTTGGCCTCGTGCCCGGCCGAGCCGATCGTGTAGTAGCCGTGACCCTCGGCCCGCAGGTAGCGCGCGGCAAGGTCCAGATGGCGGCTGCCGGCCTGGGCGTCGAACAGCGCGATGGCCTGCCTCGCAGTGAGCTTGGCCCCGCCCGCGAGCGTGACCGGCCGGTCGCTCGGCCGGTCGCTCGGCCGGTCGCTGGGCGGGGCGTCGGACTGGTCGCCGTCCAGTGTGTCGGACCGGTCGCCGGGCAGGGCGCGCACGGCGGCCAGGAAGGCGTGGTCGAGGGCCCGCTCGGGAGTGATCTCTGGCACCGTGCTACCTGTCCCGCTGGTCGCCGACACTGAACGAATCGTCCGCCCACCGGTCCGGCGACGTCCACCTGCGCGTTGCGAGCATACCGGAGTAATCCCAGTTCATCGAGGCGCCCGCGCCGACAGGCTAGAGGCACTCAACGCCACCCTGTCCACGTGGTACCAGGATGGATCGCCGACCGCCGACGGCGGCTAGCGGCCCGCCGCGCTCAGCCGATCGTGACCAGTTCTGTCGGCACGATGCACATGGGGAACGGAACCGCCGTCCGGTACTCCTCGTCGCCGACGACGTGGGCGGCCTGCTCGTACACACCCGCCCGTAGCTCGAAGACCGTCAGCTCGGGACGGTCCCTGTCCGGCTCGACGATCCAGTACAGGGGGATGCCGAAGCCCTGGTAGACGTCCTTCTTCCGATTCCGGTCGTAGATCCGGGTGCGGGGCGAGGCGACCTCCACCACCAGCTCCGGCGGCACCTCCTGGAAGAAGGTCTCGAAATCGTCGGCGCGCACGACGGCCACGTCGGGCACCCGGTGCTGGACCTTGCTGATGTTGACGCCGACTCCTGCGAGCACGACAAACTCGGCAGGACACGCCGCGCTCAGAATTACGGCCAGCCGAGTGACGGCTAGCTGATGCAAGCGGGACGGAGCGGGGGACACGATCAGCACCCCGTCATCCAGCTCGTAGCGGAACTCGTCGTCGGGCATGTCCTCCATGTCCTCGACGGTAAGCACCCGGTCCTGGCCGGACCAGAACTCCGGAGTGGTCATGGCACCCATCGTGCCCTCCCTCTGTCATATCCGCCACCATGCCAGGGGGCACCGACATTCCAGCCGCCGTAATTCCGTGCCGCGCCGCGCCAGCCAGAGAACCGATCTATCCCGAACGGGCCGTGGTTCCCCAGTAGGGCCGTGCAATGGCCGAGCGGCGCGCGTTCGCCTCGGCGGCCGGGAGTGCGCCGGCCTCAGCCCCGTGGACCGCCGCAAGCTGGGCATGAAGCGGTCCCTGCTGGTGGGGGCCACGGCATCCCGCTGGGCCGGGTGCTCGCCCCGGCGAACCGGTGACCGTCTCGCTCGAATAGGCTGCTGGCTCCCTAATAGGGATGCGCCCCGCAATTGGCCAACAGGATCGCTCCAAGATCAGGCTGCGCTGCACAGGATGATTCTTAGCAGCGACCGATATAGGCGCCGCTGGTGAAGGTAGTCCAGGGGGTCCAGTTGGTGCCGTCGTCGGAGATGATGACGGCGGCCTTGGCGTTACCCAGGGGGTCGTAGGTAGACAGCGAGCCGTGGTTCGGGTTGATCTGCCAGTAGCCGCGCTCGCCGACCGTGCCGGTGGCGAACTGCTGGCCGCTGGATTCGGCCATCGCTATCTCGGCGGCCATGAATGCCTCGGTCTGTGAGCCCCCGGCGTCCTCCCATAGCTCCTCGAGCCCGCCGCAGCTCAGCGTCCCGTGCAGCGTCGTCGTCGTACGGGCCGCCGTGGCGGCGGGAGCTACGGGAGCGGCGGGCGAGCCGCTGGGGATCTTGAGCACCTCGCCCTGGAAGATCAGGTTCGGGTTGTGCACCTCGGCACTGTTCGCCTGGTAGATCTCCCGCCAGTCGGCCGGGTTGCCGTAAAACCGCTGCGCGATCGAGGACAGCGTGTCACCCGCGTGGACGGTGTAGGTACGGTCCGTCTGATCCTGCCTGACTACGGCATCGGTGTGGACCTGCTCGATGACCGTGGTCGCCGCGGCCGGGAGCCGGACGGAGGCGTGGGCGGCCTGCGGAGCGGCGACCAGCACGCCCGCGATAGCCATCGCCGGGGCTGCCTTGCCTGCCTTGTCCGCTACCTTCTGTACCTGCGATGGCGTCGTGTGCCTGCCCGTACGCATGATTTTCCGCGGACGGCGATGCCTGGGCGCTGGGTTCACGGCACTCCCTACTCGTTCCATCATTAACTCCGTGTTCATTAGCGCTCACTTTCGGATACGGACTGCTCAACCGGCGTGGTTCGGAGGCGGAGTACCACGTAATCAATTGGCAAGATCTGGCGGCGGTTTACCGGAGCGCCGGTTCGTCGGGTACCGTCACGACGTGGATGCGCCTGAGGACTATTTCGGCGAGCGGGTCGCGGCGACATACGACCACTCGGCGGAGGTGTTCGAGCCGGGCGCCGTGAACGCGACGGTCCGCTCGGGCAACCTCTGGACTCTTGAACCACAGCTCTGGACTCTTGGGCCACAACCGGAGCACTGGACGGGCACGTGGCGGTATGCAGATGAGCACGCAGGTCGAGGGTGCCGCGCCGCCCATGATTCTGCTCACGGCCGAGGCCACGCTGGCCGCTGGGACGGCGTGTCTCATGCTGACCGTTGTCGAGGAAAGCGGGGACCTATGGCGCTACAACCTGTCCGAGCCGAAGAACAGCCGCACCGCCTACGAGCGCGGCCTGCTCGACGCATTTGCCCAGGACGCGCCATGACATACGCTCCCAGCTTCCCCTGCTCGCTTCGGCGGGTAGGCGCAGGCTCCCGGCTCTCCGTTTGCCGGGACCTTGCGTTCCTCGTCAGGGTTTGACAAATCTGCGGAAGCGCTCCGCGCAATTGCGGCAAAACGCTTCCGCGGAGACGCGGACCTAGATTGAGTCCGTGGACTCGCCAACGCCGACGGAGCAGGTCTCGGCGGTTGATGTGGGCGGCGCCGGGTGGGGGCAGATGGCCAGGCTGGCGCTTGGTACCGCGTCGGCGCTCGGACTCGGCCGGTTTGCCTACGGGCTGATTCTGCCGGCGATGCGCAGCGAGCTTGGCTGGAGCCTGGCCCAGGCCGGTGGGCTGACCACTGCCAATGCCTTGGGCTACCTGCTTGGTGCGCTGGCTGCCGCGCATGTAGCCCACCGGCTGACCGTGGCTGCCACGTTCAGGCTGGGCATGGTCCTCACCGCCGCGGCGCTCGCCGCCACCGCGGTAACCGGCAGCTACGCGGTACTCTTGCTGACCCGCGCGGCGGCAGGACTGGCCGGCGCACTGGTCTTCATTACCGGCGGAGTAATCGCCTCCCACACCGCGGCCCGCGCCCGGTCAGCTGCCCCTCTTGCCGTCTACTACGCCGGCGCCGGGCTGGGCATCGTGGTCAGCGGCGCGGCCATCCCCGCCCTGCTCGGCCATCACCCCGGCCGATGGCAGCTCGCCTGGGTTGGCCTGGCCGCTGCAGGCTGCGTGGCCACCGTCATCAGCTGGACCGCGGCCCGTGGCAGCTACGACACCGGCACGGGCGCGGCCCTCGCCGGCGCGCGCGCAGTCGTGCGGCTGTGGCAGCCTGCGCTTGCCTACCTGCTGTTCTCGGCCGGGTACATCGCCTATATAACCTTTCTTTCTGCCTACCTGACCAGCAAGCACGCGAACGTCGCCCAGATCACGCTCACCTGGACGGCGCTGGGCATCGCCGCCGTCGCCTCACCCGTGCTCTGGAGCCGGCCAATTGGCAGCTGGCCCGCGCCAGCGCCCTAGCAGCGCTACTGGCGGCGTTGAGCGTCGCGGCAGTAGCAGCCCTGGCCGGTACGCCGCTTGCGGTCACTGGATCGGCGGCTGGCTACGGTGCGACGTTCCTGGCTGTCCCCGCCGCGGTCACCAGACTGATCCGGACAGCGACCCGGCCCGGCGAATGGACCGGTGCGCTGGCCGCCTTCACCGTGGTTTTCGCGGCCGGCCAGACTGCCGGACCCTACCTGGCCGGGGCGCTGGCCGACCACTATGGCACCGGCGTCACCCTGGCGTGGACCGCAGCGCTTTGCGCGGCCGGAAGCGTGCTGAGCGGCCTCACGCGGAGATAGGCCGCCGCGGCGAGGCCGACGCAGGACGCGGCGCCGGCCGAGCCTACCACTAGCCAGCGCCACCTGCGCGGCAGGTCCTGCCAGGCCAGCGCGCTGGCGGCCACATCGAGGGCATCGGAGATGGCACCGGCCGCGACCCAGGTGCTGGCCTCGCCGTCCGGGCGGCGCAGGGCCTCCAGGGCGCCGAGGCCGAGGGCCAGGTCGCGCCCGCCGAGCGCCCGGCCGAACACGCTTGCGGCCAGGTCATCCGCTGCCGCGCCCACCCAGGGGCGGGCCGGCAGGGACGGGCTAGCCAGGGCGGCCAGGCCTATCGCGACGCGTCCGGCGGCCACGGCCGTCGCACCACGTCGCAGCAATATACGGACTGGGATCGCAGGTGTCACTACGCACTTCCTTCGGTGGCGAGAATGAGGGACATGGG
>Ga0181525_10000990_pt1 | contig 24603 bp, 21 predicted proteins | sample PEATcosm2014_Bin_48_FD_121100 | JGI IMG/M metagenome (GOLD analysis project Ga0181525, IMG submission 121100) | Peatland microbial communities from MTU Mesocosm Facility, Houghton, MI, USA - PEATcosm2014_Bin06_10_metaG | ecosystem: Environmental > Terrestrial > Soil > Wetlands > Peat | place... | reverse complement strand
CGGCCTGCCCGAACGCCTCGCCCAACGGCTGGAATACGGAAGATAAAAAATGACCACGGGTAGCACAGGCGTCCCGCCTGTCGTTTTTGGCGTCCCGCCAAAAACCTCGCGTGAAGTATTTCCCGGCGGCGAATTCCCCTCATCGGCCCTTTGAAAATCCTGATTCTCAAACCCAGTTCGCTCGGCGACGTGATTCAAGCGTTGCCGGTGCTGCGTTTGTTGAAGCTGCATTTCCGTGACGCGGAGATTTTCTGGTGGATTGATTCCGCGCTCGCGCCGCTGCTTGAAGGCGACCCCGACCTGGCCGGCGTTGTCCGCTTTGAACGCAAACGCTGGGCATCCCCGCGGCACTGGCCGGAAATGTTCCGCAGCATCCTCTGGCTCCGCGAACAAAAATTCGACCTCGTCATTGACCTGCAATGTCTCGCGCGCAGCGGCGCGTTCGCCTGGCTCGCCAGCGGAAAATCCCTCGTCGGCCTGGATGAAGTCCGCGAGGGCGCGCGCGGCTTTTACGACACAGCTGTTCCCAGAAAATCTTTCCACACGCACGCCGTGGACTGGTATCTGTCCGTGCTACCGCGACTCGGCGTGCCGGTTCACCAAAATTTCCACTGGCTTCCCGAACGTCCCGCAGTCGCCGCCGAAGTGAAACGCAAATGGCTTGGCGAAAATTCGCGATTCGCAACTCGCAACTCGCAATTGATTGTGCTCCAGCCCGGTGCGCGCTGGCTGAACAAACGCTGGCCCGCCGAAAATTTCGCCGAACTCGTCCGCCTGGCCGCGAATCATTTTCCGACCGCGCGCTTCGCCATCCTTGGCGACGCCGGAGACAAGCCGGCCGCCGAAATCATTTCCCGCGCCGCGCCAGAGCGGTGCCTGAATTTGTGCGGCGAAACTTCCCTGCCGGAAATGGTCGAGTGGCTGCGGCTCTGCGATTTGATGGTGACCAACGACACCGGCCCGATGCACGTGGCCGCCGCGCTCGGCAAACCGCTCGTCGCGCTCTTCGGCCCCACCGAACCGCGCCGCACCGGTCCCTACGGCCAGCTAGAAAATGTTTTGCGCATCGAGCTCCCCTGCTCGCCCTGCCTCAAGGGATATTGCGCTTACGAGAAGCCGAACGAGTGCCTGAACGCCATTTCACCTGCGATGGTTTTTGAGCGGATGCGGAAACAGCTTCAGCCGAGCGCTTGACTTGCACCGTCGGCGGCGGCATTTTCGAGCGCATGAAATCCACCGTCATTTCATTCTGCCTCGCTGTCACACTGGCCCGAATTGTCAGCGCGCAGGATGTCATCACCCCAGCCAGCCATATCGAACTTTTCAATGGCACAAATTTCGACGGCTGGACGTTTTGCATGAAAAACGACGCCGATCCCATGCAAACCTGGAGCATCACCAACGGCGTCATCCATTGCACCGGCACGCCCACCGGCTATTTGCGGACGAAACAGAGCTACAGCAATTACGTCGTCACCGTCGAATGGCGTTTTCTGTATGTCACGCCCAAGAAAAATAACACCGGCGTGCTCGTCCACATGCAATTGCCCGACTCGGTCTGGCCGAAGTGCATCCAGAATCAGGGCAAAACCCAGCGGCAAGGCGATTTGTTCGTGATGATGGGCGCGGAATGCAAGGAACATCTGGCTTTGGGCAAGGACGCCAACACGCCGGTCGCATTCACCGGCCCGTCGAATGAACATCCGGTTGGCGAATGGGACACGAACGTGACCGTTTGCGCCGGCAACGACGTCAAGGCCATCATCAACGGCAAGTTCATGAACGAAATCACCGAATGCACCATTTCATCCGGCTTCGTCGGCATCCAAAGCGAAGGCGGCGACATTGAAATCCGAAAAATATATCTGGAGCCGCTGCGGTAATTTCAGATTTCCGATTTTCGATTTCCGATTTTCAGTTTTGCCCACGCCTTCGCCTGACGCGGCGTCTTTAATTCATCCGCCAATTGCTTTTCGCGGATTTCGTTTAGCAGCGCGCCCATTGCCGGGCCGGGCTTCATGCCGAGCTTGATCAAATCGTCGCCGGTGAGCAGCGGCGGACGAATCGCCGGTTTCCTTTTCAATTCCTCCGCCTGCTGGATCAAAAAATCGTAAAGCTCTAGGTCGCCGTGCGAGCCGAGGCAATCCAGCCGGTGTAATTCCAGCTCCAGTGGAAATGTCTCGCACAGCAGCAGCCGGCGCAGCGTCGCCTTGCGCATCTGCCTCACGTCCTTGAATTGCATGTGGTGCAGAACGCACGCGGCGATTTGATCAATCTGCTTCTTCGGAAACCGCAGCCGGTTCAAAATGGCCCGCGCCATTTCCGCGCCGACTTTTTCGTGGCCGTAAAAATGAATCGCGCCGGTTTCGGCGTCGCGCTCCGCCGTCACCGGCTTGGCGATGTCGTGAAACAGAACCGCCCACGGCAAAGATTCATCCGCGTCCAGCAGCAACTTTTCCAGCATCAGCCGGATGTGATTGAACACGCTGCCTTCGGGATGATAATCCGGTGACTGCTCGCATGAAATCGTCGCCGCCAGTTCCGGTAGAATCTGCTCCAGTAATCCGCTGTCACGCAGCAAAACCAGTCCGCGCGCGGCGTGCGGCGGCGGCGAAAATAATTTCAAAAGCTCATCCCGAATCCGTTCTGCGCTGATGAGCTTGATTTTCGGCGCGAGCGATTGGATGGCGGCAAAAGTTTTCGATTCGATCTCAAAACCCAGTTGCGCGGCAAACCGCACCGCGCGCAGCAGGCGCAAATGATCTTCGGCAAACCGTTCCTCCGGCGAACCGATGGTGCGAATAATCTTTGCGCGCAAATCCTTTTCGCCGCCGACCCAGTCGTGGATTTTTTCCGTGAGCGGATCGTAAAATAATCCGTTCACCGTGAAATCGCGGCGCAGCGCGTCGGCCTCGGCGCTGGCAAAGACAACTTTCTCCGGCCGCCGACCGTCCTGATAATCCGCCTCGGCGCGGAACGTGGCGACCTGGAATTGATGCTTGCCTTCGACAACGACCATCACGCCAAATTTGCGTCCGACGGCGACAGTGCGTTTGAAAAGCTTTTCGACCTGCTCCGGCTTGGCGTCGGTGGCGATGTCGAAATCGTCCGGCTCGCGTCCGAGCAGAAAATCGCGCACGCAGCCGCCGACCCAGAACGCGGCGAAGCCCGCGCGTTGCAGGCGGCTCGCAATTTCAACGGCGGTTTCTCTGGGCGAATCTGGTTCTGTGCCGGGCATCTTGCGGATTCAGCCTAGCACAAAGCATAAATTAAGAAACCACAGATGAATCTCTGCGCAGATTCAAATTGACCGGGCCGTTTGGTTGTGCAAATGTTTGGGTAATCTTTAGAACCATTATTACTTATGCCTTCCGGCCCAAACCACTTTGAATACAAAATCCGGCTGATGGATTATCAAGACAATCAAAGGAGCCTGCTTCACGATGAAGCCGTGCTGGAGGGACTTGGCGGCGACGGCTGGGAACTGGTCTCGGCGGTCCCGATTGTTGATGGGGGGAAAACCATCCGGATTATTTATTATTTCAAGAAGCAGTCTAGACGCCCGATGATTTGACCGGCGCAGGTGCAAGCCCGCCCGGCGACGTTTCCGAAATCATTCGTTTCCCCAAATCAACTTCACGTGCGCGATTCCCTTTTTGACGGCTTCGGTCGGCAGCGCCGGGCTTAATTCAAAAACCTTGATGTGTTCCGGCTTCACGAACGGCTTGAGCGCGGCGTAATCAATCGTGCCGGTGCCCGGCGCGGCGTGGTCGCCCGCCGGATAAATCACATCGTGAACGTGGAATCCGGCCAGCCTCGGCGCGAGCGATTCCAGATGCAGCGCGTGGTGGATGAAGCCGAAGTTTTCCTTGATCTGCGCGTGGCCGCAGTCGTGCCAGTAAACAAGATTCGGGCTGTTCAACTCGCGGAATAAAAACTGGAAATCGCCCTCAATCGGAATCTCCTCGAGCGCCTGCCGGTTTTCGCAGCCGAGCTTGATCCCGCGCTGTTCCGCTTCGGGCAGGATTTTCCTGAGCGTGTCATAGACGCGCTCGACGAATTTCTCCTTTTTGGCCTCGCGCACTTTCGAGACTTCGGCGCAGAGTTTTTCGTATTTGGCCGAACCTTTTTCACCGCGTTCCAGCATTTCGCCCAGCTTGCGGGTGTAATCCTTCATCTCGATGCTGCCAAGATGCAGGACGACGACAGGCGCCTTGACGCGCGCGGCGAATTCAAACGTCTTGAGCGTGTGCTTGATGGCCAGTTCGCGTTCGCGCGGGCGCTCGTCTGAAAATTGGTAGAGATTCGGTGCGGCGTGCGTCACGCCCATCGGCAGCGGACAGAAGTTGTGCAGGCTGGAGATTTTGATTTCGCCCGCACCCGCGGCTTCGAGGATGCCGGGCATGAGGCTCACGCGGATGCCGTGGCTCAACTCCGAGTATTCAAAGCCGAGGTCGCGGATTTCGCGCAGCATCGCGCGCCCGTCCGTGTGGCGGTGGGAATTCCAGCAGGTCGAAAGCGAATACATGGTTCAATGGCCCCGGTAAAAAAAGCCGGGCGCGGCTGCAATTCAACCGCACCCGGCCATGTAATTCAATCAATTATAAATCCGCGTAACGCGCCGCGAGCATCGCGGAGAACCGCGCTACTTTTTCCTTGCGACGGCGGCGCTCGCTCGGCTTTTCAAAATGCCGGTGTCCGCGCACGATTTTAAGCGTGCCCTCGCGGTCGACTTTTTTCTTCAGCCGCCGCAACGCACGATCCACCGGTTCGCCTTTTTTCAATCTTATTTCGGTCAACGCAACTCACTTCCTTTCCAGCGGAACCCGTCGTTCCGCGAATTCAAAATGGGCGCGCAGTTTGGCTTTTCCCCGCCCATTGTCAATGCGCAAAACGCGGGTTGATTTCGCGCCCCGCAAAGTTATTCTGCCCGCATGAACAGACGGAACGGCAGAAAATCCACCGCCGACCCCGAATTGACCCGGCGCATCCGTGAACTGATTCAATTCCAAGGCGGCGGCCACAACCAGGACGAAATCGCCGACATCATCGAGAACGCGCTGAAACTCCTGGCTGACGTCCGCGACACCGGCGATGTGCGCGTCATCCAGACCGCGCTGCGCGAACTGCGTTACTCCTTCCGCCTCTTCGCGCCCTACGCGGGCAAGCGCAAAGTTTCCATCTTCGGCTCCGCGCGCACGCGGCCCGACAAATTTGTCTATCAACAAGCCGCCGACTTCGGATGCAAAATCACGAAGGCCGGTTTCATGGTCATCACCGGCGCAGGCCCCGGCATCATGCAGGCTGGACACGAAGGTGCCGGGCCGGAAAACAGTTTCGGTGTCAACATCCGCCTCCCGTGGGAGCAATCCGCCAACCCCGTCATCCGTGAGGACAAGAAGCTCGTCACGTTCAAATACTTCTTCACGCGCAAACTCATTTTCATCCGCCACTCGGACGCCATCGTGCTCTTTCCCGGCGGCTTCGGCACGTTCGACGAAGGCTTCGAGGCGCTCACCCTAATGCAGACCGGCAAAAGCCAGCTCATGCCACTCGTCCTCGTGGACAAACCCGGCGGCACCTTCTGGAAAACCTGGGACCGGAACATCCGCAAACAACTCCTGCGCGACAAATTGATTTCCCGCGAAGATTTGAGCCTTTACCAGATCACCGACAGCGCCGACGAAGCCGTGCAAATCATCACCCGCTTCTATCACAACTTCCATTCCACGCGCTTCGTGAAGGATTTGCTCGTCGTCCGGCTGAAACATGCGCCGGATGAATCCGCCCTCGCCGCGATGAACCGGGATTTCTCCGACATCATCGTCGAAGGCAAAATCAAGGCCATCAAGCCCACGCCCGGGGAGATCGCGAACAAGGAGCATCTCGAATTGAAACGCATCGCCTTCGCCTTCAACCGCCATGACTACAGCCGCCTCCGTCAATTGATTGATGTCCTGAACGGCGTCTGATATGAACTCAATATGCCCATCGAACAAGACATCGAACGCGTCGCACGGCAGGAGGAACGGCTGCTGTTCCCCGGTTTTGACGCCAACACCGCATGGACAGTGGGCACACGCATCCGGTCGCTTGCCGCGTCGCGCGGGCTGGCCGTGGCGATTGACATCCTGGTAAACGGGCATCAATTGTTTTTCACCGCCATGCCGGGCACCACACCCGACCACGTTGATTGGATACGCCGCAAGCGCAACGTGGTGCAGCACTTTCACCGCAGCTCCTATGCGATAGGACTGGAATTGCACCAGCAGAAGACAACCCTCGCCGAGAAAATTGGGGCGACTGACCGCGACTACGCGCCGCACGGCGGCTGCTTTCCAATCAAATTGAAAAACACGGACTGCATCGGCACGATCACCGTTTCCGGCCTGCCGCAGCGCGCCGACCACGAACTCATCATCGAAGTTCTGGCGGAATTGCTCGAACAGCCCCTCAAAGAATTGGCGCTGGACGCCCAGCCGAACACAAAATAAGGTCCACACTCGCGAAGCCATTCCATCACCGTCTGAACGCCAGACAAAGATTGGAACGCGAAATAATGTCAAAAACGTGAAAGAAAATAGACTGAACTTGAAGAAGGATGGGCTGAACACTCTCAAGTCTTTGGCGCGCTTCCCGCGTCAGCGTGTTCCCAAACCCGTCCTAACCCGTTTAACCCGTGTTAAACTGGAAAAAGGACACCTGTCCTTAGACCGTATTCGCTCCGGTCGGATTGGGCGGACGAAATGCTGAAACGGGCTAATGAGGAAAAAAACAGTCCGCCCAATCCGCCAAGCTCATGGCCGGACAAAAGCGCGCGGAGATTGAAAAGATCAATCTCCGTCTCCAAAAACTTCTGGACTCATTTTTGGACGGGGTGATTGACCGCGAAACTTACGTCGCGGAGAAGGCCAAAGGAATGAGCCAGAAAAAATCTTTGGAGGAGCAAAGCTCCGCGCTCTTGAGAGGCCGAGCCGATTGGCTCGAACCATTCCAAAGTTGGATTTCGACCGCTAGAAACGCGGGTAAAATCGCTGTTGAAGGTTCTCCACAGGAGAAAAAGGTTCTAGCCCAACAAGTGTTCGGCTCGAACTTTGTCCTCGACTGCAAAAAAGCCCGTGGTTCTTGCGTCAAACCGTGGTCACTACTCGTCGAAAACTCGTCAACTGGTGGAATGGTGCGCGATACAGGGTTCGAACCTGTGACCCCTACAGTGTCAATGTAGTGCTCTACCACTGAGCTAACCGCGCAACCGGCTGGCGGGAGAATTCCCGACCGTCTGAACCTTGAAGTCTAATCGGAATCTGCCTGCGGGCAAGATTTTTTGGCATCGGACAATGCTTCCAACTCAATGGATGAGAATGGCCGCGTCGCGGTCGGGATGGGCGGCGTTGCCTTTGAATCCCGTCAGATGCAACCCGGTCACGTTTTGAGCTTCAAGCGCGCTGGCGAAATAGTCCGGCAAATTCCCTCCCCAGGTGATGGAGCAATTTTTCAGGGTGACGTCATCGGCGTAACGGATGTTGATGCCGGGAGTAGTGTGCGCCTCAATCGTTTCAAGCACTTTGGTCGGGCGGTTGTCATATAAACCACCCGGGTATTTCGTCCGGCGATCCAGTTTCACGGACACGTTTTCCAAAGTCACGCTTTGAATCCGGCTGTCGGCGGTGCCGTTAATTCGCACGCTGTTCTCGGCGCGACCGGTGACGTTTTGGATTTGGATGTCGCTGATCTTTCCGAGCCTTGTCGCCGGCAAACGCGGGATTGCCGTGAACGAAATAGCCTCGCCGCGTCCCCACCACGGATAGCTGAAATATCGCGAGTTGAATTGGATGTCGCGGAAAGTGACGTTTGACACGGTGCCTTCGTCGCGCAATTGAATGCAAAGGCCGCGGCTGCCGGAAAGGATTTTGCAACGCTCGAACAGGATGTCGTGGATGTCGCCGGTGGTTTCCGTGCCGATTTTCAGGCCGGCGTCCTGCGTGCGGATGACGCAATCGTGGACGTGGACATTGGCGCATGGGCCGAAATCCTTCGCCTGCCGCGTGGTCTTGATGACGATGGCGTCGTCGCCGCAGGTCAGATGGCAGTTTTTGATTTCCACGTCCTGGCAATGGTCGGGGTCAACGCCATCGTCATTCGGCACGTCGAGCCGGTTGACGATGGTCACGTTGTCCACGAGGACGTTTTTGCAGCCTAGCATGTGCAGCCCCCAATACGGCGCGTCGCGAAACGTGATGTCGCGCACGACGAGGTTGGTGCAGCCGGTAAGCACGAACATTTTTGGCCGCCAATCCTTGAACAGCCACCATTCGTTGGTGGTTTCGTAGCTGGTCATGAACGACAGCGACTGGCCTGAAATTTTTCCGCTACCGGTGATTTTCAAATCCAGCGCGTTCGACGCGGTGATGACGCCGTCGCTGTCGTAGTCGGACTGGTTGGTGCTGATGACCAGCTCGCCTTCAAGGTGAAAATCAATGCCGCCCTTCAAATCCAAAGTGGCGACCAGAAATTTGCGACCGTGAGGAATCAAAACCTGCCCGCCGTCATTGGCCGCCGCGTCAATCGTGCGTTGGATTGCCGCCGTGTCGAGCGTCGCGCCGTCGCCTTTCGCGCCGAAATCAAGGACGTTGAAAGTTTTCGCCGTGAGCGGAAAAGTCAGCGCGAGCAGCGCGCCGAGCAGAAGCAGTTTTTTGTTCATGGAAATTTATTTCAACACCACGTCCCAGACCTTGGCCATGCGTGATGTTCCCGCCGGGCCTTCGACGTTCAGCACCACGACGAAGTGACCGGGCTTTTTGTAGGTGTGAATCGGGTTCTGTTCCGTTGATGTTTCGCCGTCGCCGAAATCCCAATTCCATGAGTTGATTTTGCCGACGGACAAATCCTTGAAAGCGACCAGCCGGCGGTCCATGTCCACGACCTGGAACGACCACTGCGCCGCGATGGGTTTCTGGAATTGCGGCTCCAGCGGCATCAGCTTGAATGCGCAAAGGTAATCGGCGTTGCCATACATTGTGTGATGGCGCGACAGGTTCCAGAAGCCGTTGTTGGTGCTGCCTGAATTCACGTCGTCATAATCAATCAGCGCGAACGACAGGCCGATGATTTTATTTTCCTTCAGCACGGATTCAACGGCGCGCTGCGGGCCTTCGGCGCCGGCGTAATCGAACGGCGTGATCCAGAATTCCAAGACGTAATGTCCCGGCTGGCCCGGCCGGAAATTATATTTCTGCGCCGCGTTCGCGTAAGGCAGCTCTTTCACCCATTGCTCCGGGCCCCAGACCATGCACCAGTCCTTGCCCTCCGACGGCGTGAAGATGTGGTAGTTCTGCGCCTGCGCGCCTTGCAGGGTGAGATAGGCTTCCCACTGGCTGAGATAATTTGTCGCCGACATGAACTGCCCAATCAGCGGCCCGCCGGACAAATCGCCGTCCACGACCACTTCGAACGTGTCATTGTGCAGACCCGGCAGGGAAAAATCCCAATAATCGTCGTCCGCTTCGTAAAGGAAATACAGCCGGTTCAATCCCTTCACCCAGCCGACTTTCACGCGGATCTTCGGCGTGGAGGCATCGGTCCACTGGTGCTTGCCGTTGTCGTCCACGAGCTGGTCGCTGCCGATGACATAGCTTTCCGGCACGATGTTCCAGTCGTTCGTGTCGCCGTCAATCGTCGGAATCTTGTCCGGCGGAAACTGGAAAATCTTGAAGACCTCGTTGGTGCGGTCCAGCGCGGCGGCAGGCAGCGTCATCAGGGCCAGACCGGCGCAAACCAAAAGAAGTTGGCGAAGCAGGCGGAACGTGTTCATCCGAAAATGAGTCCACGATTGCGCAGAGGTGTCAACATTTATCGCTCGGCCTTTTTCACCTGTTCCGGTTGCGTCGCAATTTCAACTTTGAAACTGCCGCGCGGTTTCGCTAACTTCCCGTCATGTCACGAAAGACGTCTGACTCGCATCACGGATTGAACGACGTCATCGGCTCCGCGCTGCTGGCGGTCGCGGTGCTGCTGCTGGTCTCGCAGTTTTCATTTGACCGGGATGACCTGGCCTTCATCCACACGCCGCCGAACAAACCGACCGTCAATTGGATCGGCCCCGTCGGCGCGCATCTCGCCTACGCGACATTTTTCATTTTCGGCGTTGCCGCCTACATCATCCCAATTTTGCTCGCTGCGTTTGGAATCGGTTACATCTCCAGTTTTCTTTCCTACCTGCGCGAGCGCCGGTTCTGGTTCGGCTTGTGGTCGGCGGTTTTGATTTTTTCACTGTCCGGATTTCTGGAGATGGCGGACGGACTTCTCAAGACGCTGCGCGAAAATGTGGATGCGCCCGGTGCCGGCGGCTGGCTTGGCAAAACCCTGTTCGATTCCAAATTGTTCGGCTATGACTGGGGTTTTTGGATGTTCGGCTCGGTTGGCGCGACGATTGTTTATCTGGCGCTTTGCTTTATCAGCCTGCTTTTCCTGACAAATTTCCGGCTCGGCGGCTGGATTCGTTCGTTGCTGCAAAATAAACAAATTGCCGGGGATGAACTGGAACAATCCGGGGATGAAACCGCGTTGGATCGCCGCGCGCGCGAACTCGAAATACAAGCGAGGCGATTGCAGGAGCAGGTTGCGCATTCCGGCCTCGGTGCGGACATGCAGCCCGTGCCCGAACCGACCGTGCGCGATTTGAGCGTCCCGCAAGGCAAGGCGCGTTACCGCAAAACCACCCTGCCCGAACCACACAAAGAATCCGAAGCCGCGCCCGCCGCCGAAACCAAGGCAGTCACCGCAGAAGAAGCAAAGTCAGCCGCTCCGCGCGAAGTTCCCGCCGCCAGCACCGAAGACATTCTCGGCAAAAAACCGGAGGCCGAAAAACCGGCTGATGCCAAATCCGAATCGCCCGTTGCCGAGCCGGAAAAGACCGGGACTGAAAATGTTCCTGAAAAGTCCGACGAGCCGAAGGCCGAGCCAGCCGTCGTCATCGCCGACGGCTCGGTGCGCAAACCGAGGCCGCCGAGAAAACCGAAACCCATCACCGTGGCGCAGACGCCGATGATCGGGAATTACCAGTTGCCGCCGATGGATTTTCTCCAGCACCCGGACATGACCCTAAAGCCGACCGAATCGAAGGAGGAGCTCATGGCCAACGCGCGGCTCATGCAGCAGACGCTCGCGCAATTCGAGATCGAAGTTTCCCTCGGCGACATCACCAAAGGCCCGACCATCACGCGCTACGAATTGCATCCCGCGCCCGGCGTGAAGCTGGAAAAAATCACCGCGCTCAACAACAACCTCGCCGCCGTGCTCAAGGCCGAGCGCATCAACATCCTCGCGCCCGTTCCCGGCAAAAGCTCCGTTGGCATCGAAGTGCCGAACCTCATCAAGACCAAGGTCATCATGCGCGACCTGCTGGAATCCGAGGAATGGCGCAATTCCAAGGCGCGCATCCCGCTCGCGCTCGGCAAGGATGTTTACGGCCATCCGATCATCGCCGACCTCGGCGACATGCCGCATTTGCTCATCGCCGGCAGCACCGGTTCGGGCAAATCCGTCTGCATCAACGCCATCATTGCGTCACTGCTTTACAAGTTTTCGCCCGACCAGCTCCGGTTCGTGATGATTGATCCGAAAGTCGTCGAGTTGCAGCATTACAACTCGCTGCCGCACCTCGTCGTCCCCGTGGTGACCGACCCGAAGAAAGTCATCCTCGCGCTGCGCTGGGTCGTCAGCGAAATGGAAAAACGCTACCAGATTTTTGCGCGCGTCGGCGTCCGCAACATCGCCTCGTTCAATTCGCGGCCCGACAAGAAACTGGTTCCGCAGGAACCCGAATTGCCGCTCATGGCCAAGAAGGAAAAAGTCGAGCCGGGCGCGGAAGGTTTTGCCGTGGAAGTGGACGAGCAGATCGTCGTGCCGCGCGAGGAAGACATCGTCATTCCTGAAAAATTGAGTTACATCGTCGTTATCATTGACGAGCTGGCCGACCTCATGCTCGTCGCGCCCGCCGACGTGGAAATGGCCATCGCGCGCATTACGCAAATGGCGCGCGCGGCGGGCATCCATTGCATCGTCGCCACGCAGCGGCCCAGCGTGGACGTCATCACCGGCGTCATCAAATCGAACATCCCGGCCCGCATCGCGTTCCAGGTCGCCGCCGCCGTGGACTCGCGCACGATTCTCGACGGGCAGGGCGCGAACAAATTGCTCGGCAAGGGCGACATGCTTTATCTCCCGCCCGGTTCGGCGAAATTGATCCGCGCCCAGGGCGCGCTCATCACCGACCAGGAAATCCAGAGCGTCGTGGACTTCATCGCGCGGCAGGGCAAGCCGAGTTACGAACTGGAAATCCACCGGCAGCTTTCCAAGCCCGCCGCCGAATTCGGCAACGAAAGCGGCATTGACGAGGACGAGGAAATCATCCAGCAATGCATCGAGGTCATCCGCAGCGAGCAAAAGGCGAGCGTCTCGCTGATGCAGCGCCGGCTGCGCCTCGGCTATACCCGCGCAGCGCGCATCATGGACGAACTGGAAAGCCGCGGCATCGTCGGCCCGGGCAAGGGCGCCGAACCGCGCGACATTTTGATTGATCTGGACGGTGGCGGCGCGGATGGCGGCGGGCAACAAGCGGTTTAGTTAAAAAATTTCCAAGATTGCCAACGTCGCGTCAATTGCGCTAAATAAGGCGAATGCCAACGGTCGCCGAACAACTCCGCGCCGCGCGCGAGGCAAAAAAACTCACGGTGCAGCAGGTCGCCGACGCGACCAAAATCCGCACCGACCACATCCGCGCGCTCGAAGACGGAAACTTCAACGTGTTCTCCGCGCCGATTTACATCCGAGGCTCGGTGAAGAATTACGCCACGATGCTCAAGATGGACGTGCCGCAAATCACCGCCGCGCTGGACGCCGAACTGAAGGGAACGGAAAAATTCAGCGAGCCGCCTCCGCTGGTCGAAGCCTCCAAATCGCCGCTTGATTACATGATGTTCCTGCTATCGAAGGTGAACGTGAGAATGGCCGCGGCCGGAGGCGGCATCCTGGCAATCGTTCTGGTGGTCGTGCTGGCCGGCTGGGCGTGGCGGCATCGCGGAACGAGCCAACCCGCGCCCAATCTGCCGCCGGCGGTTTATCAACCGGCCACTTCCGGCGACACGCTGCCGCTGCCGAAAAAATGAATGCAGAAGGCAGAAGGTAGAATGAAGAAACAAAGTTCATTCGACCGAAAGCTTTTTCTGCATTCTGCATTCTTCCCCCTGCCTTTGCGCTACACGTCGCTCATGTAAATCGCGCGGTTGCGCCAGAGGTAAATCGCGCCGGACGCCGCCGTCAAAGCGACCGCCACCCACAGCATGATTTCCGCGAATGGTGGCACCCAGGCCAGCAAAAATTGCCGCAGACCTTCCGGCCATTCGTTGCAGGCGTCCAGCACCAGCAGCGCATTGATGGCGACGATTTGCGAGATGGTCTTGTGTTTTCCGAAATTTTCCGCCGCGAGCACGACGTTTTTGGAGGCGGCGAGCAGTCGCAGCCCGGTGATGGTCAGTTCGCGCGCCACGATGACGATGACCATCCACGCGGCGACCCTGACCGGCGCGTTCGAATTCAAATGCGTGGTCTCGACAAAGGCGACGAATGCCGAGCAGATCAGAACCTTGTCCGCCAGCGGATCCATCAGGATGCCGAAATTGGTGATGAGCTTGCGCGAGCGGGCGATGCGGCCATCAAGAAAATCCGTGAACCCGGCGAGCGAGAAAAAAACCAGCGCGAGCGTGTCGTTGAACCGGATCGGCGAGAACAGCGCCCAAAGGAAAAGCGCCGTCAGCGCAAAACGCGAGACGGTGAGTTTGTTGGGCAGGTTCATTTGTTCAAATCCTCCTCGTCCTCGTCGTCGCAATCGTCATCGAAAGTTTTCGAGGACGAGGACGAGTAGGAGAACGAGGACGAAACATTTTTATGCGCCGAACTTGTCGAACATCCTCGCGTTTGCCTGCATCAGGCGGATGAGGTATTTCGCCCTGAAGACGCCGAGCGAGCCGAGGTTCGCGCCGGTTTCGGTGAAGCGTTCGAGCTTGTCCGAGCCGCTGCACGCCGAGTGAATCATCACCGGCTGCGGATGCCAGGTATGGCCCTTGAGCGCGCATGGCGTCGAATGGTCTCCCGTGACGACGAGCACGTCCGGCTTCTTCCGCAGTAGAATCGGCAGCGCGGCGTCGAAGTCCTGGATGGCGTTCATCTTCGCCACAAAATTGCCGTCCTCGCCATATTTGTCGGTGTATTTGTAGTGGATGAAAAAGAAATCGAAGTTGTCGTATTCGAGTAGGTAACGCTCAAACTGTTCCGCGATGGTCGCCGGGCCTTCGATCTTTTTCATGCCGACGAGTTGCGCCAGACCTTTATACATTGGATAAACCGCGAGACACGCCGGCTTGAGTTTGTAGCGCTCCTCGAACAGCGGGATGTGCGGCTGATGCGCGATGCCGCGCATGAGGAAGCCGTTCGCCGGCTTTTCCTTCGCGATGACCGGCAGAGCGGCCTTGTAGAAATCCGCGATCAGCCCGGCCATCTTTTTCTGGCCGGCGTTGTTCTCGTCGCGCGGATGAACGGTTGGAATCGGAAAACCTTCGCGGTTCGGATCGGCGTCCGTGAGCGGGCCTTCCAGCCCCTTGCCGCGGAAAATGACGACGAACCGGTGTTCCTTGCCGGCCTTGATGATGATTTCCGTGTCGCCGATTTTTTTGATTTTTGCGGTGAGCAGCGCGCACATTTTCTCGCACGTCTCCGTCGGGATGCGGCCCGCGCGGCGGTCGGTGACAATGCTTTTGGGATCGAGCGTGGCAAAATTCGCGCGGGCGCAGACGTCGCCGGGCTTGAGCTCCAAACCGAGGCCGAGCGCCTCGATGACACCGCGGCCGACCTGAAATTCAAGCGGGTCGTAGCCGAACAAACCGAGATGCCCCGGCCCGCTGCCGGGCGTGATGCCGGGTGCGGCAGGAATCATCCGGCCCTGCGCGGAATCTTTCGCGATCTTGTCGAGGTTCGGCGTCGAGGCGGCTTCGAGCGGTGTCAGGTAATTTTGCTCCGCCGTGGCGATGTCGCCGAGGCCGTCGAGGACGATCAGCACGAGCTTGGTTTTGGTCTTGAGCGTCAGTTCGGAATAAAGTGCGTCTAAATTCATCCGGGCATTTTACCAAAAAAAGGTCGTGACGCAATTCGATTCCAATTTTCGTCGCGTGGAAATGCGGCATTCGCTTGCACGCTCGACACGTTGCGCGCTGCTGGTTAGCTTTCGGCCATGAATTTTCTCGTCACCGGCGGCGCGGGCTTCATCGGCTCGCACGTTTGCGAACGCCTCCTCCACGACGGCCATCACGTCTGGGCGTTCGATGACCTGAATCCTTTTTACGACCCGCAGTTCAAGCTGCGTAATCTCCGCGAAATCCAGTCGCTCGCCAGGCCGCTTCATTTTATCCACGGCGACATCACGGATCGCGGCGCGCTCGACGAGATTTTTTCCTCGGTCAAATTCGATCAGGTCATCCACCTCGCGGCGCGCGCGGGCGTGCGGCCCAGCCTCGCCGAGCCGGCGCTTTACCAGCGCGTGAACGTCGAGGGCACGGTCAACGTGCTCGAAGCCGCGCGCCAGAACGGCGTGAAGAAAGTTACCATCGCGTCGTCGTCGTCGGTCTATGGCTTGAATTCCCGGGTGCCGTTCAGCGAGAGCGACCCGATTTTCTCTGCGATTTCGCCCTATGCCGCGAGCAAGCTGGCGTGCGAGGCACTCGGCCACACGTGGCATCACATTTACAAAATGGACGTGGCGATGCTGCGGTTCTTCACCGTTTATGGCCCGCGCCAGCGGCCCGACCTCGCGATTTACAAGTTCGCGAAGCTGATGACGGCGGGAAAGCCGATTCCCGTTTTTGGCGACGGCAGCGCGGCGCGGGATTACACGTTCGTCACGGACACGGTGGACGGCATCATCGCCTGCACGCGGAAGGAATTCGGCTACGAGATTTTTAATCTCGGTGAATCGGGAACCGTTTCGTTGGCGCGGATGATTGAACTGCTCGAAGCCGCGCTCGGCAAAAAGGCGGTGATTGACCGGCAGCCGTTGCAGCCCGGCGACGTGCCGATCACGTTTGCAAACATTTCCAGGGCGCGGGCAATGCTCGGCTACAATCCGCAGATAAAATTCGAGCAGGGTGTCAAAGTATTTGCGGACTGGTTCCGTAAAAGCCATCCGTGAATGCGGCTTAACGCTGTCGCGGCGGCAACGAGCCAATCGTCGGTGCATTGGTCTTCGCCGCCGCATTTTCGCTCTTGAACGCCGAGCGCAGCAGCCAGTGCCGCTTCAGCCCCTGAACGAAATCGTCGGTGTCCACGACAATCTTGGAGACGCTGCTCAAGACGTTTGAGTTGGCCTGCACCTGCGCATTGAGGTTGCTGGTGATGTTGGCGAGGTTGATCAGCAGCGCGTCCACGTTCGTCAAGCTGCCCTGCACCTGTTCGTTGCCATTCGTGCCGAGCGCCCAGACCATCGGTCCGCCTGGCTCGCGCAATTGCGAACTGATGGCGGAAAAGTTCGTGAGCATCGGCCGCGCTTCGACCAGGGTGACGTTCAAATTCGAGGTCGCGTTTGCGGCGTTGTCCAGCACCGTGGCGATTTTATTCGTCAACGCGAGGATGTTCGGCACGGCCGTCTGCACCTGCGCGACCATCGCCTGCAACTGGTCGGAAACCGGCGGCGTTTCCACGGCGCGCAGCCACGCATCCTCGGAGTCAGGCGTGAAATTCTGGTAATGATGTTTCCGCCGCCACCACGATGCAACGATGTGGTTTTTGTCCTTTTCCGTGTTGTCGTAGGCGTAAATGGAATTGGATTCAAACGTGCATTGCGCGAGAAGCGCGGCATTACTTTCGTCAAGCACGGTTTCCACGTGGTCGTAGGCGTGAAAAACGACGTTGGAATTTTGATCCAGCACGTCTTGCGCGAGCTGCCAGTGTCCGGGCGATTCAGCCGCCGATTTCCTTGCATCTTCCAGGCTCAAAACCGAAATCGGCTGCGTGACGACAATCTCGTAGCTGCCCAGACCGTTCGTCCCGCGCGTGACTTCCAACTGCCGCTTGCCGAGGAAATCCGCCGAGTTCACCTTCAAATACGAACCGCCGGTCCGGATGTAGCGGAAGTAGGGATCGGTGATTTCAAATTCCACGCGGACGTTATGCGGGTCGCCCGGCGGCATCGCGTGAATATCAGTAATCTCGCCGACTTGAAAACCCATCATCACGACCGGGTCCTTGACGTTCAAACCTTCAGAGCTTTGGACGTAGGTAAAAAACGGCGCCTTGATTTTGAACCAGCCCTTGCGCTCCGCCGTGTGGTAAATGTAATAGCCGAAGCCGAACAGCAGCAGCGCCGTCGCCAGAAACACGAACCAGCCCACGGCGCGTTCCATCCGATTCAAGCGCGTGCGCAATTGCGGGGTCAAATCTTGAAACGCCATAAATTTTTTCGTAATCGTAATCTTAATCCCAATGGTAATCAGCAACAGATTATGATTACGATGACCATTAAGATTAAGAGGCTAATTCAACCGGCACGGCCAGCAATTCTTTTACGACCGGGTCGTTCACCGTTTCAACCTCGTTCCAGGAACCGAGCGGGATGAATTTCTTGTCGCGCAGCAACGCGAACTTCCGGCGCGCGTTCTGCCACGGACGCAAATCGTCGGCGGTGACAACGATCGTCATCGGCTTGCCGCCGAACCGCCCGTGGCCTCGCGACAACTGGTCAAGAAAACGCAGCCACCAGTGGGAATGCCGCGCGCCGAAGCCGGCCAGCGGATTGTCCAGCAAAAGGATTTCCGGTTTCAAAATCAGAGCGCGGGCGAGGGCCGCGCGCTGCCGCCAATTGGCCGCGACATTTGCCGGTGTCACGTCGGCGAGCGGCGCAAGGTCCATCAGCGCCAGCAAGGCTTTTGCTTCCGGCGCCGCCTCGTCCGGCGCCAGGTTTTTTTGGTAGCACAACGGCAGCGCGACATTTTCGGCGATGGTCAACTGGTTGAAAAGGTTTCCGCCTTGAAAAACAAAGCCGACGCGCTGCTGCTCGGCCAGTTCCGCTTCGCCAAAATCTTTCGTGTCGGTTCCAAGCAGCTTGTAGCTGCCGTTGGCTGGTGGCATCAGCCCGGCGGCCAGCATCAGCAGATCGCTTTTGCCGGAATGTTCCTGGCCGGCGATCACCCAGAATTCGCCCGCCGCCACCGACCAGTTCACATCCTCGACGACGATGAATGAAGCATCGCGCATCGCGGCAACGTTCACGCCGCGCATTTCGATGGCCGGGATATTCGGGTTTTCACTCATGTCAGCAGATAAAGCACGATGAACAGCGCGTCAATCAGCACGCAAACAATGACGCCCTGCGTGACCGCGCGCACCGCCACACGCGAGACTTCCTCCAGTCGCAACGGTTGGGCGAGGCCGTGATAGCACGTCACAATCGCGATGAAAAATCCGAAGGCTATGGTTTTCAACGCGAGCAGCGCGAAGTCCAGCCAGCCCAATGATTCGACGATTTGTTTGAAATAATCGCCCGGCGTCAGCGGCACGTCCTGCAAGAAGGCGAACAGATAGCCGCTGCCCAGCGCGCCGATGATCAAATAAACCGTCAGCGCGAAAACGCCCAGCGCCATGCCGATGACGCGCGGCATGATGAGGTAATGCACCGGGTCAATGCCCAGCGCCTCCAGCGCCTCGACCTCGCCCATTGCCCGCGCCGTGCCGAGCTCGATCACGTTCGCCGTGCCAACGCGCGCCAGCACCAGCATCGCCGCCAGCAGCGGCCCCAATTCCCGCACGACCACGATCACCATCGTCGAGCCGAGATAATTGATCGCTCCAACTTTTGCCAAAGCCGAAACCGTCTGTCCCACGACCAGGAATCCCAGTGCCAGCGCCACGAAGAAAAACATCGGCAACAGTGCCACGCCCGCCCGCGCGATTTCCTGCCGGATGCGCGGACGAATGACATTCTTTGCCACGCCGGATTTTCTCAACACCACACCGAGCGTGATGAGCGCAAAAGCACCGAGTCCTTGAACTGTCAACAGGAACAGGAAAAGTTTTCGTCCGAGCAAATCCGTGCAAGATTTGGGCAGCGCCGCGCGGCGAAACACCTGCGTGTTCGTCAGCTCGAATGCCTTGGCCAGATTTCCGCGCATGACAGCAGCGTAGAATTGTCGGCGCGCGGGGTCAAAAGGCATTTTCCTTCCGTTGCCCCTGCGACAGCCGCTCTTTCGTGTCAAGCCCATGTGTGATTTTGGGACAATGAGACAATCCATCTCCTTGCCAGCACGGTTTTATGCTCACAATCACCTTGGCATGGCTGATGCTTTGAAACCGAATATGTCTAAAACTGTCGTTCATTTGGAAAGGAAAAGCCGGTTCTTGGGCGCGCTGGTTCCCATCAATCCTTGCGAAGATATTCGTTTTGGGATGATTGATTGCATAAGCATCGGCATTTTTCTCTCCTGCTTCTTGGGCATGATTTTTACTCTGGCGAGTTAGCCCTTCCGGCCGCCAGCGGATCATGACAGGTTGTTTTCGATAAGGAAACAACCCGGTTCGCTTCATAAATAATCTGTTTTCCGTCGGCCGGTCACGGCACAATCCGCCTGTGACGCACGCCGAAGCCAAAAAACGCCACGCGCAACTTGTTGAAGAAATCCGCCGGCATGACCACGCTTATTACGTCGAAGGCCGGCAGCTCATCAACGACCGCGAATACGACCTGCTGATCAAGGAGCTTCAGGAACTCGAAAAGCAATTTCCCGATTTCGTAACGCCCGAATCGCCCACGCAACGCGTCGGCGGCGCGCCCAGCGAAAAATTCGCCCGGGTCAAACATCTCGTGCCGATGCTGTCGCTTGACAAAATCGCCGCCAGCGATTCTCCGACGAAGGACGAACAACCGGATCGCGACAAACGCAATCGCGCGCAAGATGAAAACACGCTGGCCGAACTTCGCGCGTTCGATGCGACCATCCGCAAGCATCTCGACCGCGACAAAATTCAATACATCATCGAGCCGAAGGTGGACGGCGTGTCCATCGGCGTCCATTATCGCAATGGCAAACTTGCACTTGGCGTCACGCGCGGCGACGGCACCGAAGGCGACGACATCACGACCAATCTCAAAACGGTTCGCGGCATTCCGCTGGAGTTAAATCTGAAGAATCCGCCCGCGCTGCTTGAAGTGCGCGGCGAGGCTTACATGGCGATAAGAGAATTCGACGCCATCAATGCCAAGCTCGCCGCCGAAGGTGAAAAATCGTTCCCCAACGCCCGCAACGCCACCGCTGGCACGCTTAAACAACTCGATCCCAAGCTCGTCGCGCAACGCCCGATTCGCGCCGTGTTTTACGCCACCGGCGCGGTGGACGGGATCGAGTTTGAGACCCACTCCGAAATGCTGGAGTCGCTCGCCAGGTTTGGCCTGCCCACGCAAAAGCTCTGGTGGGTTTGCGACGGCATCGAGGAGGTTCTGAAAATTTACCGTGATAAAGTCGTCGCGCACTACGACGAGGACAAAGATTTGCGCCGGCAGTTGCCTTACGAGATTGACGGCATCGTGCTCAAGGTGAATACGCTCGCCGACTGGGCAAAGATTCCCGGCCGCAGTCGCGCGCCGGGCTATGCGATTGTCCACAAGCCGGTGCCATGGATCACACCCGCCGAGACGGTTTTGAACGCCATCACCGTGCAAGTCGGGCGCACCGGTGTGCTCACGCCGGTGGCCGAACTCGAGCCCGTCTTCGTGCAAGGTTCCACCGTCGCGCGCGCGACGCTCCACAACGAGGACGAAATCCGCCGCAAGGACATTCGCATCGGCGACACCGTGGTCGTCCGCAAGGCCGGCATGGTCATCCCGGAAATTTTCGAGGTCGTGAAAACCAAGCGTCCGCCGGGTGCGAAGGAATTTGATTTGTTCAAACACGTCGGCGGCAAATGCCCCGCGTGCGGCGGACCGATTGCGAAGGAGAAAATGTCCGGCGGCGAGACCGATGAAGTCGCGTGGCGCTGCCGGAACATCGCGGGCTGCCCGGCGCAGCTCACGCGGCGCGTCGAGTATTTCGCGCAGCGCAAGGCGCTCGACCTCGAATCGCTCGGCGGCATTGTGGCGGAAAAACTGGTTGAACGCGGTCTCGTCAAGGAACCGCTCGATTTGTTCGACCTGAAACTGGAAGTGCTCGGCAAGCTGAATCTCGGCACGGACGACGAGCCGCGCGTATTCGGCGAGAAGAACGCCACGAAAATTCTTGACGCGCTCCAGCGCGCCAAGACCGCGCCGCTCTCCCGTTGGATTCACGCGCTGGCAATTGCCGACGTGGGCGAAGCCACCGCCAAGCAGCTCGCCGCCACGCACGGCTCGCTGGACGCGCTCGCCGAGTCAGAAGTCCTGCGCGACATCCGCGACCTCGGCACGAAGGGAACCGAACGCGCCGAAATCAGTCCGCGCTCGCGCAAAAATCCGCCGAAGAATGAAGCGGAAAAAGTGAAACGCGAAAAGCGTGATGCGGAACTCAAGGCGGAGATTGCCGAAATTGAATCGCGGCTGGAAGCAGGCGGCTTGAAAGCGAAGCTGGTGGAAGTCGGCCCCGTGGCGGCGGCGAGCGTTCTGGATTATTTCGCTTCACCCGCTGGAAAAAAAGTTCTCGCCCGCATCCGCGAACTGGGCGTCAAACCCCAATACGAGAAAATCAGCGGCGCCACGTCGGCAGGCGTTTTCGCTGGCAAAATTTTCGTGCTGACCGGCACGCTGCCGACGCTGACGCGCGAGGAGGCGACGGCAAAGATTGAAGCGCTCGGCGGCAAAGTGACTGGCAGCGTGAGCAAGAAAACGGATTTTGTGCTGGCCGGAGCCGAAGCCGGTTCCAAGCTCACCAAGGCGCGGGAATTGAGCGTGAAAATTCTGGGCGAAAAAGAGTTTCGAGCAATGCTTCAATAAACCAGCGCCAGCACCGCCGCTAAATCTTTAGCCGCAAAAAAGCACAAAGATCACAAAAGAAAAAAACTCTGCGCCTCTTGCGCCTTTTCGCGGCAATAGAATCAGTAAACCAACACCAGCACCGCCGCATCCTGCGCCGACTTCACCACATCGTCCAGCCTCGTGCGCCGCGCCACGCGCCCCATTGCCCCTGCGGAATGCGGATCGCATCGTCGGCTGGCCGTTGGCGCCGGGCAGGCGCAGCAGGCAGTGGCCGGAATCCAAGTGCCGCTTGTCGGCATCGGAGAAGCATGGTCACATTTCCGCACTCCGCGTGTAACTTTGCCGCCAGTCTTTGCGTCAAAGATGGAAATATGAATACCAAATACGTTTCAACTCCATTAAAAGCGGCGGCCTTGATTGCCGCCTTGACCTGCGGCATGAACCTGCGCGCGGCCACATCACCCACGGCGCAGGCGTTGGGTGTTTCACCTGCCCGCCAGAACGAATTCCAACCAATGGCCTTCCGCGATTCGGCCGAGGCCGGGATGCTGCACCGCGCCTACCATATTCTTGCCACCGGCGATCACGATTACAAAGGCCATCGCGTGCGGGCGATGCACCAGATTGAAGCCGCCGCCAAGCTGCTTGGCCTGGACCTGTCCGGCGATCTCAAGGACCGCCAGCCGCAGCCTTTGTCGGACGACAAACTGCGCGAAGCCCAGGGATTGCTCCAGAACGTGCTCGGTGCGGCGGAGGTCAAAGGCCAGCCGCGCATTGCCAAGCACATCAGCGAGGCGATCAACCAAATCAACATCGCCCTGTCCATCAAATAGGAAAACACCAGCTGCATTTTCTCGAAAAACAAATCTCATCAGAGCCGGCGTGGTGAACCCGCGCCGGTTTTTTATTGTCCACGCTGGATGCGGAGGGATTATTTCAACCGGCGGCGGAATTCCGCGCACGCCGCGGTGACATCCGGCGCGTTGAGGATGGCGGAGACGACGCAAACGCGGGTCGCGCCGGCTGACAGAACGTCGCCAAGATTTTTTAGATTGATGCCGCCGATGGCGAACCACGGGACGGTCACGTTCACCGCCGCCCAGCGGACGTAGTCGGGTGTCACGGGTTTTGCGCCGGGCTTGGTGCCGGTGGCAAACACCGGCCCGATGGCGATGTAATCCGGCCCGGCGGCCAGAGCGCGTTGCGCCTGCTCCGGTGAATGGGTGGACAAACCAATTCTGACTTCTGACTTCTGACTTCTGACTTCCGAGCAACGCGTGTGGCCCGAATCGAAGAAATCTTCCTGTCCCAAGTGGCAGAATTCCGCGCCGAGGTCGCGCGTGATCTCCAGATGGTCGTTGATGACGAGGCCGACGTTTGCGCGCTTGGTGACGGGCAGGATTTTTTCGGCCATCCGGCGGATTTCGTCGGCCCAGGAATCCTTGGCGCGGAGTTGGATGAGGTCGCTGCCGCCGTCGCAGAGTTGTTGAGCGACGAGTTCGGGCGCGCGGCCATTCAGATAGGCCGTGTCCACGAAGGTGTAGAGTTTGCAGTCCGCGAGCGGTTTCACGGGAATAATTTAACCGCGAAATACGCGAATTACACGAAAGATTCGGCTCGCAGGGACGCTCGCCTCACCGGAAAATAAAAACGGCGGCAGGATTTCTCCCGCTGCCGCCTGCGTGAATTGATCTTTACTTCAAGCCGACGAGATAGCCGAATTGGGCGCGGAATTGGTCCGGCGTCACCTTGATGACAGCGGCCAGCCTGGCGAGTTTCTTGGCGTCCTCGAAGTCCTCGCGTTCCAGCCGGATCATGTAGGCGCAGGCGCATTCAAAGGACTCGCCGTCCACGTTCACCTTGCGGTTCTGCATGCGGCCGGTCTTGGGATCGAGCATCTTCTCGAATTGCAGCGGATTCATCTTGCCGTCCACGAAGCTGATGATCGCGCCGTATTTATCGGCCTCGGGCGAGAGCAGGAATTTCACCGCGCCGTAGCCGAGGTCGCGCGTGTATTCGGCGTCGAAGGGAATGGGGTCGGCGCAGCGCAGTTCGTAGCCAAGGTCCTTGTCAATGAACGTCGTCTTGATGCCGAGCTTTTCGAGGCGCGCGCTCAGGAGGTCTTTCATCAGGCGGCCAAACTCGATTTCGCCGAGGCGCAAATGGCCGTGTTCATCGCGCAGCACCTTGCCATAACGCTCCATTTGGCCCTCGGGCAACGCCTTGATCAGACCTTTTTCGCCCATCGCCTCGATCAAACCTTCGGCGAGGACGACGAGGCCGTATTGCGAACCGTCGGCGCGGCGCTTGATGAGGGAGCCGATGATGATGTCGCACACCTCATCCACCGTCACTTGCTTTTTGTGAAACTCCTCCGGGATGATGGAAAGCGTCGCCGCCGCCGCCTTGCCGACGCCGAGCGCGAGATGTCCCGCGGCGCGGCCCATGCAGATGATGAGATACCAGCGCGATGTGGTGCGGGCGTCTTCCATCAGGTTGCGCACGATTTGAACGCCGTAATGCCGCGCGGTTTCAAAGCCGAACGTCGGCGTCGCGCCGGGCAGCGGTAAATCGTTGTCAATGGTCTTCGGAACGTGCGCCACCTTGATGTCGCCATTGCTGCG
>Ga0181525_10000988_pt1 | contig 24612 bp, 30 predicted proteins | sample PEATcosm2014_Bin_48_FD_121100 | JGI IMG/M metagenome (GOLD analysis project Ga0181525, IMG submission 121100) | Peatland microbial communities from MTU Mesocosm Facility, Houghton, MI, USA - PEATcosm2014_Bin06_10_metaG | ecosystem: Environmental > Terrestrial > Soil > Wetlands > Peat | place... | reverse complement strand
GCCGATCAGCACGCCCAATCCGGTCGAATCGATATACCGGACCTTCTCGAGATTGATCACGAGATGGTACACGCCACGGTCGATCAGCTCGCCGATCGCTTCCTTCACTCGAGGAGAGGTGTAGACGTCGATCTCACCCGCGAGGTCGACAATGCTGCAATCGCCCTGCGCTTCGCGCACGCTTACCTTGATATCCAACGTTCTTTTCACTCCTATGACTCGGCCTTGCGTTCGAGTTCTTCTCGCTGAGTTTGCGCGCTCTCCGCACCCGCATCCACGGCTGCATCGAAGTTCGTACGGGCGTTCTCCACCACTTGACGGCCGCGCTCGTACAACTCCGCCGCGCTTCCTTGCCACTGCGCGGTCACATCCGAGACGCGTCCGCGAAGGTCGCCGGATGCATCCATCGCAAAATTACTGGCCTCGCGCGCTTTGCCCACGACGATATCGCGCGTTTCTTCCTGGATGAGAAACGCCGCGATCGCACCGCCGATGATGGCGCCGAGCACGAACCCTCCGAAAAAGCCGCTACCGCTGCGGCCGTCGTCACTCATGGTTTCTCCCCGTTGTCCGACGTTTTGCCGGTCACGATCCGCCGTAACCCGGCGCTTACGCCGGCGATGGTTGCGCCGACATTAACAATCGCGGGCGAAATCGCATCCTTTGCCAGCCCCGCGGTGCTCGAGACTTGCTCCGCAACGTCTTCAAGTGATTTCACGACGCCGCCGAGTCGCGCGAGCGTTTGATCGGCGGTGTCGGCGATCCCATTGACGTGCTCGAGCGTCTGTCCCACCGGTTTGCCCAGGGTCGAAAGCTGCGAATCCACCTCGTCGAGCGTTTGATTTACCCGTCCAAGCGTCTTTGCAAGCGCGCCCATCCCCCAGAGAACACCAATTCCAAAGAGCAGTACTCCCGCACCAACGCCGACATCGAGCACGATGCTCCAATCCATCCCCGTCAAAGCTTTACTCCCATCGTTCAGGCCAAGCGCGCCTTCCGGGCGCTTACTCTATTCCCTCTCAATCGGGAAACTAAGCCTGGCAGGAGAGAGAGCAACCGGGCAACCTCCTCCGCCGTCGTCGTGTACCCCAAAGAGAAGCGAATGACACCTTGCTGCCAATGCGGGTCCGGCGTGAGCGCGGCGATCACGTGGCTGGGTTCGAGCGCCCCCGACGTACAGGCACTTCCGGCCGAGACCGCCAGCCCTTCGAGATCGAGTGCCATCAGCAGCGCCTCCGAGTCGAGGTCGCCGAACGCAACATTCGCGATGTTCGGAAGCCGCCGAGCACCGGATCCATGAACCCGAACGTCGCTGATCCCGGCCAAGATACCGGTTTCGAGGCGGTCGCGCAGGGCGCCGACGTGACGAAAGCGCTCTTCGCGCCCCTCTTCGGCCAGCTCAAGGGCCCGTGCGAAGCCCACGATCCCGGGGAGATTTTCGGTGCCGGACCGCCGCCCGGACTCTTGGCCCCCGCCGTGAACCAACGGCGCAAGCGCCACGCCGTCGCGCACGTACAGGAGGCCGACGCCTTTGGGCCCGTAGAGCTTGTGCGCCGAGAGCGAGAGCAAGTCGACGCCCAGGATTCGTGGACGAACGTCGAGCCACGCAGCGGCTTGCACGGCGTCGGTGTGCATCAAGACGCCTCGTTCGCGCGCGAGCGCGGCTAGCTGCGCCACCGGCTGGATCGTACCGGTTTCGTTGTTTGCGAGCATCACGCTCGCGAGCAACGTATCGTCGCGCAGCGCCCGCACGAAGACGCCCGGATCGACGAGCCCGCGCTCGTCGACCTCGAGCAGCGTGACCTCATACCCGTCGCCGCGCAAAGCGTCGAGGGCATGCAGTATCGCATGATGTTCGACGGCGCTGGCGACGAGGTGGCGTTTCCCCGGATTCGCTCGCGCGGCGCCAATGAGCGCCTGGTTGTCGGCCTCGGAGCCGCTCCCCGTGAAGACCAGTTCTTTTCGTCCGACGCCGAGCGAAGCCGCCGCCGCATCCCGCGCGGTATCGAGCGCCGCCCGCGCCCGACGCCCTTCGGCGTGGAGCGAGCTCGGGTTGTGGCCGATTTCTGAGAAAAACGGCTGCATTGCCGCGAGCACCTCGGCTCGAACCGGCGTCGTCGCGGCAAAATCGAGATAAATTCTTTCTGCTGACATCCTACTCTCAACTCGTTCTCAGAGCCCTAGCCTATCATGCGGGTGTGCGAAGCTCCATTGCACAGTAACTCCGAGAAGTAGCAACGGGACGAGGCCCGGCGAGAAATCGCCGGGTCTCACAATGTGTCGTTCTCCCCCGGCTCGTAATACCGGCGCCCGTGCAGGTTCTCGGGAAGATTCTCTTGCTTCACGGAATAGTCGTCGTGCGCGTAGTGATAGTTCTCACCGTAGCCGAGTTGCTTCATCAAACCCGTCGGGGCGTTGCGCAGATGCAGGGGCACCGGATCGTTGCGCGTTTCCTGAACGTCGCGCATGGCGGCGGAATACGCGCGGCCAACGCTGTTGCTCTTTTTCGCTCGCGCCAGATACAACGTGGCGTGCGCGAGCGGATAGAAACCTTCAGGCATTCCGATGAAGTGTACCGCTTGCTGCGCGGCAATCGCAACTTGAATCGCCTGGGGGTCCGCTAAGCCGACGTCCTCGGATGCGAGAATCACGAGCCGGCGCGCGACGAAGAGCGGATCCTCGCCGCCGTCGAGCATCCGCGCAAGCCAGTACACGGCGGCGTCCGGATCGCTCGCGCGCAAGCTCTTGATAAACGCGCTGATGACGTCGTAATGTTGCTCGCCACCCTTGTCGTACGTCGAGCCGCGCTTTTGCAACGCTTCGAGTACGAGCGCCTTATCGATCGCGCGAGTGCCGTTGAGCTCGGGAGCCGTTTCCGCGGCAAACTCGAGCGCGTTGAGCGCAACCCGTGCGTCGCCGTTCGCATAGCCGATCAACGTGGCACGGGCGTCGTCGTCGAGCGCAATCTTCATCGCGCCTAAACCACGCTGCGTATCGCTTAACGCGCGTTCTACGATGGTGCCGATCTCCGCATCGGCAAGCTGATGCAGCACGAAGACGCGCGAGCGGGAGAGCAGCGCCGAATTTACTTCAAAGGACGGATTTTCGGTGGTCGCACCGATCATGGTCAACGTTCCGTCCTCGACGTACGGCAGAACCGCGTCCTGCTGCGCCTTGTTGAAGCGATGGATCTCGTCGATGAAGAGCACGCTGCGCTTGCCGACGCGGCGGCGCGCTTGCGACTCGGCGACGACGCGACGCAGATCCGCAACGCCGGCGCTCACGGCTGAGAGTTTTTCGAAGTGCGAGCCGGTCGAACGCGCGACGATTTCGGCAAGCGTGGTCTTTCCGGTACCCGGCGGCCCCCACAGAATCATGGAAGGCACGCGATCGCTCTCGATCGCGCGGCGCAACGCGCGCCCGACTCCGACGATCTGTTCCTGACCGACGTACTCATCGAGCGAACGCGGCCGCATGCGCGCGGCTAACGGAGCCTCAGGTTCGCCGAAGAGCGAGTCCACGGTCCTACCCCGAGGGACTGGGCGAGGGCGACGGCTTGCTCTTCTGGCCGGGGACCTTCAGCTTGATGGGGCGCGGGGTCGCAATGCTCTGGTGGACTTCGCTTGGGAACTGCATCGTGACGGGATCGCCCTCGGCGTGCGCCTGACCGCTTACGGTGTTGTACAGCACGTGATCGGCTTGCATGTTGCGCGAGCCCTGCACGATGTGAACGTTCCCGACGAGGTCGAGGTCGTGGCTGGTATCGTCGAGCGTTCCCTTGTCGGCGTCGGTCGTCGTATCCGCCTGCACGTAGTGCACGTTGCCGGTCGCGGTGTAGACTTTCGCGGCGCCGTCGATGTGCACTTGATCGGCCGTCAGCGTCGCCGGACCGCGCGACTGCGCCGGCTTGGTGCTCGAAACGCCGGCGAAGTTGCCTTGCGTATCGTGCATGACGACGTGTCCGTAGATCGTGAATTCCTTGCTCTTGTAGTTACCGCTGGCGCGGTCGCCCGTGATGTCGCCGCTGTCGCGCGTCATGACGACGCGATCGGGCGTGCTGAAATTTCCGTTCTTAAAGTTGACGTCGAGCTGCGTCACGCGCACGGTCCACACGCCGACTTGCAACTTCGTCGCGTTGCTCGGCAACGGGCTCGGAGACGGCCGCGACGATTGCGTCGGTGCCGGTTTCGGCGTCGCCGCAAGCAGGCTCGCGATCGCGAGTAGCGCGGCGAGAGAACGAACCGTCACTTCGTGCGAACCTTTACGACGGGACGCTCGAGCGGTCCCAAGCGTTGCGCGACATGATCGAAACTCATCAATCCCTCACGGAGCATGCGGGCCGGCGATCCGCTGATATCTACGATACTCGCTTCGCCTTGGTAGCGGGTCGGACCGTTCTCGATCAAGAGGTCGGCTTCCGGCAGCGCCACGTGCGAGCCTCCGCGATAGGGCGGCTCGCCGCTGCGGTTCGCGCTCGTAACCGCCAGCGGCCCGCAGCGCTCCAAAATCGCCTGCGCGAGCGGCTCGTCGGGAACGCGAAATCCAAGCGTCGCCATACCCGCAGTAACTTCGTCGCTGACAAACGCCGGCTTGCGCACGACCAGGATGACCGGTCCCGGCAGCAGTCGCTTTGCCGCCAGAATCGCAAGCGCGTTGCCGGGCGCGTGCTCCAGAAATTCCACGGACGTTGCAACGTGAAACGTCAGCGGACGATTGTCGGGGCGATGCTTCGAGCGATAGACGCGGTCGACGCTCTCCGAACGGTACGGATCGCACGCAATGCCGTAGCTCGTCTCGTTGGGAAAGACGATCGTACCACCGTCGAAAATAACGCTCGCGCATTCCTCGACGATCCGCTCGATCGACTCCGCTCGCGCATCGAGCACCGCCCCGATCGCCACGGCTAGAAGTGTAGGCGCATGCCCGTTCCGAGGGCCACGCACGACAGCGGATCGTCGGCAACGATTGCCGGCACGCCGGTCACCTCGGAGAGCAGCTTATCGAGTCCGCGCAGCAGCGCTCCGCCGCCGGTCAGAATCACGCCCCGATCGATAATATCCGCCGCAAGTTCCGGCGGAGTTTTTTCGAGTACCGCTTTGACCGCTTCGACGATCGCGCCCACCGGCTCGGAAAGCGCCTCGCGAATTTCCTCGCTGGTAATCTTGACGGTCTTGGGCAGGCCGTTGATCAGATCGCGGCCGCGAATCTCCATGGCCAGCTCTTGCTCGAGCTTGTATGCCGAGCCGATCTTGATCTTAATCTCTTCCGCCGTGCGTTCGCCGATCATGAGATTGTAGACGCGGCGAATGTACCGCACGATCGCATCGTCGAGCTTGTTGCCGGCTACGCGCAGCGACTGTGAGACCACGATTCCGCCCAGCGAAATCACGGCTACGTCGGTCGTTCCGCCGCCGATATCGACCACCATCGATCCCGACGGACCGTCGATCGGCAACCCGGCGCCGATGGCTGCAGCCATCGGCTCCTCGACGATATCGACGCTGCGGGCTCCCGCGAGCTTTGCGGCGTCTTTCACGGCGCGCTCTTCGACGCTGGTAATCTCGGCCGGAACGCAAATCGTCACGTGCGGCTTTGGTTTAACGATCGTCGACCACCACGAGCGGTCGCGCATGACCTTCTTGATGAAATACGAAAGCATCGCTTCCGTCACTTCGAAGTCGGCGATCACGCCGTCGCGCAACGGACGAATCGCCTGAATGTGCGCGGGCGTCTTGCCCAGCATGAGACGTGCCTCTTCACCCACGGCCAATACTTTGCCGGTATTCATGTCTTTGGCGACGACCGACGGCTCGCGCAAAACGATGCCCTTGCCACGGACGTTTACCAGCACGTTGGCCGTGCCCAAGTCGATTCCGATATCCAAACCTAACTCCAGTTGCGTGTAGGGGTGATGAGGTAAATTAGCCGGCCGCCGAACTCACGCGCGGGTACTCGCGCGTTTCAAACAATCCAGCCGGTTCGACCAGCGGCGTGACGCCGCTGCTGCGCTGCACTTGTCCGCCCAAAGCGGAGAGCATCTCTTCCAAGCGCTCGTATCCACGATCGATGTATTCCAAACCGATGATTTCCGTCTCGCCGGCCGCGGCGAGACCCGCAACCACCAGCGCCGCTCCCGCGCGAATATCCGGCGCTTCGACCGGAGCGCCGGAGAGTTGCGCGACGCCTTTGACGATCGAGGTGTTGCTCTCCATCGAAACTTTGACGTCGGCTCCCATGCGCGCGAGCTCGTTGACGTAGGAGAAACGCGCGTTGAAGATCGACTCTTCGACGACGCTCGTCCCCGGCGCCGTACACAAGAACGACACCATTTGCGGCTGCAAATCGGTTGGGAATCCCGGATGCGGAGCGGTGAGTATCTCGGTGCCGCCCGTGACCGTGCTGCCGTCCACGCGAATCCAATCGTCGCCGAACGTGAGGTCGACGCCGCACTCTTGCAGCTTCATCATGAACGCCTCGAGATGATCCGGACGACATCCCGTGATCGTCACGTCGCCACGCGTCACGGATCCGCACAAGAGCAGCGTTCCCGTTACGATACGATCCGGAATGATCGTGTACTCCGCACCGCGCAACTCGTTCACGCCTTCGATCTCGATCGTATCCGTTCCGAGACCGCGCACGTTTCCGCCCATCGCATTCAGGAAATTTCCGAGGTCGACGACTTCGGGTTCCATTGCGACGTTGACGAGCGTCGTCGAGCCTTCGGCCGTCACGGCCGCAAGCATCGCGTTCTTCGTCGCGCCGACGCTCGGCGTGCGAAATTCGATCCGCGCGCCGCGCAAACGCTTGTGTTTCTTTTGCGCGATCAGATAGCCGCCTTCAGTGTGCACGGCGCAATCGAGCGCGACGAACGCCTGCTCGTGCATGTCGGTCGCACGCGTACCGAGTACGCAACCCCCGGGCAGCGGAACCTCCGCCCGGCCGAAGCGCCCGAGCAACGGTCCGACGATATCGAACGATGCGGCGAGCTTGCGCACGAGCGCGTATGGCGCGCGGTAGGACGCGACGTTGGAAGAATCGATCGTGACGGTGTTATCGCCCTCGTATCGAATGCGCGCGCCGAGCGCCTCGAGCAACGACCACATCACCGAGACATCGGTAATGCGCGGAACGTTGTGCAGCGTCACCTTGCCTTTGGCAAGCAATGCAGCGGCCATGACGGGAAGCGCGGCGTTTTTCGCGCCATGCGTTGCCACCGAACCCTCGAGACGTGCACCGCCGCGCACGCGTAACGTGGTCTCCAGCCGATCGAGCATTGGCCGTATTTGTTCCATAAGAGCAAGTAAAACGCCCGCTTTCGCGGGCGTTTTCACTTGCCTTCAGTTCCCAGTCAGCCTTAGCTTTGCGCTTGCGAATTCGATCGCGACCGGGTCGGTCGCGGTTGCGAGCTCCTCGCGGGTCTTTGCGACGTCGACGTCCTCAAAGCGAAGCGCCTCGTCGACCAGCACGGTGACGCGGTCGGGGAGTGCCTGCATGAATCCCTCGCGGGTGGCGAGCTCGAGGCGCGCCGCCTGGCCGTCCTTCTGGACGTTCGCTCGCAGCACGCCCGGCTTCAGTGCCGCCAGAAACGGGGCGTGCGAGGGCAGGATGCCCTCTTCACCTTCGGTGGTAACGGCGATCACCAGCTCCGCATCGCCCTCAAAGACGACCTGCGTCGGTGTGATCAACTTGAACGGAACGGTCGCGGCCATCAGACCGTGGCGCCGAGCTTCTCGGCGGCGGCTTTGACCTCATCGATGCCGCCCTTGTAGAAGAACGCTTGCTCCGGCAAATGATCGACCTTGCCGTCGAGGATCTCTTTGAACGACGCGATCGTGTCTTGGATCTTGACGTACTTGCCCGGCGTGCCCGTGAACTGCTCGGCCACGAAGAACGGCTGCGAGAACATGCGCTGCATCCGGCGCGCGCGGCCGACGATGACCTTGTCGTCGTCCGAGAGCTCCTCAACGCCGAGAATCGCGATGATGTCCTGAAGGTCCTTATACCGCTGAAGCGTTTCCTGGACGCCGCGTGCCACGTTGTAGTGTTCCTGACCGACGATTTGCGGATCGAGAATGCGCGAGCTGGAAGCCAGCGGATCGACCGCCGGATAAATGCCGAGTTCCGAAATCGGACGCGAGAGCGCCGTCGTCGCATCCAAATGCGCGAACGTCACGGCGACGGCCGGGTCGGTATAGTCGTCGGCGGGGACGTACACCGCTTGCACCGACGTAATGGAACCCTTGTCCGTCGACGTAATGCGTTCTTCGAGTTGGCCGACGTCGGTTGAAAGCGTCGGCTGGTAACCGACGGCCGAGGGCATGCGGCCCATCAGCGCCGAGACTTCCGAACCCGCTTGGAGATAGCGGAAAATGTTATCCATGAACAACAGGACGTCGGCGCCCGTTTCGTCGCGGAAATATTCGGCCATCGTGACGCCCGTCTGCGCGATGCGGAAACGCACGCCCGGCGGCTCGTCCATCTGACCGAAGACCAGCGTCGTCTGCGCGAGCACGCCCGACTCTTTCATTTCCATCCAGAGATCGTTGCCTTCGCGCGTGCGCTCGCCGACGCCGGTGAACACCGAGAAGCCTTTATGCACCGACGCGATGTTGCGAATGAGTTCCTGAATGAGCACGGTCTTGCCGACGCCGGCGCCGCCGAACAGTCCGGTCTTGCCGCCGCGCGTGTACGGCGCCATCAAATCGATGACCTTAATGCCGGTCTCGAAGAGTTTCGGGGTCGGATCTTGCGATTTAAAATCCGGTGCGGGGCGATGGATCGGCCAATAGGCCGCCGCGGTAACCGGTGCATCGGAATCAATCGTCTGACCGAGCACGTTGAAGATGCGTCCCAGCGTGCCTTCGCCGACCGGAACCTTGATGGGACCGCCCGTATTGGTCACCACGTCGCCGCGACGCAGTCCGTCGGTCGAACCCATCGCGAGGCAGCGCACTTGGCTGTTGCCGAGCTCGTCTTGCACTTCGAGCACGAGATCGCGCACGGCCATTGCGGTTCCGCCGAGCTCGATCGCCTGGCCCGAACTCGTCGTCGGAGCGGTCGCGTGACCGTTTTGCCCGGCCGCATCTTCGTTGACGCGAACCTTCAAGGCGTCGTTGATGTTCGGCAGCGTCTCCGCCGTAAACTCGACGTCGACGACGTTTCCAAGTACCTGAACAACTTTTCCGGTGGCAGACATGTATAACTTTCCTTTTTAGTCCTGAGCCCGCTCGAAGGACTTACTTGTTTACGAGGGCTTCGGCGCCCCCGACGATTTCGAGCAGTTCCTTGGTGATCGCGGCCTGGCGCGCGTTATTCATTTTGATGGTGAGTTCGTCGATCAACTTGCCGGCGTTCTCGGTTGCGTTATTCATGGCGAGCAACTGCGCGGCGAAGAACGCCGCATCGGTTTCCAGCATCGCCGAAAAGATCGTGAACTCGAGATACTTCGGCAACAGACGGGAAAGCACGAACTCCGGCGACGGCGTGAATTCCACCGCCCCCTTGGGAGCCGCGTGGTCGTCGGCCGGGACGGCGGCGCGCTCGAGCGGAACCAGCTTCTGCGTCGCCGGTTTCTGCGACATCATCGAGACGAGCTTCGAAGAAACCAGCACGATCTCCGAGATCTTCCCGCTCGTGAAATCGTCGGTTACCCGCTTCGCGACCTGGCGCGCGGTCTCGAGTTTCGAGGGAGCGTTCAAAACCCACGTTGGGTGATCGGGGTTCCCCATCCGGCGGATCGCATTACGCGCTTTGACGCCGACCGAATACCACGCGACGTCCTTGTGCTCGCGCGCGAAGATTTCACCCGCTCGCACGACGTTCGAATTAAACGCGCCGGCCAGACCCTTGTCGGCGGTCATCAGAATGACGCCGGCCGGGGCGCCGGCGTTTCCGGGTTTCATGAACGGATGGTCGACCGTCGTAACCGCGGACAGTAAGTCGCGCAGCATCTCCGACAGGGTCTGCGCGTAGGGGCGCGCCTGCTTCTGGGCCATTTCCGCGCGGCGGATCTTGGCCGCGGCGACTTGCTTCATCGCTTTGGTGATCTGCTGCGTACTCTTCAGCGAACGTATCCGCTCGCGAAGATCCTTCACGCTCGGCATTAGAAGCTCTTATTAAACTCCGCGAGCGCTTCGTTGAGTTTCTGCTTGGTGTCGTCGGAAATTTGCGAGCTCGACGCAATCGCTTCGGGAACGGCCGCGTACTTCTCGTGAAGGAACGCGATGAAGCCCTTCGCCCACTCTTGGAGACGCGGCGTCGGGACGTCGTTGACGAAGCCGTTGGTCGCGCCGAAGATGATGGCGACTTGATCTTCCATCGCCATCGGCTGGTACTGCGGTTGCTTGAGCAGCTCGGTTAGTTTTTCGCCGCGCAACAGTTGCATCTGCGTCGACTTATCGAGATCGCTCGCAAGCTTCGCAAACGCCGCGAGATCGCGATATTGTGCCAGTTCGAGTTTCAGCGGACCGGCGATTGATTTCATCGCTTTGGTCTGCGCCGAGCCGCCGACGCGCGACACCGAGAGGCCGATGTTCACGGCCGGACGGATGCCTTGGAAGAACAACTCGGGCGTGAGGTAAATCTGACCGTCGGTGATCGAAATGACGTTGGTCGGGATGTAGGCGGAGAAGTCGCCGGCCTGCGTTTCGATAATGGGAAGCGCCGTCATCGAGCCGCCCCCAAGGTCGTCGGAAAGTTTCGCGGCGCGTTCGAGCAGACGCGAATGCAAGAAGAACACGTCGCCCGGATAGGCTTCGCGGCCCGGCGGACGGCGCAGCAGCAATGCCATCTCGCGGTACGACTGCGCGTGCTTGGTGAGATCGTCGTAAATAATCAGCACGTCTTTGCCGGCATACATCAACTCTTCGCCCATCGCACAGCCGGCGAACGGCGCGATCCAGCGCAGGGCCGCCGCTTCCGAGGGGCCGACGGTGACGATCGTGGTGTACGCCATCGCGCCTTTTTGCTCGAGGATCTGCGCGAGCGCTGCCACGGTCGAATTCTTCTGGCCGATCGCGACGTAGATGCAGAAGACGTCTTTGCCCTTTTGATTGATGATCGTGTCGATCGCAATCGCCGTTTTGCCCGTCGAGCGATCGCCGATGATCAGCTCGCGCTGGCCCTTACCGATCGGAATCAGCGCGTCGATCGCGCGAATGCCGGTGGGCAGCGACTGTTTGACGGCCTGACGATGCACGACGCCCGGCGCCACGTTTTCGATCGTGCGGTACTTCCCGGTTTCGATCGGACCCTTGCCGTCGACCGGCTGACCGAGCGGGTTTACGACGCGTCCGAGCAGCGCCTCGCCCACCGGAACCGACGCGATGCGGCCCGTGCGGCGGACTTTGTCGCCTTCTTTGACGCCTTCGTCATCGCCCATCAACACGATGCCGACGTTGTCCTCTTCGAGGTTTAGCGCGACGCCTTGCAGCCCGTTACCGAAATCGACGAGTTCGGAAGAGCGCACGCCGCGCAAACCGTACACGCGCGCGAGGTTCGCGCCGACTTCGATGACGGTGCCGACTTCGTCTTCCTGAACCCCGGAATTAAAGCTCGAGATCTGTTGTTTGAGGATTCCGGCAATTTCGTCTGCGTTGATCATGACTCGTATCTTCCGTTAGTTTGGGGCAAAAAGGGTACGCGAAAGTTCTTCCAGCCGTCCGGCGACCGTGCCGTCGATGCGGCGGTCGCCCATCGTCACGCGAACGCCGCCGATGAGCGAGGGATCGCGCTTAACGGACACTTCGAATTTCGTATGGTATACGCGCTCGAGGCGCTCGACCAGCGAGCGCACGTCGTGCTCGGTCAGCTCGCGCGCCGTCGTCAGCACGAGCGGCTCCGCACCGCGCGCGCGCAGTTCGAGCTTACGGTACTCGGCGATCACGTCGTTCAAGATCGCTTCGCGCCGCTTACGAACGAGCAATAACAGGGTGTGCAACGCGATATCGTCGACCTTCGAGCGGAACGTCGCCGCAAACGCAGTCTCCTTGTCGGCACGAGCGACCGTCGGAGCGATGAAGAAGCTAGCGGTTGCGTCGTCGGCGTAGATCGTGCGCGCCATGCCCGCGAGATCGTTTCCGACGCGCTCCGTCGCGTTGGATTCGCTCGCGAGTGCGAATACCGCCGTCGCGTAGCGCCGGGCGAGCGTTTCGTTCGCCATCAGTTTGCTCCACCGCGTTCGAGCGAGGCCGCAAATCCATCGACGAGCCGCGCGTTGATCGAATCGTCGACCCTGCGCCCGGCTTCACTACGCGCCAATGCCAACGCCTTATCCACGAACTCCGCGCGCAACTCGGCGCGAGCCGCGGCACGCGCGCGATCGAGTTCGCCTTGCGCGTTGCGCAGGGCCCGTTCGCCCGCTTCGCGCGCTTCTTCGACGATGGCGGAGGCCTCGCCGCGCGCTTGGTCGTCGGCGCGCGCGCGAATCAAGGTCGCGTCGTTTTTCGCCGCGTCGATTTCGTGACGCAGCGCCTCGAGCGCCGACTTCGCCTCATCGCGATGGCGTTCGGCTTCGGCGATTTGTTTGTTCTTATCCGCCTGCGCCGCTTTGAGTGCGGGCGCCGCGAACTTAAACCACATCCACACGATCACCGCGTAGAAGAACAGAGCCGAAATGATTTGGCTCCAGCGGGCAATCTCTTCGTAGTTCAGCGTGTCCACGTCAGCGCGAGCCTCCGCCCAGGGTGCGCTCGACCATGAGATCCGCCAACTGTGCGACGAGACCCGCTTCGCCGGCGCGCGCCGAGTCGAGCTCGCTCGCCACCGTCTGATGCGCTGCATCGACCGTTGCTTGCACTTTGGCCGCGTACTGCGCGCTCAGTTGCGCCGACTCGTTCGAGGCCTGCGCGCGCGCCTTGCCGATCGCCGCTTCGGCATCGCGACGCGCCGAGGCCCGTTCGCCTTCGGCTTGTGCCCGTAGGGCGTTCGCCTCGCCCTGATACTTCGCGTAATCGGCTGAGAGGCTGTTGATATACTCGCGGCGCTCGCGGATCGCGCGGCTGACGGGACGCAGAAACACCACGCTCAACACCGCGAAGAAAATCGCGAAGTTTGCGAGTTGGACCCACATCGTCCCGTCCGGCAGCAGAAACATGGCTAGTGCAGGTGCGTGAGAAGGTCGGGGACTTTTGCAACGACGAGCAGCATGTAGAATGCCAAGCCCAGACCGATGATCGGGAACGCTTCCAGCACGCCGACGCCGAGGAACATGAACGTCAGGATGTTCGGTCGCGCTTCGGGTTGACGGGCGACCGCCTCGACGGCTTTGCTCGCCACGATACCGTCTCCGACGGCCGAGCCGAATGCGACGGCCGCGATGATGATGCCGAACGCCAGCAGGGTTAGGCCTGCAACCAACGCTTCAGAGGTCAAGATATCTACCTTTCCTAGATCCTGGTTTGTTTAGTGTTCTTCCGCCGTCGCAAGCGACAGATACACGATCGCGAGCAGCGTAAAGACAAAAGCTTGGACGGTTCCGACGAAAAAGTTGAAGAATTCCACGAAGAAGGGAACTACGGTAACGGCGAGCGAGAGGCTCACCGGTCCGATCATCACCTTCGCGACGATGATCGACGAGATGATGATAAAGAGCAGTTCGCCGACCCAGATATTGAAGAAGAGACGCGCGGCAAGCGTCACCGGACGCACCAGTTCCTCGAGAATATTGATCGGTGCCAGCACCGCATACGGCTTAAAAACGTGCAGAAACTGCTTGGGGCCGTTTTGCTTGATGCCGACGATCCAGGTCAGGAAGAAGACGATGAGCGCGAGCGGTACGGTCGTATTGATGTCCCCGGTCGGCGAGCCGCCGAACGGCAAGCCGAGCACCTTAAACGGAAACATCCCGAACTGATTCATCCAGAAAATAAAGACGAACAGCGCGATAAAAAACGGGACGAAGGGTTCGCCCTTTTCGCCGAGGGTGCCCTTGGCCAAATCCGCGATATAGTTGATGACGCCTTCGAACGCCGCTTGGCGCTTGTTGACGTAGGCCGAACGGTAGCTCGCACCGATCCACGCAAAAAACGCCAAGGACACGACCATGACGAGCCACGTCGTCATGATGGTATCCGCGTGAACGACACCGATCACCGGCCACTGCCAGGTGTAGTGCTCGCCGATGCGCTCGTGCAAGTGCTCTACTCTCGTTTAAATGCGCGTCGTACGGTTGCCAGATACAACGCAAGCGGGAGAAAGAATCCGGCGAAATACCACCCCATCGACCACCAGGGTCCGCGAGCGGCAAACACCACCGGGACTATACCGAAGACCGCGATTCGCAGGAAACTACTTAAGACGAAACCTCCCACGCCGCGGCTATCTACCAGCCGTTCCCCCGAGCGCATAATAAGAAGGTTATTGACCACCCCGCAGATGCCGCCGACAGCTAATGCGACCGACGGAACGGGGAGCCAACGGGCCGTAGCCAGAGCGAGAAACGCAACGAGGATCAGGGACCAAAACGAGACCGATCGCTTGAGCGCGCGGTACGTCGCGAGATCGGCAGACGCTTCGGCGTCGCCATAGCTACGCTCAGCGGGGGGTTTATCCTCCTCGTCGTCCCAGCCACTCATCGGGAGCGTAGGAGCAGGCGGGCGGCGCCATAGCCACCGATCCCAAGGCCGGCGAGCAGGCCGCCCAAGACCCAGAGCTGGTTACCCGTCCGGCTTCCGAGTATGATGCCGGCCAACAGTCCGAGAAGCGCGCTCCCGGCAAACGTGCTCCCGGCGACAAGGATCGGAAACGCGTCCTTCACGACCCGCCCGCGCCAAAGGGCTGCGGATAGGGGCCGCCCCGCAGGCGCGCCAGCAGCCAGTCCACGATCCGCTCCGAGGCATGCCCGTCGCCGTAGGGGTTGGTGGCCCGCGCCATGCGGGCGAACTCGGCCTCGCTCTCCATGAGCAGCGCCGCCGCGGCGACGATCGCGTGACGGCCGTGTCCGACGAGCGCGAGCGTCCCAGCCTCCAGACCCTCGGGCCGCTCGGTCTCCTCGCGCATAACGAGCACGGGCTTGCCGAGGCAGGGAGCCTCCTCCTGAATCCCGCCCGAATCGGTCAGCACAAACGTGCAGGCCTTTACCGCCGAAACCATCTGGGCGTAGTCGATCGGATCGACCAGAACGATACCCGGGATGCCATCGAGGAGATCGTGCGCGACCGGGGCCACTCGCGGCGAGGGATGCACGGGCCAATAGACTTGCGGACGCCCGGGGAGCTCGCTGATTTGACGCATCGCCTCGGCAATCTCCGGCATGTGCGCGTGATTTTCACGACGATGCGCGGTAACCAGCACGATCGGACGCGTTGCATCGAGTTCGTCGAAGCGCGGCGGCTTTGGAAGGTCGCTGCGACCCGCCGTCGCGAGAAACGCGTCGATCACCGTATTTCCCGTGACGACAATATCGTCTGCAGCAACGTTCTCGGCAAGCAGGTGCTCGCGAGCGAGTCGCGTCGGCGCGAAATGGTAGGAAGCGATCGTCCCGGTGATGCGGCGGGTCATTTCCTCGGGAAACGGCAACCACCGATCCGAGGTTCGCAGCCCCGCTTCGACGTGGCCGGTCGGAATCTGCTGGTAAAACGCCGCGAGCGCCGCGGCCGAACTCGTCGTCGTATCGCCGTGCACCAGCACCACGTCGGGCTTCGCGTCTTGCAGCACGGGCTCCATGCGCTCGAGCACTCGCGTCGTGATGTGCGTCAGCGACTGGTCGGCCGCCATCACGTCGAGATCGTAATGCGGCTCGATCGCAAACAGTTGAAGCAAGTCGTCGAGCATTTGGCGGTGCTGCGCCGTCACGCACACGATGTCGTCGATATCGCGGTGCGCGCGCAACGCGTGCACGACCGGTGCCATTTTAATGGTGTCGGGACGCGTTCCGAACACCGTCATCACGCGCAGTTTACGGTTAGACGTCACTTACAATGCATTCTTGAAGACGTGGGTGAAGTCGCCCGATAAAACGAGCGCGACGATCCCGAGGACGAAGCACAGCGCGTAGATCAGGAGTACCGCTTGGCGAACGTTGAGCCCGAATCGAAAGATCAGTTGGTGATGAAAGTGTCCCCGATCGGCTTCGGTTATGCTCTTGCCGGAGCTTGCCCGCCGCACGATCACCGCCAGCGTGTCGAGGATGGGAAGCGCGAGTACCACCAAGGGAACGACGATGGAAATGGCGATCGCGGTCTTGCTCGCTCCGATGATCGACACGGTCGCAAACACGTAGCCGATGAACAGCGAACCCGCATCGCCCAGAAAAATCTTCGCCGGGTTGAAATTGTAAGGCAAGAATCCGAGCGCCGCGCCCGCGAGCGCAATGACCACCAGCGCCACGACCGGGTTGGCGTGAACGACCGAGATCAAGAACAGAAACAGGCATGAGATCGCGGCGAATCCGGCGAGCAGGCCGTCCAAGCCATCGATGAAGTTGATCGCGTTCATCATACCGACGTACCAGAGAAGCGTCAGCGGAACGCTGAGCCATAGCGGAAAGTCGATCCAGTTCGTTCCGGGATTGTGATCGAATGGATTGTTGATTCCCGGAATGATGAAACCGTAGAACATGGAGACCAGCGCGACGATCGCTTGAGCTAGAAGCTTGTTGCGCGGGCGCATCTGCATGATGTCGTCCCACAGCCCGACGCCGAGTATCAGCATACCGCCGAAGAGCAGGCCGACCAGCCGGTGCACGGCGTCGAACTGATCGGTGATCGCCTCAAGCTTTTGATGAACGCCGAGGTGGGCGACGGACGGAAAAAGCGCGTACGGCGAGCTCAGCGCGAATCCAAGCACGGCAAAGAGAGCGAACGCAAAGCCGAAGAAAACCGCTACACCGCCGATGCGCGGCGTGGGCACTTCGTGCACGCGGCGTTCCTCGTTCGTTGCATCGATGATATCCAGGTGCGTCGCCAGACGTACGACCAGCGGCGTGGCGAGCGCGGCAACGGCCGCCGCGATCGCAAACGTCGCGAAGTAGATCAGGGCGGCGTTGAAGTTCACGCCCGGCCCGCTTCATAGGCGGAAAACTGCACCAGCGCGACGCCGGCTTCGGCTAGCAACTCGGTCGCGATGTCGTCGGGGTAGGCGATGTCGTAGACGATTGTAACGATCCCCGCACTGATGAGCAATTTCGTACAGTGGACGCACGGCTGATGCGTGCAATACGCGGTCGAACCTTTGAGGCCGATACCGTGCAACGCTCCTTGCACGATGGCATTTGCCTCGGCGTGCGTGGCGCGCACGCAGTGTTCGTCGACCATCGTGCAACCGGCGTCGGTACAATGCGCGACGCCGTGCGGCGCTCCGTTATAACCGGTCGTGAGAATGCGATGGTCGCGCACGACGACCGCGCCGACGGAAAGACGCGGACACGTCGCACGCGTCGCGACCGTGTGCGCGATGTCCATGAAATATTGCTCCCAGCTCGGACGCACGACGTTACCGGGCCTGGGAGCGCACTGCCACCGGCACCGACGTCAAACTGCCGAACATCCGGTCCCCTGCATCGCCGAGACCCGGAAGAATGTACGCGTGATCGTTCAACCCGGCATCGAGCGCCGCCGCAAAGATCGTGACCTTCGGGTGCGCCGCGTGCAAGGTTGCAACCCCTTCCGGCGCGGCAATGACGCACACGAACGTCAGGTCGCGCGCGCCGCGTTCGACCAGTGCGTCGATCGCCGCCACCCCGGAGTTCCCAGTGGCCAGCATCGGATCGAGGACGAACACGTGGCGATCGCCGAGTTCCGGTGGAACGTTGGCGTAATACGGAACCGGGCGCAGCGACGCGGGGTCGCGGTAAAACCCCAAGTGCGCGACGACGGCGTCGTCGATCACGCTCAGGAATCCCGGAAGAAGACCGAGACCGGCGCGTAAGACCGGCGCGACGACGGGTCGCGTCGCGATGCGTCTCGCGGTCGTCTCGATGAGGGGCGTCGTGACGCGCTCGTCGCGCATCGGCAGCGCGCGCGTCGCCTCGTACGCGAGAAACGCGCCCAGTTCTTCGATGAGCGTGCGAAACACCGGGGTCGGCGTCTCGCGGTCGCGCAAGCGCGCGAGGCGATCGGCGACTGCCGGATGGTCGACGACGTGAAGGCTGGGAGACATTGGGGTCCGGTTTCGAGCGGGTCGATGAACGACCTGCGCCAAAACGCCTCAGACAGCATGCGCGCTCGCGACATTTGGGTCTTGGTTGCAACGATCGTCGGCTCGAGCCTCGCGTTCATCGACGGGATGGTTGTTAACCTCGCGTTGCCGCAGATACAACGGCAGTTTCGCGCCACGGCGAGCGACGTCACGTGGATCGTCGAACTCTATACACTCGTACTCGGTTCGCTGATGTTACTCGGCGGTGCGCTCGCCGACCGCTACGGGCGGCGCGAGATCTTCACGATCGGCGTCGTGCTTTTCGGCATCGGCTCGATCGGCTGCGCTTTTTCCTGGTCGATTCCCGCGATGCTCTGCTTTCGCGCGCTGCAGGGGCTCGGCGGGACGCTCGTCGCGCCGGCGAGCCTCGCCATTCTCGGATCGCACTTCGAAGGAGCGGCGCGCGGACGCGCGGTCGCTCTGTGGTCGGCCTTCAGCGCGTTGACGTCGACGCTCGGCCCAATGGCCGGCGGTCTGTTGATCGACACGCTCGGATGGCGGGCCGTCTTCTGGATCAACGTTCCACTCATTGCCGTCATCCTCTACGCGACGCTGAGCCACGTCGCCGAGAGCCGCGACGACGCCGCGACTCACGCGCCGCTTGACGTGCCGGGCGCCCTCCTCACGACGGTCGGGCTCGGTGCCGTCACGTACGCGCTCATTTTCGCCAGCACCCACGGCTGGAGCAGCGCACGCACGTGGGGTTCCGCATTGGGCGGCGCACTGTTCCTGATTGCGTTCCTTTTACGCGAACGCATCACGCCCTCACCGCTCATTCCACCGAGTGTCTTCGCGTCGCGCGCTTTCGGCGCGATCAATCTTGCAACGCTCTTCCTGTACGGCGCGCTGAGCGCGCTCTTTTACCTGGTGCCCTTCGTACTCATTCAGACGCACGGCTATAACGCGTTGCAGACGGCTCTCGCGACCCTGCCGATGGCGCTCTCGCTCGTCTTACTCGCCCGCGTCGGAACGGCACTGGCCCAACGAATCTCGGTGACGTTCGTGCTCACCGCCGGTCCGTTGCTCGTCGCCGTCGGCTTTGTGCTGCTGGGTCTGCTCGCGCACCGGACGGGGTATTTCACGAGCATCTTTCCCGGCCTCGCGTTCGTCGGCTTCGGCATGGGCCTCACGGTCGCGCCGTTGACGACGGCAGTGATCGACGCAGCCGGTCCGTCGCACGTAGGGATCGCCTCCGGAATCAACACGGCGATCGCGCGTATCGCGGGTCTCCTAACGGTGGCGGCAGCGATTCTGCTGGTGGCGACGTTCTATAACGCACGGCTCGACCGCGACCTCGATGCGATGCACGCGAGCGCCGTCCAACGAGCGCACGTCGACGACCAACGCGCGCGACTCGGCGGCGCAACCTTTCACGATCCAGCGCTCCAACGCGCGTCGCACGATGCCTTCGATGCCGGATTCTCCGGCGTCGCCTACGCGTGCGCGGTGCTCGCGATCCTCGCGGCGCTTGCGAACGCGGCCGGTACTAGGGAACTGAAAAGCGGGACGTGAGCTCGCGCACCCGCGCGCGCAGCTTTTCGACGTTGGCCTTGGTTTCGATGTCGGCGAGACCGTCGACGATAATGCGAGCGACCTCGCGGCATTCTTCAACCCCGAACCCGCGCGCCGTAATCGCCGGCGTGCCTAAGCGAATGCCGCTCGCAACCATGGGCTTTTGTTGATCGAACGGAATGGCGTTTTTATTGACGGTGATGGAGATCTCGTCGAGATATTCCTCAGTAGCTTTCCCGGTTAGGCCTTTCACCGACACGTCAACCAACATGAGATGCGTATCGGTCCCGCCACCCACTAAGCGAAGGCCGCCTTTTTCAAACTCCGCCGCCATGGCTTTCGCATTATCGATGACCGACTGCTGATAGGTCTTGAACGACGGCTGCAGCGCTTCGCCGAATGCGACCGCTTTCGCAGCGATCGTGTGCATCAGCGGTCCGCCCTGAATGCCCGGAAACACACTCTTGTCGACCGCTTGCGCAAACGGTTGCTTGCAGATGATGATGCCGCCGCGCGGTCCGCGCAGCGTCTTGTGCGTCGTCGACGTCACATATTCGGCCAGCGGCACCGGCGACGGATGGAGTCCGACCGCCACGAGGCCCGCAATGTGCGCCATGTCGACGAGCAGCACGGCACCGATCTCGTCGGCGATCTCGCGGAAGGGCGCGTAGTCCATCGTGCGCGGATACGCGCTCGCACCCGCGATGATCATCTTCGGCTTGTGTTCGCGCGCGAGCGATCGCACTTCGTCGAAATCGATCAGTTCGGTATCTTTGCGTACGCCGTACGCGATCGCGTTGTAGAGCTTGCCGCTGAAGCTCACCTTCGTACCGTGGGTGAGATGGCCGCCGTGCGCGAGCGACATCCCGAGCACGGTGTCGCCTGGTTTGAGCTGCGCCATAAACACCGCCATGTTCGCCTGCGCGCCCGCGTGAGGCTGCACGTTGACGTGTTCCGCATTGAAGAGCAGCTTCAGGCGATCGATCGCGAGCGTCTCGGCCACGTCAACCCACTCGCATCCGCCGTAGTAGCGTTTGCCCGGATAACCCTCGGCGTACTTGTTGGTCATCACGCAGCCCATGGCTTCACGAACGGCTTTACTCGCGTAATTTTCCGACGCAATCAACTCGAGATTGTCGTGCTGACGCCGCTCCTCGTTCCGAATCGCCGCAAAAACCTCGGGGTCCTGAGCTTCGATGTGGCTGGTGGTGGTAGTAAGCATTAGAGTAAATCCTTCGGGGTAGTCGCGTCGGTGACGGCGCCGTTTTCGAGCGCCTTCAGGGTACGCTCGCGTTGTACGTCGCCGAATTCAAAGAGTTGATCGACGCGGTGTTTGTGGCGGGCGCCCGGCGGCTCGTCGCCTTCGTACGGCGCGTGGATGAAAACATCGACGATGCGCTCGATCATGTCCCATCCGGTCAGCCGCTCGGAGAGCGCGAGTACGTTTGCGTTGTTGTGCCCGCGCGCGAGCTCGGCGGTAAGGGGCTCCGTTACGACGGCGCAGCGAACGCCTGGAACCTTATTTGCCGCGATCGAGATACCGATGCTCGACCCACACACGACGATGCCGCGCTCCGCTTGACCGGTCGCAACCGCTTCGCCGACGGCGAACCCGTATTGCGGGTAGTCGACCGGCGTAGTGCCGTGCGTTCCGAAATCCAAAATCTGGTGACCGTCGGCGCGTAGCGCCGCAGCGATACGGTCCTTGTATTCGAAGCCGGCGTGATCGGCGCCAAGTGCAATCTTCACAGGGAAGGCGCTTCGCTCCAGGCGAAGCGCCTCCCCTGTGAAGTTAGCTTGCTCCAGTTCTGCGTTTCGGGTAGCGATCGACTCCGGCGATCTGACACAGCTCGAATTCCTCGACCACGCCGCGCGAGCGCTTGAATGCGACGGCGTCGCCTTGGATACGCGGCAATTCCCCCGAACGGACGGCGACTATCTCGCCCAGGTCAAGAAAATGACCGTCGATCTCGGGCTGGATATTGCGGCGGTTGCCGATGACGAATTTTTCTCTGGAACGCAGTCACACATGTCGGCCACGCTCGAGCTGACGCTCGCGCTCGGTGCGCCGGTGTTGGCGGGGCGGCTAGCACCCGAGACGGCGTTCTCCTGGAGCGAACAATTGGCGAAGCTCAACGACGCGACCGGCCTCGCCAAGCGCGCCAACGTGACGCTCGCCGTGCGGAACGCGGCGGGCACGTTCGCCGCGACGACGCTCGACTGCAAACGCGTATCGAAAGAGGCCGACTCCGCATGGCTGCGGTTTGGCCCCGCGCCGGCGGAATTCGATGCGGCCAGCGATCCCGCGAGCGTCGTTCCAAAAACCGTCCTGCTTTGGCGCTCTGAAGACAAAACGCCGGACGTCGCGGGTTGGGAGACCTTTCGCGGCTACGTCACGCTCGATCGCGCGGACGGCGCGTGCACGATTGCGGACATGCAAAGCGCGATGCGCCGGTGGCACATCGCGCGAGCAAATCTAGAACTCAACCGCACGTAACGTCTTCCCTGTGAGGCTCTGAACCTGCATTCTCGCAGGTGGGTGCGGCCCGGGCGCTTTCGAGACAGGCGGTCAGGCCCAAGACTCGTCGTCGTATCCGGAGCTGGTGCTCCCTAGGTTATTAAGTCGGTTCGGCACCTATAGCAGGGTGCGCGCCAGGCGCAGTCGAGCCCCTATACCGTATCATTCGGCGTCAAGGGCCTTGACAGGACCTGCTTGCTCGCCCTTCACTATGCTGAATGGAGCTCCGATTCCGGGCTCGCGTACGGGGTACGGACCCCGGTAGCGCCGCGTTTGTCGCGGTTCCAAAAGTAGTCATGCGCGCCCTCAGTTGGGGGCGCTACGTTCGCGTGATGGCGACCATCAACGACCGGCACGAGATACCCGCAACGATCATTAACGTCGGCTGGGGACCGAGTTTTCTCGTTTCGCGCCACGCGCGTGAGAGCGCGGGCGTTGCGCTCAACGATCACGTCTCGATCGCTTTGCGCGCCATCCAGTAACGATCAAGCAACCTCGATCAATCCGTCGATCGAGGCATCGCGCTCCTGCGGAATGCAGAGCATGTTGGAGAATGCCGAATCGGCCGCAAAAACGTTCGCGTCATTCCCGCGCGCGTTGTTCGGATTGAACAGCAGCGGCCGATGCCAAAAAAGACGATACCGCAACGCGCGAAGCTCGCCCACGAGCGCACTCGATTTATCGGCGCGATCGTTCTCGACGTAGAGCAGCGGCCGCTGCGATTCGATCAAGGCGCGTCCGCCACGTAGAACGTCGATCTCCATCCCTTCGACGTCGATCTTGACGAGCGCGAAGGGACCGCGGTGCGCATACGCATCGAGCGTCACTTGCGCGACGGGCCGCCCGCTCGCGAACGCACCGAGTTCGACGCCACCGAAATTCGCTTCCAGATCGTAACGGATGTCGGGAACGTGCAGCGTCGCCTCGCGTTCTCCGAGCGCCGCCGGCACGCATTCGACGTTCGTGATCGATTGGAGGGCGACGTTCGCACACAGGGTTTGAAACACGACGCGTTGCGGTTCGAAGGCAAAGACGTAGCCGCGTTCCCCTACGTGAAGCGCCAGTGGAACCGTAACCGCACCGATGTTCGCGCCGACGTCGGCGACGATGCTGCCGGGGCCGCAGAGCTGTCGCAGCAACTCAATTTCGCCCTCGCAGTACTCGCCGTACAGCTCGAGCGCCCGCCCGATCACCTGATCGTTGCGATTGTAGAGCATCGGGCCGTAGCGCGTTTGCGCGATCGCGTTAAAAGGCGCGACGTGCCTCCTTAGCTGGCTTGCCTCGCGTTTTTCCGAACGTCGTTCATGGCGCGCTCGATCTCGGCGATTGCGCGCAGCGAAGGTTCGACGAACACGATATCCTGAACGTACGAACCGCGAAGCAACTTCGCCCCGGGCTTGGCGCGTCCCGTCACGCTAATGGGCGGCGCTCCGATCTGGCCGCCGGGCAGTTTGAGGTCGAACCTGATCGTCCATTCCTGGCGTAACACGCGGTCGCTCGCGAGGCGCAAGCCTTCCGGCCCGAATGCGACCGCCGTGGCGTGAAACGGCCGCACGTCGGGCGACGCAGCCGTCACCGCGAATTTGGCTTCGATCATGGCCGATTTCGGTTGACAATAGCGCGCGATGTAGGTCAGAACGTTATCGCGCATGGCCGCGGTGTCGATCCGGAATTTCACGCCGTACTGCGTGATCTTCTCCGCCGCGTTGGCGGCCGAACGTACGACGTTGCCTTCCAACACCAGCGGCGCCGCGCCCGCAACCGGCAACTCGAGACGCAGCGCCTGCCCCATCGAAAGGTCGACGCGAGCAGCGAGCGCACAACCGCCTCCGGCGATGTTGCGAAGGTTCGCCACAATCGGGACCTTGATCCCGACGGCCCGCACCTCGATCGCCCCGGCAATGGCAATTCTGGGATACTTTCTACGTTCCACCAAGATAAAGTTTCGGCCGGCGTAACATTAAAACGCGTAAGCGTTGTGTAAAGTGTCCGACACAATGGGCCTTTAGACGTATTGCCGCCGGCATCGTCGCGCGTGAACGGTGTGCGCTATGGTTACCTTCGGCAGCCTTCGCGTCCCCGCCGACGCCGTCGCGCAGTATCGCGAGGCCAAGCAGTATCTCTCGCGCGATCCGCTCGAGCGCCGTCTCTTCCACGAGCTGGAGCATGCGCGCGGGCGTACGTACACCCTCACGACGAACCATCGCAGCGACGATCACTTCGATCCGAACGACGATACGATCGCCTGGGATCCCTACAGCGCGCTTCGCACGACGCGCGGCGGCCATCAGTCACCCGCACTCGGCCTCGGCCACGAAGTCGACCACGCGGTTGAGGATCCTAGCGCCGAAGACCGCTTGCGCAACCGAACCGACGCTCGCTACGACAACGCGGAAGAGCGGCGCGTCATCCTCGGCAGTGAGGCCCACGCCGCGCACGCACTC
>Ga0181525_10000987_pt1 | contig 24615 bp, 20 predicted proteins | sample PEATcosm2014_Bin_48_FD_121100 | JGI IMG/M metagenome (GOLD analysis project Ga0181525, IMG submission 121100) | Peatland microbial communities from MTU Mesocosm Facility, Houghton, MI, USA - PEATcosm2014_Bin06_10_metaG | ecosystem: Environmental > Terrestrial > Soil > Wetlands > Peat | place... | reverse complement strand
GGTCGCTTTTGGAAAGGGCCTCGGGTGTGGAAAGGGTTTCGGGGTTGGAAAGGGTCTCGGGTTTGGACAAGGTCTCGGGGGTGGTAAGGCTCTCGGATTTGGAAAAGGCCTCGGGGGTAGGGCCAACCGGGGTTGCAGGGGGCAGGAGCACTTCGACGGCCTGCCGCAATTCCGCATGGGAAACCGGTTTGGTCAAAAAATGACTGGCGCCAGAGCTCATGGCCTGCTCGCGGCTGCCTTGCGATGAAAGTCCGGAGAGCATGATAACCGGAAGATTCGGGTCCTTGCGCCGTATGTCTTTCAGAGTGGAAATACCGCCCTTGCGCGGCATCATAAGATCCAAAATTACGAGCGAAGGCTGGCGTTCGCATTTTGCCAGCACGTTCATCAGCTCCTCGCCATCCTCGGCGCAATCGACGACGCAGTTCGGCCCGGCCAGCGCAACCTGGAGGTAATCGCGGATCTCGGGCTCGTCGTCGGCCACCAGGATATGGCGGGTCAAATGGGGGGAAGAGTAGGTTGATGTCATCATACGGCTATACGCAAGGTTCTTGAAGTTTCCAGACCACCGGTGAATGGGAGCAGCAGCGAAAAGCTGGCGCCTTGTGGCTCGGCGTTGGCCCAGACTTTGCCATGATGCGCGCTAACGATAGCGTTGCAAATGGCTAAGCCTAAACCCGAACCAGGCCGATCGGTGGTGTCGGCGTAGGTAACGTGTTCATCGAAGATTTTCTCTAATAACGCGGCGTCCACTCCCGGCCCGCTGTCGCGGATATCAATGCGGTATCCGCCGTGCGTGCCATGCAAGCCGTGGCGAACCAGTTCTTCGGCTCCCACCGAGCGGCCGCAGACCGTAATGGAACCCCTGCGAGGAGTGAACTTGCAAGCGTTATCCAGCAGGTTGATCAACGCCTGTTCCAGCTTGCCAGAGTCGAACCGGAGCGCTCCGTTGGATTTGTTCAAGTCCACCTGGAGCGCGATCTGTTTCTTTTCCGCCAGTGGTTGAATCTCATGGACGGCCTGTTGGATACAGCCCTCCAGGCTGCCGTTTTCAAGATTCAACGGAGGATCGCCGCCTGGGCTCTGATTGAGATCGGCCAGCCCGCCTAATAAACCGCCAAGCCTTTTAATACTGCGCTGCATCCTGGCGAGAACCTCCGATTGTTCGGAGCTGATGGCTCCAACCTCGCCGGCCAGTAACAGGTCGCAGTAGCCTTCAATCGCCATCAGCGGCACGCGAACATCGTGGATAGAGCGCGCTAAGAAGTTCGTGCGTTTCTGATCGGATTCCTGAAGTTGTAGGTTGCTGGCCAGGAGCTGTTGCAGGATCTTGTCCCGATCCAGCGATAAGCGCTCCGGGCTTTGTTGCTGTTGGAGCCGTCCGGCCGCGGCTTCCAAAACCACCCTTAGCGAGAGAGTACTAACTGGTAATTGCAGGAACTGAAAGTCGTTGTGGGGAAGTGAACGCCGAAGCGACGCCAAGGTCCGTTTGCTGGCGATCACCACCTTACTGGCAACGCCCGGCGCCGCCATTGCAGGAGGCAGCAACGGACTGGACTCCACGTCCCACAAATAGACGTCCAAGCCGCCGGGGGCGTCCCCGGGATCGTACATGTCAATGTGGTATTCCCCTGGGCACAAACGGTCCACGATGGCGCGGCAGGTCTCCGCCAGAGCCCGGTTTGATCCAACGATGGCAAGTGAGATCAATTCAGTTACGCGCTTTCTCGTGATTGGTCCAGAAAGGGGAGTCTCCCGAAGCGGCGCGGCTTCGAGCTGAGGTGCAACTTATCAGCACTCAAACCCAATTTTGGAGTCAATTTGCAAAAGTTTCTTGATGGAAAGTAACCTGTCCCGGCACATCGCGCAAGGGTTGTTTCGCGCTCCACCAGGGGTGGTAAGCCCCACCAGTATTATCGGCAAACTCTAGTACTTTTTTGGATTGAGTACCTAATCCTTCCGTCCCAACAATCTGGAGCGGATGACCAAATTGCCGACAGGGAATCGGCCTAGCCGCTAAGTCCCGACTGGCTGGGCCCTACGCATCTGCTGGCAGCGCAATGACTTCCCCGGGTGTAGGGCTGAAACAGCAATCCCCAATGCGCGTGACCGAACCGTTGGCAGGGTAGAACGCACAGGATCAGCGGGTACTTGACAATTTAACAAACGGGCAGCAATCACGAGGGAGGCTCACTAGTCGGGCAAGCTCACCTGATTCGGGGGCTATCCCCAGACGGCAGCATTCCGGCCGGTTTTTCGGAAGTGGCCCAAGGCGTGTTATGGACGAAGATGAACATGTGGCTGTACGTTGGTGCAAAAGCGATCCTGGCTACTTCTTCATCCAAGAAGCCCGACGCCGACGGTTCCCGCGCCCGCAGCATGCTGCTATGTTTCTGCCTTTACTACGATTCTTGAGAACAGAACGATTTTTTCGGAAAATCCGGCGGCGTCATTCCGGCCCTGACATCCAAATGGCCAGCCCCGACATCCAAATCGGCCAACGGGGCTAAGCACCCGAATCGATCTGAGACTTTAGTCTCACAAATTGGGAGCAAGTGCAAATTGTCGACACTGGCTAGCAATTTACCCTATCGAAAGAATCCAGTAAGCCATTGGAACGACGCCACTTACGCTTACGCTTTGCTGTGGCAGTCGAACTGCCAATCTCCTAGTTTCTTATTGCCTGGTCCATTCGGGGAATGACCAGAATGGGACCGAAGGGGCGGTAGCGCGCACAGACGCGGGTTACCCAGGGGCGCGGAAAGACGTGTCAAGGCAAAAACTCAGTTTGAATTCACCGTCAGACTGCCAACGATAATCTCCCAGTATTTTTTTTACGATTGTAAACGCGCCGGCAGAGTGGCTAAGGCGTAAATTCCGGCAACGGGCCGCTATCTTCCAGCGGCGAAGGCCGGAACAGCGCAGACGCGAGGTAACTAAACTAAATGTCGAACTCGGCGCTTCCCAAACCACACAGCATGCCATCCGGACGTACCGTCAAGCTCCCGGAGGACCGGCTGGATTCCGAGATCCTGGCGCAGAGGGACTTCCTGAGAATGCTGCGGCTGGAGCACAAGAGAACGGAGCGGTCTCGTCGCAGTTTTGTGCTGATGCTGTTAGAGTCCTGCAGCCTTGAGAATGGCGGCACGCATTCGTTGCGGCTGGTGCTGGAGGCTCTCACACGTTCCACGCGGGCTACCGACGTCAAAGGCTGGTACGAAAATGACGCCATTATTGGAGTCATTTTCACTGAAGTTGGCACCATCGATAGCAGATCCATTTCCACCGCGCTCCTGAATAAAGTAACCAACGCATTATCCAGCAGTCTCAGCATTGAACAAATTAACGAGCTCAAATTGTCCTTTCATGTGTTCCCGGAGACATCCGACGAACAGGCGCAAAACACGCCGCTCAATTCCATCCTGTATTCGGACGTGGTCCGTAATCCCGAACCGCGGACTGGTGCGCGCATCGCCAAGAGGAGCATGGATATCGGAGGCAGCCTTTTCGCGCTGATTGCTTTCTCGCCGCTGTTCCTGCTGGTGGCGTTGCTCATCAAGGCCACTTCCCGCGGACCGGTTCTGTTTCGCCAGCAAAGGCTGGGGCAGTTCGGCAATCGCTTTACGTTTCTGAAGTTCCGATCGATGTATCAGTCCAGCGATCACAGCGTCCATAAGGAGTTCGTGCAGCGCTTCATCGCGGGCGAGGAAGGGACCCAGGGGGGAGACGGCGCGCCCCAAGGGCCAGACCCCAAGTCGGAGGTGTATAAAATCACCAAGGACTCGCGGATCACTCCGGTAGGCGGTTTCCTGCGCAAAACGAGTCTGGACGAGCTGCCGCAATTTATCAACGTGCTGAAGGGCGATATGTCGCTGGTGGGGCCGCGCCCGCCGATTCCGTACGAAGCCGAATGCTACGATCTTTGGCACCGGCGGCGCCTGCTCGAAGTGAAACCGGGGATTACCGGTCTGTGGCAAGTGAAAGGACGCAGCCGGACCAAGTTCGACGACATGGTTCGTCTCGACCTGGAGTACGCTAACTCGTGGTCGATCTGGCTGGACCTCAAGATTCTTTGGCAAACGCCCCGGGCTGTTTTCTCCGGGGAAGGCGCGTACTAAGCCGCCTGAAACGCAATAGCCCGCGAACATTTTAGAAGGACTTATGTTGTTGGCAGAGCGGCTTGCATTTCGGCAAAGCTTCGCAAGGCGCAATCCCGTACGCACGAGTGCGTGCGCCACAGGCGCAAGAGTGCGAGCGGCCAGCATAAATAGCTCACGTTTTTAATATCAACCCAATTAATTATGATTCGAATCGGTGTCATTGGCTACGGTTACTGGGGTCCTCATATTGCGAGGAACTTCAGCGGGCTGGACGAGTGCGAGGTGACTATGGTGTGCGACCGGAGCCCGGAACGGCTGCGCCGCGCCAAGCTAGCCTGTCCAGGGGCTGAAATGACCACCGATCCCTGCGAACTGGTAACCAGCGCCAATATCGACGCGGTAGCCGTGGTGACGCCGGTCTGGACGCATTTCGAGTTAGCCAAGGCGGCACTTTCCGAGGGCAAGCATGTATTTGTCGAGAAACCGTTCACTTCAACCTCGCAGCAGGCGGAAGAACTGATTGAATTGGCCTCCCGCAAACGGCTCCAGATCATGGTGGATCACACCTTTCTTTTCACCGGAGCGGTGAAGAAGATCCGGCAACTGGTGCACGAGGGCACGCTCGGCAACTTGTATTATTACGATTCCACGCGGGTTAATCTGGGGCTTTTTCAACATGACGTGAATGTGATCTGGGATTTGGCCCCGCACGATCTTTCTATTGTGGACGACCTGGTGAAGGAGAAGCCCGATTATCTGATGGCCAGCGGCCAGCGGCATTTGAACGGCTTCGAGGACCTGGCCTACATGACCATCCACTTCGGCGACAAGATGATCGCGCACATCAACGTAAACTGGCTTTCGCCGGTGAAGGTGCGCACCACACTGATCGGCGGTGAAAAGAAGATGCTGGTGTGGAACGATCTGGACGCCGACGAAAAAATCAAGGTTTACGACAAGGGAGTAGCCATCCAGAACGGGCAGGGCGTTCACGATTTGCTGGTGAGCTATCGCTCCGGGGATATGTGGGCGCCGCGGCTGGAACAGATCGAGGCCTTGAGCGCGGAGACCCAGTATTTCGCGGAATGTATCTCGAACAACCAGACGCCTTTCAATGACGGGGCGGCCGGCCTGAGGGTGGTAAAAATGTTGGAAGCAGCCGATAAATCGCTGAAGGATCGCGGGCAACCAGTTCGTTTATGAATAATAATAACTACGTTTGTATATCCGCCGACGTCAAACTCGGCAAAGGTGTAAAGCTCTCCAAATTTATTAATTTATATGGGTGCGAAGTGGGGGATCAGACCAAAATTGGCGCGTTTGTGGAAATCCAGAAGAACGCCAAAGTGGGCAGCAATTGCAAGATCTCGAGCCACACCTTCATTTGTGAAGGGGTGACCATCGAGGACGACGTCTTCATCGGTCACGGGGTAACCTTCATCAACGATACTTACCCGCGCGCCACCACCGGCGATGGACAGATGCAGACCGAAGCGGACTGGAAGGTGGAGACCACGCTGATAAAAAAGGGCGCCTCCATCGGGTCCGGCGCGACGATACTTTCCAACGTAGTGGTGGGCGAAAACGCAATCGTCGGAGCCGGCAGTGTGGTGACCAAGGATGTGCCGGCTGACGCGATTGTGGCGGGAAATCCGGCGCGGCAGACCCGAGTGCTGGCGGCGGTAGCTCAGATGGGGGCCCGATGAGCATGAACGGCAACATTCCGTTCCTGGATCTGGTGACTCCGCATCAGGAGTTGAAGGAAGAGCTGGCGGACGTTTTCCGCGCGGCCTGTTCCACCGCGGGTTTCATTGGCGGGCCGATGGTGGAGCAGTTCGAAAACGATTTTGCAAAGCACTGCTCGGCGGAGCACTGTATCGGGGTGGCCAACGGCACCGACGCGGTGCGGTTCGCCCTTATCGCGGCGGGAATCAAGCCCGGCGACGCGGTGGTGACGGTACCGAACACCTTCATCGCCACCACTGAGGCGATCTCGCAGGCCGGCGCGCTTCCGGTATTCGTAGACATCGATCCGGCTACTTACAACCTGAGCGCCGGCCGGCTGCAGGAATATCTGGAGACGCAGTGCGATTCCGACGGCGTCCAAGTGAAGGACCGCCGCAGCGGCAGGCCAGTGACGGCCGTGATCCCGGTCCACTTATACGGCCAGACCGCCGACATGGATCCTATCCTGGAACTGGCGGAGCGCTACAAATTGATGGTGATTGAAGACGCCTGCCAGGCGCACGGAGCCGAGTACTTCTCGAAGAAAGACAATGCTTGGAAGAGAGCCGGTTCCATGGGAACGGCTGCGGCGTTCAGTTTCTATCCGGGGAAGAACCTGGGGGCTTGCGGGGAAGCCGGCGCAGTGACCACCCAGGACGCGGAAGTAGCGCGCAAAATACGCATGCTGCGCGATCACGGCCAGCGGCAGAAATATTATCACGACATGGAGGGCTACAACGGACGCCTGGATGCGATTCAGGCGGGCATGTTGAGCGTCAAACTGAAACATCTTCCCGCCTGGACGGAGGGACGACGCGCGGCCGCTGCCCGATACCGCGAATTGCTGGCGGCGGCGGACACGGGCATCGCTGCGCCGTTCGAGCCCGCCTGGTCGAAAGCGGTCTACCATCTGTTCGTGGTCAGAGTGCAGAACCGGTCCGATCTCATGCAGCATCTGGCCTCGGCTGGCATCGGCACCGGAATCCACTATCCCATCCCCTTGCATCTGCAGAAGGCCTACCTGAACCTGGGCTACGCGAAAGGCCACTTCCCCGCAACGGAAACGGTTTCGGACGAAATCCTTTCGCTGCCGATGTTCCCGCACCTGAAGGCAGCGCAGCAGGAGCGTGTAGCCGGCGAACTGGCACGGTTCGCTTCCGAGAAGCTGACGGTGGGCGCGGCCAAGACTGCCATGGCGGGCTGACGCTCGACGGGTTGCGCCGCGAACCGAACCGTCATGGCTCATCCTCGCTACGTGCTCATTACGCCGGCTCGCAATGAGTCTGAGTTCATTGAACGGACTCTTGCGTGTATGGCGGCCCAGACGCTTCGTCCGCTGCGCTGGGTGATCGTCAGCGACGGCTCCACCGACGGGACCGACGAAATCGTCGGTAAATACACGGCGGTTCACGATTGGATCCGGCTGGTGCGGATGCCCGAGCGGCGGGAACGGAATTTCGCCGGAAAGGTGCATGCCTTTAACGCCGGCCGAGCCGCACTGGCCGATATTCCGTACGATATCATCGGGAATTTAGATGCAGACGTTTCTTTTGAGCCGGAACATTTCGAGTATTTGACCGGCAAATTCGCCGACGATCCGCGTTTCGGGGTGCTGGGCGCGCCCTTCCGGGAAGGCGCCAGCCAGTACGACTACCGGTTCACGAACATCGAGAACGTTTGGGGCGGATGTCAGTTGTTCCGCCGGCAATGCTTTGAGGAAATTGGCGGATACCTGGCCGTGCCCGGCGGTAATATCGACCACATCGCGGTGGTTTCGGCGCGCATGAAGGGCTGGCGGACCAGAACCTTTACCGAAAAGGTTTGCGTACACCACCGGGTGATGGGAACTGCGCTGCAGGGCGGGTTAAGAGCGAAGTTCAAGCATGGCGCCAAGGATTACGCGGTAGGGAACGCTCCCCTCTGGCAGTTGTTTCGGGGAGTGTACCAAATGAAGGAACGCCCGTTTGTGATGGGCGGGCTGGCGCTGGCGGCGGGTTATTTTTGGTCGATGTTGAAGCGCGCGGAAAGGCCGGTTTCGCGCGAGTTCGTTAGGTTCACGCGCCGCGAGCAGATGCGGCGTCTCAGAGGACTGCTCCCGAGTGGAGGCCGGCGGCCGGGGGCAAGCGGAATGATCGGCGGCGCTCAGGCTGGCGCAGCCAAATGACACCATCGCCTGTTGAAATGGGGAAGAAATGTACATTGTAGACCGCAGTTTGAGGTTCGTAAGGGGCGCTTTGTTGAGCTACGGGCCTTCCAGCATCAAGAAGCTGTTTTGGGATAAAGAATTTGCCGGTGGCAAATGGAATTTTATCGATAATACCGCGGGCGATTGTGTCTATTACCATCTGGAGAAGCACGCCAGGAACGGGAGCATTCTGGATCTGGGATGCGGACCCGGCAATACGGCCAACGAGCTTTCCGACAGCGTATACAAGACCTATGTCGGCGTGGATATCTCGGAGGAAGCGCTGGCGAAAGCCCGGCGGCGCTCGGCCGAGAACGGCAGAAGCAAGAAGAATCATTTTGCCTGCTCCGATTTTCTCAGCTATGTTCCGGAGCAGCGCTTCGACGTGATCCTCTTTCGGGAGGCCATGTATCACGTGCCGATAGGCAAGGTACAGACGATTCTGGAACGCTACTCGCAATATCTGAAACCGGGCGGGGTGTTCATCGTGCGGATGTACGTGGTGGACGACGGACAGCCGAAGCAGCGGCCGATGGCGATGTTCGGCATCATGGAGAAGGAGTTTCACGTGGTGGAGAAAGGCGAATATCCCCAATCGGGAGCCACCGTTCTGGTTTTCCGGTCCAAGGATGCAACGCACATGGCAGCGGGAGGAAATGGCAACGGCCTTTCGATGAGCGTGAGGCAATCGTAGTTTGCAATCGGTGCACGTCGTCACCAGCGACGACGCTGCACGCAAGAGTGTGTGCGCCACAGTAGAAGTGACACAGTATTTCTTGACAGGCATTTAGCTCTTTCCCAATCAGCCGATGATCCAGTCCCAAGATAATTCCGTTTCGAACGCCGAAAGCGCGCGGCCATTCATGGTGGATCGCAACGAGCTAATTCTGATTACCGGCGCCAATGGCTTTGTGGGACCGCGCGTGCTGCGGAGTTTGCTCCTGCTCGGATTGCGCAACATACGGTGTTTTGTAAGACCCACCAGCGAAGTCGCCCAACTGAAGACATTGGTAGAATCCTGGAGCGATGCTCGCATCGAAATCATAAAGGGAAATCTGCTTTCTGCGGAAGATTGCCTGGCGGTCACGCGGGACGTCTCCGTCATTTACCACCTGGCCGCCGGCAGAGGAGAGAAATCCTTTCCGGACGCGTTTCTCAATTCCGTGGTGACCACGCGGAACCTGCTGGAAGGGGCGCGCGCTCACCAGCGCTTGCGTCGTTTTGTGAATGTGAGCTCGTTTGCGGTTTACGACAATATGTCGCGGCGGCGCCGGAGCGTTTTGGACGAGACCTGTCCGGTGGAAGAGCCGGCGGACCGGCGCGGTGAAGCGTACTGTTTCGCCAAGGTGGGGCAGGATCAAATCGTGCGCGAGTATGGGGAGAATTACGCGATTCCTTACGTGATTGTGCGGCCGGGCTATGTTTATGGCCCTGGCAAAAGGGCCATCAGCGGAAGGGTTGGAATAGATACCTTCGGAATGTTCCTGCATCTGGGCGGATCGAACACCATCCCGTTCACTTACATCGACAATTGCGCCGACGCTATCGCATTGGCGGGGTTGGCCGCAGGAGTGGATGGGGAAATCTTCAATGTTGTGGATGACGATCTGCCGTCCAGCCGTAGTTTTCTGCGTCAGTACAAGAAGAATGTAAAACGTTTTTCGTCGGTTTACATTCCGCATCTGGTGAGCTTTGCACTGTGCTGGCTATGGGAGCGCTACTCAGCCTGGTCGGAAGAACAGTTGCCGCCTGTGTTCAACCGCAGCCGCTGGTACGCGAACTGGAAAAAGACTCGCTTCAGCAACGAAAAATTGAAGTCGCGGCTGGGGTGGAGGCCAAACGTCTCTACGGCCGCCGGATTGGCCAGGTTTTTTGAAGGCTGCCGCCAGGGAGCCGAGCATGCTTAAAGTGGGGATCGTCGGCTGCGGAAAGATCGCCGACAGCCACGCTGCTCAAATACAGCGGATCAGAGGCTGCCAGATTGCGGGCGTGTGCGACCGGGAGCCGTTGATGGCCGAGCAGCTCTACCGCAGGTTCCCAATTCAGGCCTATTACAGCGATTTGAACGAGCTTCTGACCAAAGCGCGTCCGGATGTGGTGCACGTCACCACTCCGCCGCAAACTCATTTCGATATCGCCAGGACGTGTTTGGAATCCGGATGCCACGTCTATGTGGAGAAGCCGTTTACGGTGGATGCGGCCGAGGCGGAGAGTCTGATCGAGCTGGCCGAGAGCAAAAATCTAAGGGTTACGGCAGGGCACGACGATCAATTCCGGCACGCGGCGCGGCGCATGCGAAGCTTGATACGCACTGGGTATATCGGCGACGGGCCGGTGCATATGGAGAGTTACTACGGGTACGAAATCGCGCGGACTGGATATGCCGGCGCGCTACTGGGGGACAAGCAGCATTGGGTCCGGCGCTTGCCCGGGAAGCTTCTGCACAACATCATCAGCCACGGTATCGCCCGGATCGCGGAATTTCTCACTACCGATTCACCGCTGGTGATGGCGTACGGATTTGTAAGCCCGTTGCTCAGGAGTATGGGGGAAGCCGAGATTATCGACGAGCTCCGGGTGATCATCGCCGAACAGGAGCGCGTTACCGCTTACTTCACCTTTTCGTCGCAGATGAAACCGTCGTTGCATCAGTTTCGAATTTATGGCTCGAAAAACGGGCTGGTTCTGGATCAGGATCAGGAAACGCTGATCCAGCTTCGCGGAGCGAAATTGAAGAGCTACGCGGAAACCTTTGTTCCGCCGGTTACTTTTGCGAGCCAGTATCTCAAAAATCTATTCACGAACGTTAAGACTTTTGCGGCGCGGGATTTCCACATGAAAGCCGGCATGAAGTATCTCATCGAGGAGTTTTACCGGGCCATCGCGGACGGCACGCCCGATCCTATACCATATAGTGAGATTCTTCGAACAGCCAGGATTATGGATACCATCTTCGCGCAGCTCGGAGCGAAAACGACAGGCAACGAAGTCCGCTATCTGGAAGCAGTGCAGCGATGACGCTGGGTCACCAGGAGAATACGGCCGCGAAGGCCGCCGCGAAACCCGGGTCCACGGCCGCGAAACCCGGGTCCAAGGTCACCAGCATCGCAATCAGTAGCATCGAAATCAGTATTAAGGGCAAGTGGATTCCGGTTCCGGCCCTCCCGGTGGACGACAGGTTCCTCATCGTCAAAGGAAAATGGCTCAAAACAGCCGTGATCGAGGCCGAGCACTGGCTGGAGACGGGAACTGAAAACCCGGAGCGTTACGTTCAAGCTTTGAGAGAGCAGGCGTCCCGTGGATTTCAAGCCGACCTGCTGACCTTTACGCAACGCGAGCCCGATACGGAGCCGCGCTATCGCTATCCGATGAAGCGCGAGAGCATGGCGGTAGCGCGGACTTCCAACTTTAAGGACTGGTGGACCAAGCTTCCCCAGGAGACGCGCAAAAACGTCAGACGCGCGGAGAAACGCGGCGTTACGGTTTCGGTCCGGCCGCTGGACGATAATCTGGTGCGGGGCTTAGTAAGCCTGAACAACGACTCGCCGTTGCGGCAGGGGAAACCTTTCACGCATTACGGCAAGACATTCGAACAAGTCTGGAAGGATCAGTTATCCTTTCTCGACCATTGCGATTATATTTGCGCGTATTTCGAAGACGATCTCATCGGCGTCCTCAAGCTGGTGTACCGGGGCGATAGCGCTACCATATTGACGCTGCTCTCGAAACCCAGCCACGCCGACAAGCGGCCCTCCAACGCCCTGCTGGCGAAAGCGGTAGAGCTGTGTGCAGCCAAGGGCATCGCGTACCTGGTTTATGGCCAGTTGGTTTACGGCAAGAAGCGCGACAGCAGCCTGAAAGATTTCAAATTGCGGCACGGTTTTGAAGAAATGCTGGTACCGCGGTATTGGGTTCCTTTAACCCCCTGGGGCGCCCTGAGCTTGCGGGCCGGGCTGCATCAAGGTCTGGTGGAAGCGTTGCCCCAGGAAGCCATCGCGTTAGCGCTGTCGGTCCGTTCCACATGTTATAAATGGTTTCGAGTTTTAAGCCGGTGTAGCTCAAATGGTAGAGCGGTCGAATTGTAATCGGCAGATGGGGCGTTCAATTCCTCCCGCCGGCTCCACAGGTTCATTCCTAAATAACGTTTATGCAGGCCGCTCAAGCAGTTTCCACCTCTATTTCCAAAGCAAGTCATAAGTTTCAGTCATAAGTTTCCTGGAGAGGTCGCCGTTGGCAAGGCAACGGTCAGCTTGCTGGCCGTGGTGGTTCAACCATCCGAGGGTTCGAGTCCCTTCCCTCTCCGCCAAATTTGAGCCGCTCCCCGGCTTTATGGAAGTTGAGTTACCCATTGATCGAGATCCATGGCCGCGAAATAAAAGTAAGTGGACGATTCATTCGAACCGCCCGCATCGAAGGCGATAAATATCGCTTTCTGGAAGATCCAGAAGCGATCGTCGAAGGGCTCCGGGGATTGTGCCCGCGCATCGACATCTTTACGTTCATGCAGCGGCTCCCGGCTAGTGCGCCACGCTGGCCTTACCCCATGGAATGGGACAATTTTGCGGCCATACGCGTCACCACTTTCGAAGCGTGGTGGAACAACCAGATCGGCTTCAAAGCGCGAAATAAGGCCAAGCAGGCCGAGAAAAGAGGCGTCACAGTCCGGGAGATCCCTTTCGACGATGCATTGGCGCGCGGCATCTGGCGAATTTACGACGAAACTCCCATCCGCCAGGGCCGGCGGTTTCTGAATTATGGAAAGAGCCTGGAGCGGGTTACGCGCGAGGCCGCAACATTCCTGGAGTCCAGCATTTTCATTGGCGCTTTTTTTGAAGAACAGCTTATTGGTTTTGTCAAATTGACGATGGACGAAACGGGCACGCAGGCGGGAATGATGCACATTGTGTCGATGCTCCGGCATCGGGACAAGGCCGCCACCAATGCATTGGTGGCCCACGCCGTGCGAGCCTGCGCCCAAAGGGGCATTCAATATTTGGTTTATTCCAACTTCGCCTACGGGAAGAAGGAACACGACAGCCTGAGCGACTTCAAGGAGCGCAACGCATTTCAGCGTATGGATTTACCGCGCTATTACATCCCGTTGACGGAAACCGGCAAGCTGGCTCTGCGGCTGGGCTTGCACCGCAGGATCATCGATTATGTTCCTGAACCGCTGATCGCCGCGTTACGCAAGTACCGTAGCGTTTGGTACAACCATAGATTCAAACTTCCGAAGGAAGCCGTTTAGTTCTCCTCCGCCATGCCTGGAATCGTCGGTCTCATCAGCAAAATGCCTGCAGAGGCAGCGTCGGCTCAACTGCGGCAAATGCTGGCCACGCAGTGTCATGAGCCGTTTTATTCCAGCGGCACCTGGACCGACCAGTGCCACGGGGTTTACCTGGGGTGGACCGCCATTGAGAATTCGTTTTCCGACGGAATGCCGCTGGCCAACGAACGGGGAGACGTGCGCCTGGCGTTTTCCGGGGAAGACTACCCGGAGCCTGGGACTATCGAGCGCCTCAAACGGCGCGGGCACAGCCTGAATACGGACGACTGCTCGTATCTGGTGCACCAGTACGAGGACGATCCACAGTTTCCAGCCAATCTGAACGGCCTGTTCCACGGCCTGCTGGTGGACCATGCGCGCGGGACCACAATCCTGTTTAACGACCGTTATGGAATGCATCGCATTTATTACCATGAATCCAAGAATGCATTCTATTTCGCCGCGGAGGCCAAGGCGATTCTGGCGGTGCGGCCCGAACTGCGCTCCGCCGATCTGCGGTCGCTGGGTGAATTCGCGGCGTTCAGTTGCGTGCTGGAAAATCGCACGATTTTCAAGAATATTCATATTTTGCCCGGCGGCTCGGCCTGGACTTTTCGAGATGGCGCGCTGGAGCGCAAGGCGAGCTACTTTCAACCGCGCGAGTGGGAGGAACAGCCGGCTCTGGACGACGAGGCATACTACCGCGAGCTGCGGGAGGTTTTCGCTCGAAATCTGCCAAGGTATTTCGACGGTCAGCAGCGCGTCGGGATGACCCTCACCGGTGGCTTGGACACCCGCGTGATTATGGCTTGGCGAAGGCCAGCGCCCAAAACACTGCCTTGCTATACGTTTGGCGGGATGCTCCGCGAGTGCGAAGACGTGCGAGTGGCGCGCCGGGTGGCGCGGGTATGCCAGCAGGAGCATCAGGTATTCACGGTAGGCCAGGAATTCCTGGCGCGCTTTCCGGAGTACGCCGAACGCAGTATATACTTAACTGAAGGCGGCGTCGACGTGTATCGCTCGGCGGATCTCTATGTCAGCGAGCGGGCGCGCAAGCTAGCGCCGGTGAAAGTTGTGGGAACCTACGGAAGTGAAATTATCCGGCGCGCGGTGATGTTCAAACCGATGCCGGCGCCCCAAGGTTTATACAAGCCGGATTTCCTGCGCTCCATGGAGCAGGCAGCGGACACTTATTCCGAAATCCGGCGCGATCATCCTGTCACCTTTGCGGCTTTTCGTCAATCTCCCTGGTATCATTCCAGAATTCTGTCGCTGGAACAAAGCCAGCTCAGCGTCCGTTCTCCTTTTCTCGACAACGATCTGGTTCGAACGGTCTATCGGTCGCCACAACTTCTGAACGGAGACGTCCGGTTGCGTTTAATCAGCGATGGAGATCCCTTGTTGGCCGAAATTCCTTCCGACCGGGGGGTGGGCGGGAAATCGGGACGATTGGCAGGCGCGGCCGTGAGAGGCGCCAAGGAATTCACGTTTAAAGCGGAGTACGCTTACGATTACGGAATGCCGCAGTGGGTGGCGCGGGTGGATCATTCGCTATCGGCCCTGCATCTGGAAAGGCTTTTCCTGGGGCGGCACAAATTGCTGCATTTTCGAATTTGGTATCGGGACGCGCTGGCTGGATACGTACGCCAGATGCTGCTGGATTCAAGGACGCTGGCGCGGCCCTACCTGGAGCGCAAGCGCGTGGAAGCCCTGGTACGCGGTCATCTCAACGGCGGCGAAAACCACACCACCGAAATTCACAAGCTGCTCACGCTGGAGCTGCTGCATCGCCTGTTCCTGGACGGCCAATGACAGTAAGCCAATGACAGTAAGCCAATGACACTGATTGGGACGGTGGTCTACCTGGCCGGTATCGCCGGCCTGTTTATCCTGGAGCGGGAACGGGGCGCCAAAACCTCCCGGGCGCTTTGGATTCCAATCATCTGGCTGATGATCAATGCATCGCGGCCCGTCTCGGAGTGGCTGCAGATGGGATCCCCGAGCGCCATCGACGAGAGCGTGGAAGGAAGCCCGCTGGACAGGAATTTCTTTTTTCTACTGATCGCTCTGGGCGCTTATTTTCTTTTCCAACGGCAGCAGAAAGTAATTCGGTTCTTGCGTTCGAATCCGTGGATCGTGGTGTTCGTAATTTACTGCGCGCTTAGCGTGGTGTGGTCCGATTACGCCGATGTAGCCTTGAAACGTTGGATCAAGTCCTTGGGCGATTTCATCATGGTGCTCATCGTTCTGACAGAGGCGCAGCGGCTGAATGCCATCAAGCGGCTTTTCAGCACTACCTCGTTCATTCTGATGCCTCTGTCTGTCATGCTGATTAAATATTACCCCGATATGTCGCGTTATTACAGTCCCTGGGAGGGGACCATGTACGTTTCCGGCGTTTCGGTGGACAAGAATATGCTCGGCATGACTTGCCTGGTCTGCGGGCTGGCCACTTTGTGGCGCGTTCTGGAAGTTTGGCAGAACGAAAAAGGCAAGAAGCGAACGCTCCGCCTGATGGCGCACGGCACAGTTCTGGGGATGACTCTATGGCTTTTTTGGATGGCGAATTCGATGACTTCGCTGTCCTGTTTCCTGATGGCAGGCAGTTTGATGACCGTGACCACTCTGGTCCCGATGGCGCGCAAGCGAACTGTGGTGCATCTGCTGGTGCTAGGCGTGGTGTGCGTGTCAGCGTCCACCCTGTTCCTTAATTTTGGTGGAGGGGCTTTAGAAACCATGGGAAGGAACTCCACGCTGACAGGGCGAACCGAAATCTGGAAGGGGCTGCTGCAAATCAGCGACAGTCCTCTTCTGGGCGCCGGCTTTGAAAGTTTTTGGGTAGGAGACCGGCTGCGGATGATTTGGGGAATGAACGGATACCTGTACGGCGTCAATGAGGCGCACAACGCGTATCTTCAAGTCTTCCTCAACCTGGGATGGATCGGCGTGGGGATGCTAATCGGCATCATATTCAAAGGCTACCGGAACGTGATCGCTGTCCTGCGCGAGGATCGTACCGTCGGCGGCCTGGCATTGGGGTTCTTTGTCGCCGCGATCATCTACGGATTTACCGAGGCCTCGGCGTTCGGAATGATGTCTCCGATCTGGATTGCCTTTCTGCTGGCGACACTAACCATCCCGGCGCCTGCCAAGCTGGAGGAAGGGCCTGCGGATGCTCCTGCCGCGGAGATGTTCCGAGGAGCAAGAGTGGATCCGGTAGGCATGTCCGTCTGAAGGTTGTAAAGGTGGCGGTGGAATTTTTGAGACGGCCGGCGCCGGGCATTATGGAAGAAGCAGAACTTCTGGTTGCGCCTGTTGCAAAACCCGAGGATTTGCAAGGGCCCTCGCCTGAAATCCAGGTCAGTCTGCTGACGGGCGGCCTGGACCGGCCTTACGTATTGGGCTTAACGGCCGCACTGGTAAAGCAGGGCGTTCGCCTGGAGGTAATCGGCAACAGCACCCTGGAAGCTCCCGATATGCGGTCGACGGCCCGTTTGACTTTCCTCAGCCTGTATTGGAATCCGTTGAAGAATGCCAACGTGGCGGCGAAATTGTGGCGCGTGTTTTGGTCCTATGTGCGGATCGCCTTCTACGCGGCCCGCGCGCAACCCAGGATTTTCCACATTTTGTGGAATAACAAGTTTGAGTTGTTCGACCGGACTTTTCTGATGCTATATCACAAGCTGCTGGGAAAGAAACTCGTTCTCACCGCGCACAACGTCAATGCCGGCCAGCGCGATTCCAACGATTCCGTCCTGAATCGGTTGACGTTGAAGATGCAATACCGGCTTGCGGACCGCATCTTCGTGCACACCGAAAAAATGAAAACGGAGCTCAGCCAGGACTTCGGAGTTGCCGAGCCGGCGATCGCTGTAATTCCGTTCGGCATTAACGATTCCATGCCCAGCACAGATCTTACGCCCGCCCAGGCCAGGCGGCGGCTGGGCATTCGCGAGGATGAACGGACCATCCTGTTCTTCGGCAATGTCCGGCCTTATAAGGGGCTGGAGTATCTGGTGGAGGCGTTTCACCTGCTGGGAAGCGAGCGCTACCGGCTGATCATCGCGGGCGAACCCAAGAAAGATACCGAGCAGTACCTACGAAACATTCAAGAAGCCATCCACCAAGCCGGCAGCGAAGAGCGGATCATCCAGAAGCTGGAATTCATTGCCGACGAAGAGGCTGAATTGTATTTCAAAGCATCCGATGTCGCCGTGCTTCCCTATTCTATTGTCTTCCAGAGCGGCGTACTGTTTACGGCCTACAGCTACGGTCTTCCGGTAATCGCCAGCGACGTGGGATCGCTGGCCGACGACATCGTCCCCGGCAAAACGGGCCTGGTTTGCCGCGCGCGCGACGCAGAGGATTTGGCAAGAGCAATTCGAACGTATTTCGATAGCGAGCTGTACCGGACCTTGGATCGCCGGCGTCCGGAAATCCGAAACTACGCAATTGCAAAGCATTCCTGGGACACGGTGGGCGAAATCACGAGAAAAGTATATGCCGATTTATTGGCGGCGCCGCAGTGAACCCGCTGGTTTCCATTCTCATTCCGGCCTATAACGCCGAGCGCTGGCTGACCGACACCCTGCGATCGGTTTTGGAGCAGGCTTGGGAGCGAACCGAGATCATCGTCGTGGACGACGGCTCCCGCGACCATACCTTGGAGGTGGCTCGGCAATTCGAATCGGCACGCGTGAAAGTAGTCAGTCAGGAAAATCAGGGCGCCGCGGCGGCCCGCAATAAATGTTTTTCGCTGAGCCAGGGTGACTACATTCAGTGGCTGGATGCGGACGACCTGTTGGGACGTGGCAAGATTGCCCGCCAAATGGAGCTGGTCACTCAGGGCCTCAGCGCACGAATGCTCCTTTCGGCGGAATGGGGGCGCTTTCTCTATCGGTCCCGCCGCGCGGAATTCGTACCCACGGCCTTGTGGAGCGATCTGTCTCGGGTGGAATGGCTGACCCGCAAAATGGAGCAGAACCTGCACATGCAGACCGCGACCTGGCTGGTGAGCCGGGAGCTTACCGAGGCCGCCGGTCCGTGGAACACCCAGTTATTGGGCGACGACGACGGAGAATATTTCTGCCGCGTACTTCTGGCGAGCGAAGGCATCCGGTTCGTTCCAGGCGCGCGAGTGTACTATCGCGACGCCGGGGTCGGCAGCTTGAGCTATATCGGCCGGTCCGAACGAAAAATGGTGGCTCAATGGAAGTCTATGGAGAAGCATATCGCCTATCTTCGTTCGCTGGAGGATAGCCCGCGAGTCCGGGCCGCATGCTTGACCTATCTCCAGAACTGGCTGCCCAGCTTTTATCCCGAAAGGGCGGACCTGGTGGCGAAAGCTCAAGAGATGGCGGGGATTCTGGGCGGACGACTGGCGCCGCCGCGCCTGGGCTGGAAGTATGCCTGGATCCGAGCGCTGTGCGGGTGGGATCTGGCCAAGAGAGCGCAAGTGATGCTGCCCGCTATCCGCTGGGGCGCGGTGCGGTGCTGGGACCGGGCTATGTCAGCGCTGGAAAATCTTCGATTCGCCAACCGCAGCAGTTGCGATGTGGCCTGAGGTCCGATAACAAAGGTTTTGTAAAAACATGGTCATTACACGTACTCCACTTCGTATTTCGTTCTTCGGCGGCGGTACGGATTATCCGGTATGGTATCGCGAGAACGGCGGCTCGGTGCTGGCCACAACCATCGACAAGTCCTGCTATATTACTTCGCGCTGGCTGCCGCCTTTCTTCGATTGCCACAGCCGCGTTTCTTATTCGAAGGTCGAAAATGTTCGATCAAATTCGGAAATCTGGCATCCTTCGGTAAGAGGCTGCCTGCAATTTCTTGGAATCGAAGATGGCGTGGAGATCCATCACGTCGCGGATCTGCCGGCAAGAACCGGATTGGGAACCAGTTCAGCGTTCACGGTGGGTTTGCTGCTGGGCCTGTATGCGCTCCGCAACCAGATGCGCGATAAACAGAAACTGGCTGAGGACGCCATTCACGTCGAACAGAATCTGCTGCAGGAGGCGGTGGGTTCGCAGGATCAGGTGAGCGCGGCGTACGGCGGGTTCAACCGCATCAATTTCCTTCCGGACAACTCGGTGGACGTGAAGCGGATCGTGGCGTCGAACAGCCGCCTGGCGGAATTGGAACAAAACCTGGCGCTTTATTTCACCGGATTTTCGCGTACTGCTTCGGAAATCGCCACACAGCAGGTGAAGATGACGCCGCACCGGAAAAAAGAGCTAAGCGCCATGCTGGAGCTGGTGGATGAAGCCGAGACCATTGTGACCAATCCCCAGCGTTCGCTCGACGATTTCGGCCGGCTGCTGCACCAGGGCTGGCAATTGAAGCGCAGCCTGACGGACCGCGTCACAACGCCGGAGATCGATGAGATTTACGAAGCGGGCCGTTCGGCGGGCGCTCTCGGCGGTAAGCTTCTCGGCGCGGGCGGCGGAGGCTTTATGCTATTCTTCGTTCCCCCGGAACGCCGCGAGCAACTTCGCGAGCGTCTTAAGAAGCTGCTGTGCGTGCCGTTCAGCTTCTCGCAAAAGGGCAGCCAGGTGGTAGTTTATGAGCCCGAGCCGACCTACGATAAATCCCTGAGTGAAGCGCGCTCTTTCGTCTATGCTTAATTTCTTCTATGCAAAATATTGAAGACGCGATTATTCTTTGTGGGGGAGCGGGGCTGCGGCTTCGCCCTGTCATCGGCACCGGTCCCAAGTCCATGGCGAACGTATCCGGCCGGCCTTTTCTCGAGGTATTGTTGCGGCAGTTGCAGCGTTCAGGTTTCCGTCGCGCGATCCTGGCCATCGGTTATCGCGGCGACGAGATCGAATCGCACTTTGGCCCGGCGTTTGAAGGCATGCATTTGCTGTATTCCAACGAAACATCGCCGCTGGGAACGGCGGGAGCTTTGCGGAACGCGGCCGAGCAGGTTAATTCGGCATCTTGCCTGGTCATGAATGGCGACAGCTATACCGACGTGGATCTGGGAAAGTTCGCCGCCCACCATGCTGCGGCGCAGGCGGATGCCTCCGTAGTTCTGGTAGCTGTGGATGAGCGCTCCGATTGCGGATCGGTGGAATTAGATCGGGACGGAAACCTGGTGCAATTCCTGGAAAAGGCCCAATCGAATTCCGCCCGGTATTTGAACGCCGGCATCTATGTATTGTCGCGGCGCATCCTGCTCGAAATGCCCGAAGGGGTCCAGATTTCCCTGGAACGGGAAATGTTCCCCCGCTGGATCCGCCGAGGTTTGCGGATCAAAGGTTTCGTACACTCCGGCAAGTGCTTCGATATCGGAACGCCGGATCGTTACCGAGTGGCGAATGAGGTTTTGGCCGGCGCTGAAGCGTTGGCCAGTCCAGCCCGGGAGGGCGATATTGTATGAATGTATTAGTTACAGGTTCGGCCGGTTTCATCGGCGGATACTTAGCGGCTTATTGCGCCGATCACGGCTGCCAGGTGCTGGGTGTGGATCATAAACAACCCGAGCCGGGAGCCTTTTCGGGCGACTTCGAAGCGTGCGACATGCGCGATCAGGCCCGTGTCGCCAAGCTGATAGCGGCCTTCCGGCCGGATCGGGTTTTCCATCTGGCGGCGCAAAGCTACCCCACCGTGTCCATGCTCGAACCGATTCATACCATGGAGATCAATGCCTGCGGAACCATCAACGTCTTCGAAGGCATTCGGGCGGCGCGGATCAAGCCCGTGGTGGTGGTGGCCTGTTCCAGCGCCGAATACGGCTTGGTGGCCGCGGAGGATTTGCCGGTGCGGGAAGACCATGCGCTGCGCCCGCTGCACCCCTATGGCGTCAGCAAAGTGGCTCAAGATCTTTTGGCCTCGCAGTATTTTGCGAACTATGGGATTCCAACCGTTCGCATTCGCATCTTCAATACCACCGGGCCCGGCAAGCGCGACGATGTCTGTTCGGATTTCACCAAGCGGGCGGTGGAGGTGGAATTGGGCATGCGTCCGCCTTCTATCACGGTGGGAAGCCTGACCACGCGGCGGGCCATCATCGACGTGCGGGATAACGTGCGCGGGCTTTGGCTGGCTTCGGAGCGTTGCGAGCACGGGGAGGTTTACAATCTGGGCAGCACCAGCATCTACAGCGGCGCGGAATTGATCGACGCCATCCGGTTGAATGTCACGGTTCCCTTCACGCTGCGCCAGGATCCCGCTTTGATGCGCACCTGCGATGAGCCGGTGATTGCCGGCGACATTTCCAAATTTCAGCAGCGCAGCGGATGGAAAACTGAGATCAGCCTGCCCGAGACGATTCACGATATGGTGGGGTGGTGGCGAAAGCGGCTCAGCGCGAAGCTGGCCAGCGAGAAGCGGGCCGCCGAAGAGGTGCGCGCATGAAGGCCGCGGCCCTCACGGCGACTGCGGAGCGCGACACGCTTGCAGAAAATGTTCTTTCCAAAAATTTATCCGGCAGCATCGAAGTTCACCAGCGATTTTTCGCGGCCTGCCTGCCCGCCCTCAGCGCTGCCGCGGAGGCCTTGATCGCGGCCTATCGCACGGGAAACAAGGCCATCTTTTTTGGGAACGGCGGCAGCGCGGCAGATGCCCAGCATCTGGCCGCCGAGTTTCTGGGACGCTATCTTCGCGAGCGCGATCCGCTGCCGGCTTTGGCGTTGAACGCCAATACTTCCGCCCTCACCGCCATCGGAAACGATTATGGCTTCGAACAGACCTTCGCCCGTCAGCTGCGGGCCTTGAGCTCGCAGGGCGACGTCGCGGTGGGCATCAGCACCTCCGGCAATTCACCGAACGTCGTAGCGGCCCTGGCTTGCGCCCGGCGGCTGGGTCTGGTTACCATCGCTCTTACCGGCGCTTCGGGTGGGCAATTGCGCGGATGCGTGGATGTGTTGATCGCTGTGCCTTCCGAGGAAACTCCCCGGATTCAGGAGTGCCATATACTGGCCGGTCACGCGCTGTGTGACGCGGTGGAGAGCGCCCTGTTGACTGCAGGGACGCCCGGCTCCGCTATTTAGCATCTATTTAAAATCGTGAATTCTTGACATCGTGAATTCTTAACATCGTGAATTCTTAACATCGTGAATTCCGCTTCCAACAAGGCCCTGTTCCTGGATCGGGACGGCGTAGTGAACGTCGATAGCGGACATGTCCATCGGCGCGAGTGCTTCGAGTTCCAGCCGGGTATTTTCGAGTTGTGCCGGGCGGCGCAGGCGTGCGGCTACCTATTGATCATCGTGACGAACCAGGCTGGAATTGCGCGCGGCTACTATTCGGAATCCGAGTTCCTGGAACTGACGGACTGGATGAACGCGAAGTTCGCCGAGCAACAGGTCCATATTACGCGAGTCTACTATTGCCCTTACCATCCAGTTCTCGGTATCGGCAAGTACAAATACGATTCTCCGGATCGCAAACCCAGTCCGGGAATGCTGCTGCGTGCGCAATCCGAGCTGCATCTGGACCTGGCGTCCAGCGTTTTGGTGGGCGATCGATTTTCAGACATTCAGGCCGCCATTGCTGCAGGGGTCGGCACGCAGATCCTTCTCGATCCGAAGGGAACCGAACAGGAAGGGCGGCCCGCGGTGTGCTACGCCTGTCATTCCCTGGATGAAGTGCGGCTCAAGTTCTTTTCTACGATCGATTGTGTAATGTAGTAGCGGGCGATCTTGGAAGTGGGGAGAAGTTCGCAAGCTCGGGCTAAAGGTCAAAATCAGGCGGGTCTCGGAAGAAAACCTTATTGAGACTCACCCTCGGGTTCCAGTACTATAGTGCTTACCCAAACTTTGGGAGAGGAAGCAATTGGCTGATTATCAGTTTGCCTTGTTTCGCTGCTCCGAAGCTGCGGCTGGTGACAGCATCGGGTCCCAAAAATCAGGGCGGCACGCTAGAGGAATACCAATGGTCATTAAGAACTCGAGTAGCAAGAACCTGTTTTTATTCGGCATCCTGTTAACCTGCGCTGCCAATGGACTGAACGCCCAGCCGTGGTCTGGAGTCCTGAGTCCCAGTCGAGGGGTCAACTGGTCGCCAGGAGTGGCGGGCGGTATTCCCACCAATCGCACCCAATGTGGGGGCACCATCTCGGCGTACAATGGCTCTCCGAACACGATCAACAGCGCCATCGCCGCTTGCGGTCCAAACCAGTTCGTCCAACTGGGAGCGGGGACGTTTAATCTTAACGGAGGGATCTTATTCAATAGCCAGAGCAACGTCACATTGCGAGGCATGGGAGCGGACACGACGTTCCTGATCTTCTCGGGGACCAATAGTTGCCAGGGAACCTACGCCGACGTTTGCGTCCAGTCCTACGATGTGAACTGGAAGGGAGGTCCCTCCAACTTAGCCAACTGGACTGCTGGATATGCGGCAGGCGCAACCACCATCAGCCTGAGCGCCACGCCGAATCTTGTAATCGGCAACCCAATAATCCTGGATCAGTTTGACGACAATACCGATAATGGCGCTGTTACGGTTTGCGCCTGGAACGTCGCTCCGCTGATCTGTTCCCTGCAAGAGAACAACGGCGGCGGCCAGCGTACCAACCGCAACCAATCCCAGATTGTTACGGTCGCCGGGTGCGACTCGGTGACCACGTCTGGACATCCTTGCGCATCCGGCGCGAACATTACAATCTCCCCCGGCCTTTATATGCCGAACTGGAACGCCTGCCAGGGTGTATCCGGCGGTTGCTCCCCACAGGCCTGGTGGGCCACCAATCCAATTACTGGTGTGGGCGTTGAGAATATGTCGCTGGACCATACGAATTCACAAACCGACCCTCAAGTAAATGGTCAAGGTATCGGCGTAGAGTTTTTCAATGCCACCAATTCCTGGGTGACCGGCGTGCGCGATATCGATTCTCATCGCGCTCACGTGCAGGCACAGTACAGCGCGCGAATCACGGTGCGGAACAATTACTGGTTCCTGACCCAGAACTCCATTGACCAATCCTATGGTTTTGAGTGCTACGACTCTTCGGACGATCTGGTGGAGAACAACATCGCACAGGCGGTCTCGGGACCGCTGACCATCAATGGCGACTGCTCGGGCACGGTGCTGGGATACAACTTCGACATTAACAACTTCTACACCGGATCGGCGGGCTACATCAACGCCATGTCGAACGTTCACACCGCGGGCACCGATAACGTGCTCTACGAAGGAAATATCGGCCCGCAGATCTACGGCGACGTGTTCCATGGCTCGCACAATTTTATTACTCTGTTCCGCAACCAGATCATCGGTAACCAGCCGGCATGCTGGGTCTCAGGCGCCCCGAACCCATATCCCAGCGGCATCACATTCGGCGCCTGCAGCGGCGATCAGAGCCCACTGCAACTTTTGTCGTACTCGCG
>Ga0181525_10000986_pt1 | contig 24624 bp, 19 predicted proteins | sample PEATcosm2014_Bin_48_FD_121100 | JGI IMG/M metagenome (GOLD analysis project Ga0181525, IMG submission 121100) | Peatland microbial communities from MTU Mesocosm Facility, Houghton, MI, USA - PEATcosm2014_Bin06_10_metaG | ecosystem: Environmental > Terrestrial > Soil > Wetlands > Peat | place... | reverse complement strand
TTCCGCAACTGCACCGTGGCCAACTGCACCTTCCGCAGTTGCAAGGGATTGGCGCTGGAAGAGGTGGACGGCGGTGTCATGGAAAACATTTCAATCAACAATCTGACGATGGTGGACGTGCCGGATTACGCGATTTACATCACCACCGGCAAACGCAATCGCGCCCCGGTGATAGAAACGCCCAGCGTGTGCCGGAACATCTCCATTTCCGATGTCATCGCGGACGGCGTGGGGCGGGCGGCAGGCGTTGAAATCTTTGGGTTGCCAGACCATCCGGTGGAGGGCGTCCGGCTGGACAACATCCGCATCGTCAGCAACGGCGGCGGCACCACGAACAATGCCGCCCGCATGCCCCGGGAACTGGCCTATGATTATCCCGATCCAAACCGCGAGGGTGTCATGCCAGCCTACGGCGTGTTCGCCCGACATGCCAAGGGCTTGGAACTGGCCAACATCAATTTGAGTTTCAAAACCAACGATTTCCGCCCGGCAATCGTATGCGCGGACGTGAACGGGCTGGAGATTGACAACTTCAAGGCGCAGGTGGCGGATGGCGTCAAGGCATCGGTGCTGGACGACAACGTGAGCGGCATCGTGATTCGCAACTCCCCGGTGCTGGAACAGAAATAAATAGCGGCGCTCCGCATTTTTCCAGAACCCTCATTCCATCAAGCTCGCGGATTGAATTTCGATTCGCGCTTGAGCTGTTCCCATAATTTTTTCTCCGCGTCGGTGATTTTTGACGGCACAGCAATCCGCGTGACGACGAACAGGTCGCCGTGGCTGTTGTCACGGGCTGGCAGGCCACGTCCACGCACGCGGAGTTTCTGGCCGCCCTGGGTTCCGGCGGGGATTTTGATGCTCACGCGACCGTCGAGGGCTGGAACGGAAATTTCAGTTCCCAGCACCGCCTCCCACGGGGCGAGTTCCGTCTCGTAAACCAGGTTGTGGCCGTCCACGTCAAAATCGGGATGCTTCGCCAGACGGACGCGCAAGAAAAGATCACCGGATTCACCACCACCGCTACCGGCTTCCCCGTGTCCGGCCACGCGCAGTTTTTGTCCCTCGGTGACTCCGGACGGAATCTTGACCTGATAGGTCTCGGTCTTGACGGAACGGCCCGCCGGACGGCGGACGCTGACGGAACGAATGGAGCCGCGCATGGCTTCCTCCAGCGTGACCATGATGTCGCCTTCGATGTCGCGTCCGCGTTCGGCGTATTCCTCCGCCTGCTGGAAGCCGGGCTGTCCGCCAAAGCCGCCGCCACGCATCCGCGAGCCAAAAATCTGCTCGAAGAAATCGCTGAAGCCGGTGCCGCCAAATTGGAATTCAACATCCTCACCGCCCTGCCCTCTTCCGCGAAAACTTTGCCCGCCGGGAAAGCCTCCGTGACCGGGCGGCGGACGAAATTCCGCGCCGGACTTCCAGTTGGCGCCAAGCTCGTCGTATTTTTTGCGCTTGGCCGGGTCGGAGAGGACTTCGTAAGCCTCGTTGATCTCCTTGAATTTTTCCTCGGCGCGCTTTTTGTCCTTGGCGACATCGGGATGAAACTCGCGTGCGAGCTTGCGGAAGGACTTCTTGATCTCGTCATCCTTCGCGGTGCGCGGGACGCCGAGGCTCTCGTAATAATCTTTGTATTGAACGGGCATTGCCAGCCAATGCTAAAGGTAAAAGGCTAAAGGCTAAAGTCCAAATCACGGCGATTCGCCGGTGAAAATGATTTCAGCCCTTAGCCTTCAGCCTTCAGCCTTTCTTTACTCCCTCCTGGTATTATCCACGGTCACCCATTGCGTCCCGTCAAGGCTGCCCTCGCGCCGCCAGACCCGGAGGAGAATGCCTTTGCCCTTGGCCTGCTCGCAAAGTTTGACGGCGGTTTCGGCGTCGCGCACCGGCTGGCGGTTGATTTCCAGGATGACGTCGCCCCGGTGCAGACCGGCCTCGTAGGCATTGGAGTTGGGACTCACTTCCGTGACCATGGCACCATGGAGGCTGGCGGGCGGTTTGAGCGCCTGCCGGGCCTCCGGGTCCAAATCGGCAACGCTCACGCCGTCGAGCGCATCGGGCCTGGTTGAAACCGGGGCGGGTTGAAGATCATTGTTTTGACCGGCTTCAACCGGCAATTCCGACAACTTGATGGTGAGGGTCGTTGCCACGCCGTCGCGGATCAGTTTCATCGTGGCGTCAGAGCCGGGAGCGCATTCGGAAATCGCCAGTTGCAAACTGTTCACATCGTCAACCTCCTTGCCGTTGAACCCGGTGACGAAATCGCCGTCCTTGACGCCGGCCTTGTCCGCCGGCGTGCCGGGAAGGACGTCATCCACCAAGGCACCGTTCTGGCCGGGCAGATTAAATTGCGCGGCGAGATTGGCATCAACGTCCTGCATGTGAATGCCGAGATAACCGCGAGCGACCCTGCCGCCGCTGATGAGGCGTTCCATGACGTTGCGCGCCAGATTGATGGGGACGGCGAAACCGATGCCTTCATTTCCCTTGGTGTCGCTTTTGATCATCGTGTTGATGCCAATGAGCCGGCCTTCGGCGTCCACGAGCGCGCCGCCGGAATTTCCAGGATTGATGGCCGCATCGGTCTGGATGAAATCCTGAATGGCGTAGCTGCGATTGAACATGCCGAGGCTGCGGCCGTTGCGGCCCAACGCGCTGACAATGCCCATGGTCACGCTCTGGCCGACGCCAAAGGGATTGCCGATGGCGAGCACGACGTCGCCGACTTCCAGTTGATCACTATCGCCAAGGGTGACGGCGGGCAGGCCGGTGGCGTCAATCTTCAGCACCGCCACATCCGTCGGCGGATCGGTGCCGACCACTTTGGCGGTATATTCCTGCTTGCTGTCGGGGATGGCCACCTTGATTTCGTCCATGCCATCCACGACGTGGTTGGCGGTCAAAATATATCCGTCGGGTGAAATGATGATGCCGGAGCCGAGGCTATGTTCCCGGCGCTCCCCACCGGAAGGGTCGCCGAAGAACTGGCTGAAAAACGGATCGTCGAACGCGCTGTTGCGCCGCAAATGAACGGTGCGCGCGGAATAAATATTGATGACGCTGGGCGCGGCCCTTTTAATAATGGGCGCGAAGCTGCCGGACGCCCCGGCGGCGCGGACGATGGGCGTCGCGTCAAGATTGATGACCGGCGCGGGGTCCTTGGCCCATGCGGCGAAATGAAACAGAACAATCATTATCGCCGCGCCCGCCAGCACGGCGAAAAATCCCACCATTGACTTCATCAGCTTTTTCATATTCAAATCCGCAACATTTCAACAATTGGAATGGACAGCGGGTGACGTGGATTGTTCAATGGATCCGGTCATTGCGCCGCGTTGGTCTGCGACTGCTGGAGCTTTTGCACGTCCTCCGACTTGATGATTTCGATTTTGGCGCCCTTCTTCAGTTCATCCGCGGACGGCACTTTGATGATGTCGCTGGTGAGGGGTGGATTGGATGAAAGCGGCGGCTGCGGGGCCGGTTGCGGGTTGGTATGTTGAACCGCAAGGAGTTCGACTTCCAAAATCAACGAGGCATTGGGCGGAATGCGGGGCGACATGCCGTTCTGGCCGTAGGCAAGCTCGGTCGGGATGAACAACTGCCACTTCGAGCCGGTTTTCATCAGTTTGAGCGCCTCATTCCAACCGCTGACTCCGATCCTTCCGATGGAAAGCGCGAGGGGTTTGCCGGCCCGCGCGGAACTGTCAAATTCCGTTCCGTCAACAAACGTGCCGCGATAATTCAACGTCACGATGTCGTTGTCGGACGGAATTTCACCGTTGCCCTCGGTGATCACTTTATATTGCAACCCGTCCGGCAGGGTCACGACGCCGGGCTGGGTTTTGTTTCTGGCGAGAAAGGCTTCTCCCTCGGCCTTGTTCTTGGCAAGGAGTTCTTCGCGCATTTTCTGCTGCCGGTCGGCCAGTCCCTGCTGAAACTTGGCGATGAGGTCGCGCATGTCCTGCTGGCTCATCAGTGTCGCGCCGCCAGATTGGCCGTCCTTCAATCCGCGCAAAATCAGGTCCGGGTCCACATCCACGCCCTGTTGTTTCCAGTGATCCGCGAACATCATGCCGATGGCGTAGCTCAAACGTGATTTGTCATCGGTCAACACGTTCGTGCCGTCGGCAAACAGCGGGGCGACAGCACTTAAACAAAACACCACAATTAAAGCGGTCCTTTTCATATATTGATTTTCGACAGGCATTGTCGGAATTCGGCTCGAAATTGCAATCTACTTTTGCAAATCAAACAACCCGGTTCGCGCAAAAAGGTTTCTTTCTGAACAAATTAGGCTACATTTGGTCGAAGCTGTGCCAATCTAAAAATGAGTTGCTTGAAAACAAAGAATTGCGTGGCGGTCGTATGTGCGGCGGCCTTTTGCCTGTCCATCGCCGCCGGGTTTGCCGCCCCGATGACAGCCCAATCCAGCGCGGCGACGCCGGAAACTTTGCCAGCCCTTGTTCCCGGACCCAATGACGCGCGCATCGCCTACCAAGTCGCACAGTTTCTGGAGAATTTGCAATATTCCCTCCAGCCGCTCGACGAGTCCATGTCGGAGAAGTTTTTCGACGGCTATCTGGAAGCGCTTGACCCGCGCCGCGAAAACTTCCTGCAGACTGACATTGACGAATTCGCCCACTACCGGACGAACCTCGACATGTTCACCGTCGGCGGGCGAGGCCGGTCCGACCTCACGCCAGCCTATGATATTTTCGAGCGGTTCCTGGAACGCATCACGCAGCACACGGATTATGTGAATCAATTGCTCAACAAGGACCGGTTCAAGTTTAACACCGACGAGCGCATCATGCTCGACCGCCGCCATGCGGAATATCCAAAGAACCTGGCCGACGCGGAGCAATTGTGGGGTCAGGAGTTGCATTACGAGTATTTGCAGGAAAAGCTGGACAGCGAATTCTCACCCACCAACGGCGGCACGCTTTTGCCCCTGCCAAAATCCGCCGAAACGAACATCCCCAGCCAACTGGCGCGGCACTACAACTGGACCTTTCGCTATTTCACCAATTGGACCGGCGACGATGTGTTGCAGGCTTATCTGAACGCACTTACCCACGCCTACGACCCACATACCGATTATCTTAACTATCAGCACGCGCAAACTTTTAAGATTGAAATGAGCCTTTCCCTTTTTGGCATCGGCGCGCAATTGACCGATGACAACGGCTATTGCACCATCGAGTCGCTCATCTCCGGCGGGCCTGCGGACAAAAGCAAGCAAATCAAGGGCAAAGACCGCGTCATCGCCGTCGCGCAAAGCAATCAGCCTCCCGTCAACGTCGTGGACATGGATCTGTCCAAAGTCGTCGAGTTGATTCGCGGCCCCAAGGGCACGCAGGTGCGGCTGACAATCGATGAAAAAGACAATCCGGCATCGCGCCATGTCGTTGTTATGACGCGTGATGAAATCAAGCTTGAGGATCAGGAAGCCAAGGCGCGGCTCATCGAAACGCCGGACGACCACGGCGGAACGAACCGGATCGGCGTCATCAGCGTGCCGTCGTTCTATGCGCCGATTGATTCCGACGCGCATAATTTCATTTCCGTGGACGTCGCCAAACTGATCAAAAAACTTGAAGAGGAAAAGGTCGGCGGCATCATCCTCGACATGCGCAACAATCCCGGCGGCTCGCTTGAGGAGGCCATCCGGTTCACCGGCCTCTTCATCAAGGAAGGCCCCGTCGTTCTCGCGCGCAATACCGATGGACAGGTCCAACTGGATTCCGCCACCGAATCCGACGCGCTTTATTCCGGGCCGCTCCTCGTCCTGATCAACCGCTTCAGCGCATCCGCCGCGGAAATCGCCGCGGCAGCCTTGCAGGATTATGGCCGCGCAGTTGTCGTCGGCGATATTTCCACGCACGGCAAGGGCACCGTGCAAAGCCTTAATCCGCTTGATAAGTTCATCTGGCCGGCCACGCCAACCGCCACGAACGACCCCGGCACCCTCAAAATCACCATCCGGAAATTCTATCGTATCACCGGCGCTTCAACCCAGTTAAAGGGCGTTGAGCCGGACATCGTGCTGCCGGACGTGTTGAATTACGACACCGACATCGGTGAAAGCTCGCTTGAAAATCCGCTGCCTTGGGACTCGATTCGCGGCGTGGATTTCAACAAGTTCAACCTCGTCCAGCCTTATCTTGCTGATTTGCGCCGCGACTCGGACGCCCGCACCGCCACCAACCAGGATTTCAATTACATCCGGCAGGACATTGACGAATTCAAAAAAATGCAGGCCGACAAGACCGCCACGCTCAACGAACAGGAGGCGCTGAAGGAACGCAAGGATATCGCCTCCCGGAAAATGGCCCGCGACGAGGAGATGGCCAAACGAGGGACGACCAACGAAAAGGTTTATGAATTGACAGTCGAGAATGCCGGGGATCCCGGCCTGCCCCCGCCGCTCATGGAAACCAATTCGCCTGCCAACGTCTCCGAAGGAGGCCTCAATGACCATGCCAGTATGTTGGCGGAGAGGCAGCGTGTGGAATCGTTTGACAACATCTCCGATGGCCGACTCAACGACGACGCCCGGCTTGATGAAACCGAACACATTCTTGAAGATTATCTTTCGTTACTGTCGAAAAGTGGCAGCTAAATCGTAAACCAGTGAAGTTATGAAACCATTCATCGCACTCGCCTGTGCCTTGTTCATTGGCGACAGTATTTTGGCCGACCCCTATTCGGCGGCGATACAACAGGCGAAAAATGTCTCCGCCAGGGAAACCGCCGCAAACCAGCAGCTTCTGGACAACTCCCAGTCCGCTCCACCGACACAAATTAATCCGCCTCCGCCACCCAATCCGGTGCTCCAGGCCACGCTGCAAAACATCGCAAGCTTGCGCGACGATTTCGCCGCCATCGGCATTGCGGACGCCAGCGCGTCCCTCACCGTCCAGAAACAATCGTTGACGAATGACCTGGCCATTGCCGCCCAGGGCGCGAAAGCACAACCGGCATCCATTTCCAAGCTGGCTGATGATCTGACGACCGCCATTGCCGGTAAGGAAAAGTTCCGCGTTCCGCAGCCGAAACTGGCCCAGTTTGTCCACGCCATCTTCAACAGCTCGCATTTGACAACGGCACAGCAACAGATGATTTTTGACGGTGTGCAAAAGATTTTGACCGATGGCGGGGCGTTGCCGGACGATGCGACGAATGTGGTCAATGACATCAAAACGATTGCCAGCGAAACCAAATAAGAGAAAGGTCGTTTGTCCCACATGCAAGAGATCCGGCGACTGGTTTGCCGGGGAATACGGGCCGTTTTGTTCGCACCGGTGCAAGCTGGTTGACCTCGGCAAATGGTTCGGCGGCGAGCATGTCATTTCCGAGCCGCTCCGGCCGGAGTATTTTGAAAAGTTTGCCGACCTGCCGCCGGGCGGGCAACTGGATGAGCCGGAAGAGGATTAACCGGAGGGATGAGTTGCACGAATCCCTGATTTTTTGAAATGGGACTCGTGCAACTCGTCCCTCCGAATTTGATAAATGAAAAGGATCATTTGCCTTTTGCCGATGCTTGCCGCGCTGAATTTCTCCGCGCCGGCGCAAACCAATTCTATGAACACGAACAAAACTGAAATCGCCGACCTCGGCGGCGGCTGCTTCTGGTGCATGGAAGCCGTATTTGAACGTTTGCCCGGCGTCATCTCCGTCACCAGCGGCTTTGCCGGCGGCACCACTGAAAACCCGACTTATCAGGAAGTTTGCACCGAAACGACCGGACACGCGGAGGTGACGGAAATCGTTTTCGACCCCGCAAAAATCTCCTACGACAAACTGCTCGAAGTCTTCTGGCAGGCGCACGACCCGACAACTTTGAACCGTCAGGGCGCGGACGAAGGCACGTCTTACCGTTCGATCATCCTTTACCGCGATGAAAAGCAGAAGCTGGAGGCGGAAAAGTCAAAGCTCGCGGCGCAATCAAATTTCAGGAACCCCATCGTCACTGAAATTGTGCCGCTCAAAAGGTTTTTCAAGGCCGAGGATTATCACCAGGAATACTACGACAACAATTCCAGCGCGCCCTATTGTCAGGTCGTCATCGCTCCGAAACTGGAGAAACTGGAAAAGAAGAAAGTAATTCAGGAAACTCCCCAGACGAGCGGCAAATAAAAGTTGGCGAACGGACTATTGGCCTCCGGCTGAAAACGGCGGTTCATGCCAGGGTTTGCCGGCGCGATAAAACACCAAGAGCTGCCGATTGACCGCCGCGGATCGGTTGTCGCCGGCGGCGGATGCCAGCCTCACAGACAATTCACCCGTGGCGATGGCCTCCTGAAAGCGTCCCGCTTCCGCGTAGGCTGCCGCAAGAATGCCCGTCTCCCTCGCCTGCTTGAACGCCGTCAGGCGGCAGGCGTGTTCCGCGTGTTGAACCGCTTCGCCCCCGTTCCGCACCGCATCGTCCGGGCAGGTTGCGAGCAACCACGCCAGATTGTTGAGCGCATCCAGTTGGTCAGGCTTGAGCAGGAGCACCCGGCGAAATTGCATCGCCGACTGCCGGGAGTCGCCGGTTTGATAAAGCAGCGAGGCCAGTTCCTCCCGCGTCTCTATTTCAGGGTTGAAGATCAAGGCTGTCTGCAAATGCTGGAGAGCCTTCTGGTTTTCCCCCTGGGCTTCCAGAACCCGCGCAAACTCCCTGTGCAACGCCGGGTCATCGGGCTTGATCTTGAGCGCGGCCAGAAGATGCGCTTCCGCCTCCCCGAATTTCCCCTGCAACGCCAGGGAATGGGCAAGGTTCAGGTGTGCGTCAACATTGTTCGGGTTGAATTCCAGCGAGGTTGAGAAATGGCTCATCGCATCGGCATAATCTCCACGCTTCGCAAGGATGACTCCGAGGTCGTTGTGAGCGGCCCACGCCGCCGGATTCTTCGCGAGCGTGTCGCGCAGAAGACCTTCCTCCGTGGCGAAGACCTGCGCGCGATTGAAGGCCAGAACCGACAGCGTCAAAAGCAGTCCGGCAGCAGCGCATCGGAAGGCCGTCTTGCTTCGCAGCAAAATGGCAAGTCCCGCCACCGCCAGGGCCACGATGGCAATCATCGGCTTGTATTGGAGATGGTCCGAGACCCGCCACATCGTCAGGAATTGCGCGTCAAAGAAGCCGAGCACCGGCAACAAAGTGACCGCGTAACATCCCAGTCCAAACAGCGCGTGCCGTCCCCATGTCCGGCGGAAGCGCCAGCACAAAATGAAAACCACGCATGCAAGAACGCCCGGCAGGTATGACGACAGCGCCCCCGCATCAATTCTCCATCGGTAATAAACCACGCTCAGGTTGACAGGCAAAAGCGCCTTGCCGAGATAGAACCAGAAGTCCTGTCCGGCTCCGGCCAGACGTTCCTCAAAACTTGCGGGTTGAAGCATCTGCCCGGCGGTGACCAATGCCTGATGCCTCTGAAACCAGACCGTCATCAACCCGAAGGCCAGCGCTACAACAAAATATGGAGCAGTGTGCAACACATCCCGACGTGTGACCCGATTGCGCTGCCACGCCGCGCAAATGAGAAACACCACCGGAAGCATGACCGCCGTGGTCTTGGCCAGCAGCGCCAGCACATAGGCCACCAGCGAAACGCCATACCAGAGCGTGGCCCGGTTGCGCAAACGCTGATTGCCGACCGACTCCCCGGTTTCCGGATACAACGCCAAAGTTTCGTAGTGAAGATAACCAAAAAAACTGAACAGATAAAATGGAAGAGAAAGCGTGTTCTTCAATTCGGCAACCCGCGCGACCGAGTTGACACAAACCGGATGGATCACAAAGACCGCCGCAGCCAGCCATGCGCCAGGAATCTTCAACAGCGCCAGCAAACGCCACAATAAAACCCCGCTGATGGCCTGAAGCGCCATGCTCACGACATGGTAACCCGCCGGGTTCTTCCCAAACACCAGCCCCTCTACCCACCATCCGAACGTCGCCAGCGTGAAATCCGTCTGGAACCAGATTGTCCACGGCGTCAAGGCTCCGTTCACCAGCGGATTGTCAGCGCCGATCAACCTTGCATCGTCCATCAGGAAAACCCCCGGCAGGATGGGCCGATAGACCGCGAACACCAGCGCGGCAATGGCCAGTGTCCCCACGACAAGTCGAAGCCGCCGGCTTCGACTGTCATGCGCGTCGCCAAAGGAGGCAACGACTTTTCCAAAAGACGACAGGCCGCCCCGGCCTGAACTGGAAAAATTTTCGCGACCCTCATTTCCTTCCGACTCTGATTTCACGGGAATGCGCGAAGCAGACACCCGTGACGGCAATCAGTCAAACAAAAAAGGCGACCCGTTTCCGGATCGCCTTTTGAATTTCGTTCGGCTTACAGCCCTTTCTTGAGCATGACCTTGATCAAGTCGCCCACGCGGCAGCTGTAACCCCATTCGTTGTCATACCAGCTCACGAGCTTGAAGAACTTGCTGTTCAGCTCGATGCCGGAGCCGGCGTCGAAAATCGAGGACAGTTCGCAGTGGATGAAGTCGCTGCTGACCACTTCGTCTTCGGTGTAACCGAGGATGCCCTTCAGGTAGGTCTCGCTGGCCTTCTTCATCGCCGCGCAAATTTCCTTGTAGCTCGTCTCCTTGACCGTCTTCACTGTGAGGTCCACGGCGGAAACCGTCGGGGTCGGCACGCGGAACGCCATGCCTGTCAGCTTGCCCTTCAATTCCGGCAGCACCAGACCCACGGCCTTGGCCGCGCCGGTGCTTGAAGGAATCAAATTCTGCGCCGCCGTGCGGCCGCCCTTCCAATCCTTCTTGCTCGGGCCGTCCACCGTCTTCTGCGTGGCGGTGTAGCTGTGAATCGTTGTCATCAAGCCTTCAGCGATGCCAAAACCTTCCTTGAGCAACACGTGGCACACCGGCGCGAGACAGTTCGTCGTGCAACTCGCGTTGGAAATGATGTGATGTTGCGCCGCATCATACTTGTCCTCATTCACGCCGAGGACGACCGTCAGGCAATCGCCCTTGGCCGGTGCGGAAATGATGACCTTCTTGGCGCCGGCGGTGAGATGGCCCTTGGCCTTCTCCACGTCGGTGAACAGGCCGGTGGATTCAATCACCAGATCCACGCCCATTGCCTTCCACGGCAATTCAGCGGGCGACTTGGCGCTGACCACCTTGACTTCCTTGCCATTGACGACGATCACATCATCATCCGGCTTGTCGGCGGCGGACTTCTTGGAGCTGATCGTGCCCTTGAAGCGTCCCTGGACGGAATCATATTTGAGCAGATACGCGAGGTTGTCCGCCGGCACGATATCGCCGACCGCGACCACTTCGATTTCCTTGCCCACCAGTCCTTGTTCAATGAGCGCGCGGAAGACCAAGCGACCGATGCGCCCGAACCCGTTGATTGCTACTTTTATTGCCATAATTTTTTAAGTGTTCAAATAGAATAAATGTTCAAAAAACCGAGCCAACATGTTAATCCGGCCCCTCTTCCCGTCAATGATGATTTCCGAAACAAAATTGTCAAACCCCAAACATTTCTTGCGCTGCCGTTTTCTGTCCGGCAGGAAAATCAACAACGGCAATCGCTCTCCCGCCAAACGCATCGGAGGATGGGCAGCCGTGGGAAGACCCCCCCCCCGTTCAATCGTTTAATCCGCCGTGCGCGCAGGCGGCATAAGGCTCAGCGCGCATTTCGGCGAGCGCTGGCGTGTTGACGCTGGCCCGTTCCGTGATGAGTTTCATGGAGACAAAAGACGCGCCCTGCGTCAGATAAAAGTCGTAAACGTTCCGGGTGACCACGACTCGAGTTGGACTGGCGGCAATTGCAGTTTGGTTTGATGTTGCAGCCGGCACGGAAGGTTGAATGCCGGTTGATTTTTTGGCTTGGGATAAAGGATTGGGTTTCATGACTTGAGAATCTACATTCGCGCGCGGCGTATTGGATATGGGGTGTTCACCCCATATCCAGAGCGTCTTTCCAATGAATTGACGCCGCCACGACGCTTGCCTAATCTCCGTTCATGGCAATCAGATGAAAGTTGACATTTCTGATATAATTCCCGTCGAACATCCCATCAAATCGGCGGATTTATTCTTCCGCAAACCGGACGGCGTCTTTTGGATTTGTCTTTTACTCTTCGGATTGACGGTGTGGGCGTTCATCCCCGCCCTGAAAACCGATTTCCAGTATTTTGACGAGAACGCCATCATCATCAGCAACTCCCATGTGAATTCGGGCCTTAGCTGGCAGAACCTGCGCTGGGCCTTGTTCAGCACGGATTATTCCTACTCGTATCCCCTGTCCCGCATTTCGCACATGCTGGACATCCAGATGTATGGCCGAAATGCATGGGGACCTCATTTGACCAATGTGCTTCTCCATGCGACCAATGCCGTCCTGCTGTTTCTCGTGCTCAAACGAATGACCGGCGCCTTGTGGCGCAGTTTGATTGTGGCCGCGTTCTTCGCCTTGCATCCACTTCGTGTGGAATCGGTGGTGTGGATCTCTGAACGCAAGGATGTCTTGAGCACGTTCTTCGGGTTTCTGACCTTATGGACTTATGCGCGCTTCACGGAAGAAACCAAGGCACAAGGCGGCAGGCCGAAGGTCTTCTATGGACTGACGCTGCTGTTTTTCACCATGAGCCTGATGAGCAAGGCGATGCTGGTGACACTGCCCTGCCTGATGCTGTTGCTGGATTATTGGCCGCTGAAGAGAATTACGAATGACGAATTGCGAATTGCGAAAGTCAAAACACTCCTGCTTGAGAAAATCCCCTTCTTCCTGCTGGTGGTGCCGGTGAGTCTTGCCACCTATTTTGCTACAAAGGCGGGAGGGGTGTTTGTTCTCAACCCTACGCTGGGTTCGCGGCTGGAGACGGCGCTCACGAGCTATGCGCGTTATCTTGGAAAGATGTTCTGGCCGGCGGATTTCAGCGTGCTGTATCCCTACCAAAATCACTGGCCTGCCAACCAATGGCTGGGTGCCGGAGCATTGATTTTGGTGATATCCGTTGCAGCCTTCTTGTTGTGGCGGCAGCGGCCGTATTTGATGGTCGGCTGGTTATGGTATCTGGGAACGCTAGTGCCTGTGATCAGCTTGAGACCGTTGGGCGGCCAATCCATAACAAATCATTTCACCTACGTTCCCATGATAGGAATAGTGCTGGCATTGGTGTGGGGAATTGAGGAGCTGACAAAACAATGGCGGCGCAGAAACATCATCCTCGCATCACTTGTATTATTGCTTCTGGGTGCGTGTGCATGGAGAACGCGAGCCGAGATTGTTTATTGGAAGGACGGCAAGACCCTCTGGACCCGCGCAGTCGCGGTCACAAAAGATAACTTCCTCGCCCATTATTGCCTCGCCAACATCCTGTTGAAATCCGATCTCCAGAAGGCTCTGGTTGAATTCCAGAAATCCGTAGCGATCTACCCTGACTATTTTGAGGCGCAATATGGATTGGCGGTCAACCTGATGGTTGCCAACCGTTATCCGGAGGCGGTTGGCCCCCTCGAAAAAGCGATGCGTCTTGATCCGCAAAGCAGCTGGGCATATCACGATCTGGGCATATCGTTTTTTAAAACCGGCCGGGCAAGCGATGCCGTTCCCCTTCTCATGAAGGCCGTCAGAATGGATCCGCAAAATGCCCACTATGCGGATGACCTTGGCATTGTTCTTTTTCCCAACGGCCAAAAGACAGATGCCGTCAGCAATTTTCTAGCAACGGCGCGGTCGGACCCTGCCGGCTTCGGCCATTTTCTCGATGCCGCGCAGTTTGACACCAATCATGTTGGCCTTATCAACAATATGGCGTGGTGCTTTGCGACCGACCCCGACCCCAATCTTCGGAACGGAAAGTATGCGGTTCGTCTGGCGACACGGGCGTGCGAGATGACGCGCTTTCAAAATACCATCTTTGTTGGAACCTTGGCTCTGGCCTATGCCGAGGATTCCCGTTTTGATGATGCCATTTCCACCACCCAACTCGCCTGTTCGCTCGCATCCAAGACCAGTCAGACAGACCTCCTGATTAAGGCGCAAGCCTTACTGGCACTTTTTCGTTCCCATCAACCATACCATGAACCCGCCAAGGGAATCTCCCCATGAGTGAAACCATTCCCGATAAAACACACCCGTCCGGCAGCGAGGCAAAGAACGCCACGGGGCGTTTCATCAAATCGGCGGACTCATTCTTCCATAGACCGGACGGCGTCTTTTGGATTTGTCTTTTTCTCTTCGGATTGACGGTTTGGACATTTGCGCCCGCGCTGCAAACTGATTTCCAGTATTTTGACGATGCTACCGAGCTGCAAAGCAACGCCCATGTGAACACGGGCCTCAATTGGCAGAACCTGCGATGGGCTTTGTTCAGCTTCGACTATTCCACATGGTTTCCGCTGACCTGGATTTCACACATGCTGGACTTTGAGATGTTTGGATCCGTTGCCTGGGGACATCATTTGATCAATGTTCTTTTTCATGCGGCCAATTGCGTCCTCCTGTTTCTCGTCCTGAACAGGATGACTGGCGTGTTGTGGCGCAGTTTGATCGTTGCCATGCTCTTCGCACTGCATCCCCTTCGCGTGGAATCGGTGGCATGGATTTCGGATCGCAAAGACCTTTTGGCGTTTTTTTGGGGATTGCTGACATTGTGGGCTTATGCGCGCTACGCGCAGGAGCAGGGAGCAAGAAGCAAGGTGCCAATTGTTCGCAGCCGGAATCCTTTCTCCACGCTCCTTTCTCCCTGCTTCAGATTTTACTTCCTCGCATTGTTTTTCTTTGCGCTGAGCTTGATGAGCAAAAGCATGTTGGTGACACTTCCCTGCGTTTTGCTGCTGCTGGATTACTGGCCACTCAATCGGATTTCCGATTTCCGATTTCCGATTTCCGACTTGAAACGCTTGCTGCTTGAGAAAATCCCGTTCTTCCTGCTGGTGGTGCCGGTGAGTCTTGCCGCCTACGTTTCCCAAAAAGCGGGTGGTGCCATCTTCCCCAACCTGCCGCTAGGTTTGCGAGCGGAAACGGCGCTGATGAACTACGCGCGTTATCTCGGCAAGATGTTCTGGCCGGCTGATTTCAGCGTGCTTTATCCCTACCCGGATCATTGGCCGGCCAGCCAACTGCTCTGTGCTGCCGCGCTGATTTTTGGAATATCCATTGCGGCCTTCATGTTGCGCCGGCAGCGTCCATATTTATTGGTCGGCTGGCTTTGGTATCTGGGGACGCTCGTGCCTGTGATTGGCCTCATCCCATTATATGACCAATCCATGTGCAATCGTTTCACTTACATCCCGATGGTCGGCGTATTGGTGCTTCTGGTTTGGGCGATTGACGACCTGACGAAACCGTGGCGACGGCGAACCATGCTTGCCGCAATGGTGACCGTGTTTGTGATGGGAGCAAGCATTTTCAGGACGCGCGGAGAAATTGCGTATTGGAAGAACAGCGAAACTCTCTGGAACCGCACAATAGCTGTCACAAAAGATAATTTCGTGGCCCATTCCTGCCTTGGAGTCATTCTGTTGAAGACAAATCCCGACAAAGCGTTGGTTGAATTCCAAAAGTCCATAGCCATCCACCCGGACTACGCCGAATCGCAACGCGGCTTGGCATTTCTGTTGGAAGATGACGGCCGTTGTTCGGACGCCATCGTCCATTTTGAAAAGGCGATTCAGCTTGAACCGCAAAACGGCTGGGCGCGGCAAGGTTTGGGCATGGCGCTTTTCAAGTTGAACCGCGTGGGCGATGCCATTCCACATCTCTTGAAAGCCGTCGAACTCGAACCGCAGGTTGCAAGCTTCAAGGACGATCTCGGCCAAGCCCTGTTTTCCAGCGGCCACGAAGCGGACGCCATCAGCAATTTTCTTGCGTCGGCTCAGGCGGATTCCGCCGGCTTTGGCCGCTTTCTCGATTCCATGCAGTCAGACACCAATCACGCCGTCCTTATCAACAGTCTGGCCTGGTCTTTTGCCACCAATCCCGACCCCGGACTGCGGAACAGCAATTATGCCATCCGTCTGGCGACGCGGGCGTGCGAAATGTCGGGCTATCAAACAACCGCTTATGTCGGCACCTTGGCCGCGGCGTTCGGCGAGGATTCCCAATTTGATAAGGCTGTTTCCACCACACAACTCGCCTGCTCGCTGGCATCCGCCGCCGGTCAAACAGCCCTCTTGAAAAAAGATCAGGCTTTGCTGGAACTGTTCCGTTCCCATCAGGCATATCACGAATCCGCCCCGGCCATGTCGCCTTGATTTCAAATCCGGCAGAAATCAGGATGGCGCGTTATACATTTGTCATTTGATGGCGGATATGCGAGCTTCCCGCCAGACAGGATTTGGGCAATTGACGGGTGAATATTCCCGGTGATGTTCAGCGGTTGTCAATTCATCTTGAGCCCTGCAACGATATGCTTGAATGGAAACCAGCTTACGAGACAGGCGTGCCGGAGATTGACACGCAGCACAAGGTTCTGTTCGACAACATCAACCGGCTCGGGAAACTTCTGGACAAAGAAGAAGTGGAGCGTGCGGAGGCGGATTATCTGCTGAAATTTCTGGAGAATTACGCGGAACAACATTTCAAGGGCGAGGAGTCCTGCATGGCGCGTCACCGCTGCCCCGCCCATGGAAAAAACAAGGAGGAACACGCCCAGTTCCGCACAATCCTCGGATTTGCCATCGGCCAATACGAAGCCGCAACCACGCCGAAGATTGTGCTGACGCGCTTGCACGACAGCATGGTCTGGTGGATCAGCAACCACATCCTCAAGGTGGACATCCAATTGAAAGGCTGCGTTGGCTCCAAAGCGGTTGCGAACTGAATTCCGGCGCGGGACGAGGCACTCCCGCTATCACATGATTTCGGGAATTTTATTTGTTGCTGTGGCTGGCGGAACAGGGATGGCATTCGGCGTTTGCAGCTTCTCCGGGACACGATTGGTTGATTGCAGGATGCTGGACGAGATGTTCACACCATTTGAATCGAACACGGCCAGTTGATCCATGCGATCAAGCGCGATTTCCGGCTTGTCGTGGTAAGCCGTAATTTTGCCCCTTATCTCGATCGCTTTTCCTTTCAACGCGTTCGCGTCGCCGTAGAAGCTGCTGTGGCCGTGAAAAATCACCACCGTGAACGGAGAATCAGGGTATGGCTGGTCAAGATTCATAAACGTCACGGTGGGCCGGATGGTGACCTGCGCCACCCTGCCCGTCACAATCATTTCCTTGTCGTAATAATTCGTCGCGTCCGCCGTGCCGATTTTCAACGGGACGGCGTTGGTGTCGGCTGCCGGCGCCTTGATTGCAAATATCAGAACGACGAGAATGAAAAGAATTGTCCTCATAAAATTTTATTGGTTCTCCGCCGCCAGGAATCTTTCCGCGTCAATCGCCGCCTCGCAGCCCGCGCCCGCCGCCGTGATGGCCTGGCGATAGACATGATCCGCGCAGTCGCCCGCCACGAACACGCCCGGCACGTTCGTCATTGTGCCTTGCCTGGGAATGATGAAACCGTTGGCGTCCATGTCAATTTGCCCCTTGAAAATATCCGTGTTCGGCGAGTGGCCGATGGCGATGAATACACCCGCGCAATTCAAAATCGTCTCCGCGCCGGTCTTGAGGTTCTTCAGTTTCACGCCAGTCACCTTGTCCTGCTTCGCGTCAAGAACCTCCGTCACGGCGGAATCCCAGACCGGCTTGATTTTCGGGTTCGTCAGCGCGCGGTCGGACATGATTTTCGAGGCGCGCAAGGCATCGCGGCGGTGAACGAGAAATATCTCCGAGCCGAAGCGCGTGAGATACAGCGCCTCTTCGCACGCGGAATCGCCGCCGCCCACCACCACGAGCGGCTGGTTGCGGAACACCGGCAGCGCGCCGTCGCACGTCGCGCAATAAGTCACGCCCTTGGTTTCCAGCAAATCCTCGCCCGGCACGCCGAGATGCCGGTGGCTTGCGCCCGTGGCGATGATGACGGTCTCCGCCTCAATTTGTTCGCCATCCACGGTAAGCGCGAAGGGGTGTTTTGAAAAATCCACCTGTTCAACCGTGCCGAAGCTGGCGCGCGCGCCGAAGCGTTCGGCCTGCTTCTGCATCCGCGTCATCAATTCATAGCCGTCCACGCCTTCGGGGAAGCCGGGATAATTCTCCACGATGCTGGTGGTGGTGAGCAGGCCGCCGGCTTGCGGGCCGGTGAGGACGAGCGGCTTCAGATTCGCGCGCCCCGTGTAAAGCGCCGCCGTCCAGCCTGCGCAGCCCGAACCGATGACAACAACTTTTTCCATAAGCGGGCGAAGCATGAAGTTTTCGGCCCCAAGTTTCAAGCGTTCAAAAAAATATGGCAGCGTCCCGATTTGTTTGTAGGGCACGACGTAAGGAGTGCCGGCTCAAACGACTCGTCACCTCGTCGCCTACAAACTCAAAACTTGAATCTTGAATCTTGAAACCCGAAACTCCCCGCGAATGAGATTGCCGCATTTAGCCCTGGCCGCCGCCTGCATCTTTTCCCTGTGCGCGCCTATCGCAGGCCGGGCGCAGCCGGCCACCAACCTCTGGCAGTTCACCATGTCCGATTATCGCGCCGACGCCTCGCCCGCCATCGCGCCCGACGGCACGATTTATCAGGCCACCTTCCTCGGCGACCTCTTTGCCTTCACGCCGGATGGCCGGCTCAAATGGACGTTCAACGCCGGGCGGGAAATCAAATCCTCACCCGCCATCGCGGACGACGGGACGATTTATTTCGGCTCGCGCGACTTGAACTTTTACGCCGTCAGCACGAACGGCACGCTGAAATGGACATTCCCCACCGGCGCGTGGGTGGATTCCTCCCCCGCCATCGGCACGGACGGAACCATTTACTTCGGCTCCTGGGACACGAACTTCTACGCGCTCAATCCCGACGGCACCAAGAAATGGACCTTCCCCACTGGCGGCATCATTGACTCCTCCCCGGCCATCGGCGCGGACGGAACCATTTACTTCGGGTCGCACGACAAACATTTTTACGCGCTCAACCCTGCCGGCGTGAAGAAATGGGCCGTCGCCACCGGCGGACAAATCGCCTCGTCCCCCGCCATCGGCGCGGACGGGACCATTTACTTCAACGCCACCGACGGGAACCTTTACGCCCTGCGCCCGGACGGCACGGAACGCTGGCGCCTGCACACCGGCGGCACCACCGAATCCTCGCCCGTGCTCGACGGTCAGGGCATCATTTACCTCTCCGCCAACAACGGCACGGTGGCCGTGTCCGAGGACGGGAAGAAGCTTTGGAATTTTGAACCCGCCGGGCGCATCAACGTCTCGCCCGTGGTCGCGGCGGACCGCACGGTGCTCATCGCGCCGTGGCAGGACCTGATTGCATTGGGGCCGGACGGGACGCAGCTCTGGCGGCTGACATTGAAATACCCCGTCAACTCCTCCCCGGTCATCGGCGACAACGGCGTCATTTACGTGGCGGACAACAGGATATTCAACGCGCTGGTTGCCACCAACGGTTCAGCCCCGCTGGCGAAGAGTTCCTGGCCCATGTTCCGCGCCAACCCGCGCCACACCGGCCGCGTGAACACGAATTGACGCCAGGTTCAAACCGCCTTTAATTTGTGGCGATGCCACAGGAAGGCCAGATCGCCTAATCCACATACGGCCGAACAAGGCCGACCAATGTTGAATGATTGATTTGACCGGGTGGATGTTCGTCTCTAGTTTTTTCGCGTGACACTTTCTGAAGGCTCGCCGAAGCGGCAATTGTTGCTTGAACTGCTCGTGGCGGTGTTGTTGTCTGCAATCTACTTTTTCTGCGTCAAAAATTATGCCGTGGGAATACCACACAACACTTATAACGGAGCGATATTCACTTCATGTTCAGTGGCGGATTTTCAATTGGACGATGTAGTCCGCGATTCTTGGAAGGGCCGCCTGTCTGGCTTGCTGCTGACGGGCGGTATGTTTGATTTTCTGGTGCATCACAGCTCGGGCAGTCTTGAGCAATTCAGTTTCATCTTCGGATTGTATCAGGCTTTCTGGCTCTTCCTGCTTTTCCTGGCGGTCATTCTTGCCGTGCGTTGTTCATTGTTCATCAATCTCGGCATCTTTGCCGGGGTGATGTATAACTTTTTCCCTGTCTGCGGCTTTTATTTTCATCCTTGGGACATCCCGGCCACACTATTTTTCACATTGGCCGTCCTGCTGTTTGAGTATCGAAGGCTGTTTCTGATGGTGGCGACGATATGCGTCGGATGTTTTTTCAAGGAAACAGTCCTTGTGTGCGCATTGCTGGTGCTGTTCGCCGAACAGTGGAAATGGTGGCAGCGGATTCTGACGTTTGCGGGCATGGTCGCTGTGTATGCGCTGGGGAAAAAACTCCTGTTGGGCCAGTTTCACTTTGCGATCGCCTCATTTGCCATGAACGAGGCAAACGGTCTGGACGATATTTTTAATAAAAGTCTTCTTGGCCAAAATCTGCAAACACTGTTCTCATTGAACGGCCTCTATGTTGTCTTTGCCAATGCAGGAACCATGGCGGCGGTGCTGCTGCTGGGCTGGCAAAGACGATTTCTTCCCTGCATGATTGTAATTCTGGCGTTTCTGGCAGGACAGGCGATGTTTGGCAACTTTACCGAGTGCCGCATTTTCATGCAAATCCTTCCATTGAGCCTGATACTTTTGAGCGAACGGTGGCGGCGAAGTCTGCCTGCAACTGAAACCGGCGATCGTCTTGAAAAGCAATCTCCAGAAACGTCATCATCGTCATGGACATTGCTGAAACCATTTCCACCGCTGCGCTGGTTTGTTGTATTGCTGGTTGTGCTGTCAACCATTCTGGTGGCTTGGCGTTACTTTGCCGTTCTTGGAAAATGTGATGCCACCGAACGTGGAAGGAATTATCTCAAAAGCGATGCAAACATCGAAAACCTGGAGGCGACAGCCACATGGTTAAAAAAAGCGGGAGCCGATACGGAATGGAAAATGTCCTCAGCATCGGAAAGCCAGTCTGAGAAACGGCAACTTGGAGTGGCAGACGGTTGGTTCCGGGGCGAATGTTTCAACGTGGAAATACGACTATCCCACGTTTTCTTTGATTTGGGGCGGTATTCCGAAGCAGTCGGGCACTGGCATGTTGCAAGAATTCTTTCAAAGAGCGCACTGACAAATTCGCCCGCTTTCAATAGTAATCTTGCCTGGCTCATGGCCACAGCATCTGACCCACATTTACGCGATGGCAATGCGGCGGTGGAGCTGGCAGAGCAGGCATGTCAATCAACTGGATACAAAGTGCCGGCCATGGTCGGCATGTTGGCGGCGGCTTATGCGGAGGCTGGACAGTTCGACAAGGCGATTTCGACAGGGCAACAAGCCTGTGCATTGGCCTCTTCGCTGGGGGATACAAACCTTTTGGAACAAAATCAAAAGCTGGTCAACTTGTATCAATCACACCAGCCATATCACGGGCTGACGGTGCATTAGAACCAAAATCAAGGTGAGCCGAATCGTCCGTCGTCTCCTTGAAAATCCGCGCCCTTTGCGTCTTGGCGGTTCCAAATTGCTCTAAAAGCCAATTCCCGACGGGCAAGTTGCGAAATGTGCGGGGCAGTTCAGAGCCGTTCGCGGCCGGTGAAGCCGGTGTCGAGGTCGTGCCAGAATTCCACGTCTTCCTCGTCCTGTTCCCAGCAGAGAAAGACCTCCCGCCCGCCGATGATGGCCGGGAAATCCAGCAGCCCGCGCTCCAGATCCTTGATGACAATCCGGCGGCGCTGGAATTCGGCGAGCACCTCCTGCATATCGGCCAGCGTGCGGATCCATTCGTTCACCGTTCCGCCGCCGATGTCGTTCCCCTGCTCCGTCAGGCCGCTCAAGCGCTTGTCATGGCGCTCCAGGTCCTGCCGCAAGCCGTTCAGCCGCTCCAGCCATTTGCGGCATTGCGGCAGCAACGCGCGCGCCTCTTCGCGCGTGTAGTGTTTGTCGAAATGTTGCTTCATCGGCAAAACGTTCACCGGCACAAAAGCACCCGCGGCGGCGGCCAGGGCCGCCAGCCGCGAATGCGTGAAAAGGCGCGGGCAGCTTACTGCTGCCAGGTGCGCTTCTTGTGACGATTCAGGCGCAGCTTCTTGCGCCGTTTGTGCTTGTTGATTTTTGCCTTGCGGCGTTTTTTGATTGAACCCATATCGGATTTATGATTTTCGATTTACGATTTGATGAAAACGACGTCGCTTGACCGGAAATGTCCGCCGATCTGAACTGCCAGCAGCGGTTCGGTCTTGAGATTAAATCGTAAATCATCAATCGCAGATCGTAAATCAATACACCACTTTGTTCAAAGGATATTCAATGATTCCTTCCGCGCCGGCGGACTTGAGCTGCGGGATCAATTCGCGCACGACGTGCTCGTCAATGATGGTCTCCACGGCCACCCAGCCTTTCAGGCTCAAATTGGAAATGGTCGGGTTGCGCAGCGCGGGCAGTTCCGCGAGCAGCTTCGCCAGGTTCTTCTGGGCGATGTTCATCTTCAAGCCGACCTTCGCCTCCGCTTCCAGCGCGCCCTTGAGCAGCATCGCCAGCGTCTCCATCTTGCGCCGCTTCCACGGATTCTTCCACGCCGTGCGGTTGGCGATGAGGCGCGGCGTCGAGGACAGCAGCGTGTCCACGATGCGCAGCTTGTTCGCGCGCAGCGATGAGCCGGTCTCGGTCAATTCCACAATCGCGTCCACCAGCTCGTGCGCCTTCATCTCGGTCGCGCCCCACGAAAATTCCACGTCCGCCTTCACGCCGTTCTTCTTGAGATACTTCTTCGTGAGGTTAACGACCTCGGTGGCGATGCGCTTGCCGTTAAGATCCTTCACCGATTTCACCGGAGAATTTTCCGGCACACACAAAACCCACCGCGCGGGCTGGCGCGTCGCCTTGCTGAAAAGGAACTCGCCGACCTCGTGCACGTCCGAGCCGTTCTCCACAATCCAGTCGTAGCCGGTGATGCCGCAATCCAGATAGCCGTGCTCGACGTAGCGGCTAATTTCCTGCGCGCGGATGAGGCGGATTTCCATCTCGTCGTCGTCCACATACGGCACATAGGAGCGGCTGCTCACGGAAATGTTGTAGCCCGCCTTGGCCATCTTTTGGATGGCGGCTTCCTGCAAACTGCCCTTGGGCAGGCCGAATTTTAATTTCTTGCTCATTTATCCGCGTGTGACGGGGTTAATCTGCCAAGTCCGGCGGGGAAAAGCCACTTTCTTCTTTTTCATGTCACGGCTTGCCGTTCCAGACAAAAAGACCGCGAATCAACGGCCAATCCACTTTTTCAAAAATCTTGCCGGTTAATTCCACGTCGATGTTCGCAAAAATCATATTTTGCCCCTGTCCGTTGTTCAGTATCGGCGTGTCCTGCGTGTGCATGTGAATGTGAGGAGCGGTGCTGTTACCGGAATTGCCGCACTTGCCTATCAGTTGTCCCGCTGTCACATAATCTCCACGCTTTACACAGACCGATCCATTTAAAAGATGCGCGACAAAGACAAATCGGTTCGCCTCCGTCTGAATAACGACGTGGTTGCCAGCGATATTATGCCTGTCCTGAACGCCAATACGATTGTCCGGCACCCCATCAACAACGATTTCTAATTTCCCACTGATGGGAGCGAACACCTCGTCGCCCCAAGAATAATAATTTTCGACCTTCTTTCCATTGGACTTATGAAGCGCCCTGCCACCGGGTTCGCCGACTTTCATGAAATCAAGGCCATACCATTGTGCGGACACGGCCATGTGATGATTGACGTTCACGGTGTCGCCACCGTGCATGACAAACCAACGACCGGCGAATGGAAGCTGGTATTTTACCATTCCAGAAATCATACCGCTATTTCGCCCACATCACCCGGCGCCCGACGACGGAAATCTCCCCGCGCGCGATGGCGGCAACGCATTTCGGGTAAAGCTCGTGCTCCGCCGCGTGAATGCGTTGATGCAGGCTTTCCGGCGTGTCGTTGTCCAGCACCGGCACGGTTTGTTGGCCGATGATAGGCCCGGCGTCCACGCCCGCGTCCACAAAATGCACCGTGCAGCCCGTCACCTTCACGCCGTGGTCGAGCGCCTGCTTCCAAGATTCGAGGCCGGGAAACGACGGCAGCAAGGATGGATGGATATTCACGATGCGCCCCTCGAACGCGCGCAGAAAATCACCCTTCAAGACACGCATGAATCCGGCGAGCACGATCAAATCCACCCTCGCCGCCTGCAACGCGGCGACGTAGTTGCGCTCGGCGTCTTCGTCCAGCTTCGTGCGGAACTTTCCAGGCGGGATGAATTGCGCCGCCATTTCCCGCTCGCGCGCGTGCGAGAGAATTCCGGCACCCTCGACATCGCTCAAGACGACGCCGACCTGCGCCGGGATTTGCCCGGCGTCTATGGCGTCGGCGATGGCGGCAAAGTTCGAGCCTTTGCCGGAGCCGAGGACGCCCAATCGAAACAGCTTGTTCACGGCGATTGAATAGCAGAGCGAGCGGCGTTGTTCAAATTCATTGTAACTGCGCGCCGTGAGGGAGCGTCCAATGGCAATCAACCTGATACCGGACCAATTTATGAAATTCTCAAGGCTGGCCATCTTTGCGGTAGTCGTTTTATTTCCGGCAATCCTTCCCGCCGCGCCTTCCGTCACCATTTCCG
>Ga0181525_10000985_pt1 | contig 24637 bp, 23 predicted proteins | sample PEATcosm2014_Bin_48_FD_121100 | JGI IMG/M metagenome (GOLD analysis project Ga0181525, IMG submission 121100) | Peatland microbial communities from MTU Mesocosm Facility, Houghton, MI, USA - PEATcosm2014_Bin06_10_metaG | ecosystem: Environmental > Terrestrial > Soil > Wetlands > Peat | place... | reverse complement strand
TCCTTGTTGCCGGCCGCGTCCACGCCCACGGCGATATCAGCGGACTGCGCATGCAGATGCACATCCACCTGGGCATTGCGCCAGGAGAAACCTTCCTGGTCATAACCGATATCCTGCACGGCCATGCGCGCCAGATGCGCCAGATATTCCTTGGTAATATGTTCCGGCCCGCGCACTTCGCCCGCCAGAATAATCCGGTTCGTCGTCACCAGGGTCTCGCACGCCACGCGCGCATAAGGGTCGGCGGCCAGATAGGCATCGACCACGGTATCGGAAATCCGGTCCGCAACCTTGTCCGGATGTCCTTCCGAGACGGACTCGGAAGTGAACAAAAACTCGCCTTTATCGCGCATTCAAATATATCCCTAGTGGTTCAGGCGGTTTCGGATGGCGTATTCGCCCCCCGGGGTCAAGCCTCAAAACCCAAGAACGTCACGCATGGTATACAGCCCCGGCTGGCGCCCTTGCAGCCACAAAGCCGCCCGCACCGCACCCGTGGCAAACACCCGCCGATCAAACGCATGGTGGGTCAGCGCAATCTGCTCCGTCCCCGCCGTAAACATCACCGTATGGCTGCCGACAACCTGCCCGCCGCGCAGCGTGGCAAAGCCGATCTCCTGCTCCCCGCGCGGCCCGGTATGCCCGCTGCGGCTCGTCACCATCACCTCTTCCAGCTTCACGCCCCGCCCCTCGGCCACGGCGCGGCCCAGCCCCAGCGCCGTGCCGGAAGGCGCGTCCACTTTCTGGCGATGATGCATCTCCAAAATCTCGGCGTCATACTGCCCAGCCGGCAGCGCCGCGCCCAGTTTCTCCGCCAGCAGGAGCAACAAATTCACCCCGGGACAATAATTCGGCGCCGCAATCACCGGAATCACTTTCGCCGCTTGGGCAATCGCCTCGGCATCCTGCGCCGAATACCCGGTCGTCCCCAGCACCCAGGGCGTGCCCGCCGCCGCCAGCGCCGCCGCGTGCCCGGCCACCGTGCTGGCATGGGTAAAATCCACCACCACATCGGACTCCGCCGCCAGCGCGGAAATATCGGCAAACAACACCGCGCCCACCGGCCCGGTGCCGGTCCGGTCAATCCCGCCCACCAGCGTCCCGGCAGAAGCCGCTTCTTCAGCCAGCAGCCGTCCCATGCGTCCGGCGATCCCGGAAATCCCAATACGATTCGTCATGCCCGCATCCTAGCCGAGATTTAAAACCCCGCCCAGCCAGCCGTCTCAGCCCGCTTCCTCGTCCTCTTCCTCAAGCCCAAACTGTTGCGCCTCTTCGTCATACTCAAACAGCTCGGCATAGCGGCCCCAGGAGATAACGGTCCGCAGCGTCTCCTCGGCATATTCGGGCGACATATGGTCCTCCAGCTCATCGCGGAAGCGCACGGCGGAAGCCCGATGGTTGGAGCGCTGGTCGATCACCGAGCGGATCGCCGTAATCAGCGGCACATGCGCGCGCAGCTGCTCGGCAAAAATCTCCTTACGATCCTCCGTCTCGGCCTCGGCAAACTTCCGGCCCGTGTCGGTCAGGATCAAATCGCCTTCTTCCAGCACGGCAAAGCCCAGCAGGCTGAGCGTCTCGCCCAGCGGCAGCAGCTCGTCGGCCTCGTATTGCAGCGCCGCCGCCAGCGCCGGCAAGTCGGCCCGCCCATCGTAAGGCGCGCTGCTCAGCGTTTCCAGCAAACCGGCCATCAAGTTGGTGCCCACCGGATGCAACGGCGTGGCAAACCCGCTCGGCGCCGTAGACGGCACGGCCTGCACTTCCTTGGGCACGCGCCGCGTCATAATGCCGTAAATATCATCCACCATCTGGCGGAACGCGGGATCATAGCGGTTGCGCGGCCGCGGGAAGGGCACCGTCAGCTCATGCGCCACGCGCCCGGGATTCGAGGAGAACACCAGCACCCGGTCGCACATCAGCACCGCTTCTTCGATGTTATGCGTCACCAGCAAAATTGACTTCACCGGCAGTTTTTTATCCAGCCAAAGGTCGATCAAATCCGTACGCAGCGTCTCCGCCGTCAGCACGTCCAGCGCCGAGAACGGCTCATCCATCAGCAGCAGGTCCGGATGCACCACCAGCGCCCGCGCCAGGCCCACGCGCTGGCGCATCCCGCCGGAAAGCTCCTTGGGATACGCTGTATCATACCCGCCCAGCCCGATCAGATCGATCGCCTCTTCGGTACGTTCCTCACGCTCGGCCTTCTTCACGCCCTGCGCTTCTAGCCCGATCTCCACATTCTCCTGCACCGTGAGCCAGGGAAACAGCGCAAAGCTCTGGAACACCATGGCCACGCCCTCGGCCGGCCCGGTCAGCTTCTTGCCGCGCCACATCACCTCGCCCGCCGTCGGCTTCAGCAGCCCGGAGACAATGCGCAGCAGCGTGGACTTGCCCGAGCCCGACCGCCCCAGCAGCCCGACAATCTCGCCCTCATGGAGCGTCAGCTCGACATCTTCCAGCACCACGAGATCGGCGCTGGCATCCTTGTGATAGGATTGCCGGCAGTCACGAACAGTCAGCAGCGGCCCGTCAAAATTCTGATCCATGATCCGTTATCCCAAGGTCGTGCGGCGCGAGGCATAGGCATAAAGCGGGCGCCACAGCAGCCGGTTAAAGACAATCACAAAGCCGGACATCACCACCACGCCCAGCACCACGCGCGGCGTATCGCCGTGACTCGTCGCCTGGGCGATATACGCGCCCAGACCATGTGCCACGAGGTTGTTATTCCCCCAGCTGGCCACCTCGGCCACGATCGAGGCGTTCCACGCCCCGCCCGAGGCCGTAATCGCCCCGGTGACGAAGTACGGCAAAATCCCCGGGATCATCACCTTGCGCCAGCGCAGCAGCCCGCGAATGCGGAAATTCGCCACCGCCTCTTTCATATCCCCCGGAAACGCGGCAGCGCCCGCGATGACGTTGAACAGCACATACCACTGCGTGCCGATCAGCATCAGCGGCGTCAGCCAGATATCCGGGCTGACATGGAAATACACAATCGCCAGCACAAACGGCGGAAACAGCAGATTAGCCGGGAAGGCCGCGAGGAACTGCGCAATCGGCTGCACAACGCGCGTCGCCCCCGGCCGCAGCCCGATCCACACGCCAACCGGCACCCACACCGCTGCGGCGATGGTCATCAGGATCACCACGCGCAGCATGGTAAAGCTGCCCATCATCACCGCCGTGCCCAGATCGCGCCAATGCAGCGTGTGGGAGACAAAGCCAAAAATCTGCCATGCGGCATACACCGCCAGAACCGCGATCACGGTGTACCAGATGCCATCAATCACGGGCGAAGGCTTACGGCTTTCATCCACCTGCACGCGCGACCCGTGGCTCAGGCGCAGGCTGAAGAATTTTCGCATCACCTCGCCGATGGCGCCGCCAATGGTGCGGAAAAGCTGCGTCCGCCGCAGCACTTTCAGCATCCACGGATCGGGCACCGGCGCCGCCGCCGTCGTCTCAAAGCGGAACTTGCCGGACCACGCCACCAGCGGGCGGAACAGCAGCTGGTCATAGAGCAAAATCACCACGAACATGGCCAGAATGGCGTAGAAAATCGCCTTCAAATCCTTGTGCTGTAGCGCCGTGGCCACGTAGGAGCCAATCCCCGGCAGCGCAAACGTGGTGTTCCCCACCGTCACCGCCTCGGACGCCACGACAAAGAACCACCCGCCCGACATCGACAGCATGGTGTTCCAGATCAGCCCCGGCATGGCAAACGGCACATCGAGGCGCCAGAACTTCTGCCACGGCGAGAGCCGGAAACTGCGCGCCACCTCCTGCAAATCATTCGGCAGCGTGGTCAGCGACTGATAAAAGCTGAACGCCATATTCCACGCCTGAGACGTGAAAATCACAAACACCGCCGCCAGCTCCGCGCCCATCACCTGGCCCGGAAACAGCGCCATGAAGAACGTCACGGTAAAGGTGAGGAACCCCAAAATCGGCACCGACTGCAAAATATCCAGGATCGGGATCAGAATCATCCCCGCCCGCCGGCTCTTGGCCGCCAGCGTCGCGTAGGTAAACGTAAAGGTGAACGAGAAGAACAGCGCCGCGAACATCCGCGCCGTCGAGCGCAGCGCATACATCGGCAGGTAGGACGGGTCCAAATGGATCGGCGTATTCTGGATCGCGGCAATCGGCATGGCGATCGTCCCGCGCCCCACATCCACCAGCCCGATCAGCAGCCCCATCACCAGCAGCAGCGCCGCGCCGTCCCACCGGTTGGGAATACGTCGTCCGGCCAGGACGGAAGGGGTATAATTCGTCATCGCGCCGCCTGGCTGTTGAGGGTTATCCTGTTCCCCCCATAACCACGCATCAGCGCTTTGTCACCCGGGCAAGGCGTTGCGGTTTTATGACAGCCGCGCGCTCAGCAATGCCCCGGCGCTTCCACGGGTAAAAACAGCGCCACGATATCACTCGCCAGCCGCACCGGCTTACGCGTCACCGCATCCAGGCAGCACCAGCAGCTCTCAACCTCCACCAGCACATCATCGCCATGGTTGATGAACGTTTTATAAAACGCACGCGCCCCGCGCATTTTCTGCAACACCACCCGCACGACGACATGATCGTCCAAAAACGCCGGCCGCAAATAACTAATCTGGTGCTGCAACGCGACCCATAAATGCGACGCCGCTGCCTCCTGGGGCGCAAACCGCCGCCAATGCTTCACCACCGCCGCCTGCACCCAGGTCAGATACACGGCATTGTTAACATGGCCCATTTCGTCAATATCGCCGGTTACGACATCCAGCTCGTATTCGTAGGTATTCGCGCCTAACAGCGGCATAACATCACCCTCGGCGAATTCGCCGGTGTAAAAAAAACACCCTACCTTATATAACTCAAACAAGTAACCCCTCGCGTCATTAACCTTGCCTCATCGCGTCAAAACCCCAGGAGGACTCCATGCGCCTACCCCTTCTCGCAGCCGCAGCCTTCGCCCTCATCGCCCATGCCGCCGCCGCGCAAACCCCGCCCACTGCGGCGGGCCAGGCGCTCTACACCGCCAACTGCGCCTCCTGCCACCTCGCCACCGGCGCCGGCGGCATTAATTTCGGCACCGTCACCTCAGCGGACCTGCGCGCCCCCGGGCTGGAGACCACCTACCACAACAGCGACACCCTCATCGCCCGCGCCATCCTCCAAGGTAAAGACCAAAACGGCCAACCCTTGAACGCCCCCATGCCCATCTGGTCCGGCCGCCTAACCCCCACCCAGGCGGCGCAGATCATCGCCTACCTGCACACGCTGCATTCCTAAAAACCGCGACGACAACAGGGAGAACCACCATGCACACCTACCGCACACTGGGCGCCGCCCTCGGCTGGTTCGCCCTGCTCACGCAGTATTACCTCAACACCACCCAGTCCGGTCTCCTCCCCGGCTCGGTGATTTATTTCAGCTTCTTCACCCTGTGGGGCAACATCCTCGTCGCCGTGGCCTTCACTGTCCCGCTGCTCCCCGGCACTGCCCCGGACGCCTTCTTCGCCCGCCCCGGCGTGCGCACCGCGCTCGGCGTCTACATCCTCATCATCGCCCTCATTTTTTACCTCATGCTCCGCAACCTCTACCACCCCACCGGCCTCGGCTGGTGGGACAACACCTTCCTCCACTACATCATCCCGCCCCTCTATTTGTTCGACTGGCTCCTCTTCGTCCCCAAATGCACCCTGCGCTTCCACCAAATCCCCGCCTGGCTCATCCTGCCCCTCACCTTCGCCGCGTACACCCTCCTGCACGGCGCCCTCTCCGGTTATTACCCCTACCCCTTCCTCAACGTCCGCACCTTCGGCTACCCCCAAATCCTCCTGAACATCGCCGGCCTCACCCTGCTTTTCATCCTAACCTCGGCAGCCTTCATCGGCACCGGACGAATGCTGCCGCAGCCCGAAAAACGCTAAAAGGCGAAGGGAAGGAAGCAGCGCTTTTTTGCAAAAAAGCGCGCAAAAAACTCTTATGAATTTGGGCCATGGACCCTGAGGCGGCCGCAGCCCATGCCGTCCCCATAACCCGTCATGCCCTGCGAAGGCGGAGCATCCACGTCTTTCTTAACCCCCCATATCGAGCAAGGGATCTAGCCGGCCCCCGGAGGCCCACTCGCCGCCTTCGCCTGCCGCAGCGCCGCGAGGAGTGCTGGGGCATCGCTGGCCATCAAAAGCGGCAGCAACGCATCCACAGCCTCGTCATCCAAATCCCACCAGCACAATTCCAACAATTCTTCGATGAGGTGCGGCTCAAATCGATACCGCACAACCCGCCCTGGATTGCCGGCAACAATCGCATAAGGCGGGACATCCTTAACCACGACGGAATTTGCGCCAATCGCAGCACCGCTGCCGATCGTCACCCCGGACCCGATAAACACATCCGCGCCAATCCAAACGTCGCTTCCAATAACCACATCCCCTTTTGAGATATGGTCCTGCACGTCCCTCGGGACATGTTGCCAATACTGGCGGAGCGCCTTGAAGGGATACATCGTAAATGTATCGGTCCGGTGATTTTCAAACGCTATTTTAACGCCGGTGGCGATCGAACAATATTTCCCAATGACAAGTTTCGCCCGGCCTTTCTCAAAAAATTCCGGCACGCCATATGAATGGTCCCCAACCGTCCAGCCAAGCGTCTCGATCTCCGCCGCCAGCGCCGACTTCGTCGCGTTAAATTGAAATCTCTCCGTTTTTTCCCTAAGGCAAAGCAGAAGCTCAGGGTTTGGAAGATGTTTGCCCTTCAATAAAACCTTTCCGTTCTCAACCTCTACGGAATCAAACGTAACGCTAACTTCCTGGTCCTTGTCTAATAAAGACAATACCCCGTCCTCAATGCGCCAATATCTCTCGTTATCATTGTCATACCCGCCGATGGTCCCATCGGGCAGAAAGCTAAAGAACTCACTTCCGACATGACCATTTTCAAGAAAAAAACACCAATATTTTTCTTTTATCTGATCAAAGTGCAACGAGGGTTCATGCTCATTCATCAACCTTTTTCCCCCAAAACAACCTCCCAAAAGGTTATTAAATGAACCCCCATCTTTGCAAGCCAGACGGTACACAGCCCGCCAGATCACATAAAATTAACCACAAACCAGTTAACCCCAAGCCTCCACCTCACCCCATCCAAAATTCATTATTTTTCCAAAACGCTCTCGTGGCAACCAAAAAATTGTTAAATTTACTATCCCGCAAAAACAACCACTAACAACCCGTCCTTCCCCAAAAACCACCCCAATGCTCCACGTGGAGCATTTTCAATGCCCGGTACTGCCAAACCCTCCAGCCCCCCGCGCCGTCTCATCCAAATCCTCAACCTCAACCCACTCCGCCCGCACCACCGGCGCCAGCACGGCCTGCGCAATGCGCATCCCCCGCGTCACCAAAAAATGTTCCTCCGAGGCATTCAGCACAATCACCTGCACCTCGCCCCGATAATCCTCATCAATCGTCCCCGGCGAATTAGGCACCACAATCCCATGCTTAAACGCCAGTCCCGAGCGCGGCCGTATCTGCAATTCAAACCCCTCAGGCAGCGCCACGGAAAACCCCGTCGGGATCAGTGCGCGCCCCAGCGGCGGAATATTCACCGGCTTATCCACGGCCGCCAGCAAATCCATCCCCGCCGCCCCGTGCGTCGCATAAGCCGGCAGCGCCAGCCCCAGCCCATGCGCCAACCGCTTTATCTTCACGTCCCGCACGCTCATGCCAAAAATTCCCCAATCCGCCGCGCAATTTCCAAAGCCACCGCCGTCTTGCCCATCCGCGGCCAGGCCTCAATCCCCGTTGCACTCAGCAGCAAAACCTCATTCTCATCACCACCCATAATGCCGGTCCCGCCCACATTATTGGCCACAATCCAGTCACACCCCTTGCGCGCCAGCTTCGCCGCAGCAAATTCCTCAAGCCTTTCCGTCTCCGCCGCAAACCCCACCACCAGCCGGGGCCGCAGCGGCCCAGCGGCAGAGAGCCGCGCCAAAATATCCGGGTTCTCACTCAGCAAAAGCGTAGGCGGCGCCCCATCCTTCTTCATCTTCTGCGCCGCCGCCGAAACGCGCCAATCCCCCACCGCCGCCGCGCAAACCGCCGCATCCGCAGGCAGCGCCGCCTCCACCGCCGCCAACATCTGCTCGGCAGTCTCCACCTTCACCACATCCACGCCTACCGGGTCCGCAATCGCCACCGGCCCGGAACACAGCGTCACCCGAGCCCCCAGCGCCGCCAGCGCCGCCGCAATCGCATGCCCCTGTTTCCCAGAGCTGCGGTTGGCAATATAGCGCACCGGATCAATCGGCTCATGCGTCGGCCCGGAAGTCACAATCACATGCTTCCCCGCCAACACCCCGCCGCCCAGCGCCGCCTCAATCGCCGCCAGAATCGCCGCCGGCTCGGCCAGCCTCCCAGGCCCAAACTCCCCGCAAGCCATCGCCCCTTCATCGGGCGGCACAACCAAAACCCCACGCGCGGCCAGGAGCGAAACATTCGCCTGCGTCGCCGCATGTTCCCACATCCGCACATTCATCGCCGGCGCCACCAGCACGCGCTTGTCGGTGGCCAGCAGCAGCGTACTGGCCAGATCATCCGCCAGCCCCGCCGCCATCTTCGCCAACAAATTCGCCGTCGCCGGCGCCACCACCACCAAATCCGCCGAGCGCGAAAGCTCAATATGCCCCATCTCGCTTTCATCGGTCAGCGAGAACAATTCCTGGTAAACCTTATTGCCCGAGAGCGCCTGCAACGAGAGCGGCGTGACAAACTCCGCCCCCGCCTTGGTCAGCACGCAGGTCACGTCAAACCCCGCCTTCGTCGCGAGGCGGATCAGCTCCAGCGCCTTATACGCCGCAATCCCCCCACTCACGATCAGCAGGAGCTTCTTCACAGCCGCCACCCAGAATGAATCGCCGCAATCCCACCAGAAAGGTTCCGATATGTCACCCGCTCCAGCCCAGCGTCCTCCATCATCCCCTTCAGCGTCTCCTGATCCGGGAACATGCGAATACTCTCCGCCAGATATTGGTAACTCTCCGCATCCCCCGCCACCAGCGAGCCAATGCGCGGCAGTGCCTTGAACGACCAGGCGTCATACAGGCTCTCCAGCCCGGCAATCTGCATCTTGGAAAATTCCAGCACCATGAACTTACCGCCCGGCTTCAGCAGCCGCCGCGCCTCGCTCAGTACGCGCTCCTTGTTGGTACAGTTGCGCAGGCCAAACGCCATGGAAATCCGGTCAAAACTGCCATCCGGCAGGGCAATCGCCTCGGCATCCGTCACCATGAAGGAAATATCCGCGAGCAACCCATTGGCCGTCGCCCGGTCGCGCCCCACGCTCAGCATCGCCGCGTTAATATCCGAGAGAATCGCCGGTCCACCGCCCTTTTTCAGCCAGCCAAAGGTGATGTCCCCCGTGCCGCCCGCCAGATCGAGCAGGGTGCGGTTCGGCCTGGGGTCCAGCGCTTCGATAAACTCGTGCTTCCAAATCCGGTGCACGCCGAGCGACATCAGGTCGTTCATAATGTCGTACTTGGAGGCCACGGAATCAAAAACCTCACGGACCATGTCCCGCTTTTTTTCGCGGTCCACGGTTTTGAAGCCAAAATCAACAGTCGGGGGAGGGTTGTTGCTTGTCATGAACCTATTATAGCCTTGTTTACAAATGCCGGAACTCCCCGAAGTAGAAACAGTCATGCGCGGCCTGGACCAGCGGCTCACCGGCCGGGTGATTGCCCGCGCGCAGCTCCACCGCGCCGATCTGCGCGGCCCCATCCCCCCGGAATTGCCCGAAGTGCTGACCGGCGCCACCATCCTGGGCTTTAGCCGCCGGGCTAAATATATCCTGATGCGGCTGGATAACGGCATGTCGCTGCTCATCCATCTGGGCATGTCCGGGCGGATGCTTATCGACGCGCCGCCCGCCTTGCATGAGCATTTTACCCTGGAGACGGCGGACGGTGCTCGGGTTGGCTTTGTTGACCCGCGCCGCTTTGGTCAGCTCGACCTGGTGCCGACCGCTGGGGAGGACAGCCATAAGCTGCTGGCGGGGTTGGGGCCGGAGCCGTTGGGCAATGAATTTTCCGCCCCCGTGCTGGCGGCGGCGCTGAAGGGCAAAGCCACGCCGATTAAGGCGGCGCTGCTGGATCAGCGCGTGGTGGCGGGGATTGGGAATATTTATGCCAGCGAGGCGCTGTTCCGCGCCGGGATCAGTCCGCGTCGTCTGGCGGGGAGCATCGGCCCGCAGCGGATGGAGCGGCTGGTGGCGGCGATTAAGGATACATTGATTGAGGCCATCGCGGCGGGCGGGTCATCCTTGCGCGATTACGTTCAGCCCAGCGGGGAACTGGGGTATTTTCAACATGCGTGGAAGGTTTATGGCCGCGCCGGGGAGCCCTGCGAGCGCTGCCCTGGGCCGCCGGAATGTGCGGGGATTCGGGTGATCACGCAGTCCGGGCGGAGTAGTTTTTACTGTGCCCGGACCCAGCATTAGGAGATGGCAGGAAAGGAAGCAGCGCTTTTTTGCAAAAAAGCGCGCAAAAAACTCTTGTTAATTTGGGACATGGGCGTTGGTGCGGCCAACGCCTATGGTCCAAAGTTGCAGAAGTTTTTTGGTTCTTTTTTTCAAAAAAGAACTGCTTCTTAACCTTACTCAGCCGCCAGCGTCTCAGTGAGAGAACCAATGACCACCTTGTTCCGCCCGCTCGCCTTGGCGCGGTAGAGTCCGTTATCCGCTGCTTGCACCAAAGCTTTTAAACCTGCCTTGGGGTCGAGCCGCGCCACGCCGATGCTGATGGTGAATTTGCGGTGGGGGAATTCGGAATGGGCCACCAATCCGCGCACCCGTTCGGCAACCACGATGGCGTCGGCGAGGTCCGTGCTGGGCAGAATGATGACAAATTCCTCGCCGCCGTAGCGGGCCAGGAAATCATACGGGCGCAGGCTGGTCAGCAGCACGCGCGCCACCGATTGCAAGGCGGTGTCTCCCGCTGGATGGCCGAACGTGTCGTTAAACTGCTTGAACATATCGATATCGATGAGCAGCAGCGAGAGCGGGGAATTGTTGCGCAGGGCGCGGGAATATTCCTCGGACAGCTTCTGGTCGTAGGCCCGCCGGTTGGGAATTCCGGTGAGCGTGTCAGTGATGTTTTGCTGGCCGAGTTTGGCGTTGGCCTCTGAGAGGCCGATGACCGTGCGGCGCATTTCCAGTAATTCCAGCACCTGACGGGCCAGCGTTTCCAGTGCGCTGATCTGGTCCGGGTTGAGGTTGCGGGTGCGTTTATCGAGCACGCTTAAGCTACCCAGCACCGCGCCGGTGGGGGAAACCAGAGGTGCCGCCGCGTAGAAACGCAAACGCCCGGGGCCGGAGGCCAGGGGATGGCCGGCAAAGCGCGGGTCCTGGCTCATATCCGGCACCAGGATCATGGTGCCGGGCTGCTGGATGGTGACGTCGCAGAATGCCGGGCTGCGCGGCATGTCCTGGATTTTTTCAGAGAATGCGCCGCTGCTGAAGCGTGCCTTCACCCATTGCCGGTTATTGTCGAAGAAAGAGATCAGCGCCACCGATGCGCCACAGATGAACGCCGCCAGACGGGCGATGTCATCATAGGATTTCTCCGGTGCGCTATCGAGGATCTCGTAGCTCTCAAGCGTTTGCAGGCGCACCTCTTCCTGCTCGTCGCCGATCAGGCCTGATGACAGGCCCTCCAAAGCCGACGCCCGCCGAAAGGAAAAAATTTCGTTCACGGCAAATACCTTTCCATTAACGATTTGAATTGTAGGGGGGAATCGTTAATGGCGGGTGAAGTTCTGTGCGTGCGGGAGGTAATTTTAACGGGTTTGGGAAAGGGATGAGGATTTCAGGAAAGAAAAGGAAGCAGCGCTTTTTTGCAAAAAAGAACTGCTTCCTTAGCCTAACGCCTTCACCGCCTGCAAAACATCAGCGGCGTGGCCTTCGACCTTCACCTTCGGCCAGATTTTGGCGACAATGCCCTTGGCGTCCACCAGCACGGTGGAGCGCTCGATGCCCATGTATTTTTTGCCGTACATGGATTTCTCCTGCCAAGCGCCATAGGCGTCGATCACCTTCACCTCGGGGTCGGAGGCCAGGGGGAAGGTGAGGTTGTATTTGACCGCGAATTTCTCGATCGCCTTCATGCTGTCCTTGGAGACGCCGATGACGGTGAGGCCGAGATTGCCAAGCTGGGGCAGGGCTTCTTCAAAGGCGCAGGCTTCCTTGGTGCAGCCGGGTGTGTCGGCGCGGGGGTAGAAGTAGAGCAGGAAGGGCTGGCCCTTCAGGCTTTCCAGGCTGACGGTGCGGTTGCCCGAGGCGGGGAGGGAGAAATCCGGGGCGGGGGCGCCGATTGTGAGGCTCATTTGGGTACTCCTGTGGTGATGTAACGTTCAAAGCAATTGCGCACAATGCGGCTGGTTTTGGCCACGGACTCGCGCAGGGCCGCCAGGTCCGGGGTGTTGGTGGCGCGCAGCAGGGGGGCCAGCATGGCAGGCGGCGGCTCGGCGATGCGCTCATGCAGCCCGGCGATGCGCTGCATGCCCTGGATGCTGCGCCAGAGGAAATCGGCGGCGATGAGGGCCTGGGCATCCTTGGGTGAGAGATGCCCGGCCTCGCCCAGGCCGCGCAGGGCGTCGGCGGTGTTCGGGCGGAACAGCTCCGGCTGGGCGGGGGCGTAAATGAGTTGCAGCGCCTCGGCGATGAAGGCGACCTCCAGCATGCCGCCGGGCAGGGTGCGCACGTCAAACGGGCCGCTGGGGGGGAGTTCGGCCTCGATGCGGTCGCGCATGTTGAGCGTGTGCTGGCGGATTTGGGCCGGTTGTTCCTGGCGTGAGAGGGCGGCGAGCAGCTCGGCCTGGACGGTTTTGGCAAAGCCCGGTGTGGCCGCCAGCACGCGCGCACGGGTGAGGGCGAGGCGCTCCCAGGTCCAGGACTCCGTGGCATGGTAGCGCCGGAAGGCCGCGAGCGAGACCGCGACCGGGCCGTGATTGCCGGACGGACGCAGGCGCATGTCCACCTTATACAGCGGGCCGGAGATGCCCTGGGCGGTGATGGCCCCGGTGAGGGCGTGGGAGAGGCGGACGTAATACTGCGTCGGCGCGGTTTCCATTTCGGCGTGGTCGTAGATCAGCATCAAATCGAGGTCGGAGCCGGCCAGCATTTCGCCGCTGCCCGCCTTGCCCAGCGCCACCACGGCGAAGGCGCCGCGCTTGATGCGCCCGTAGCGGGCCTGATGCTGGGTGATGACCAGGGGCAGCAAGGCGGCCAGGGCGGCCTCGGCGAGGTTGCTGCGCAGGCGCCCGGCCTCGTTGGCGTCCACGCGGCCTTCCAGCGTGGCGACGGAGAGGTGGAACTCCTCGCGCCGGACGAAGTGGCGGGTGATGTTGATGGCGTCTTCCAGGTCCCGCGCGTCGCGCAGGAGGCGGCGCAGGACCGGCTTGGGCGCCACGAAGCGGGCATTGGGGGCGAGCAGGGTTTCCAGCGCCTGGGCGTCCTGCGCCAGATATTCGGCCAGGGCGGGGGCGGCGCCGAGCACGGCGGCGAGGCGGCGCAGGAGGGCGGGGTTGCGCTGGAAGAGCGAGAGCAGCTGCACCCCGGCACGCTGGCGGGAGAGCAGCGTGTCGAACAGGGCGAAGGCTTTGTCCGGGTCCGGCTGCTGGCCCAGCACGGCGAGCAGGTGGGGCAGGATATGCTCCAGCAGGCCGCGCGCGCGGTCGGAGCGCAGGGCAGGCATCTCGCCGCTGGCCCAGGCGCGCAGGCGCTCGGCGATGTGCGGGATGCCGGTGAAGCCGAGCGCGGCCAGATGCGCGGTGAAGGCGGCGGGGGGTGGGCCTTGCGTGCCGGGTTCGAGCAGCGCGCGATGTTCGGGCTCGGCGCTGGCGTCGAAGAAGGCGAGGAAATGGGCGTGGACGCGGGCGAGGAGCTTGGGGAAGTCGTGCAGGAAGCTGGGCTCGTTGAGGAACACGATGAAGTCCGCCAGGGCGGCGCCGGTGCTGGGGAGCTGGTGGGTCTGGCGGTCGGCGACCATTTGCAGGCGGTGTTCCACCATGCGCAGGTGGCGGTAATCGGCGGCGAGTTCGCGCGCGGCGGCTTCGGGCAGGTGGCCGGATTTGGCGAGCGCGGGCAGGGCTTGCAGGGTGACGGGGATGCGTAAGGCGGGTTCCTGGCCGCCCCAGACCAGGCTGAGGGTTTGCACGATGAACTCGATCTCGCGGATGCCGCCGCGGCCGAGTTTGACGTCGCGGCCGAGCAGGCCCTTTTCGCCGTTCTGCGCGTCGATCTGGCGCTTCATGTCGTGAATGTCGCCGATGGCGGCGAAGTCGAGGTTTTTGCGCCAGATGAAGGGGCGAATGGCGGTGAGGAAAGCGTCGCCCAGGGCGAAGTCGCCGGCCACGGGGCGGGCTTTGGAGAAGGCGGCACGTTCCCAGGTGCGGCCGTGGCTCTCGTAATAGGCCAGGGCGGCGGGGAGGGCGACGACGGGGGGCGTGGCGCTGGGGTCCGGGCGCAGGCGCAGGTCGACGCGGAAAACATAGCCGTCAGAGTCCCGCGTGGAGAGTAAAGCGACCAGATCGCGGGCAAATCGCGCCATGATGGGTTGCGTATCCGGGCGATAGGCGGGATTCTCGGGGTCAAAGAGTAGGACGAGGTCGATATCCGAGGAATAATTCAGCTCGCGCGCGCCAAGTTTGCCCAAAGCCAGGGCGACGAAGCCCGAATCGCGTTCCGGCGTGGCGGGGTGGGGCAGGGTGATCTGCCCGGCCTCGTGCAGGCTGTGCAGCAGGTGGGCGACTGCGACTCGCAGGGTCGTTTCGGCGAGTTCGGAGAGCGCGGCGGTGATTTGCGGCAGTGGCCAGAGGCCGGAAATGTCCGCCAGCGCAATGGTGAGTGCGGCGCGGCGCTTGGCCTGGCGCAGGGCGCTTGCAATCTCGCGCCGCGTGGTATCGGGTGCCAGAGCATGAAGATCACTCAAGGCCGCAGCGAAGGTTTTTTCCGGTCCCTCGGCCATCACGGCCAGCAGGCAGGCGGATTCGCGGCGCGCGAGGTCCGCCAGATACGGCGCGTTGCCGCCCAGCGCCGCCAGCACCGCGTGGCCTCGCGGCGTGTGGGCAAAGGCGTGTTCGGCCTCGCCCAGGGCGGCGAAATCCTCCCGCAGGTTTTGGGCGGCTCTGGGATCGGCGGCATGGGGCAGGGGTGTGTTGTGCATCTGAGGGCTACAACAAGATGAAGCGGCGCTTAGGTCAAGCGGGGCGGGGGCTGGGCGAGGCGCTGCACCAGCTGGCGCGCATCGCCGAGCTGCTGCTTGTTCTGGTGGTGGCCGCCGTGTGCCTGCTGGGCTACCGGCTCTCCGTCAGCCCGATTGAGATGCCGTACCTCGCCTCCAAACTGGCGACGGCGGCTTCCGGCAAGGGGATCACCATTCAGGTGCAGCAAGCCGAACTCACCTGGGCGGGGTATCATCAGGGCGGGGCGGTGCCGTTTGGCCTGCAACTGGGCGGCATTGTCGTGCGCAGCGGTGCGGGGCTGACGCTGGCGACCATCCCGACGGCGCATATGGTGTTCTCCTTCGCCTCGCTGCTCAATAACGGCACGCCGCTCCAGGTGAGCAGTACGCAGGCACGCTTCTCGGGCGCGGATGCGCCGGTTTCCATGCTGGCGAGCATCTGGTTCGGGCGGCATTTAACCCTCTCCGGGGCGGATATCGATGTCACGATGGGGGCTGGCTCGCTCGGGCTGGCGCCGAATGCCGTGGCGGTGCGCTCGGGGCATTTTCATCTGGATGTGACGCCGGCGGCGGTGTTGCTGAGTGATGGGCGGCTGGCGCTGGCGCCGGAGGGCAAGAGTGCGCCGCAGATCGGCTTTAGCGGGCAGGCGGCGCTGGATGGGCAGTGGCAGGGCAGCCTGACCGCTACGGTGGATGTGCTGCAGGCGCAGGATATCGGGGCTTATTGGCCGCCCGCGCTGGTGCCGCTCAGCCGCCAATGGGTGACGCAGAATATTACCGCCGGCACCGCCAGGAATGCGAGCTTCACGGTGGATATGACCGCGCCGGAGAATTTGGCCAGCGTGAATGTGAGCAATGTGACGGGCGGCTTCAGCGGGGAAAATGTGACCCTGATCTGGATCCCGAAAACCGTGCCGATCACCGGGCTGAGCGGGACGTTCACGATGGAAAACCGCGACGCCGCGCTGATTAAGGCGAGCACCGGGCAGCTGGGCGGGGTGGTGATGCAGACCGGCCAGATGCTCATCACCGGCATGAGCACGCCCCATCAGGTGGGGTATCTCAACGTGGTGGCGCAGGGCAAAATTGCCGACGCGATTGCGATTTTGGCGCCGCCGCCGTTGAGCCTGCTGCGCGGGGCGCCGCCGCAGGTCTCCCAGGCGACCGGGGACGCGACCATCACGGTGGCTGCGACGATTCCGTTTCTGATCGTCATCCTGCCGCAGGATGTGGATTTGCATGTGGATGCGGCGCTGAGCAACGTGGCGATGCCCTCGACGATTTCCGGCCTCGGCTTTTCCGGCGGCACCGGGCAGCTGCTGGCCACCACGGCGGATTTGCACGTGAAGGCGCAGGCGCAGTTTGCCGGGGAACCGGCGGTGGTGACGGTGGCGTCCAGTTTTGATCCGCGGAACACGACGGTGGCATTTGATCTGACGAGCCGGGCCGGGCCGCTTCTGTTGCAACGCTTCGGGCTGGATACGCCAGACGCGGTGAGTGGGGCGATCGGCGGGCTGGCGCCTTATGCGCTGCATGTAACCGGCGATTTTGCCGCGACGCAGACGGCCAGACTCACCGCCGATCTGACCCAAGCCTCGTTCAGCCTGCCGCGCCTGGGCTGGGCGAAAAAGGCGGGAACGCCGGGGCAGCTCGCCGTGACGGCGACGCTGAATAACGGCAACCTCACCAGCCTACAGACGCTGAACGCGACCGCGCCGGAGCTGGATATTCAAGGGACGGTGCAAAACGGCCAGTTGCTGCTGCCGGTGCTGGCGGTGGGCCGCACGCGGGGGCAGGGGATCGTCACCCCGCCCAGCGGCACGGACCCGGACTGGCTGGTGCAGCTGAGCGGCTCGGCGCTGGATTTGCGGGTGATGCCGCAGGGCAAGGCCAGTGCCGCGCCGCCGCCGCCGCCCGGGCCTGCCGTGGCGCCCACCGGGCCCACCTGGCGCGCGGCGCTGAATTTTCAACAGCTTTACCTGGCCGCCGCCCCGGCGCCGGGCGCGGGGGCGCTGATTTTCACCGGCAACGGCATGGGCGGCACGCTGCTGCGCGGCCAGCTCACGGCGGGCGGGGTGACGCTGGCGGTGACGCCGCTCAACCTGCTGCAACGCGATGTGCGCCTGCAAACCGCCGATACCGGGGCGCTGCTGCGCAGCCTGGGGTCTTACGGCGGCATGCAAGGCGGGGTGATGAGCCTGGACGCAACCCAGGCCGACGGTGCGCCGATGACCGGCACGCTGACGCTGACGGATTTCCGCATCTCACAAGCCCCGGCCTTTACCAAGATTATGGAGGCGCTGACGATTTACGGTCTCTCGGCGGCGGCTTCCGGCCCCGGCATGGCGTTCAGCCAGGCGGTGGTGCCGTTTACCCTGGAGGATGGGGCGCTGATTCTGCACGAGGCGCGGGCTTACTCGGCCTCGCTGGGGTTTACCGCCTCGGGCAGTATTCCGCTGAACGGGGGGAATGCCGATGTGAGCACCACCATCGTGCCCGCTTATGCGCTGAACACGCTGCCGGGGCGGATTCCGCTCATCGGCGGGTTGTTTTCAGCGGAGAAAGGCGGCGGGTTGTTCGCCGCGCGGGCGACGATTTCCGGGCCGCTGGGCGATCCGGATGTGCGGCTGAACCCGCTCTCGGCGATTACACCGGGGTTTCTGCGCGATCTGTTCGGCTTTGGCCGCGGGGGCAGCGCGGCGCAGTAAAGGAAGAAGTTCTTTTTTGAAAAAAAGAACCAAAAAACTTCTGTTAATCTGGGACATGGGCTTTGGCCGCGACAACGCCCATGGCCCAGATTCATAAGCGTTTTTTGCGCGCTTTTTTGCAAAAAAGCGCTGCTTTCTTCCGTCGCTAAGCTGGGCTAATCCGGCATCCAGTGGCCGGGATGCCAATAGCCCTGTGGGCCGTAATAGCCGCCGACCCAGTGATGGCCGTAAGGCGGCGGGCCGGGCGGGCCTTCATACGGGCCGGGAGCGGGGCCGTAACCGCCGATCCAATGGCCGGGGATCCAGTAGCCGTTGCCGTTATAATGGCCGGGCACCCAGGCGGCGGCGAGCGCCGGAGCGGCCTGGGCCAGGAGCAGGGCGGCGGCCATAACCGAGGCGCGAATGACGTTTTTTCTGGTGGGCATGTGACATCCTCCTTGTTACCGCGTCTGATATATAGTCAGACGCGGTAACAAATGAAGACAAAGGGCAACGTATGTTTGTTGCGCCCTCGGGCGGCGCAATTATGCCGTTTGGTCGATGGTGACGTGCGGGGTGGAGGACTTGCTCACCACCACCATGGCGGGGCGCAGCAGGCGGCCGTTGAGCAGCCAGGTCTGGCTCCAGGCCTGCATCACCGTGCCGGGGGGGAGTTCGTTGGTTTCGTGCTCGGCCATTGCCTGGTGGAAGTTCGCGTCAAACTGGCTGCCGGTGGGGTCCTGGCGGGTGATGCCGTTGCGCTCCAGCAGGGAGACAAAGGAGCGTTCCACGCCCTCAAAACCCTCGCGCAGCTTGGCGACGATTTCGGGCTCGTTTTCCGTGCGCTTGGGCAGGCTGTCGATGCCGCGCTTCAAGTTCTCGGCGGCTTCGGCCACGTCCTTGGCGAATTTCTGCACGGCGTAGAGGCGGGCGTCTTCCACCTCGCGCTTGGTGCGGGCGCGCAGATTGGCCATCTCGGCCTCCGAGCGCAGCCATTTGTCCTTCATTTCCTGCAAGGAGGCCTCCAGGCTGGAAATGCGCTGATCGGGCGCTTCCAGCAGGGGCTCGTTGGGGTCGATGGGGGCGGCTTCGTTGTGGGGTTCGGTCATGGCCCTGGAATTAGGGTAAATAGGGGCCGCAAACAAGAGCTTAGTCGCGCTGCCAGACCCGCCAGGCGCCGCATGCCTCGGGCGCGGCGGCGCGTTCCGTGGCCATATCGGCCAGACGCAGCGCGATGGAGGCGTGTTCAATGACCGAGCCGGAATCGTCCATGCTGCCGGCCCAGCGCGGGGCGACGCCGACGGAGATGACCGTGCGCTCGGGCAGCATGGCGGGCAGCTGGGTGCAGAATTTGGCCGCGCGCTCACCGCCGGTGAGGTGGTCCATGCCGTCACACCAGAGCGCGATGGTGGTGGTGTCAATGCGGCCCAGCAGGTCCGTGGGACGCACGATGTCCCGCAACTCCTCGGCCAGACGCATGGCGACGGCGCTTTGCAGCGCCGCCGGGCTGCGCGAGAAGCCGAGGTAAAGCAGGGTGCCGGGGAGTTCTTCGACGTCCAGACGGTCGAACCGGCGGGCGATCTCCTCGGCGAAGGTGCGGGCGGACCACAGGCCGGTTTCGGCGTCCAGCATGGTGGCGTGGCGTGAATCCGGGTCGGCGGTGCGCCGGTTCTGCGGCGTGGGCAAAGCGGGTTCCGGCGCGTTCAGCTCGAAGAGGACGCCGTAAGTGCCGGTGACGGTGCCGCCCGTGATGCGCGGGGCGAGGGAGAGGCGGTATACGGCGCTGCCGCCCTCCACCTGCGCCAGACGCACTTTGCCGTGCCAGGCCAGGCACTCCGTGCAGATGGTGGTGATGATGGCGCGGAATTGCGCGGCGCTGAGACCATCCTCGTCCGCCGGGCCGGTGAGCAGGCTGGCGGCTTCCACCCCGACGAGATGCTGCGCGGGTTGGCCCAGCACCTTGCCGGGGCCAAAGGCGGTGAAGCGGCCCATGGCGTCAGTCTCGAAAGCGAGGTCCGTCAGCATGGCGGCCACGGCCAGCCAGCCGGTGCTGGGGGCGAGCAGGGCGGAGGGGAGGTGCGGGGCGCTGGTCATGAGATTGTGCATAGGCCCGGGGGGGTGAACAGGGTGTTAATGCGGGTGCGTTGACATCGCGCGCGCCAGCCCCTCATGGTCCGCGCGAAACGGATTCACGCAAGGATTAGCTATGACGCAACTCGACCTGCAAACCGCCATTGAAGCTGCCTGGGAGCGCCGGGCGGAACTCTCGCCCGCCACGCTGGGGGCGGACCGGGACGCGGTGGAAGCGGCGCTGGCGCTGCTCGACTCCGGGGCCGCGCGCGTGGCCGAGCCCAGCGCCGATGGCTGGGCGGTGCATCAGTGGTTGAAGCAGGCGGTGCTGCTCTCTTTCCGGCTGTATCCGAATACGCTGATGGATGGCGCGGGCGGGGCGCCGGTGTTTGACAAGGTGGGGATGAAGTTTGCCGATTGGGGGCAGGATCAGTTTGCCGCCGCCGGGATTCGCGCGGTGCCGGGGGCCGTGGTGCGTCGCTCGGCGTATATCGCGCCCGGCGTGGTGCTGATGCCGTGCTTTGTGAATGTCGGCGCGCGGGTGGGCGAGGGCACGATGATCGATACGTGGTCCACCGTGGGTTCCTGCGCGCAGGTGGGCAAGAACTGCCATATCAGCGGCGGCGTGGGGCTGGGCGGCGTGTTGGAGCCGTTGCAGGCCGGGCCGGTGGTGATTGAGGATGATTGCTTTATCGGCGCGCGCTCGGAAGTGGCCGAGGGCGTGGTGGTCGGGCGCGGCGCGGTGCTGTCCATGGGCGTGTTCCTGGGGGCTTCGACGAAGATTATCGACCGCGAGACGGGGGAGTTTTTCTCCGGCTATGTGCCGCCGTATTCGGTGGTGGTGCCGGGCACGCTGCCGGGCAAGATGCTGCCCGATGGCACGCCGGGGCCGAGCCTGTCCTGCGCCGTGATTGTGAAGCGCGTGGATGCGCAGACGCGCAGCAAGACTTCCATTAACGATCTGCTGCGCGCCTAGACATGGACCCGCTGCCGCTTGCGCAAAGCCTGCTGCGTTGCCGCTCCGTCACCCCGGCGGATGACGGGGCGCAAGGCGTGCTGGCGGCGGCGCTGGAGGCGCTGGGGTTTGCGGTGACGCGGCTGCGGTTTGGCGAGATTGAGAATCTGTTCGCCGAGCGGGCCGGGCCGGGGGCGCATTTGTGCTTTGCCGGGCATACGGATGTGGTGCCGCCGGGCGAGGGCTGGGCGCATGAAGCGTTTGCCGGGGAAGTGGAAGGCGGCGTGCTGTATGGGCGCGGGGCGGTGGATATGAAGGGGGCGATTGCCGCTTTTGTCGCCGCTGCGGCCAGCACGCCGGGGCATGTTTCGCTGTTGATTACGGGCGATGAAGAGGGCGTGGCGCTGGATGGCACGGTGCGCGTGCTGGACTGGATGCGGGCGGAGCAAAAGATCCCGGATTTTTGCGTGGTGGGGGAGCCGACCAGCCGCGCCGTGCTGGGGGATGTGGTGAAGATTGGCCGGCGCGGGAGTTTGAATGCGCGCATCACCGTGACTGGGCGGCAGGGGCATGTGGCGTATCCGCATCTGGCGGATAATCCGGTGCACCCGCTGGTGCAGGCGCTGGCGGCGATGACCGCCGTGCGGCTGGATGAGGGCAATGCGTGGTTTGAGCCGTCGTCGTTGCAGATTACCTCGGTGGATGTGGGCAATAATGCGACCAATGTGATTCCGGGGAGCGCCACGGCGCGGTTGAATATCCGGTTTAACGATCTGCATACCGGCGCCAGCCTGACGGAATGGCTGGCGGGGTTTTTACCCGGCGCGGACTTGCAGGTGGCGGTTTCGGGTGAGGCGTTTTTGACGCAGCCGGGGGCGCAGACGGAAGTTTTGCGGCGCGCGATTACCGCCGTGACGGGCGTGGTGCCGGAGCAGAATACGGGCGGCGGGACATCCGATGCGCGGTTTATTTCACGCTATTGCCCGGTGGCGGAATTTGGCCTGGTGGGGGCGACGATGCATCGCCAGGACGAGGGCGTGCCGGTGGCGGAGCTGCGGCGGCTTACGGCAATTTATCAGGCGCTGATTGAAGGATTTTGCAGATGATTCTGCGCGGGTTGTTTTTACTGGCGCGCGGCAAGACGGCGGGGATGGCGGAGTTCAGCCCGAGCATGGATGCGTTCACCGCGTCGCTGGCGCCGCTGATCGCGTTTCCGCTGGTGGGGGCTTTGGTTTCGGCAACTGGGGGACAGTGGGAGTTCGCGCTGGTGGGGTTTCTCTCCCGGCTGTGCTCGGTGCTGGTGCTGCCCGTGATGGTTTACGAATTCGCCCGTCACACGGAGCGCGAGGCGCTGTGGCTGCGCGCGGCGACGGCACTGAACTGGTCGTTCTGGATGATGCTGCCGGTGCTTTTCATCGCCGCATTTTTGGGGGCGATTCTGGTGGAGGCGGGGCTGGCGATGCAGGAGGCGGAATATGCCGTGCTGGCCGTCGCGGGGGCGTATTTGCTGTGGTATCGCTGGTTTATTGTGAGTGCCGGGCTGGGGCTGGGGCGCTGGCAGGCGGCGGGGTTTGTGGGCGTGAGCAGCGTGGCGATTGCGGTGTTTACCGCCGTGCCGGTGTGGCTGGTAAAGTAGGCGGGGTTAGTCGCAAGCGTTTCGGTCGAACACGAGATGCGGTATGGGCTTGCAGCGAAGCATCGGAGTTTCGACCATTTTTTGAATGAGAAATGCCCCGAGTAGGCGCTCAGTAAAATGCCCCCAGATACGGCTCGGCGCGTCGGGATATTTGTCATCAAGGTCCAGTAACACTGGGAAAATCTCATCCATGTACGCGCAGAACAGGTCTGAACGCATGATGTACATGTTCAGATAGCCAGACCAAGGCAATGAAGAATTCACGTAATTTCGCAAAGATGAAAATGACCTGGAGGTGCTCAAGGTTTTCTCTAGTTCTTTCCAGAGATGAAAAGCATTCCCATGGAAATTTCGAATGTTTTCTTCAACGTTTTGAAACATAGGCTGTGTGTATAATATATCATGGCTTGCAATCCAATTCTCGATACGCAGCTCATCTTCCTGATTGAAGGAGCTGCGTGATTCATGAATTTCGCCAAATATTCCGGGTTCATGGATATCAGTTATAAAATCCAAGGGTAATTCAGCAAGGTTTCCCCGGAGGTTATGAAGCTTGGGGTAACGGGTTTTTAGGTTATCGAGCGACAATGGGTCTAGGTAGAAAAGTCGGCGATAATGTTCAAAACCGACATAATCGTATTGGGCAAGCGTATTTTGCCAGATGTAATACTGGTGCCGCATTTCACAAAATTTGTGCCTTTCTGCAATATTTCGTCCAGACACGTCGCTGAGCGTTCGGCTTCCCTGTTCTGGGGTGAGGCCGGAGACAAAGGTCTGGAATAAATTGGTGCTGATTTCATGTTTAGGTAGGACATGGTTACAGGAGAAGATTTTAATTTTCATTGCTTAGGCCCACTCCCGGCCTTCACGCCAACCATGGCTTAGATAGTGCTGTTCAGCTCCTATCCCGGCACTCGCGACGTCCGAGTTGATCTTTAGGTAGATTTTTGGATCGAACCCATCAGGGGGAGATTCCGGCGGGCTTTCCGGCAGCAAGTGCAGAAGAGGTAACTCGGCCAGACGGAATAGCGTATCTGAGTAAGAGCGGTATTGGAGGAACACGCCTAACAGGCGTTCCATGAGAAAACGTGTTGCATATAGGCTTACATCCGGCATGTTTTCTCTCAATTTAAGAAACGATTCAAAAGAAGCAGAGAAAAATTCCTCGAATAGATCCGAACGGATGATGAAGGAGTTAAACCAAGGCCACAAATGGACAGTGAAAAACTGTTCTGGAATATTTTTAAAAACGCCGGTTTGACGAATGATGATCGTGAGTAGGTCCCATGTTTCGCCAAGCTGCGCTTGCCGGAGTCTGTCGTTGAGACCATTTTGAAAATGTGGAACGACGGCGTCAACGCGCCCGAGCCAGCGCATGAGCCGCGCGTACTCGGCATCGTCGCAAGCCATCCTCATGGCCTCATAGTTTTTAAGAACCTCTGCCGAGACACGTAACTGTGACACTCTCCAGTCTCTGGAATATTTTTCTCGAAGGTCAAAGGTGGTGGGATGATCGGCGCGGAGGCGCTCGGGTTTCATCGGGTCTAAGAAGAGGGGGCGGGAGGCGTTTTCGAAGCCGATATAGCGGGGGCTTTCTGGGGATGCGCGTAAGGCGGTGAATTGGCTGTGCAGTTCCTCCCAGCCTAAAAAGAGGCTGGTTTCGGGTGGCGTCTGTTTCACAGGAGGACAGATGGAATAAAATTCGTTTCCTCGTGGGACATCGCCGAGTGTGGAGCGTTTCTCGTCCAGGTAGGAATATATTTTTAGCGTCATCTTCTGGCCTATGTCTTGAGTCTGCTTAAATCGAAAATTATCCAAGATATATGACGGGCGGAACCACTATTTCGCTATGGTATTCATTAGGTCATAGGTTGTCAAAAGCCGGGTCGTAGCCGTTAAAATTGGGGTTCGTGACTTATTGTGGAGGTCAATTTCGACGTGGCGCGGCCTTGCGGCAGAATGGCACGGCCAGGTATCCGGCGATGAGGAAACCGGCGGCGAGCCAGAGCAGCGCCGCATCGGAGCCGGGCCAGGCGAGGCCGATTCCGGCACCCGTCCAG
>Ga0181525_10000984_pt1 | contig 24641 bp, 16 predicted proteins | sample PEATcosm2014_Bin_48_FD_121100 | JGI IMG/M metagenome (GOLD analysis project Ga0181525, IMG submission 121100) | Peatland microbial communities from MTU Mesocosm Facility, Houghton, MI, USA - PEATcosm2014_Bin06_10_metaG | ecosystem: Environmental > Terrestrial > Soil > Wetlands > Peat | place... | reverse complement strand
CTTGCCACACGGCTGACAGAGGTCCTGCTGGTCGGGCAGGAGGTAGTGGCCGATTTCGTGCCCGACGGTAAAGCGCTGGCGGCGGGCCTCCTGGACCTCACTGCTGAGCACGATGTAACCGCGGGGGATGCCTTTCATGCGCAGCAGCGCGCCCTCGTAACTGGTCGCATTGCGGTAATGGAGCTGAAGGCCGATATCTGGAAGAATCTCAGGGAGCCGCTTCCCGCAGTTTTCGCCAAATCGCTTCAGAAAAGCCCGGCTGGCAGCGAGGACGGGATCAGGTTTCTCCGTCATGCTCTTTCCTGATGTCTTTCCTCAAGCGATCTTCCAGCTCGTCAAGCTCGGCCTGCTCGTCCGGTGCGACTTCGCCGCTTTTCCTGAACGCGCGGGTGCCCTCAAGATCGGCGGGGAGCGCGAACGGCGCGGAGAACTTGTCGAGCCAGCGGGACATCTTGGCTTCGGCGGCCTTGTCGTCTGAAGGCATGACATCGTCGGGAGCCGTCTGCTCGATCGCCTGCTGGAGGGCGAGGGGCGCAGGACGGCCGGCGGCGCGCTCCCTCGCGGCGATCGCTTTCGCCGCTTCATGGAACCGCCGTTTCAGCACGTCCGGGTCGATGCCGGATTGCCGCAGATCGCCCTCGAGCTGGGAGCTTGCCTTGGCGTCGTCCCCTTCGGTGAGACGGTCGGCCATTTTCCGGATCTGATCAAAGAGGCGTTCGGTGTCCCGCTTAGGCATGGGTTTGCGCTCCCTCTGACTGACGTCTCTGTATCCTGAGCAATCGCGTTTTCACACGTTTCTTGCGGTTTTCGATGTCGGCGACCGTCGTGTCGAGAAGCTCGGCCAGTTCCTGGTTGGTGAAGGCGTTGTACCCGTCGTCATCCAACTGGAGTCTGAGCATTTCCTGCGCTTCCTGATCGTCCGAGAATTCCTCGATGATCGCCTTTTTCCTCTCTTGCTTCAACAATGCGCCTTCCGGTGTTTCGAGAAATACCGCAAGCTGCTCAAGCGTCAGCTCCTGGCCGCCATCGCCATCCTCTTTTTCTAGGTACACAGTCGTTCTGTAGCGTTTGGACTTCTTCAAGTCGAGAAAATCGTGGTCAAGGGCCGTGCGAAGAAGCGCGTACACGCCGTTCGTTGTCGGCCGGCCCAACGCCCCGTTCCACCGGACCTTATCATCCTTCGGGTCGAGAAACCGTAGCAGGAGGTTCATAGCCAGGTCTTCCGGCCCGTCACCCCCTGCATAGGCAATGTCCACGGGTTGAACGCCGAGGGAACGGACAGCGCCGAACAGGCCCTGCGCATGGCGAGTCAGGCGGAGCAACACCGCCTCAACATCGACATCGCCGAGCGAGATCTCTGCCATTCGCGGATCCTGTTCGTCTTCCTGCCCTCTATGCGATCCATCAAGCCCTATTTTTCCATCTCTAAGAAGTTTTCTCACCCGACGGAAAAAAGGATCGGGCTGAATCGCTTCATAGATGAGGGGCAACTAGGCCCCTGGAAAAGATTTTGAAAACAATCAGGGTCTACCGTATTAAACCAAATCCGACGGGCAAGGACGGAGCCAGCCTGTCTCCCCATTGGAGGCTCGGTTTTCGAATTCAAAAGGATAACTATGGAAAAACAATTTGAAGAGATTGACATGCACCGACCTGACCTGCCGGATCGGGAAGCGCACTCATCTGAAGTTGAAGTTGCCAACGAGGGTTTCGAATCTCAGACGATAAGGATCAAGCCGTATCAAGCAACGGGGCAGGGACTGATCGAGGCCCTCGGATACAAGCCGATCGACGCCTATGTTGTCCTGCGTTACCGCGCGGATGGCTCGCTGGACGAGATCGGGTTGGAGGAACCATTCGACATCACCGAGCCACGCAAAAACAGCTTTTTCGTCAACGAAGCCGCCGAGATGGCCAATCTGGTAATCGGGGGAGTGCGGCTGACCTGGACGCAAGTGGTGATTACGGGCTGGACGGTGAAGCAGTTGGCGCGCCAACCCGGCAGTGACCTCTTGGTGGTCATGGAGAGGGGTGAGGAGTCGCCGCGTATCATCCGTGACGATGAGGAGGTTCGGATCGGACGTCCCGGACTGGAACGTTTTCATCTTCGGCCCCCCGTCGACGTTGAGATCAAGGTGAACAACAACGACGTGAAGATCCGCCATGGTTGGCGAACCGGCTTGGAGGTCAAGACGGCGGCAATTAACCAGGACGTCAAGATCCAGCTCAGCTTTACCCTCTCGGAGGATCTGCCGGACGGCACGTCGAAACTCGTTGGCGACAGTGACCGCGTGTGGATCAAGGGGGGTGAGCAGTTCCTCGCGATCGACGACCACGACGACAGCGGCTGGTAGCAGGTAGAGCCAATGAAGTCGGAGGTTGAGAAGGCTGTCACGGCAATACGCAAGCACTACAGTCCATTGACCGTCGAGATTTTTGAAAGCTCTTGCGGAGGTGCCTACGTCCTGGTTCATGACGTGCTGCTGGGGGCACCGTACAACCAGGAATCGACATGGGTGGGCTTTTTTATCACCAACGCTTGCCCATTCGCAGACACCTATCCGTTTTACGTCCGGCCGGACCTGTCGCGGCTGGACGGGGCGGCGCTGAAAACTCCCCTCCACGTCAACAAAGAATGGGCTCCAGATCTGCGGGACTTCAAACCGCGACCGGCCATCATGGTCTCGCGGCGGCAGAACCACGCTCACTGTGTTGGTCGCGAGACTCCTTTAATTAAGCTGCAGGTGGTGATCGCATGGATGCTGAAACTATAGAGAACCAGTTCTCGCTGCGTATGTCGCAGTCCCTTTATGAGGATCTGCACGGTCATCTCTTTCCGGGTGACCGGGATGAACATGGTGCGGTGATTGAAGCTGGTCTCGCCGTGCTAAATGGCCGCCGGGTATTGTTGGCAAGGCGGCTGTGGAAGGCGCAGGATGGCGTGGACTGGGTTCCTGGAACACGTGGCTACAGGATGCTCCCAGCAGCGTATGTGACCAAGCGTATACGGGATTGCCGAGCGGAGAGGACCGTTTACCTCGCCGTTCACAACCATGGCGGCCAGGGATCAGTGGCATTTTCTGATGTTGATCTTTCGTCCCATAAGCGCGGGTTCCCGGCGCTGTTGGATGTGATGCAGGGCATTCCGGTCGGCGCACTCGTTTTCGCGGAAGATGCGATTGCGGGCGATATTTGGACACCTGGCGGAGGGCGCCATGCGATTAAGGAAGCGATCGTCGTCGGGCAGCGACGACTTCTCCTGACGCCGGTACCCGATAGTCATGATGGAGCCATCGACCCACGCTTCGACCGCCAGGTTCGCTTGTTTGGGACCCAAGGCCAGTCAATCCTCGGGAAGAGTCGGGTCGCAATCATCGGTGTTGGCGGCGTGGGCATACTGCTAGCCGAATATCTCGGCCGATTGGGCGTGGGCAAGATCATCGTGGTTGATCCCGATCATATAGACCCCACGAACCTGCCGCGCATGGTGGATGCAACCGCGTGGGACGCAAAGAGCTGGCTGGTCGCCAAAGGTCGCCCTAACTGGATGCGCATATTGGGCCGACGGCTCGCTACACCCAAGGTTCGCCTCGCCTCACGAATCATTCGGAAAGCAAACCCACGGGCCAAGGTCCTCTGCTTCCAAACCGATATGGAGAACGCTGAAGTGCTGCGGGCCATTAAGGGATGCGATTATATGTTTCTGGCGGCAGACAGCCACCGGGCCCGGCTATTGTTTAACGCCTTAGTGCACCAGTTCCTCATTCCGGGCTCGCAGGTAGGCTCGCGAATAAGGTCCGATTTGAAGTCCGGAGTCGTCGAGCATGTCCATACCGTCACACGATGGGTATTGCCAGACGTCGGATGTCTTCTGTGCAACCAACAGATCAATGCCGCACGTTTGCAGGAGGAGAGCATTTCGAGCGTGATGCGCAAAAGGCAGAAGTACACAGACGATCCAGACGTGGTGGCGCCGAGTGTTATTACGCTCAATGCGACCACGGCCGCACAGGCGGCCAATGATTTCCTGTTCTACATGACAGGGCTGGCCCAACCCGACGCCTTCAACGGCTATCTGAGGACTCATCCATTGAGACGCCGTCTTGAGATGCTATCGCCGCGCAGAGATCCGTCCTGTTTGGATTGTGGCATCAGCAGTGACAGCCGCGGCAGCAGAGGTGACTCTGTACCTCTGCCGCTTGTCGGTTGAGGTCCGAAACAATGGATCGAGGCTTGTATTAACGAACACCGCTTTGCGGTCGCGAATCGCGCGCTCCGCTGCACCGTCTACTTCACGTCTTGTGGAATGGGGAGTGTAGCTCCATCTGACTTGAGTGAGCGATTTATCTCCCGTAGGTTCGCCTTGGGTCGCGGATTAGTCCGGCGGTCGTCAGCACTTCCCCCTAAGTCCTGGTTCTGGGAAATTGCAGCACATTTTCTCGTCCACCCACCTGCTTTCGCCACATCTCGGGACGTGTCCAACGTCACCTCTGGACCCTTTAACTATCACTCTGACCGCCAGCCTGGCAAGCAGGCGGATGTGGACGGAGTCGTGCGGTGCTGTCATTGCCCGACGATTGGCTATAGACCGACACTGGCGAACGTCACTGGGATGACTCGACGCGGTTGCGTCCAAGACGCTTTGCAGAATATAGCGCAGTGTCGGCTCGTTTCACGAGCTCCTCTCGGACCGTGCCGTCATGCCGCGCAGCCGCCACCCCTAGGCTGATAGTGACCCTTAGCTCGGGATTGTCCGGGAATGACAGATTCGCAACCCTTTCACGGATCACCTCAGCAAATCGCACTGCCTCTTCCCTACTAGAACTCAGCATCACGACACACAGCTCCTCACCGCCATATCGATACGGGACCACGCCAGCGGAACAGATCTCCAACAAGACTTCGGCAACAGCTCGAAGTACACGGTCGCCAGCCTGGTGGCCATGCGTGTCATTGACAGTTTTGAAGTTATCGATGTCGGCCATCACAAGAGCAACATCGTTCGGCTGACTATTGAGTGCGTGTCCCAGGTCCGCGTCAAAGCTACCGCGATCGAATATCCCGAGCAATCCATCTCTGCGCCTCCGTACAAGTTGGTCGGCGCGCTTTCCGATTTGCTCGATGGTTCCCTCAACCGACTTTATGGCGTCCTGGATTTCCAGATCGCTCGCAATCGTGATCTCATAATGCAGGAAGATGTAATCCCCGTCATCTTGGAAATCCGTTTCAGAAGCCGCCAGCTGCTCAGCAACTGCCTGACGCAGCGCAACAACGTAGGGTGTCAATCCGACATCGCCGTCCCAGAACTTCCGTCGGAACATCTCCTCCACAGACGCCGATGCCGCTCCTTCAGAGAAACGCGACAAGGCCACGTCGTGCGTTATATGAATGACGTTTGCTTCTATAGCGTCTACCGGTTTGATAACGATCCCGTCTGGAATCTGGGAGAGGTGGAACCCAACCAAGAATCTCTTCGGGATGACTGTCTCTCCGGACTCCGGTTCGCACGCGAATTCGTGGCCGTCGATTCGCACTGAGACAGGCTCACCATCACGTTCGGTCAATGATGGAGACACCACTTCGCCGTCATCCTGCTTCGTGCGCTCTTGCGTCGATCTCAAACGGAGCATTCTCGTACCCGACTTCCGCGATCTGTTGAAGATACACTGGCAAAAACTCAGCGATCGACCCATGCGCTTCGTACTGATGAACATGCCGAAGCTCGTGTGAAAGCAACCGACGCGTTTGATGACCGCGACAAATGAAGATCGAATGGCCTAGTGTCAGGCCTACCATTCCCGGGCCGAGTAGGCCTGTTTGCAGAGCCGCGGCTTTCAAATTTGCCTCTTCCGGCAGCGGCAGGCTGTCCACGACGGCTACGCGGACCAGCTCTGGGCGTTGTACTCCCACCTGCCTGGCAATCGCTATGCCGTCCGCATCAAGGGCGGTCCCTTGTTGGGAAACTTCGAGAGAGCGAGCCTCTGCCCACGCGATTGCTCCAGGAAGCAGCAAAGGAAGAACGGTCCGGAGATCAAATTTGTCGGTCATTTCAAAATAGCCAGGTTGATTGAATAGCTTAGCGAGGTGGGGCCGAATGACGCAAATATTCCTTTTACTCTCTTCAGGCCAGAACGGATTTCTGCTTCGGCCTCCAGAGGCATGAGGCGTCGTGGAGGAAATGCAGGCGCCCACAATCCATGCAGTCGATGAAGAAGAGCGGCCAGTACGTCGGCGGCGGGATGTGCCCGAGCATCCGCGAGACATTGGTCACGAGTGTTGCGCGATTGCGAATGGCGGACTCTTGGCCCGCCGCCAATAATGGATTTTCAAGGCCAGGACGAACCACCTTCAACGATCCGCCGCCCCTGATTCCTTCATCAGCGCCAAACACCGATCCGACAGGCCAGCAGAACTGCGCCGCCGTAGTATCGTCATCCAGCCGGGCTTCGATAAGCGGTTGAAACGCTCGGACTGAATCCTGCGCCCGGCCAAGTGCCGAGACAAATGCGCCCACGCCCTCAGTTGGTTCATTGCCTATCACATCCAGCAACCCGATTTTGTCGAGGCCCATTTCTAGAAGTAAATCCATTCGCCCCCGTAACTTCTTGATCTTCTTCGGAGAATCTTTCTCTGATTGAGGCCCTTCCGATTGACTGAAGTAGGAGCACTTCACCTCGACGCCAACGATTCTTGACGAAACTGCCGGCCACTTCAAACCTTCAGCAATATCCATTGGATTGTTGAGTTCAAGATTGCCAGCCAGAATATCGACATCACCAAAGAGTGTGGGAACGAGATGCGGTTTCTGCGCCTCCATGATCACCCAACTGCCCTCGCCCAAACTCAGATATCTAAGAAGGTCCAGCCGGAACATTAAGTGTGAAAGCAGGTGGCGAGTCGCTTCCTTCTCTCGGTCATTGTCATCGACTTCGACGATATACATCCGGACTCCTCTTCCATCCCAAACTACGGCTTGCTTTAGTCTGTGGGCCGCATGAAGGCGGCGAATAGACGGAATCTGCCGCAGGTTCGATTGGGGGCCACGAATCTCTTGACTCATACGTCGGATGACGGGCCTCCGACGGTGGCCTTCCGTATTCAAGTCGCCATTCCTCGATCTGCGCCAGCAGCCGATAGGCGGATCGTGTGCGCCGCGGGTCGTGTTTCGCCATATCGAATAGGCGGATTTTGATTTCGTTTGCAGCACGCGGTACTCGAACATAGGATTGTGAATTGTTACCGTGCGGACGTTTCTCAAGAAAAACGTCTTCGATTGCCCTGAAGACATCGTATGGAATCGACTGTGGAAGCGCGTCATCCATCAGATTGAGTCCGGCCAGCAGACTTGCCTCGGAGCCGAGCCAAGCCAATACGTTTTCGAGGATGGCGCGCTGTTGCGCGGACATCGGTTGCGTGGTCAGCGCAAGGATGCGTTCAGCCAGGATGGAGTCGGTTCGGGCAAGGGTCGTGAGGTGACCTGCAACAGCGTTGATTGCGTAATCCGGCAGGGTACGGTCGACAAGCGGATGATAGGCTTCCGAATCTACGAATCCCATAATGATCGCTTTTGCGCTCGGGAGCGGACAGCTCGCAACGGCGTCAAGCCAGTCCTTGGCGATATGCTGAAACGCGTTGCCGTCGAGCCTCGCGACATCCGCAAGCAACGCAAGTCCTGAGTCATCTGCGCACTGCGCGAGTGAGAACAGGAGATCGCGGTTGTCGTACCAGGGGACGCGGAATTCGGCAAGGATGTCGCGGATGGATGCGACTCCGCGTTTAGGCTCGTCGACGAACGGAAGCAGAGACAGCATACGGGTCAGCAACGTGGCGTTGTTGTTATAGATCCCATGGGCACGAAATTCGGCGAGCACCGGCTCTAGCACTGCCACTACTCGGTCGTGCGGCAGTACGACGCCGGCAAAGACAAGACTCTCCAGCAGGGCGATGCGAGTCCATCCATCTGAGCGCAACGGAAGCTCGGCAATTTTCATGATGAGGTCGGCTGAGTTTTGCGGGTCGATGGCGGCCAGCACCTTCGCGATTTCCTTGAGTCGATAGTGAAAGGGTAGGTTTTCGCCGTCGCCGGACCTATTCTCTTCCAAAAGCGTGAGAATTCTGTCCCGTATGGCTTTCGCGTATTTCACGCGCAGCTCTTCTATAAATGCAGAACGGAACTCGTCCGAACCGCTGCGCACCTTCCGAAAGTCGCGCGCCTGATGTCCATGGCGCGCAGCCATAATCGCGTTCGGGCCAGGAGGAGTATTTTTGGCGATTATCTGAAGGGCCCACGCTGCATCCACTTCATATTCAGGCTCACGTAACAGATCGAGAAGAATGGTCTCGCTCTGGCCATGTCCTAGACGCACAAGCGCTTCCACATGCCAAGGAGTCCAGGACATCGGGCTGCCTCGCGCTCGCGGCGTCCGGTGGTCGCGCGTCCAGGCCGCCCTGCCCTCTCTCATGCGATCGATGTCGGCGCGGATCAAACTTAGGACATCCGACATGTCGCTTGGATCACCGACCTTGGAAAGTGCGCATGAAAGATATCCTTTACCCTGGCCATTGAAATCGTCCTGTGTCAGCATAAACAACACGGCCGATTTCAGATAGCCGCGAAGCCGATTGCGCTGAAGCTCAGGCAGGACATCGTCCGTTTCGTCATTATCTGGGCCCCGCAACCCTAAGAGTTCGGTGATGATGGCCAAGTCCTCTTCTGCAGGCGGCTGCGCAAGTATATGACCCAGTCCTTCAATAACGATCGCGCGCGGGATGGAGCGCAAAAGATCTCGCAGTTGACCGTCAATAGCCTGCTTCTCCTGATTCTGCGGATCGGCTAGCAGCGACCGGTGTTGATCGCGGTAGGCAATAAATATGGCGTGTGCGAGGGCGCCGTCAGCTGTCGCCCGGAGAAGGGTAAGCGCACCTCCGCCCGCGTTGCGCCGCAGGTCTTCGGTGCTCGCACGCCGCAGCAGTTGCTCCTTGAGCGGCGATGGGATCTCAAGGATCAATGACAACAAGTTCTCCTGCCATACTGCCCCCTGAAGGATGCAGTCCGTGATCCATTGGCTCAGCCACTGGGGGTCGGCATTACGGAGACTTTCGACTACCGGGCGGAGGGTGTTGTCGTTCAGCTCCCTCACCACGTCGAATGGCAGCGCGCCAAGCTCAGCTTTCAGTCGGACTGGAGTCTCTGCGTCTCCGAGTTCGGCAAGTGTAAGCGTGATGTGTAATCGCGCCTTCGCGTCCGTCGTGCGGGCAAGGAGCGCGTTGTAGGCCAAAACCGTACGCGCGTGCAGTGGCAACGGAATCTCTTCGATGTGGGACTTCTGAATGACCTGCTCGAACTCTTCGTCCGGCAATGATTGGAGTATTTCGGCGACGGCATCATGCTGCCCAATCCAGACTAGGCCATGAAGCGCGGCTAGTCTGACTACAAAGTTTGGGTCCGATCGCGCGAGGAATAGCCCCACCTCGACGTCTTCCTGATGCAATGTAAGCTCGCTTGCGAATTCGGACCGCAGTTCCTCTGTCCACGAAGCGACGATACGCTGCCAATCGGGGCCGAGGCAAGAAGGATGGAAGGGCATGCCGCTGCGGTAGGTGCGTAGGCGGACTTGTTGATCCGAATGTGTCAGCAGCGGAATCAGTATGTCGGCGAACTCATCGGAGCCGGTCGCGAGCATCGCCGCAAGAGCATATTCATGGTACTGCTCGTTTGGTGCAGCGTAGAGCGCACGCACCCGATGGCCCAGCTCGACGTGAACCTCCTTCCATAAGGAGGGGCCACCGAGATAGGACAGTCTGGCAGCAAACACGGCATCCACACGGAGCGCAAGCAACACGAGCATTTTTGCCGCCGCCGCATCGTTCCCGGTCTTTCCCAAATCGGCAGCGATCATGCGCAAGGGCTCTTCCCACGAAGGGTTGTTAACGTACGTCCGAGCAAATGAGTCCGCTTGCGTCGAGGCACCGGACGCAGCTATTTCCCTGAGCTCGCCCTGGAGCATCGAAGCGGAATAGTATTCCTGGAATTGCTGGTGCTCGAAACGGAAGCTCGTCGCCGGATACTCAATGCGCTCCAAGACATGGTGGGCCGTGAGGGAAGTCAGGATCTCGACCGGCTCTGGGTCGCTGGTGATTTGACCCGTAGTTCGAAGGGATTCCGCGACAGAATGGCAAATCGACCGAGCGTCCGTATCCGAAAGCAGTACATCTCCTCTTGCGGTAAGATCCACGGCGAGCGACCGCAGATAGTGTTCTGCTAGCCCTCTAAGCGGGGCTGCTTGGAGATGGCTGGAATGTTCTTCAGAGCGTTCCATCAGCTCGATGACTGCGCTGAGCATCCCGAGCTTGGTCCGAGGTATCGGAATCCCAGACGCAAAAAGAGTCGCTACTTCCGAAAGGATGAAAGGAGTCCGCGTCAACTCGTTCAGCATCGGATCGTGCGACACCATCAGAGTTAGCTCGTGAGCGCGGCCGTCTCCCAGAGCTTGGGCGATGTATTGGGACCGCTGGCCCGGCGTGAGGGGCAATATTCGGAATCGCGTCGCGCCCGGCAAGGGCGGTAGGATGTGATGCGTGCGGGTGGCTACGATAATTCCTGCCGTCGGAAAGCCGCGTTCCAGCGCGCGCAAAGCGTCTATGGCGGCCGAACTGTAGAATTCAGTGATTTCATTCCAACCATTCAACAGAAAAAGCAAAGGCTCGGTTTGTGAGAGTCGAGCTAGCACCCCGGCATCAATGCCTCGCGCCCGAAACGGCGGGCTGGAAGCAATGTATTCGAGAATGTCCTTGCCGGATCTGACCCAACTGGGCAAATCAACAAGGATCGGCATGCCGTGTGCGCTCTCTTCCGCTTCGGCCAGTTGTACGAGAGTGGTCGTCTTCCCGCGACCGGCCGATCCTTCGAGAACGATGCGCCGTCCTGCCAGCAACCGCGCACGAAGACTTCCGGTGTTTGAAATGTCTGTTCCATCCGCCCCGTTCTTTCCGAGGGTGACGACGTTGAGAATGATTCTAGGCTTGCCCGCGAGACGTGGGTGTGCCGCCCAGTCCGCGGCAGTAGCCGCGCTGGCTTCGCGCGCTTGCTTTAGAAGATCGGCAATCGTGGGCTCATACGGGACGGAAATGTCGAGATGCGTTCTACAAAGCGGGGCGTTGTCCGGAAGCTGCAAGGAGGCGATGATCTCCTCCCGGGAAGCGACAATGAGTTCAAAGCCGCATTTGTCGCGAATCTTCTGAGCCCACTTAACTTTCGTGGATTGCGTCACCTTCTGAGTCGTGTAAAAAATGAGGAGAGAGACATCGGGATAGTGTTTCTGTACTTTCTCGGCGTCACTCTTTATCTTTTCGAACGTCCCGGTGGTCGAACATGCAACGCCCTTTCCCCGGCCATCTGACGTGAGTGATACTGATGCATACGCGTCCAGTCCGAGGTCATTGTGACGTTCACATGCAAGCAGTTCCGGCCATCGAAGTTTTGCGAGCACAACCGCTAGACTCTGGAACTTTACGCCCGCCTCCTCGGAGACGAGTTTATCCAGCGCCCGCTCGATATCGATGCGTTCGGCCATAACGTGATGCTATTTCTGCCCTGGCATCCATCGTGAGACCCGAGGAGCCTAAGATGCAAGTAGCGCCGCTGCAAGAACAAACGAGTCTCGACTATCGATTTGACGCAATCAGGACATCAGATGATATGATCGCGCAACACTGGTGTGCCAAAACTCCCTGCCTTCGCGCTCACTATAGTTATCGCTAGCTTTCTGCTCGTACGCGGCTGCATGATGGTGATGGACCACATGGCCGAGAAGGGCTCTCAGCATTAAGACCAACGGGAGGGTTCACGTTTGGTCACGAAACAACAAAGATTTCACTGCGAGATATCCGGCCATTGTCAAGGCGCTCGCGGCTCTGCCGGCAGAAACAGTGATCGACGGCAAGGTCGTAGCGCTCGCCGCGCTCAGGGATGACAAGAATGCCCGCGATGTGCATCGCGAAGTTTGAGAATCGCGGACGCGATCAAGAGAGAGTGCGCCCAACGATTCCAGTTCCGCAGGCGCTGCCATAGAGAAGGATCAACGACAAAAGCGCCGAGCGCTCTTACTTCTTCAAATCATCCATGAACTCCGACGCCGGTTCGACGCCTGTCACTAGCAGGTGGTCTCGTGCGCGGGTGCAGGCGACGTACAGGAGGTGCCGTTCAGTGTTGTAGACCTCTTCAAGATCCGCATCTTCTGCGACTGTCTCGATCCGTTCCTGCGACGGAATGATCTCGTCGTCACAGGCCATCACGACGACGGTGCGGAATTCCAGCCCTTTGGCCAGATGCATCGTGCTGATCGATGCGCGCCCAGTAGTGGTTTCAACATTATCGTCGAGAACCTTGTAGGGAAGCTTCGCGTCTCCGACCGCCGCGCGAGCCCGGTCCAGTTCGGCCGCAGAGCGAACGAACACTCCGATTTCGTGTGGCACGATGCCTTCCTTGGTTCTGTTCAGCAGCCATTGACTGACGGTCTTGATCTCTTCCTGCGATGTATCCAGCACCATGATGTCTGGCTGTGGGCCGTTGAATGTGGAGATCGTACCCCTACGATCCTCCTTATTGCCATCCACGTCGGACACTTCAGGGCCAAGCAGCCGATCGGCCTGCATCCTGATCTGGTGCGACGTTCGGTAGTTGATTCGCAGCGTCGACGACCGCCCCCGAATATCGACGCCCAGCGCCTTCCAGGAGAACGGCTGCTGAAAAATCCGTTGACCCAAATCGCCTGCAAAGAAGAGGCTGTTCGGGCGACCCGCCCCGAGAGCCGCCAGGAATCGAAGCTGCGGAACGCTGACATCCTGGGCCTCGTCCACCACCGCAAATTCAAATGGCGGATGTGCAGTTTCTCGAAGCTTCACCGCCACGCGGCTGAACACATCCGAGTAGGTGACCAGACCTCGCGCCTTGAACGCGGACCGAACGCGCTTGAAAATCGACCAGAGCACGACTCTCTGAGCTTCCTGTAACCGCGTCTTGCGCCCCAATCTCACCACGTCGCGGTAAGAGTCCCAGGATTCCAACTGCCATGCGTCAACTACCTGCTCCCATTCCGTCAGGAGAAACTGCAGGGAGAATTTGTTTCCTTCTGCCGCTGTTGCTGCTTCGCTCAAAAGCTCTCGCAGCACTTCGCGAGACGCGATCTGCGGATGACCGATGTTCACCTCATATAACCGGCGGCCGATCGCGTTCATCGAATGAACTTCAAGCCGCTCCCCAAGCTGCGGTTCGTTGCTGATCAGCCCCCGGAGCTTCGTGCGCAACGCATTCGCCAGTGTGTCGGAGAAAGTCGTGAGCAGCACCCTAGCGTTCGGATTCGCTCGAACCAGAAAGACGGCGCGATGCAGTGCAACGATGGTTTTGCCCGTGCCTGCCGAACCCGCCACCCGCGCCGGGCCGCCGAAGTCTCGCTCGACCAAAGCGCGCTGCGCCGGATGAAGGAAAACGGTCCACTTGTCCCAAGGGTAGTCGAGCGCGCGCTCCAGTTCCTCTACGTTAGCCATGACGCGGAAACGGCGTTGGGCATCCGGATGCGCGAACGGATCAACGCCGGTGGCTATTGGCTTGGCGACCTTTGGCGTAACTCCGGTGGCTAGGTCCAGCAGCGCTTCCGCAGCCTCGCTTGGCAAGTGATCCGCCAGTTCCAGCAGCGTATCCTCATTGGCGCGGCTTACATCGCCCAGCCATTCCGCCGGTACGCCGTACCCCAGCAACTCGTCCTCCGAGATGCCGACAAACAGTGGTGGCTTCGGAGGCGCGGCTCTGATCCCAGACGGTTGCGCCATCTCCACGTACCTGGGGATTGTGATTTCCTGGACCGTCTCCCGAACTTCTACGAACTGCGCCGCGCCGGTCTTTGGGTGGGTTTCGAGCTTCCGCCGTTCCGCCCACTGGTAAGCGTTATCGTGGTGCCCGACATAGCACAGCAGCAAGCTGGACTCGGTCCTATGCACGATCAGCCGAACATCGCTATTCACGCGAATAGACCAGAAACGGCGATCCTTGGGCTTGTCGAGCTTGTGGAATTGCAGGCTCGGATGCGCCGGATTCAACTGAAGATCGAATGCCGCCGTCTTTACGGCCTTCTGCTCGTCGCCGGTCAGTCTGGCGAGGCTGTCCGTGAATGTGTCGGCAATGCGAAATTCCATCAATCCACGCGGAACACTTTCATCACTTCATCGCCCAGATGGTTGATAACCTTTACGGCGATTCGCCTGGATTTCGGCTTGTCGAAGGGTCGGGAGGTGTCGCTATTTAGGGTCGCCCAGGCTTCTTCGTTGACTTCGGCCTTCAGCGTGGTTTTGAGCGATTTGTATGGATCATTTGCGCCCAGGAAATAGGCATGGCGGACGAAGAAGCTCTCCTCGTTGTAATCGCTGTCAATGAACCAGCAGGCGATCCCATCGGCACCGTCACTGCGGACCTCGCCGGTGTTCGGGTGGAACACGTCCACGCCATTGACCTTGACCTGGATTTTCCCGTCCGCTGCGTTAAGGATGTCGATATCCGGCTCGCCGAAGATGACGAAGAGGTTGCCCTTGCCAGTGTTCTTCAGATCGTCGGCCATGTGCAGGTCCGCGTTCATACGCGCCTTGAGCACGGGGATGCGGCCCAGTTTATCGAATTCCGTCGAACGGGCATCGTAGTTGAAGGCGCACGCGATCAGCACGTCGAAACCGGCATCACCAGCCTCGCGGGCGGCCGCCACGAGATCCGGACGGGAGACGGTGCCGAACTCCGGACCAATGAATATAGCGGCGCGTTTCTCCGTACCGGAGCCTGCGACGCCTTCCACGTACCGCGCCTCTGCGCCGATTAGGTCGCCCGGCCAGGGGGTGATGGAGGAGAACGCGATCTTGTCCTCTTTGTGCGCCTGCTGCACGCCGGCAGTCTTGAGGTTTTCCAGGATCATTTGGACGAAGTCCTGTTCGTCCCCGGTCTTTGATTTCACTGCGCCGTCGATTAGCTCGTCATTCTCGTCTACGGCCAGCACGCGGTGGGGCGAGAGGCTCTCGACGGTGAACGGGCCCGCGACGCGAACTTTTCGCTTGTCGTCGTAGGGCTTGTCGTAGAGGTATTCGAAATCGGCCTTGCCTGCGATGGAGGCGTCAATTTCTCTCTGCCTGGCGATGCGCTGCTGCCACCACTCCGCGTGCACCTTCTTCGCCTTCTCCGGCCATTCCTCGGCAGCCTCGCGGGGGATCTCCCACTCTTCCCACTTCTGGGTTAGCTCGGAGTTGATCTGCGCGCGCAGCGCTTCGAGAGCGCCCTGGAACTCCTCCCAGATGACATCGATCTCGGTGTCATTGGCGATGGCCTTGAGTGTGACATGCGGCACGCGCTCATAGACGAAGCCCTGGCGGATGTCTCCGTGTGTCGGAGTTTCGGAGGGAACCGACTGCTTGACTTCTGCTTCCTTATGTTGGCCATCCTTGCTATCGGCCAGCAGGTAATAAGGATAGCGAGCGCCCATGATGCGGGCGCGAGCGAGCGCCAACGCGACGCGGGATGTATCGATTGTGATCCAGCGGCGCCCCCACTGCTCGGCGACGTACGCTGTTGTGCCGGAGCCGCACGTCGGGTCGAGGACGAGGTCGCCGGGATCCGTACTTAGCAAGACGCAGCGTTGTATCACAGTCTGCGAGGTTTGGACTACGTAAATCTTGTCGGCCATGAAGCTTGCGCCGACATCATCCCAGCGATTGGAGATTTGAACTGCTGGAAAATCGTCAAGGTAGCGCACATAACCCAAACGGCTTTCGGTTGCCTCCAGGCGGCCTGCCGCTTTAAGACGGGCCATCCCCTGCTCGTTGGTCTTCCATCGAACTGAAAGGGAAGGTTTATGAATTCTGCCATCGAGTTCGACGCCGAACCAAGACGCCGCGCCTTCTCCCTTATCGCGGCCGGCACTTTGCGAGGTCAGGTTGTCGAGTGAGTAAATCCGCAACGCACCCGAAGTAATTAGGGGATCGTTCAGGCCTGAATCCGTGAGGGAGTAGCTAAATCCCGCTAGGTCACGAACGCGGTTATAGTTGGTGCCACCCTTCTCCCCTGGCCTTTTGCGTTTCAGCGCGGGCCTATACTTCACCCGAGACTTGTCTTTGCAAAACCATAGAAGGTAATCCGTCGTCTGACCGAGATGCTCTTCAGTTGAACCTGAAGTCTTCGCAAATCCAATTAGCGAGACACAGTTATCCTCACCAAATACCTCTTCCAGCACTGCTCGGACACGATGCGCGTTTTCATCGCCGATCTGTACGAAGATCGAGCCGGAATCAGTGAGTAGGTCGCGGGCGACTGTGAGACGGTCGCGAAGATAGCTTAGGTAGCTGTGAATGCCGTCGCGCCAGGTGTCGCGAAAGGCTTTGACTTGTTCAGGTTCACGCGTGATGTGGCCGAGGTTGCCGTCCTTCACGTCCCGACTCGTGGTTGACCACTGAAAGTTGGAGTTGAACTTGATGCCGTACGGTGGGTCGAAGTAAATGCACTGGACCTGCCCCCGCAACCCCTCGCGTTCTGCCAGAGACGCCATCACTTGCAGGCTGTCGCCGAGGATCATGCGATTGGTCCAGTTGGCGTCGTGCTGGTAGAACTCCGTTTTGGCATTTCCCTCGGGTACGCCGTTGAAGTCGGCGAACAGGTCGAACTGCCCGTCCGCTGTCTTCTGGTCGGCAGCGCTGCGGCGCAGCAGGTCGTCAATCAGAACCTTGGGGTGAATTTTTTCCTGAATGTAGATCGGTGGCGCGTGCGTCACCAGATCGGACCAATCCTGCTCGTCCTTACCGCGCCAGACCAGTTGCGGGTCCAGATCCCGGTTTCGTCGTTGATACGCGACACGGATTGGGCTCTGCTCCTCCTGCTGCATCACGGACTGGAACTCGGCGGTGGGAATATTCTTGCGCGAAGCCTCCTCGTGGGTGAGTGTCTCCACGGTCTTTTTTCTCTGAGACGCCGAAGTGTGATTTTTGGGAGTTTTCTTCGCCATTCGCAGCCCTACGCTCCCTCTACAGTTGTCGCCACTTGCGCGGAAGCGGATTCGATCATCTTATTGAACTCGGATTCGACTTTGGCTTGGAAGTCAGCCTCGATCATGTAGACGTCAGTGAACTCTGCGAATGCCCAGCGACCGTATTGGCCGTTGTTGTTCACGCCAGGCACCCAGTAGGTTTCCATTGTCGCCTTCTTTTCCTTGGCATCTTCGCGCCGGTAGCCTTTGATCTCGACGATCAGCTGCAGAACATCATGCTCACCACGTCCGTCGTCCACTAGCACGATGAAGTCAGGAAGGTACCTTCGCGTTTCAGAGCCGTAGCGGTAGGGCACTTCCAGCCCAAGGTTGTGATTCTTGACGTATGCCTTCACCCGCGGGTGGGATTCGGCGACGCGGCAGAACTCAGCCTCCCAGTCGCTATCAAGGATCACCCAGTTGACGTGGCACCGACGGGCGTCGGTCCGCCAGCGATCCGTTCGTGAGGTGTTGAACTTTACATGGGCGGTGGATCCGGTCGGATTATAAGGATCGAGAACGGCCTTTATGGGGCTGGCCCCCACCAAGGAGCGGGTGATGGCGGCGGTAATCCTTTCGCAGGCCATGTTTCCGAGGTTCGGGTACAAGAGCTGAGCGGGTTTAGTGCCGCCTTTGCAAACCAGGCAGGTATCGAGCCACTGCTTGGTGATGCGCTTGAGTTGCCCAAATAGATGTAGCTTGGGGTCTTCGCCTGAATCGCGCCACTTGGTGTAAACCAGACGTTTGGTCAGATGGAAGAGCACCGTCGATATCCGCATATCATCCAGGTGTTCCAAGCTGAGTTCGACTCCCTCGCCGACGATGCCTTCGTTCTTCGTGACGGATGGGCCGACCAAATCGGGGGTTAGCTCCAGAATGGAATCGTCATTAAATGTGGCGGTAAGGCGCTCGCCGGGCAGTTCCACTCGGTAGCCAGCGACGCGCGGGAAGCGGATTTCGAGCGCGTCGCGGTCGGGGCGAATGGCCTTCACTTGGATGGTTTCCCGAGGGGGCTGGGGCGGAGCGATGACTGGCTTGGCGGTGAAGTCGAAGGGAATCCCCAGGATGTCGGCGTATTCGACGTTGAACAGGCCGTCTTCGTTGAGGTCGTAAGACTGGCGGCGGAGCGCTCTTCCGATCACCTGCTCGCAGAGGAGCTGCGTGCCGAACGCTCGCACGCCGAGGACATGAGTGACCGTATTGGCGTCCCAGCCTTCCGTGAGCATCGACACCGAGACGACGCACCGGATCGATTCGCCGAGGCGGCCTTGTTTGCCTACGGTGTTCATGACTTCCCGGAGCAGTTCCTGATCGGTGATGTTTTCGGCTTGGTGAGGATCGCCGGTCCGCTCGATGATCTCGCGGCGGAAGCGCTCGATCTCGTCGGAGGCCATGCTGCGAAAGTTGTCGTCCAGTGCGTCGCCAGATTCGATTTCCTCGCTATCAATCAACAGCGTGCGAGGCCGCGCGAGCGGGTTGCCGTGCTCGTCGAAATTCTGGAACAGTGACAGACGCCCGTTCTCAAGCGTAGTTGATCCATCCTCATTTGTTCGATGGAAACCTGAGATGTAGTCGTAAATCAGTTTGGACGTGGACGTATTGTTGCAAACGATGATGAAACAGGGAGGAACCTGAACCCCAGCTTTACTCCACAGTTCGTAGGTCTTCGCATAATGTCCGTAGAGGGCATCCAGGGCGGCAGTGAGCAGCGTGGCATTGTTCAGACTGAGCGGATCAAGGGTCTCGGCTTTGGCGCGCCCCTTCTTGGGCATCTTTGTCCGAATGTGTTCCCACAGGTTCCGGAACTTCGGCATATCCCCACCGGGGATGTTGTCGGCAACTGGCACGCGCGGGAGCTTGACGATTCCGCATTCGATGGCGTCCATGAGCGAGAAGTCGCTCATCGTCCACGGGAACAGGGTTCCTTCGGCGTAACCCGATCCGCGGAGAAAGAATGGCGTCGCGGAGAGATCCATCACCCGAGTACCGCCGAGCTTGCGCTTGACAATTTCAAGACCGGAGATCCACACGCTCGCGGCCTCGTTGTTTTTCTTGGCTTCTTCCTTGTCATCGCCCTTCAAATCGCTTACTTCATCCACCTCGAGTTTCGCGCGATAACAGTGATGAGCCTCATCATTGAGCACGAGGATGTTCTTCAGGCCCATCAGACCGGGCATGACCCTCTGGATCATCTGTCCTTCTGTTTCCAGCGTGATCAGATCTTCGCCGCGACCTCGGAGCAGGGAGCGGCCGCCTTTCGAGAGCTCGACGCGCTCACGAAGCCTGAACGCGTGATAGTTCGTGATGACGATTTTGGCGCGATCAAGCTCGCCGAGCATGTCGCCGGGAACTAATTCGCGGTCTTTGTAGTAGCTGTCCGGATCGTTCGGCTGGAGTACCCGCAGCCGGTCGCGGATAGTTAGGCCGGGCGTCACGACGAGAAAGCCGCGCGTGAACCTGTTGCTGCCGGGCTGGCGAACGGCGTTGATCGTCTGCCAGGCGATGATCATGGCCATGACGGTGGTCTTGCCAGCGCCGGTGGCAAGCTTTAAGGCGAGACGCATCAGTTCTGGGTTTGCGCCGTTGTTAGCATCGGCGAGGTGTTCCAGAAACCGTTTGCCCGTCTTCCCCAGCTGTGGTGCAACCTCGGTCAACCAGATGGCTGTTTCTACAGCTTCGATCTGACAAAAGAAGGGCCGAACATCGCTGAACTTGTGATGACGCCAGTGCTGGAGGAGACGTTGGGTGTCAGGCGTGACCTTCCAGTCGTTTGGGTTGGACAGGCTGCGCCACTGGTCAACGTAGTGGCGGAGCTCGTTTATGACCGCGGAAGTCGGGTCGTACTGTTGCTTCTCGGTAGAAAGCCCCTTCCCTTCGTCGAAAACTATCTGTTGCTGCTCCGCTGCACCCGTCCGCTTGCGAGGCTTAGGAATGGGCGTAATGAACTCAGCGCGTCGGCGGTTTTCCGTGATCCGCTGTGTTGGTTGACCGTGGGCATCAAGCTCCCAGTGACGAATCGGATAGGTATACGGCGAATTAAGGATGGGCTTTTCGAAGAATTGATTGTCCATGTTAAATGTCGCAAACCAGCGCCGCGTCGGCTTCGCCCGTCCAGCGACCGCAACTAATGGGAAAAGCTCAACATAGCATTTCTCCGAGTCTGTCGCCTACTGATAGTCCGCGTGCGTTCGCCCAGGCGGGCGGTATGTTCATAAACATTTGCCTTTGTCGCGAGGCTCTGCAGACTTCTTCCGCGCCTTGCCTTCGCTGGCGCGACCTCGCTTGGGCTTGACCCGGGCACACATCGTGCACACAAACGTCGGCGGATGCCGCGGCATGCGCAAGAAAACGCGAGGTCGACGAAACCGCTCGCACTGATACTGCGAATCAGTGCCCGATAATGGCCTAACTGGCAGGGATCGGTCGAGGTGGCCGATCCTCCACAAGGCCCTCAGCCCATCAGCATCCTCTCTACTCTGGCCGCAGCCTCGTCTTGGATGCTGGGTAGGACGTGGGAGTAGCGCTCAAGCGTGAATGAAATGCTCGCATGGCCGAGTTGATCCGAGATCACTTTCACCGAGACTCCCGCGGCCACGGCCAGAGTGGCGGCCGTGTGGCGGAGATCATACAGACGAATGGTTCTCAAACCTCCGGCTGCAAGGAGCCTGCGAAACTCACGCTTCACGGTTCGCTGTCGCAGGGGAGCGCCAGTAGCCGTCCGGAAGAGCAGATCGTGATACAACTGGCATTCACTACCGCCCGGTTGCGAATGCCACATTTCTTCCAGAGCCTTCAGTACGAAATTCTGAAGCTTGACGATCCGTCGACTCCGCGTGCGTTTCGTGTCGTAGAATTCCCAGCCCGAAGCCGACACCTGAATCGTGCGGCACACGCTCGCGGTGCCACGCTGCCAGTCGATGTCATTCTGTTTCAGAGCCAAATACTCACTCGGACGCATTCCTGTGGTCAGCGCCAGAGCAAACAACGCGAACCATTCGGACCGTTTCGCGATCTCCAAAAAGCGTCGACATTCTTCGACACTCAATGCTTCCATCTCCCGCCGCTGCAACCGTGGCAGATCAACTCCAACACACGGATCCTCGGCTAGCATTTTCCAGCGAACCGCCTGTCGGAAGGCGGACTGCAAGACGGCGTTCGTGTATTCGATGGTTCGGGGTGACAATCCTCGTTCGAACATTTGCGCGTAGACGCTTTGAATATCGAATTGGCAAATCGCGCCTAGCGGTTTACCCCCGAGAGCGGGACGAATATGAAGCCTCAGCAGACATTCATAATCGGTGTAGCTTTTCGGCCGCAGCCGCGGTTTGGCTGCTATCGCGAGCCATTGATCCAAATAGTGATCCAGTCGGATGGCGGCAGCACGCGACAGGTTTCCGCGGCCGAGCTCCTGTAGCTTTGTATTCAGGTAGGCTTGGGCTTCGCGGAACGAACCGCGAACGGTGTTGTTGTAGTACTTTCGCGTTCCGGTTTCACGGTCGCGGCCGAGGGAAACGCGGACCAGCCATGTTCGTGGTCCACGTGCAATGAGTTGCCCTGCTTTCCGGGCCATAAGACACCTCCGGCCCGAAAGCAGGCACAAAACCGGAATGTGGTGCCGGCGTGTCGTGACAAAGCCAGCCCCGTCATTACAGTTGGCACTGGTACGATTGGGGAGGGACCAGAATGACGATCACTCTTGAACTTCCTCCGGACCTTGAAGCGCGCTTGCTCGCAGAGGCCAATGAGCGGGGCCTGCCCGTGGATGAAATTGTCAGGAGCTACCTCTACCATCTGCGCCCGGCTGAGCCCCGGAGGCGTCTGTCAGCTAAGGAAGTGGATCAAGGATTTGAACAAGCTGCCGACCTGATCCCAGAGGGAGTTCCGCCGCTCTCGAACGATGCGATGAACCGGGAGAGCACCTATACCCGTGAGGATGACTGGAATCGCTAGTGGACGTGCTCGTAGACACGAATGTCATCCTGCGCCGTATTCATCGCGCTCATCCACAACATCGTGCAGCTCGCGAGGCGATATCACGGTTGACGGAAGGTGGGAATCGACCCTCCGTTGCATCGCAAAACCTCGTTGAGGTTTGGGCGGTGGCCACGAGGCCTCTTGAAAATAACGGACTGGGGTTAACCCCTGGTCAGGCCGAGAGGGTGTTGGCTCGAGTGGAAAGTTCGGTTTTCCGCCTGCCGGAGTCTGATGCTGTTTACGCAGAGTGGCGACGGCTCGTTGTTGCCCATGGAATATCCGGAAAGAAGACTCATGATGCACGGATAGTCGCTTCAATGCTCGTGCATGGCCTCAAGCACGTTTTGACGTTTAACGCATCGGACTTTGCCCGCTATCCAGATATCGTGGTGCTCGATCCTCTGAGTACTGTCTGAAAGCCCATATGACGGCGGCGTTCGCTCCTCGTTCAATTCATACTCTTGGTGTAGCGGCCACTGAGACTTCTTGATCAGTAGCAGCGTCCCAAGCGATCACCAGCGCCGTGTCGGCCTGGGCCTAGGCCAGCGTGTCGCAGGACAAGCGTGAAGGAAATATTGCTGCCAGCTTAGGCCCTCCATCTTCAAAACACATTGGGAGTGACGGCACCAGCATGAGCCAGCACTCAGCAGGGTCGCGAGCCCCATAGTGCCAACCAAGAATTCCGATGAAGGATCGACTGCGCAAGGCGCTTGAGGACATCGGCGGTGATCCGCACCCGTCCCATGCGCCAGCTCGGGTAGGGCCGTCGAGTAATAATGCGGTTCGTCGGTGAAGCCGTCGCGCGGCGGCATCTGAACAAAGTCGCGAGATCGGCTGTAGCAAGCCTTCGCACCGCAGTGCCGAATGTCGACGCCTCTCGCCGGTCGCGGATTCAATGACCACGCCTCTGTTCTGTCAGGATCGGGCAAGCAGGGAAAGAAGGTCCGCTATGAGACGATCAGCAACGGGCTTGGATTCACTCGGGGAATAACGAGCATCAGACGATGCGATGCTCGACTCATGGCGACACACAGCAGACATCGAGAAATTCCATTGTCTGGGAAGGACTTCGCGTCACAAGGCATGATGATGACATTCTTGCATTCGAGGCCTTTTGCCTTGTGAATGGTGCTGATCGCCTTGTCGGGAGGTTCCGGCCGCGAATAGGTGCGATGGCGCGAGATTTCGTGAAGCCCGATTTCAGCAGTTTCGAACGTTCCGAGTCGCGCCGCCTCGTGAAATTCCTTGTAGCAATCGAGCTGAATTTGCCGGAAGTCGGCGTCCGTCGACCGTAGCTCCGCGATGCGGGCGACGACTTTGGCGGCTCCGACGTGGTTAGGCTCTGCCACGATCAGACGCGCCAGATCCTGCACTTTCGCGGTGCGTTGCCGCCGTGTCTTCACACACCCATCGGCAACCTCTGCCTGAAAGATATTGGCATAGTCTGTGGCATTGAAACCCGTGGTAGTCGCTTGAATGAAACCCACTACGGCTTTTGCGACAGCATTCTTATTTCCATCACCAACCTTGAGGGCATCGACCAAGGTCTCAAGGTCCGAACGAACATGGCCCTCCCAAAGCGGAATCCTTCGCGTGAAGGTCGGTCTGAGTCCGAAGGTTGTGTCGTTATGGCGGGCAAGGATGAGGAGCGAATCCGAAGTGTGCTCAAAGGCATCGATCGGTGCTCGATGTGCCGGGACCGGCCGGTATTCAAGATTCCTTTGAGCATTGTTGTCGGCGAATACAATCGACACGCTCGGGGGCAAGCCGGCGCGAACATCCACTTTGCCGCCGTTCTTGAGCGTGGTCCGCGCGTCGAGAATCCAGCGGCCGAGCAACCGGCAGCCGTCAGTCCAGCGATGCGGCACGTCAAGCTGCTCGAAAGCATGAGCCGCGCGCGTCAGACCCGTCCAGTCCAATTGCGGACAACCGCCGGCGTATTCTCGTACCGGAAAGACTTTCTGCATCGGATCGGCAAATATCCGCAGGCGCGCCCCTTGGTCGTGCAGGGACATGACAAACGCGTGGCGTTCGCCATTGGAATCCTGGTGCTCGTCGCAGATGACGACCGGGTAACGCCGCGCCAGGCAAGCCGCGATCGGAGGGTAGCGCTTCAGCAATGCTGCGGCTTTAACAGCGAGGTGGTCGTAGCCATCGGCGTTGTGCCGAGCCCAGGTCGCGGTGTCAGGCGGAAGACCGATACCGGTGTGGTACGCATCGGTGATCCGGGCAAAGGACTCATCGTTGGCGACCCTGTCAAAGTCGCGATCGAGAACGATGAACTCATCCTCCTGAACCCCGACGGCAGGGAAATGAAGATGAAGATAACTAAACGGGCGAGGGCGCAGTAGGGTGATGCTGCCCTAGCCGACTCGGGGAGATCTGCGCGGACACGTTCAGGACATTCCTTGCTGTGGAGCCAGTTGGCGACAGATATTTGCGTGGCCTGTGCTGCGCGTTGATGCTGATGGATCAGGAAGGGAAGGGCGGTTGAGGTCAAAGACGTGGAAATTCGTCAGGTAGACTGCCAACCTTCCGCCGTCGATATTCAAGGAATCGGTTCATGATGGTCCAGGACCGCTTACGAGCCTCCGCGACCTCAATGGTTGTGCTGAAGAT
>Ga0181525_10000983_pt1 | contig 24650 bp, 24 predicted proteins | sample PEATcosm2014_Bin_48_FD_121100 | JGI IMG/M metagenome (GOLD analysis project Ga0181525, IMG submission 121100) | Peatland microbial communities from MTU Mesocosm Facility, Houghton, MI, USA - PEATcosm2014_Bin06_10_metaG | ecosystem: Environmental > Terrestrial > Soil > Wetlands > Peat | place... | reverse complement strand
AATATACCAGCGTATCGCCGGACGGATTGATCTCGGCCACGAAGGCATCCTCAGCCACGTCAACCATGGCAAACACGACGGCGGGCGACGTGGGGCTTACGGCGATCCCCCAAATCTGATCCTGCGCTAGCCCTGCCGACGTCCACGACGCCGCCCGATTTGAGCTGACGAACATGCCCGATGTGGTGCCCGCATCTAACACGCTCGGGCTGGAAGGCGAAATCGCCAGGTAGTAAACAAAGGCGGTCACTCCGGTGTTGGCCAGCGCGAAGGAGTTTCCCGAATTCGTGCTCTTGTAAACGCTGCCATTCGCGGCGGCGTAGACCACCTCGGGCTGGCTCGGGTCGACAGCCACGGCATAGACGGATGGATTCTGGAGCCCCGCGATATCGAGCGCGGTCCAGGTCCCGCCGCCATCCGTACTCTTGAACAGGCCGGTGTTGCCGGCGGCGTAAAGCGTATTCGGCGATTGCGGGTTGATCGCGAAGCCCCTGACTACTACGCTTACCATCGGGCCGCTGAGAACCGTCCATTCAGCGCCGCCATCGGTGCTTTTCACCGCGCAGGTAAAACCATAGTAGATGCTACCGCCGCCTACGTAGAGCGTAGTGGCGTCGGTGGGATCGACGCTGATATTCAATGAGGTGCAGAATGCCGATGGGTTGAACGGCAGGGAACTCACATATGTCCAGGTGGTGCCGCCGTCCACGCTCGAGTAGATCTCGTCGAAGTCCACGCCCGCATAGAGCGTACCGCCGTCCGCGCTGAAGGCCAGCGTATAAACGTACGTGCCCGGCGGGAAGGAGGTGTTGGCTGTCCAGTGGCCTCCGCTGTCTGTGCTCTGATATAGCCCCCCATCGGTCGAAACCGCCAACAAATGGGTGCTCGCAGCCGGATCGATCACAATGCTGCCGGCGTAGTCGGCAGGGCCGGGAAATCCCGAATCGGCCGCCGTCCACGTAGATCCGCCGCTGGTCGTCCTGTAGATCGACACTTGGTTGCCTGCCAGGAGGGGTTGCAAGGCCGCGGCGCGCGGAAAATTAATGGATTCGGTCGCGCCAGCCACGATCGCGCGGCCTGCGGAATCCACCGCGATCCCAAACGCGTAATCGTCCCGCGCGCCCCCCAGGTAAGTCGCGTACACCCACTCGGTGCCCGCGCTGTTCAGTTTGGCCGCGAAGGCGTCATTCCCGCCGGCGTTGGCGCTTTGAATGGCCGATGCGGTTACAGGAAAATTCGTGGAGGTCGTGTAGCCAGTGATGTAGGCGTTGCCTGCGGTATCGACCGCGACGGCCTGGCCGTAATCGTCTGAACTGCCACCCAGGTAGGTGCAGTATGCCAGCGTCGCCCCCGTATAGCTGAGCTTCGCCAGGAATGCGTCGACGTCTCCGCCAAAGGTCTGCTGCGGTGCCCCGGGCGTAACCGGGAGCCCGGGAAAAGCGGTTCCACCCAGGTAGACGCCGCCTTCCGAGTCGACCGCGATAGCGCGGACTTGCGCGCTGCAATTGTCTCCGAAATACGTGGACCAGCTTAGCGCGGAACCCGCCGCGTTCATCTTGGCCGCAAAAGAGCACGAACCGTCCGCCACGGGCTGATAAGCGCCCGATGTCACCGGAAAGTCAGAGGAGGAAGTCGATCCCGTGATGTACGCGTTGCGCGCCGCATCCACCGCCACACTGTAGGCCAGGTCGCTGCTCGATCCTCCCAAATAGGTTGAGTAAACGAGGGCGCTGCCAGCCGCGCTGAACTTGGTGATAAACGCATCCGATGGACCATTCAAAGTCGGATACAACGCATTCTTGACCGGAAAATTCGTGGAGGAAGTCATCCCCACGACATAAGCACTGCCGTTGCTGTCGACGGCGATCGAATACGGAGTATCGACGTAGGGCTCGACGCCTGAGCCGCCCAGATAGGAGGAGTAAAGCAGGCTCGACCCGTCAGCCGCAAGTTTGGAGACGAAGATCGCCAGGTTCCCCGTGTAAAAGGACTGTTCCGCGTCCACCAGCGGAAAGTCCAGTGAATTGGTGGTGCCGGTTATATAAGCGTTTCCGTGCGAATCTACCGCGATGGCTGAGCCGGAATCGTCGCCCGATCCGCCTAGATAGGTGGAATAAACCAGCGACGGATCGATCACCAGCGGCTGGCGCGCGTCGTAAGCTCCGATGGCAAAGCTCACCGCGTTCCCCTCCGCAACCGTATAGCGGCCTTCCACGGCATGCCGCGTCCCAGCGTTCTCCTGGTAGACGACAGGCCGGCGGAAGCCGGCCGGGCCGGCCGCAGTTTCGAACGCCAGTCCGCCGCTGTCGTCCACATGAACGTTCCGCGCGCCATCTAACGCAAGCCGGATAACGTTCGGATTAGCCCCAGGCGCCACCATAAAGTCATACTCCAGCCGGCCTTGGTCGCCGTAATACGCCAGGTCAATTCCGTCATAGACAGACGAATATTCCACGCGAGAAAAAGTCGGAATATCCGTGCGCCAGCGCGAGGGATCGTTTCCCAGAAAATAATTCACCCGGCCCGGAAGGGCGTGGCGGGTGATGGCTTTGGGATCGCGGCGCGCACCATCCAGCCGCAGTTCCACCGTCGCCGGCACAGCCGATTTGCCGCGACGGAGCGTAAGCCGGGCATTGCCGCGGGAGAGGGACACGCTGTAGCCCGCGCCCCGAGCCAGAAAATCGACGGACTGGCTGGCTTGGCCTTGGTTCTTTTCAAAAGCCAGAGGTAACTTGTTGACATTCTCCACAACACGGAGCTCGGGAGCGGGAGATGCGCCGAACAATGGGAAGAGCGTAAAGAGACTGGCAAGAGCTAGGCAACGTGGCATAACACACTAAGAGTAAGACCGTTGCGATGGGTTGTCAACGAACGACCGCTTAAAGGAGTCGAAGGAAAATGCAGCGCCACGACTACTGAGCGCGTGGAAACCGGCGTGCTGGAGAAAACTGCGCCGGCGCCTGCTGCGCGGCCCGAAACCGACTATGCCTTGCTTCCTCCTACTCGTCGTTCTGATGTTTCCGCGCGTCGTGCTGGCGCTGATGTGGTTCTTCTCGACCTACTTGCAGCGCGCATTCCACGGCGGCCTGCTCCTGCCGGTACTCGGCTTCCTTTTCCTGCCGCTCACGACGATCGTTTATGCATGGGAACTTAACAGTCGCATGCCGATGCAGGGGATCAATCTGATATGGCTGCTGATCGCTGTGATAGTCGATCTGGGCGGCTTGGGAGGCGGCGCGCATCGCCAATCGCGGCGATGAGGTGACGTGGCCGAAAGTACTCAGGCTATGTGCCGCTGGTCGCCGCCCTGGCCCCTTCGCGTAGTGCCGCAATCCGGTTCTGCAAGGTCCGCAGGCTGATCCCCAACATCTCGGCGGCCAACTTCCGGTTGCCGCGCACGTGCTCGAGTGTCAGTTTGATGTAAGACTCCTCGAGTTTCATGAGTGGTTGGCCGGGCTGGAGCACCACTGGGCCTTCGTAGCCGGCCGGCGGCCGGGCGTACGGGCCGGCGCTCGAATCGAACGCGCCGGGAGGCAGATCCGTCAGGCGGATTAATCCTTCGCTTGCCAGGATGGTGGCTCGCTCCAGAATGTTGCGCAACTCGCGCACATTGCCGGGCCAATCATACCGATGAAGCACATCCAACACGTCGGCGCCGACCCCCGTGACGCGCGTGCTGTACTTCCGGTTCAGGTTCTGCAACATGACGTCGGCGATCTGCGGGATATCTTCCTTATGCTCACGCAGCGGCGGCAACACGATCTGGAAAACACTCAACCGATAGTAAAGTTCTTCGCGCAAATGCGTTCTGAGTTCCTGGCTGGTGGCCGCCAGAACGCGCGCGTCTACGGCGATTTCATGCTTTCCGCCCAGGCGCCGCACCCGCAAGTCCTCGAGAACGCGAAGCAGCTTGGGTTGCGTGGACTGGGGCATCTCGCCGATTTCATCGAGAAACAGCGTGCCCCCATGAGCCTGCTCAAAACAGCCGGCCGAACGCTCCATGGCTCCCGTAAACGAGCCCTTCTCGTGGCCAAATAACTCGCTCTCAACCAGTGCCTCGGGTAAGGCGGCGGCATTGATCGCGACAAAGGGCCCATCGCTGCGGGGGCTGAACTTATGAATCTCCCGCGCCACCAGCTCCTTGCCAGTGCCGCTCTCTCCGCAGATCAAAACGGGCGCCGAAGTGGGCGCCACCTGCCGGATCAGGGAGAAGATCCGCTGCATCGCCGGGGTGGTTCCTACCATGTCCCCGAGCACGCCGCGAAGGCTGAGGTCGCGCTTCAACTCGTCGGTTTTCCGCAGGCTTCGGTTGTAGCCGATGGCGCGTTCCAGAAGAGTCCGGAAGGCGCGCGGCTCTACAGGCTTCTCCAGATACCAGAATGCCTTCAGGTCGTGAACGGCGGACAAAGCTTTGTCCATGCTGCCGAATGCGGTCAGCGCGACCGCCGGCGTGAGATCGCCGCGATCCTTCAAATACCGCAGCAACGCGAAGCCGTCCATGCGCGGCATGACCAGATCCGCCACGATGACGTCCGGGATAAAGGCCGTGAGCCGTTCCAGCGCTTCCTGCCCGTCACCTGCCAGCCGCGTTTCGTAGTCGCCATCTGAAAGCATGGCGGCCAAGGCGGTACGCTGGCGTTCGTCATCATCGACAATGAGTATACGGCCCGGAACGACCGGCTGTCGCGACATTGTTTCCCTATTTTAGCAGATTTCCGAGGAGCGGACGGCCAAATCCGAAATTCGATTCGTTTGCCTAGCCCAGGACCCTGCGTCCCTGAATCAGGCGGATCACCATTACGATCACTGCAATCACCAACAGAATGTGAATCAGTCCGCCGGCGGTGTAGGAGGTTGCCATCCCCAAAGCCCACAAAACCAGCAGTATTATACATATCGTCCAAAGCATCGTTTTATGTTCCTTTATGCGACGACTGTTGCATGAGCAGGTCCAAAGCGGCGAACTGCGCTCCACTAATGGACTAGAGCCAGCCGAAAGCATGCACGCGGAGTGCCACTGCTGCGAGATGCAGAATCTGCATTTCATCCCGGCAGTTGTTGCAGAGCCACTTCCGTTTTAAACGGTTGCGCCGAAACGGTGCCGCGCGTGCTCTACCGAAATCATGAAGACATATTCAATTACCGGAGCCGTTTTGGCGACCCTGCTTCTCGCGTTCTCCGCTTTTGCACGCGACCGCATCTTGCTGAACGGCACTTGGACGCTAGTGCCCACCAAAAGCGATTTTGCGGGCCAGCCGGTGGTCCAAACCGGCACGGTAACCATAAACGAGCGCGAGGGTATCATCACTATCTCACGCAATTTCGTGTATGAAGGCGCCGGCGAGACGTACTTCTACCGCGATATGACCGACGCCCAGAACAACGCCACGATCCACAGCGGTAAAGACCTCAAGAGCAAGACCCGCTGGGATCACAATGTGCTGAAGGCGATCACCACGGAATCCGGCGTGGTTACCGTCGAAAGCTACAGCCTCGCCCCGGACGGCGAAATGCTGGTCAGCGTGGTAAGGCCGGAGCACGCGCCGATCACCCTCGTCTTCCGGCGCCAATAGCAAAACCGCCAGGAATCCGACCATATTCGGTCAGATGACGCGCGCAGGTCGGAAAAGGACATTACGTATGGCAAACGAACTGTTGACCGCGGCTCCCGCCACGGATGCCGCCGTCGCGGTGGATGTTATCACCGAGGTCCGCCGCGAAGAAGCTCTGCTCAAAACGGGGGCCTTGCAGAACGCGATTTTCAACAGCGCCAACTTCTCGAGTATCGCCACCGACGAGAAAGGCGTCATTCAAATATTCAACGTGGGCGCCGAGCGCATGCTGGGCTATGCCGCCGCGGACGTGGTGAACAAAATTACCCAAGCCGATATCTCCGATCCGCAGGAAGTGATTGCCCGCGCCGCGGCATTGAGCGCGGAACTGGGGACCACTATTACGCCCGGCTTCCAGGCCCTGGTATTCAAGGCCTCGCGCGGGATTGAGGACATCTACGAACTGACCTATATTCGCAAGGACGGCAGCCGTTTTCCGGCCATCGTGTCGGTGACGGCGCTACGCGACGATCAAGGCGCCATCATCGGCTATCTCTTGATCGGTACCGATAATTCCGCGCGCAAGCAGGTGGAAGCGGAGCAGATGAAGCTCGATCAGCGCCTGCGCGACCAGCAGTTTTATACGCGCTCTCTGATCGAATCCAACATCGACGCGCTGATGACCACGGATCCGGCCGGAATCATCACCGACGTCAACAAGCAGATGGAGGCGTTGACAGGCTGCACGCGCGACGAGCTGATCGGCGCGCCGTTCAAGAACTACTTTACCGATCCGGAGCGAGCCGAAGCGGGCATCAAGCTGGTACTGCGCGAGAAGAAGATCACCAACTACGAGCTCACCGCGCGCGCGCTGGACGGCAAGACCACCGTGGTGTCCTACAACGCGACCACTTTTTACGACCGCGACAGGAAGCTGCAGGGCGTGTTCGCCGCCGCGCGCGACGTTACCGAGCGCAAACTCCTGGACCACGCGATCGACGAGCAAAACGTGGAGCTGAAGAGAGCCAGGGCCGCGGCGGAAAAAGCCAATCTGGCGAAATCGGATTTCCTTTCCAGCATGAGCCATGAGCTGCGCTCGCCGCTCAATGCGATCCTGGGCTTCGCCCAGCTCATCAATTCCGATTCCCCGCCGCCGACTCCCGCCCAGACTGAAAGCATCGATCAGATTCTGCATGCGGGATGGTATCTGCTGGAGCTGATCAACGAAATCCTGGATCTCGCCCAAATCGAGTCCGGAAGGCTGGCGCTGTCGCGGGAGCCCACGTCGCTGACCGAAGTCATAGTGGAATGTCAGGCCATGATTGAGCCGCAGGGGCATAAACGCGGCATCAAAATGACATTCCCTCAGTTCGACCGTCCTTGCTTCGTCGATGCCGATCGCACGCGTTTGAAGCAGGTTCTCATCAATCTTCTTTCGAACGCCATCAAGTACAACCAGGCGAATGGAACGGTGGTCGTGGCGGTGGACCGCGTCAGGGGCACGCCGGAGCGGATTCGCGTCAGCGTGAAGGACAGCGGCGCGGGATTGCCTCCGGATATGCTGATGCAGCTCTTTCAGCCGTTCAACCGTCTCGGACAGGAGCGCAGCGCCGAGGAAGGCACGGGCATCGGCCTGGTGATGAGCAAGCGGCTGGTGGAACTGATGGGAGGCGAGATCGGCGTGGAGAGCACCGTGGGGTTCGGCAGCGTGTTCTGGTTCGAATTGAATTCGGCGGAGGCGCCGCGGCTTCCGCTTGACCTAGCCGCTCCCGCGGCAAATCTGCAAACCCAGGTTCCAAACGGCGCGCCGCCGCGCACGCTGCTCTATGTAGAGGACAATCCCGCTAATCTGAAGTTGATCGAGCAACTCATCGCGCGCCGCCATGATATGCGTCTGCTGACTGCGCGGGACGGAGACCTGGGTATCCGGCTGGCGCGCGAACACCAGCCGGAAGTGATTCTGATGGACATCAATTTGCCTGGCATCAGCGGCATCGAAGCCCTGGAAATTCTGCGCGCGGACCCGGCCACGGCGCACATTCCCGTGGTGGCTCTCAGTGCCAATGCCATGCCGCGCGACATCGAGAAGGGTCTGCAGGCGGGATTTTTCCGCTATCTCACGAAGCCCATCAAGGTCAATGAGTTCATGCAAGCGCTGGACGCCACACTGGAATTCGCGCGGCACCGGACCGTTCTTGCCAAGTAAATCGGGACGGAGGCCATGGTCAGCCCAGCCGACATTCTGAGCGCCAACATCCTGGTGGTTGACGATCAGGAAGCCAATGTCCGTCTGTTGGAGGGCATGCTGCGCATTGCCGGCTACACTTCCGTCGCGTCGACCACCGATCCTTTCCAGGTGTGTGAGCTGCACCGCCTGCACCACTACGCCCTGATCATGCTCGATCTCCAAATGCCCGGCATGGACGGATTCCAGGTAATGGAAGGCCTTCGGGAAATCGAAAAGGACGCCTATCTTCCGGTCCTGGTAATCACGGCGCAGCCCGGTCACAAACTGCGCGCGCTCGAAGCCGGCGCTAAGGATTTCGTGGGCAAACCGTTCGACATGGCCGAACTGCGCGCGCGCGTCCGCAACATCTTGGAAGTGCGCCTCTTGCACCTGGAAACGAAGAACTACAGCCAGGTGCTGGAGCAGACGGTGGGGGAACTCGAGCGCAGCCGCGAGGTGATTCGGATCAAAACCCTCGCGGAGCAAGAGGTGCGCGAGCGGGAATTAGCCTTGGCGCAGGAGACTCAGGAGAGCCTTTTGCCCCGCTCCATGCCTCAGTTTGAAAACTTTCGCATCCACGCCTATAGCAGTCCCACACGCTATGTGGGAGGGGATTTCTACGATTTCCTGCAACTAAGTTCAGGGCACTGGATGGGGGTTCTGGCGGACGTCTCCGGCAAGGGGATATCCGCGGCTTTGCTCAGTTCCATGGTGCTGGGCGCGCTCGGTATGGAATGCCGCTCCGGGACTGAACCACAGGAAGTCTTGCATCGTGTGAACCAGCTCCTCTGCGAACGTTCCCTTCCCGCTCAGTTCGTTACGCTTTTTCTGTTTCTTCTGAGCCCGTCCGGTAGAGGACAATTCATCAGCGCGGGACATAACCCAGCTTACTTATTCCGCTCCGCGACGGGGCGCATCGAAAAGTTGTTCTCCGAGGCCCATTTCCTGGGGATGTTCGATTCCGCTTCCTATGCGTCGCGAGCTTTTCATCTGGACAATGGCGACATCCTGGTGGTGTATTCCGACGGCCTGCCGGACGCGCAAAACCCGCTGGAAGAAATGTTCGGAGAGGAAAGACTGCTGCAAATCATCCGGCAGGAGGCGCCCTCGGGAAGTCAAGCCGTCGAACAGAAGTTCTTAAAAGCCATCGCGGAATTCACGCAGGGCATGCCGCAGACCGACGATATCACATTCGTGGTCGTTGAAAAGTACCAGTGAGACGGATCGCCATCGTTACGTTCTGGCCGTCGCGGTTCCCACCAGCGCTCCGACGCCGGAGGTCAGCGCCATGGCTAAAGCGCCCCAAAACGTGACGCGCATGGCGCCCACCAGCACGCCTGCCCCTCCGGCGCGCGCGGCCAACCCACCCAGAATCGCCAGGAACAGGAGTGAGCTTCCGGCGACCAGCGGGATCAGCCCGGCTTCCGGGCTTACGGCTGTGACCAGGAGAGGCATGAGCGCTCCGGCGACGAAGCTGGCGGCCGACGCCAACGCAGCCTGAATCGGGCGCGCGGTGAAAGACGCGGAGATGCCCAATTCATCCCGGGCATGCGCGCCTAAGGCGTCCCGCGCCATGAGCTGGTCCGCCACCTGTTTGGCCAACTGGGGATCCAGCCCGCGGGCGACGTAGATCGCCGCCAGTTCCTTGTGTTCGCCCGCGTCGTCTGTCTTCAATTCCGCGCGTTCCAGTTTAAGGTCGGCCTGTTCGGTGTCCGCCTGGGAATGCACGGACACATATTCACCCGCGGCCATCGACATGGCTCCGGCGACCAGGCCGGCCACTCCCGCCACCAGAACGTTGCTATGCGTCGCATGGGCGGACGCCACACCCAGCACCAGGCTCGCCGTCGAAAGGATCCCGTCGTTGGCGCCCAATACTGCCGCGCGCAGCCAGCCCACGCGTGCCGTGCGGTGCCGTTCCCTTGTCACCGCCATTGGCCGGCTATAGCGAGACGGTGATGGCCAGCCTGATACCCGGATATGAGCGGTTGCAAAGGTAGTACCCACCGTCATAATCTATGTAAACGTCATCCACGGCGTACCAGTTCTGCACCCAGGCCTCCGGCCAGGGATCCACCAGCATGAACCAAAAACCGCCGTACGAGAAACGCGGATACCCCATGTACATCGAAGGCATACCGCCCATGCGGAACCAGTGCTCGCTTCCGAAACTGAGATTGTAAGTGTTCTGCGGAATGAAGTAACCGCCATAGCCTCCACGCTGCGCCCAGGTGCGATGATCGCTGTTCCAATTGCGGTCGCCACCCTGCGCCCAGGTGGTGTGCGCCTGCCATCCGCCACCCTGTTTGAGCCATCCCTTCTGCTGTTGCCACGCGACGGCCTGCGGCCGCGAAGGGTGCCCTTGCTGTGGCTTCTCCGTCTGCCGCGCCACCTGCTGTTTCGGTTGTTGCGGTTTAGCTTGGTGAGCCTGCTGCGGCTTCGGCTGTTGCGGCTTAGCCTCGTGGGCCTGTTGCTGCTTTGCTGGTTGTGGCTTAGCCTCGTGGGCCTGTTGCGGTTTCGGCTGTTGCGGCTTAGCCTGCTGGGCCCGTTCCGGCGCCGCTGGCTGAGCGGCTCGCTTCTGCTGTGGCTGTGCGTGTTCCGCCGGCTGCTGGTGCGGCTGGGCCGCGGGGCGCGCCTGTGCGGCTGGCCGCGCCGCTTGCTGTGGCTTACTTTGCTGCTTTTCAGGCTGTTTTTCCGGCTCGTGCTGCGCGAACGCGGGGAAAATCGCGCCGAAAAGCAGAACCAGGGCAGCGGTACTTGTACTTCGAAGGAATCGCATTGTCATCGTCTCCGTTCAGGTCGCTCTCGAACGTGCACGCAGAAGACCAGTCCGCCCGGCACCCTATTTCTTAATCTCTTGGACCACGCATTCCGTGGCTTGGGGGACCGGTGCTGCGTCACGAACCGCGATTACGGCCACCGGCCTGTCGGTCGGTTTATCGGTCGTGCCGTAGTCGGCGGTCGCCTCGGCAGCCGAGGAAATATCCCGCGCGCCGGTGTCCTTCAGGGTCTTTTTGGCCCTCTCACACCATTCCGGACTATCACAATGAACGGACACCAGGATTCCGCCTCGTCTCATTCTGCCCGCGTATCTCTTGGCGACGTATTCAGTCAGCCCCAGGCCCGTCAGCAATCCCGCAATCCATCCCAGTGCTCCGCCGCAGCCGGCTCCGGCCAAGGCGGCTAGCCAGGGTCCAGCCGCGACCAGCGGCCCCAAGCCCGCGACGCTCACCACTTGATTGGAATCGAGCCAGGCAAACGCGGCGCCAACCACCGCGCCGACGGCCGCTCCAACCCCCGCTCCCGCCGCTCCTTTGTTGTGCTTCTCGTGCGCGAAATCCTTCGACCCTTGGTTGTCTGACGTCAGGACCGAGATATCCGCGGACCGATATCCCGCTTTCTGCAGGACGCCCATAGCGTCCGCGATCGTGGTGCGATCCTCATAGATGCCGATTACCGATGTATTCTTTCCCATCTCGTGTTCCTCCTCTTGGAACTCTCTTCGTTGTCTGTGCACGAGGCGGGCCAAGCTTTAAGTGGCCGATTGAATTGACAACCGGCCCGCAGGTTGACAAGCGGTTGACAACCTGCCCCACCGCCAAAAAGTGCAGGATCTGCTGTCGCGGATGCACCTTTGGCTGGCCGCAGGCGGCATCGCCCTATGAACACTTCGACTTCAAACGGCTTCAAACGTGCCACACCTAAGTTACACCGGGAGATCGGAAGCGGCGGGAGACGACATGAATTGGGACCAGATCGAAGGCAAGTGGAAGCGAATCACCGGAGTGGCCCGCGAGCGCTGGGGGAAACTCACCAATAATGACTTGGAGGCCGCCGCCGGCAAGAAAGACCAGTTGGCCGGACGGCTTCAGGAGCAGGACGGGCTGGTGCAAGCCAGAGCCGCGGAGCGGGCAGACGACCGGGCCCTGGCGCAAAAGGGATCCGATCGCGAGACCCCCGCCACCCGCGTTTAAGAGATCACGGATACCCGATGCAGCTGCCTCTACTCCCCTTGATGTTCGCGCTGGGGCTACCCCTTTGCGCCGACGTATGCGACCCCAAGAACCTACAAGGACCCTACGGAGTTCAGCTCTCCGGCGAAACAAATATTTCCGGCGATGCAAAGCCGGTGACCAATATCGGGAGGATGGTCCTCGCCGAAGACGGCACCATTAGCGGCTACTCAACGGTCATGTTTGCCGGCTATCTATTGGGTAATCCGGTTACCGGGACCTACGAGGCCCACTGGGATTGCACCATCACCTGGAGCTTGCAAGACGATTCCGGCGCATTCCAACACTTCAGCGGCGTCGCTACCAGTGACGGGAAGAGAGTGCATTTCAGCCAGACGGATCCGGGCGGCGCGCAGTCCGGCACCATGGCGAAGACTTCGGCTGAATGCAAGACTTCCGATTTGCGGAAGGCATACGCATTTACACTATCGGGCAGCACGATCCCCATGTTGCCGGGCGGAATTCCCAGCACTATAGCGGCGAAAGGCCTGATCCAGGCGGACGAAAAAGCCAGTTTCAAGCTGGTACCCAGTGGCGCCGCGGACTCGACGGACGTAACCGTCACAGTCGATGCCGAGTGCAATGTTGAGATCGGACTGACGCTTCCCGCTACGGAAGAAGGAACGGCCATACCGGCGATCTTTCGCGGCGTCCTGATCGACGAAGGAAAGCAGATCTTAGCCATCGAGACCGACCCGGGTGCGATGGTGTGGGCGACGTTCACTGCACCCTAAGTTTGGCCTGATGCTTGCACTACACGGGATGACGAGGCGCTTTATTATGACCGATAAGATGCTGTTTTCGCTGTCCATATTCTTGACCGGGCTGGGCGCCGGCATTGCTCTGGCCGCCTTCGTTGCGCCGCACAGAGGCCGCCTGATCGGCTCCAGGTCCGAGACTGTTCTCGGCCCTAGTCTTGGCGTGCCCGCGCCACGAAGTGAATGAAGAAGGTTGATCGATGAAACCGGCCAACTCGCGAATTGCAGAACTCTGGTGCAGACTCATGCACGCAGAGCCGATGTGGCCGGCGCACGGCCACTACGAGTGCCGGACGTGCGGCCGGCGGTATCCGGTCGGTTGGCAACAACCATGCGAAATGCCGTCACCGGGCGCTTTGGCCATCGCGATCGAACCGGGTATCCCGATCTGCGTAAGCCACTGCGATTAACAGTGGCCGTCGGGTTGCTGGATATTCGGTGAATTAGCGAAGGACCCTCTTAATCCTGCCCTCTGCTGTAACCGACAGGCCCAGAAGAGTGAGATTCTATCCAGCGGCGCGCTTGCGGGAGCCGGCGTTCGACTTAAATTGTGGCTCACTTAGCTTTCCTTGTTTGTCGCAGCAGAGGGGTTTTTTGGGTTGGCTGTCATATTCCTCCGCACTTCCTGCATTCCGCACCGCAATAACTGCATGGGGCCAAAGCTACAGGGGCAAGACGGCTTTGACAGATTCCCGGCCTTGGCCTTACGCCTCGTATTCCTCAAGGTGTGGCAAGCACAGGCGCAGAACGATGCGGCACCGCCTTGTTCGCGCCGAAGTGCACCGATGGACCTCGGCATGCTTCTCATGCACCGTGCGACCAGCCTGGCCGAGGTCTTCGAGATATGGGGTCTAGACAGGGCGAAGCGCCGTTCGCACCAGAGTTCAAAACAAAGGAGCAATACAGATGAGTGTTTCGAAAGCAGTAACAACAAGCGTGTTTTGCATGGCCGTGATCGGAGCCGTTCTGTCACCGGCCGCGAAGGCGGACGAGTGGAATCAGAAAACCACGATGACTTTCAGCGGGCCTGTGGAGATTCCGGGTGTCCACCTCAAGGGGTGGGGGGTATTGCCGGCCGGCACCTACGTGTTCAAACTCTTGGACTCGCAGTCCGACCGCCACATCGTCCAGATTTTCAACAAGGATGAAACGCAGATCATCGCCACCATCCTGGCGATTCCCAATTATCGGCTTAAGGTGACCGGCAAGACCGTGGTTACTTTCAGCGAGCGGCCGGCCGGTGAGCCAGAGGCGATCAGGGCATGGTTCTATCCTGGCGAAAACTATGGCCAGGAATTCGTTTACCCGAAAGCCAGAGCGATGGAACTGGCCAAGGAGACCAAACAAGTCGTTCTCTTCACGGCTGCCGAGCTCCCAGCGGAAGTCGCGGAGCCGATTAAGACCGCAGACGAGCCAGTGGTCGTGCAACTGAAGCAGGCGCCCGTGATGGCGATCCAACCCACGGGAGAAGAAGTGGAGCTTGCTCAGGTGGTCGCCCCGGCGCCAGAGCCCGTGGTGACAGCGGCAGCGACCCTTCCGGCAACAGCCAGCACGATGCCGTTGATCGCGCTGTTCGGAATGCTGGCTTTGGGTGGAGCATTCGCCATCCGGCTGGCGCAGAAACGCCTCCAGTAGGGCACCTGTAGTTTTGAGGTTTCGGGCAGGATGCCCAATGCCACTTAGTGTTCCCAGGCACGAACAGCGACATAAATAGTGGGGCAGGCCCTCGGCCTGCGGCGGCCTCTCAGGCCGCCTTCTACCAGTGCAGATTTCCGGGCGAAAGCGGGGCCAGGGGCCCCGCGCAGGCCGAGGCGCAGGCCGAGGGCCCGCCCCACAACGGTCAGAAGGAGAGCAGCTATGCGGACAAGGCTGTCGCGGGCGGGGGAGCGTGGCGTGGCGAAAACCATCGCTCTCCCGGCCCTTTTCCTGATTCTCACCTTGATTACGGCAGGCCATGTATGCGCCCAGACGCCGCCGGCAGCACCAGATCGCGACCCGGAATCCTTTCGAATCTCGGTGGATGTCGCCTTGGTGGTGTTGCACGCCACGGTAACCGGCCGGCAGGGCGGCTTTGTCTCCGATTTGGCGGCGCAGGATTTTGAAGTCTTGGAGGACGGCAAGCCCCAAACCATCCGGCTCTTCCGGAACGAAGATGTTCCGGTCACTGTGGGGCTGGTTGTCGACCAGAGCACCAGCATGCGCCCGAAACTTGCGGAGGTCTCCGCCGCCGCCCGCTCCTTCGTGCGCTCCAGCAATCCGGACGATGAGATGTTTGTCGTCAATTTCAACGAACATGTATGGCTGGGCTTGTCCGGCGCGCTCCGATTTACCAATAACACCGTCGAACTCGGAAACGCGATCACCACCAGACCTGCCGGAGGGCAGACCGCCCTTTACGACGCAATCGCCAAAGCTTTGGCTGGATTGCAAGCCGGCAGCCGGGATAAGAAAGTGCTGATTGTGGTCAGCGATGGCGGCGACAACGTCAGCCAGCACGGCATGGCCGAAGTTATGAAACTGGCCGCGCTATCCAGCGCCGTCATCTACACCATAGGCGTCTTCGACGAAGCCGATCCGGACCGAAACCCGCGTGTGCTCAAGCGCCTGGCGCAGGCCACGGGCGGCGAAGCCTTTCTTCCGGACCACCTCAGCGAAGTGTCGGCCATCTGCGAGCGCATCGCGCAGGACATTCGCCATCAATACACGATCGGATATGTTCCAACCAACGCGGATCGTAACGGCGCTTATCGCGCCATTCGGGTAATTGCCCGCCAGAACGGGCACGCGCTCTCCGTACGGACCCGCACCGGCTACATCGCCGGCGGCGAACCAAAGCCCGATGAGAAAGCCGCGCAATGAGGCTTGTGCTTGAGAAGAAATCGCTCCGGCGGCTTTTGAAATGGACGCAGCTTGCACTGTTCGCCTGCGGCATCCTGCTGCTAGGCTATTGCGGATTCACTCTGGTGGACGGCTGGATCTTCCAGCGGCGCGCGAGCCAGGACCTCGACCGCCAACTTCGCGCTCAACGCGCGGAGAACCAGAACCGGCCCCAAGCGCGGTCTTCCATCTCTCCGAAAGCTGGGCCAGCCGCCGCCCCCAAGACGGACGGTCTGGTCGGGCGCATCACAATCCCACGTCTGCGGCTGTCTGTGGTCGTCGTAGAAGGGGTAACCAAGACCGCTCTGCGGCGTGCAGCCGGACATATTCCCGGCACGGCGCTGCCGGGCGAGGCCGGCAATGTCGGCGTGGCCGGGCACCGGGACACCTTCTTTCGCCCGTTGAAGGATTTGAAGATCAAGGACGAGATTCGGTTCTCGACACTAAACGGCGATTTCCAGTATGAAGTCGAGTCGCTCAGGGTGGTAGCGCCGGACGATGTTGGGGTACTCGCTCCTTCGGGCGAAAACGTGCTGACAATGGTGACTTGTTACCCTTTCTACTACGTGGGGCCTGCGCCCAAGCGGTGGATCGTCAGGGCCAGGCAGGTGCCGCCGCAAGCGGCGCTGCCATCAACTGTGGAATGATGAGAGAGTCGGCCAAAGCCGGCTGTTGGGGGGATATTGAAAGACACATCGTTAGTGTCCGCCGCCCGCATCCTTGTTATCGAGGACAACGGCTCGGACGTCTTCCTTCTCGATCGGGCGCTGAAGAAGCAGGGTTTCCGGTTTGAACTGGTGCACCTGCCGAACGGCGGCGAAGGCCTCGCCTTTATCCGCGGGCAGGAGGCCTATGCGGATGCGGCCACTCCGCACCTGATCCTGGTGGACCTGAACCTGTCCAAGTATACCGGTGAAGATATCTTGCGCGAGATCCGCAGCGCCGGACATCTCGCCGGCGTTCCCGTTTGCGTGTGGAGCTCTTCCCGGTCGCGGCGGGATGAGGCATTACTCAAGGACCTGGGAGTCGCCCGGTTCATCACGAAGCCTACGGGCCTGGACGAATTCATGGAGATCGGCCGGATCATCAAGGAACTGGTCTCGGGCGCCGCAGCCGCCGGAGCCAGCTAAACGCCTGTGCGAGAGTGGCAATCTGCGTGCAATGTTCGTCCCGATCCGGTTCTAACGACGACGCCCGTCGTTTCCGGCCAGGAAGGCAATTTTTGCGTTTGTCAAAGAAGAGTGGCCATCCCGTCTCCGAGGTAGCTGCCGCGCGGCCGGGCCCCGTGCACCTTAACGGCAATCCCGCTAACATTGTGGGCGTAGGCGCCTCCGCCGGCGGCCTGGAGGCATTCACGGAGTTGCTCGGCGAACTGCCGGATAATACGGGCTTGGCATTCGTGCTGATTCAGCACCTGGATCCGGATCACAAGAGCCATCTGACAGAGTTGCTTTCCAAAGCGTGCAAAATGCCCGTTTCCGAAGTAAAGGGCGAGACTCGCGCCGAAGCCAATCATGTTTACGTCATTCCGCCGCGCTGCAATTTGAGCATTTCCGATGGCGTCCTGCAGACGCCGCCCCGGCCTGAGAGTGGCCGCAACATGCCGATTGACGATTTTTTCAACGCCCTGGCGGCGGACCGCGGCAGCCGGGCGCTGGGCGTGGTTCTGTCAGGATCCGCTAGCGATGGGACACTGGGCCTCCGGGCCATCAAGGCCGCGGGAGGCGTCACCTTCGCCCAGGAAGCGGGGAGCGCGAAGTTCGACAGCATGCCCCGCAGCGCCATCGCGGCCGGCGTGGTGGATTTTATCCTGCCGCCGGCTGGAATCGCCCAGGAACTGGTCGCTATCGCGAGCCATTCGCAGATCGAGCCGCGGGAGACGAGCGGATCGCCGGGAGATCCGGCTCTGGTCAGCATCCTGCGGCTGGTGCGGAGAGCCACCGGAGTGGATTTTGCGCACTACAAGCCCAGCACTCTGACGCGGCGCATCAAGCGGCGCATGACCCTGCGCGGATTCAAGAACCTGGAAGCGTACAGCCGGCATCTCGAGCAGAATCGCGAGGAAGCCAGCGAATTGTGCGATGACTGTCTGATTACGGTTACCGCTTTTTTTCGCGAACCGGCGGTCTTTGCAGAGTTGAAGGCGGCCGTGTTCCCCGCCTTGGTAGAGAATCGGGCTGCCGACGACCCGATCCGCATCTGGGTGCCGGGGTGCGCCACGGGTGAGGAGGCTTATTCGATCGCCATCTGCTTGACGGAATTTCTTGAGGAGGGGCGAAAGAGCATTCCGTTCGAGATTTTCGCCACCGATATCAGCGAAACAGCGATCTCCAAAGCCCGCTCCGCCACATATAAGGACGCCGAGGTGGCGCATATCTCACCGCAACGGTTGGCGCGGTTCTTCGCCCGTTCCGAACGCGGGTACCAGATTACAAAGTCCATCCGCGAGGTATGTGTTTTTGCGCGGCACAACGTAGCCGAGGACCCGCCGTTCTCCAAGCTGGACCTCATCAGTTGCTGCAACGTCCTGATCTATCTGGGAGCGGTGCTGCAGCGCAAGGTATTGTCGATCCTGCACTACGCCCTCAAGCCGACGGGTTACCTGGTGGTGGGTCCCTCGGAGAGCATCGGCACGCTTTCCGAGTCGTTTCATCAAGTGGAGAAGACCCACAAGATTTACTGCCTGCGGCCGGCCGCGGATAAGCCAGCGCCGCGTCTCAGCCAAGGCCGCCGCGCCGAAGGCCGGGTGGATATCACCGAGAGAACTGTCGACGGGCGCGCCGGGGCGGAAGTGCTGCGGGAAGCCGACCGGCTGGTGCTGGCCGAACATGGCCCTCCCGGCGCGATCATCGACGATGCCCTGAACATCGTGCAAATCCGCGGCCGCACGGCTCCGTACCTCGAGCTTTCGCCCGGCGACCCGAGCCATAACCTTCTGAAACTGACGCGCGAAGGTTTAATAGCGGGACTCGGTAAGGCCATCCAATCCGCCAAAGAATCCGACGCGTCAGCCAAAGAAGAAGGGTTCCGCATCGAGGACGGCGGCCAGCTCAAAGACGTCTCGATCGAGGTAATCCCGTTCAGGGGCGCGTCCTCATCCGAGGAACGCTACTTCCTGGTCCTGTTCGAGGACGTTGAGCGGAAGCGTAGTCCGCGCACGGCGCACAAGCCCATCATCGAGGAGCCTGGGGGAAGCGGCCGGCTGGTGCGCGAGCTTAAAGCCACGAAAGAGTATCTGCAATCGATCGTCGAGGATAACGCATCTACCCTGGAAGAACTCAGGGCAGCCAACGAAGAGGCGCAGGCGGGCAACGAGGAGCTGGAAACCGCGCAGGAAGAACTGGAATCGGCCAACGAAGAATTGAATACCCTCAACGAAGAGTTGAAGGTGAGCAATGCGGATTTCACCAAAGTCAACCGGGATCTGACCAACCTGCTGGAAAGCATCAGCATCCCGCTAGTCATGGTCGGGCGGGATCTGCGCATTCGCCGGTTTACGCGCGCCATCGAACCGATGCTGAATCTGATCGCTTCCGATGTCGGACGGTCGATTACCGATCTTCAGCCTCAAATGGAGCTGCCCGACCTGCGGCAATTGCTTTTGGATGCCATGGAAGGCGGCAACCGGAAGCCGCGCGACGTCCGCGACCCGCGGGGCCGCTGGTATTCCCTGCGCGTCCTCCCGTCTGTCGGCACGAACGGAAAAATCGACGGCGCCGTGCTGATGCTGATCGATATCGACGCCGCGAAGCGCGGTTCCGACTTCGCCGAAGCCATCGTCGAAACGGTGCGGGAGCCTCTGGTGATCCTGAACCAGAACCTGCAGGTCATGAAAGCCAACCGGGCGTTCTACGAGACGTTCCGGGCCGCGCGGGAGGAGACCGAGGAGCGCCTGATCTACGACCTGGGGAACGGACAATGGAACATCCCGAAACTGCGCGAGCTGCTGGAGAACATTCTCCCCGCGCACGCCACGTTCCGGGACTTCGAAGTGACCCACGACTTCGAACATGTCGGACGGAAAGTAATGCTACTCAATGCCAGCGAAGTTTTCAATCCCAATGCGCAAGCGCGAGCCATCCTTCTAGCGATTGAAGACGTAACAGAGCGCAAGCGGGCCGAGGAAGCGCTTCGGTCCACTAATGCCGAGCTGGAGCATTTCGCCTACGCGCTCACGCACGATTTGCAGGAGCCTCTGCGCATGGTGGTGAACTTTACCGAGCTCCTGGCGCGGGAGCATACCGGAAAGTTGGGCAAGGAAGCGGACCAGTTCATTACCTATTCCGTGCAGGGCGCCCTGCGGATCGAAGCCCTGCTCAGAGACTTGCTGGCCTATTGGGAGATCAACGGCCAGGAGCACGACGGCTTAACCGCGATCGACTGCGGCGCCGTTCTCGCCAAAGCTCTGTTGAACCTTCATGCGGCGATTGCGGAGAGTGGCGCTTTAGTAACCTCCGATCCTTTGCCCACGTTGATGGGCCAAGAGGTCATGCTGACGCGGCTGTTTCAGAATCTCATTTCTAATTCGATCAAGTACCGGAACGAGGAAGCGCCTAGGATCCACGTCTCGGCGGAGCGCGACGCGAAAGGGTGGCTGTTCGCGGTGCGGGACAATGGAATCGGTATCGATCCGAAAGACGCCGGCCGCGTATTCGGCATGTTCAAACGCCTGCACGGAAACGAAATTCCCGGCACTGGCATCGGCCTGGCGCTTTGCAAGAAGATTGTCGAACGCGAGGGTGGGCGGATCTGGGTAGAATCGGAAACCGGGCGCGGCGCTACGTTCAAGTTCACCATCCCTACCCACCGTCCGGAGCCCGAACCCCGGCGCGCGGACTGAGCATGGGCGCCTCCGGTCCAAAACGTTTGGAAGGCGAAATCGAGCGCTTGCGCAAGGCGCTCGACACGGAGACTCGGGCGTCGATCGAACTCCGGAGGCAGTTGGACCGGGCCGAGGCGGAATTTGAAGAATTTGTCTCGCTGGCGGCTCACGATCTGCGCGAGTCCCTTCGGGATGTAGCCTCCTTCGGCCAACTGATGGCCGAGGCTCCGGATGGCGCCGCCGCCATGTACCTCGCGCGCATCCGGGAGGGTGCGGCCAAGGCGCAGTCGCTGCTCGGCGACGTGGTGGATTATTGGGCTACGGGTACAAGTGAGCCGCCGTCCTCGCCGACCGACATGGAGGCGGTGATCTGCCAGGCGCTCCTCTCGACGGACTCGCAGATCGCGGAACGCAGCGCGATCGTCACCCATGACCCTTTGCCGGCGGTAATGGGAGATTTCGCAATCCTCACCAAGGTCATGCACCATCTGCTGCGGAACGCCATCGAATACTGTGTGGGCCCGTCTCCGCGCGTTCACGTGGCATGCGCGCGAGTGGATCGCGAATGCGTATTTTCGGTCGCGGACAACGGCCCCGGTATCGACCCCGCCTTCCGATGTCTCATATTTGCGCCTTTTAAGCGCCTGCACGGGAAGGAATACCCGGGCCACGGCCTGGGACTCGCGTTCTGCAAGAAGGCCATCGAGTCGCAGGGCGGCCGCATCTGGATGGAGCCGGCGCCGGGCACGGGATCGGTCTTCCATTTCACTGCAATTCCTGCCTGACAAGCGGCAGTAAGTGCACCTGTCGATTGGCCTCCCGCACTCGTACGGGCCGTGTCCCGATGCGTCCCAGCGCCGGCTGGCGTGGCCCTGGAATTGCACAGTCGATATCTCTAAGTTTAAGTCTAAGGAGAGCCAGATGACACCGGGTACAAAAGATCAAGTTACGGGCAAGTTTCACGAAGTGAAAGGCAAAGTCAAAGAGAAGCTGGGACAAGCCGCCGGCAATCCCGACGTCGAGGCGGAAGGCCAGTCCGAGAACCTCGCGGGCAAGATTCAAAAGAAAGTCGGCCAGATCGAAAAAGTCTTTGAAAAGTGAGTAGCCCGAAAGAGCGAAAGGATTCGACATGCTGATACTGATTATTCTTCTGATATTGATTTTCGGCGGCGGTGGCTACTACGGCTATGGCCGTTGGGGTTACGGCGGCGGTGCGGGCATAGGCATAGGCGGAGTTCTGTTGATTCTGCTCATAGCCTATATGTTGGGGATTTTCCACTAAGCTTCGGCCCCCCGCGGGGCCTGGTACTGCGCGTGCTGTTGCATTGGTGACGGGCATCACAAAAGGAGAGTGTCTTGTGGTTATAAAACGATTGATCGGATTGGCGGTTTTCGCCGGCGCGCTGACATTCAGCGCCGCGGCCGAAGTTGTGGTTCGCCTCGCGCCACCCGTGGCAGTAGTCGAAACGCGGGGCGCGGCGCCGGGCCCCGGCTATGTGTGGATTAATGGGTACCACCGTTGGGATGGCAATGCGTACGCCTGGAACGCGGGCAGGTGGGAAATGCCGCCACGGGCGCATGCCCGCTGGGTAGCGCATCGCTGGGTTCACCGCCGGGGCGGCTACGTACTAGTTGAAGGGCACTGGCGCTAGCGGCCTTGGAGGGCGGGCAATCCTGCCCGCAGCCGGCTTTCAGCCGGCTTTCAGCCGGCTTCCGGCCGCCTAAAAGGCGGCTGCGGCCAAGATTGGCCGCCCTCCAATTTGGGTTTTGGATTATGCGGTCACGAACATGATGATGGTGGAAATAAGCATCACGCCGGCGCATATCCATCCCAGCCATCGAAGCAGGCGTCCATTCCGGCGCTCCCCCATTACATCGGCACTGCTGGTGAGCAGCACCACCAGGACGAGTAGGGGCGGCGCCAGGGCTCCATTGAGCACCGCCGACCAGAAGAGCATCTTGACGGCGTTCAGGCCCGCATAATTCAAACCCAGGCCGAGCGCCATGGCAACGGCGATGACCGAATAGAAGCCATGCGCGACAGGCGGATGGACCTCCAGCGAGCCAACCCAATCGGCCGCTTCCGCGATGGCGTAAGCGCAAGACCCGGCCAATACCGGGACTCCCAGCATGCCGGCTCCGATCAATCCCAGGCTGAAGAGCCAATACGCGCCGTCGCCCGCCAGAGGACGCAACGCCTCGGCGGCCTCGCGCGCGCTGGAGATCGTCGTTTTGCCGTGCGCGTGCAGCGTGGCGGCCGACGTCAGAATGATGAAGTACATGACCAGGTTCGAAAAGAACATGCCCGTGAGGACATCGTTCCGCGAACGCCATAAGTCCCGGTTGGACGCGCCTTCCCGTTGTTCCACGGTTTTCTTGCCCGCGGAAATTTCCTCCTCGACTTCCTCCGCGGCCTGCCAGAAGAAGAGGTACGGAGAGATGGTGGTTCCCAGGATACCGACCAGCGTGGCCCAATACGCGCCCGTCCACTGCACCGTTGGAATTACAGTCGCCCGCAGCACGGCGGGCCAGTCCGGGTGCGCTAGAAATGCGGCGCCGATATAGGCGAATAGGGCTAGCGTGAGCCATTTGAAGATGCGCGCGATGACGCGATAACTGGTCCAGAACAGCAGCCCCACAATGACCATCGCGTACACCGGAGTCCAATAAAGAGAACTGACCCCTGTGAGAAGGGCCGTGACCGCGCCCATGCCGCCGAGATCCGCGGCGATGTTCACCACATTGGCGACCACTAACAGCCCGCAGGCGCCCCACAGAATCCAGCGTGGATAGCGTCTTCGAATCACGCCTGCCAACCCGAGTCCGGTGACCATACCCAGGCGGGCGCACATAATTTGAATGGCGGCCATCAAGGGGAAAGAGAAAATAGCGGTCCAAAGGGGCGCATAGCCGAACGCGGCGCCGGTGACCGAATAAGTGGAGATACCGGACGGGTCGTCGTCCGCGGCGCCGGTAATTAGTCCCGGGCCAAGATCCGCGAAAAACCTGCGGAAGCGGCCCTGCAGGACAAACGCGCGCCTGGCCGCCTTGGCGCCCGGAGATATCCGGCTCAATGACGGGGCCGCAGGCGTTCTACGGCACGAAACCAATCTTCTTCCGGAGACCCAGGGGGACAGCCCCTGTCTTGCCAGAGCTGATGCGCGAGCGCGGCGACGTCTTTCTCGCTGGCCGCATGTTCCCTCCCGGCGCCTTGATGTTCCTGTTGCGCCTGCAGGTAAGCGTGGTTGGAGTGCTCCTGGGCTTGCCTGGAGCTTTCATGCCCGGTCAGGTGGTCTTCTTTTCCGTGATGTTCCGTACCGCTGCCATGGGCGTGCGCCGCAAGGTCACGGTGCTCAGCAGCTATCTGTTGCGATTCGCGCATAATCCGCTACCAATGCACGTATTGTACCGTGTGCCGCGCCGGGCCGGCAAAGACTTTCCGAGGCGCGACCGTCAGGAAGGGATTACGCCGGGATGGCGAAATTGCGCATTCCAAGTGCAGCTTTTGCTTCTTTCCCGTGAGACTGAGCCTTCAAGGTGCGCGTTCGGGCTCTGGGCTATCCCGTGCAGGGGACAATGCGAGATCTGACGCGCGAGTGAGGACAGCAATGATGACAGCACTTAACGGTATGGGCGGGTTCCAGGAAATCCTTGAAAAGAAGGCAGTCGAGTTGGGCGCCGGGTTGCGAAATCGGGACGGCATCGCCATCGAGAAGAGCGCGGACCAAATGGATGAGATTCAGTACGCTTCGGAACGGGATCTGGCCATTTGCAACGTGGACCGTGACTCCGCCGTGCTGCGTCAGGTAAAGGCCGCATTGCGACGGATCGGCGACGGCAGCTTTGGGACGTGCGTCGACTGCGAGTCTTCGATCAGCCCAAAACGCCTGGCGGCCGTGCCATGGGCGTCACGCTGTATCCGGTGCCAGGAGGCGGCCGATCGGGACGGGCAGAATGGAGCGGACTTCAGCGAGACCCTCGCCAATGCCGCATAATCGGTTGGGAAAAGCGGAATCCGGCCTTCAAACCATTGCGTTTCTGGGCGACTACTTGCCGCGCAAATGCGGCATCGCCACGTTTACCTCCGATCTGCTTGAGGCCGTGGCGGAGCGGCATGCCCAAAGCCAGTGCTTCGCGGTGGCGGTCAACGACGTGGAAGGTTACCGGTATCCCGAAGTGGTTCGATTCGAGATTGAGGAGCAGGATCTGAGCGCCTACCGGCGCGCCGCCGATTTCCTGAACTCGAGCGATGTGGATCTGGTTTCGGTGCAGCACGAGTTTGGAATTTTCGGCGGGCCGGCCGGCAGCCACGTCCTGGCTCTGCTGCGCCACTTGAAAGCGCCCATCGTGACCACCCTCCACACCGTTCTCATTGAGCCAAATGACGACCAGCGGCGGGTT
>Ga0181525_10000982_pt1 | contig 24658 bp, 21 predicted proteins | sample PEATcosm2014_Bin_48_FD_121100 | JGI IMG/M metagenome (GOLD analysis project Ga0181525, IMG submission 121100) | Peatland microbial communities from MTU Mesocosm Facility, Houghton, MI, USA - PEATcosm2014_Bin06_10_metaG | ecosystem: Environmental > Terrestrial > Soil > Wetlands > Peat | place... | reverse complement strand
CGACGACGCCGTTGGCCAGCGCCGGGACCTCGATCTCGCCGCAGAACGGGACCGCGGGCTCCAGCGGCAACGAAGGCCAGATCACGATCGACGGCGTCGAAGTCGACTACGACATCAACTCCGAGACGCTTCAGGGCGTCGTGGCGGCGCTGAACTCCGCGCTGCAGACGGTCGATCCGACCGGCTCCGTCACCTATGACGCCGCGACCCAGAAGGTCACGATCACCTCGAGCCAGCCGCTCACGCTGGGATCTTCTTCGGACAGCGGCAACCTGCTCTCGGTCCTCAAGCTCGACACCGCGCAGATCACCGACGTCGCCGGCACGTACTCGACGTCCAGCTCGGCGGCGATCGGCGGCATCAATCTGGGCGCGACGTTCAACACCGACCAGAACGCCGGCTTTGCGACGGCCGTCACCAGCGGGACGTTCTCGATCAACGGCGTCAAGTTCAGCGTCGCCGCGGCCGGCCAGAACCTCAACGACATCATCAACGAGATCAACCAGTCGTCGGCCGGGGTGATCGCAACCTACGATCAGACGACCAGCCAGCTCGTCCTCACCGCGAAGGCCGACGGTCCGCAAGGGATCTCGCTGGGCGCGACGGGGGACAGCTCCAACTTCCTCCAGGCCACCGGCCTGTTGGCGAATTACACGACTCCGAACAAGCTCGGCGCGGGGACGCAGGAGACGGTCGGTCAGTCGGCCCAGGTCGTCTACACCGACGCCAGCGGCAACCTGGATACCGTCTACTCGAACTCGAACACGGTTTCGAACGTCGTCCCGGGCGTGCAGCTCACCCTCCAGCAGGACGTCGGCGGCTCGAGCGGGATCGCGCCGGTGACGATCGACGTCGCGCAGAGCAGCACAGCCTTGCAGAGCGCGATCGGCAGCTTCGTCGACGCCTACAACAAGGTGATCGGCGAGATCAACACCGCGACTGCCGCGCCGGTCGTCGGCTCGCAGTCCGACGACGTCACCGGCTCGCAGGCCACGCAGCTGACCAAGGGCGGTGTCCTGTTCAACAGCCAGGACATCGACGGCCTCAAAGATCAGCTCGTCAACTTGGTTTCCGGACTGTTCGACACCGGCAGCGACGGCTACAACTCGCTGGCCTCGATCGGGCTCGAGCTCGACAGCTCGTTCAGCGTGGGCGTCGCGACCAACGGCAGCTCGGACTCGGACAGCGATACCGCCACGAACAACTCCGATGCGACCAGCGTCGGCTCGCAGCAGTACGACGGCACCTCCGGGAAGCTCGTGGCGCTCGATGTGACGACGCTCGAGACCGCGCTGGCCGACAATCCGAACGCCGTCTCCTCGCTGTTCACCGGTTCGAACGGCGTGCTCGATCAGCTCGGCGTCTACCTGACCTCGGTGACCGGGTTGCCGACGCAGCTCAACAGCTCGGTGATCGGGACCGTTCCGCCGCAGTCGTTGTTCCAGACGGTGCAGGCTGAAAACCAGGACGTGATCCAGTCTCTGCAAGAGCAGATCACCAGCGTCACCAACCAGGCGAACATGCAGGCCAACCTGTTGCGCCGCGAGTTCGTCGACAGCGAAGTTCAAATCGCGCAGCTGCAGTCGATGCAGTCGTCGCTCTCCAGCTTGCTCGCCGGCACGTCGTCGACGTCGTAGCATGCCTATCGCCTACCCGAACCTGCGGTATCTCGAGGCGTCGATCAACTCGGCCAGCCCCGAAGAGCTGATCGTCAAGATCTACGACGCGCTGCTGCTCTTCGCGCGGCAAGCGGTCGAAGTGATGGAGACGCGCCCGGGGGACATCGAGGGTCGGCACGGTCTGCTGCGCAAGGCGCAACGCGCCTGCGCGTTGCTGATGGGGTCGCTCCGGCTCGAGCTCGAGAGCGACGTACCCCGCAACCTGTTCCGCCTCTACGAGTTTTGGCACCACCAGCTGGTCGCTGCGAACATGTCCGGCGACGCACAGAAGGTGCGCGATCTGTTGCCGATGATCAGCGAGCTACGCGACACGTGGGTCGAGGCGATCAAGCGCTATCGCACCGAGAGCGTCCCCGCTCCGCAGCTCGATGCACTCGTCGGCTGAGCTCGCCCGCCCGGCCGTCGTCCGGACGATCCTCGCCCTCGAGCGCTCCTGCCTGGACGCCGAATCGGCGTTGGTCGAACGGCGTTGGCGTGACGTCGACGTCGCCTTCGCGGCGCAGCGCCGGCTGACCGAAGAGCTCGCCGCACTGTTCGTCGCGACGCCCGAAAGCGCGCCGCTCGCCGACGCCAAGGTCGCCCAGCGGCTGCGTGGCGTCTTGGCCTACCGCGAGGACCAGATGCGCCGCCTGCGCGCCTACCACCAGAGCGTCGGCGAACGCCTGCGCTCGATCGGGAAGGTTCGTCAGTTCGCTCGCGCGATCGGCAAGCGCCTCCCGATCTCACACGTCCTCAACGCGAAGTACTGACTTCGGGCAGGCCTCAACCACCGAAGAGCAGGGCGACGGAGAACGGTTCCTGTCGTTCGTCGGCGCGCGGGTGGCTGGCGTCGAACGGCAGCATTCGGGTCATGCCGTCGGCGTCGCGCACGATCATCCGCAGGTGATCGGTTGCGGCGTCGTCTTCCCAGCGCTCTGGAGCGGCCGACTGCGCCTTGCGGTCGTAGTGGCCGACGCGCACGCCCGGATGGAGGAGCACCCGCCAACCCTCGTTGCGCACGCGCTCGCAGTAAAGGTAGTCCTCGTCGCACTGCCGCACCGTGCGCGAGCGCTCGTCGACGAACAGGTGCGCGGAGAAGTACGGCGTGCTCAGCGCGCGCAGCGCCGCGACGCGCAGGGCGACGCAGCCGAAGCCGACGCCGTCGACGACGGCGGTCTGGTCGCTGCGGAAGGCCGGGATCGCGCCCTCCGTCGTGTCGGTCGAGTTCCATTGCGCCACGGCCATGGGCCGCGCGCTGTCGCGGCTGTAGTAGAGCGCGCCGACGACGGCGGCGCGCGCGTCCTGCTCGAGCGCAGCGAGCAGTTTCACCAGCGCGTCGGGTGGCGGGACGATGTCGTCGTCGATCATGACCAGCACGTCGCAGCCGGTCGCGACCGCGTGGCGCGCGATCATCTCGCGCTGGGCGGCGACGGCGTTCCCGCTCCAGATGAGCCGATCGGCGTCGACGTCGGGCGGGAGCGCGAGCAGCGGCACCGCGTCGAGGAACGGCTGCGTCGGCTGACCGGAGGTCGGGACGCCGATGAGGAGCTTCACGGCGTGATCGCCGCGCGGAGCGCGTCGACGACCGCGCGACCGGCCGCGTGGAGCGGCGCATCGTCGGCGGTGAGCGGGTCGAAGCGCCCGTCGACGGTCCGGCGAACCGTGACCCGCATGAGCCAGCTGCCGGCCGCACTCCGATAGGCCGCCAAGGCGTCTTCGAAACGGGGCGCCGGCGCCGCGATGCCGGTCAGCCGGCGGGGCGCGACCGCGAGCAGCACCTGGACGCCGCGCAGGAACGGATCGGCGAGGTTGCGCCCGAGCACCGCGAGCAGCGCCTCACGGGCCTGCGTGCCCAACTCGACCACCAGGTACGGCCCGACGCGGCCGCCGGGATCGGGTGCGAGGTCGGCGGCAGGGCGCAGCGCCGCGAGCGCGACGGCCGTCACGACCGGCGGGGTCGGCCGGCCCATCCGCGCCGCGACCACCGCCCGCGGCAGCGCGGTGGCGATGCTGCGCGCGAAGGCGCTCAAGCCGAGCGCCTCGCCGGCCGGACCATCGACCGCGGCGATCGAGGAGAGCAGCGCGAGGGCGGCCAGCCCGTGCGGGAGGGCGCCGGTGTAGATGCGCTCCAGTGCCCGGACCTCTTCGGGGTCGACGGCACGGAAGAGCACCGGGTCGGCCGCAGCGACGGGGGCGGGTTCGCTGGCCGCCCCCGGCAACTCCGGAACCGGCGGCGGCTCCGGCAACTCCAGGACCGGCTCCGGTTCGGGCAGCTCGAGGACCGCGGCGGGCTCGGGCAGGGCCGGGATCGGCGGCGGCGCGGGCAGCTCTAGCACGGCCGCCGGTTCGGGCAGCTCCAGGATCTGCTCCGGTTCGGGTCGTGGCAGGTCCGCCGGCGCCTCGGGCGCGGCCTCGACTGCGCTGCGGGCGTCGACGTGCGCCGGCCGCGGCGCGGCGGCGAGCTCGTCGAGGTCGACCCGTTCGTCGGCCTCGAGCTCGAAGAAGGGCTTCGGCGTGTCGTACGCCGCATGGCCGGCGCGCCGGCGCAGGCGCAGCGCCGGCGTCGCGATCGCCGGCACGCCGTCGGCGTTCGCCGCGCCGATCAGGTCCAGCGGCTCGGTCCCGGGCAGGATGCGCAGCGCGAAGCGCAGCCGGACCGCCCCGCCGGCCGGGATCGCACCCAGCCGTAGCCCGGCGCCGAGCAGCGCCTCGCCGTCGATGGTGCTTTCGTCGCGCGCGAACGAGCCCGGAACGGGCTCGGCGTCGGGTGGGACCCCGATCCGCAAGGTGGCGTCGGGGACGTCTTGGTCGCCGTCGTCGTGGAGCGTCGCCACGACGGTGACCAGCGCGCCGGGGATCAGCTCGCGGTCGGGGCGTGCCTCGAGGGCCAGGCGCAGGGTGGCCGGCCGGGCCGCGCGCCGTGCCGGCGGTTCGGCGGCGAGCGACTCGGCACCGAAGCGCGGCGCCGCGGCGGAGGGTGGCGGGGAGGTGGCCGCCAGGCCGAGCTCTTCGCGCCGGCGGCGATCGAGCAGCCGTGCGTCGGCGTCGCGCTCGAAGAGCGCGTCGACGTCGGCGTCGCGCCCGCTCATCGCGCGCGCAGCGACAGCCAGGGGAAGCGCCAGCGGGACGGCTCGGCCGCACCGTCGGCGGACGCCCCACGATCGCGCCCGCGGCCCAAGCCGCGCGCGCGGGCCGCCGCGTCGGCGTCGAGCAGGGTCGCCCGCGGTCGGCCCTGGGTCGCCGCATCCCGCAGCGTCGCATGCGCCAAGGTCAGGAGCCGGCGTGGGGTCCCGCCGGCGCTGGCGACGATCGAGTCGACCGCGTCCTCGTCGAAGAGAGCGGCCAGGTCGGCGGCGCCGGCGCGGGTCAGCCGGTAGGCCAGCATGGCGCGCGACTCGCTGACGTCGAGCGCATCGAGCGCGATCCAGCCGTCGACCCGATCGGCCAGGTTGCGGCGCCCCTCGAGCCGGGCTCGCAGCTCGCTCTGGCCGAACAGCACGACGTTGAGCAGCTTGCGCTGCGGGACGTCGTAGTTCAGCAGCAGCCGCAGCACCTCGAAGATCTCGTCGCTGGCGTTCTGCGCCTCATCGATCAGCAGGGCCAGCGTCAGGCCGTCGAGGACCGCGGCATCGTAGAGATAGTTCTTCAGCGCGTTCTTTAACGCCGCGGGTGAGCGCGGCGGAAGGGCCAGCCCGAACGCCCGCGCGACGCCCAGCAAGAACTCGGTCTCGCTGGCGAACGATGGGTCGAGGATCTTGGCCAGGCGGACGTCGTCGCGGCCGAGCAGCTCGCGCTCGACCTGCGCCATCAGGCTCGTCTTGCCGGTCCCGGGGTCCCCGACGACGACCTGGAGGCCGCGCGATTCCAGCACGCCGGCGACCAAGCGCGTGCGCGCGCGCCCCAAGGCCGGCGTCGTCCGATAGAAGTGCGGGTCCGCGGTGTCGAGGAACGGATCGCGCTCCAACCCGAAATGCCGGAAATACGGGATCATCCGGGAGGAGGGGTTCGACGCCCCGGACGACCGAACATGCGCACCGCCGGCCCGGAGGGCGAATCGGCTCGACGGCGTCCATAAGGGGGCTCGTGCGTTCGACCGATACCAAGTCCGTGGAGAAAGCCGTCCCGAGCGCGGGCCGCGGGGCCGACGAGGAGCACCGTCCGCTCGTCAGCATTCTGATCCCGAACTACAACTACGTGCAGTACGTCGAGCGAGCCGTCGCCAGCGCGGTCGCTCAGACGTATCCGAACGTCGAGATCATCGTCAGCGACAACTGCTCGACCGACGGCGCGTGGGAACTGCTGAACGAGCGTTTCGGAACCGAGCCGCGCGTCCGCCTCTACCGGAACGCGACGAACATCGGTTTGGCTCCCAACTTCGATCGGGTGTTGGAGCTTGCGCGCGGCCACTACGTCATGTGGCTCTCGTCCGACGACTTCCTCTACCCGACCCACGTCGAACGGCTCGCAGCGCGATTCAGCGCCGATCCCGCGCTCGACGTCGTCTACGGCAACGCCTACTTCGCGCGCGAGGACGGGATCGTCTATGGCGTGCGGGCGATGCAGGGCCAATTCCCCGTCGACTACGTCGACGCACGCGACGAGTTGGTCGAGAACTTCACGACCGTCTGCCCGGTGTGCCTGCCGTGCATGCTCGTGACGCGCAGCGCGCTCGGCGGCCACGGCATCGCAAGCGGTCCCGGCAGCAGCGAGATCGCGTCGGACTGGGAGCTCGTCATCCGGCTCGCGCTGGAGGGGAAGCGCTTCGCGTACGTCGCCGAGCCGAGCATGGCGATCCGCGTGCATGCCGACCAGTCGTCCGGCGAGAAGTACCACGGGCCCGGTCAGAACGTGGTCGACTTCGCCGCGTTCGTCGAACGGTACATGGACCATCCCGAGTTCGTGCGCCGCCTGCACGGCCGCGAGATCGCCGTCGCCGCGCTGTTCGCCCTGCTGATCCAGGACAACGCGACCCGCAACGGCGGCCGCTCGAAACTCGACGACGCGCAGCGGGCCCGGATCCGGGCCGTGCAGGAGCGGCTGCTGGCCCGGGCCGTGGTCTACGAGCCCGCCCGCGTGCGCGAGTCGACGATCAGCGTCGTCGTCGAGACGGCGGCTCCGCCGCCGCTGCTCATGCGTTCGCTCGACGCGCTGATGGCGCAGGACTGGCCGGCCTGGCAGTTGGTCGTCGTCGACCATGGCTCGATCGGCATCGAGTCGTTGCTGCGCGCGCATCCGGTCTGGGACCGGACGTCGTACGTGCGGCTGCCCACCATGCACACGCCCGGCTCGGCCCGCAACCTGGCGTTGCGGATGATCCGCGGCGAGTACGTCGCCTTCCTCGAGCCGGGGAACCGCTACGAACCCGGCCATCTGAGCGCGGCGGTCGAGACCATCGCGCGCGAGGGGACGCAGGCGGCGTTGGCCACCGTGCGATTGGTGCTCGAGCGCGCCAATACGCTCGGGATCGTCCGGGACAAAGTCGGCGAGCTGGCCCCGTTCGGTGGCGGCGAGGACGACATCGCGCTGCTCGACGTCGCGAACGCCTTACCGCTCGACGCGCTGGTCGTCTACCGGGGACTCTTCGATCGCGTCGGCCGCTTCAACGTGGGCATGCCGCTGCTGGAGGACTGGGACTTCGTCCTGCGCTTGGCGCGCGGGACCCGCATCGCTCCGACGCACGCCGTGACGCTCGACCTGAGCGCGCGATTGGGCCTGGTCGGGATGCGGCTGGCCGACCGGATGCCGCTCCTGTTGCGCGGCGTCGACGCGATCTATGCGGCGTACGGCGTCGACGCGACGCGTGCCGAGGACCGGCGGCGGCACCGCGACGAGCTCGCGCGAGCGGTCGAGACGTTCGCCGAGCAGACGGCCACCACGCGCGGGCTGGCGGAATTCGCCTGCTCGCTGGCCGGACGCGTCCTGTCGGTCCCGGCCGCGCGCTGATCGGCGCGCGCGTGCCCTTGCCGTTGCTCGTCCTCGACGGCGAGGTCTATTCGGAGCTCTCGCTGGCCCGCGCCAACCGCGAGCTCGCACTCGCGCTGCTGCGGCGCGACGACGTCGAGCTGGCGCTGTCGGCGCCGCTCATCGGCAGCTATCTGTCGCGACCGACGCCGGCGATCGACCGGCTCGTCTCGCGCACCGGGATCGCGCTCGATCGTCCACCCGATCTGACCGTGCGGCATCGCTGGCCGCCCGACTTCACCCGCCCCGAGTACGGCCGCTACGCGCACATCCAGCCGTTCGAGCTGGGCGCTCTGCCGCGAGCGTGGGCCGAGGGCGTCGCCGCCGCCGACGAGGTGTGGTGTTACGGCAGCTTCGTGCGCGACATCTACCGGCGCGCCGGCGTTGCGCCCGAACGACTGGTCACCGTGCCCTTGGGGGTCGATCCCGACGTCTATCGCCCCGACGGGACGCGCGTCGAGCTGAACACGCGCGGGTCGTTCCGGTTCCTGTTCGTCGGTGGGGCGATCTGGCGCAAGGGCGCCGACCTCGCGGTCAACGCCTTCCTCAACGCCTTCGGGCCGGGGGACGACGTCTGCTTGATCGTCAAGGACGTCGGCGCAGCGTCCGTCTACAAGGGACAGACGATGGCGCCGCTGATCGTGCCGCTGGTCGGGCGGACGGACTTGGCCGAGATCGTGTACAGCGATGCCGTGCTCGATGATGCGGCGCTGGCCGCGCTCTATCGCACCGCCGACGCGGTGCTGCTGCCGTATCGGGGCGAGGGCTTCGGCTTGACCGCGCTCGAGGCGATGGCGTGCGGGACGCCGCCGATCGTCACCGCCGGCGGCGCGACCGACGATTTCGTCGACGAGAGCGTGGGCGTGCTCCTGCCCGCGAAGCGAACGCCGGTGGACCTGCCGGAGATGCCCGAGACGGTCGAGCCGCCGTGGACCCTGGACGTCGACGTCACGCTGCTGGCCAAGGTCATGCGCCTGGTCGTCGGTGAACGCGAGCGGTTGGCCGAGCTGGGGGCGGCCGGCGCACGGCGCGCGCGCTCGGAGTGGACCTGGGATCGCAGCGCCGCCATCGCCGCCGATCGGGTGCGGCTGGCCGCCACCACGCTGCGCTAGGTCGATCCGGTCGGCGCGAGCGCCCGCACCGCGCACGCGACGGAACGCCAGACCGGGCCGGTCGCCGTCGCCTCGACGGCGCGCACCATCTGCAAAGCTCCCGATGCGAGGGGGACGCGCGCACCGGCCTCGCAGTTGCGCGCGAAGACCGAGTTCTCGCCGACCTCCTCGAAGGTGTATTCCGGAAAGTTCGGGGCGATCGCTTCCCAATCGAAGCTCTCCGTCACCGACACGCCGCGCGACTCCAGCGCGTTCACCAACACCTCGTCCCAGCCGAACGCCGTCTCGACCGCGCGCTCGACGCGCACGACGTAATCGAGCCCGCGCAGGTCGCCCTCGACGCCGACGATCTCGTGCAACGCGTTGGCGCGCAAGCCGGCCAGGACGCGCGCCGGCTCGCTGACGCCCCGCCCCAGCACGGCGGCGATTCGGAGCGGCCGCACGCTGCGCTCGAGCGGCGCGAGCAGCGCGATCTCGTCGAAGGCGGTGCGGATGGCGGCCGCATCGGCGCGGGCGCGGGCGACGGCGGCGCGTCGCGTCCGTACACCCTCGGCATCGCGAGCCGGCCGATCGGAGAGCAGCAGGCGTGCTCGCTCGAGCTCGTCGAGGCGCAGCACCGGGACGCCGCACGCGCGCGTGCGTTCGTGGTCGGGCCAGCTCGGATCCGCGGCCAGCGCGATCGTGACGGTGGCGAGCGGCGGGACCCCATGCCGCGACGACGGCGGGAAGGGGATCGCGACGATGCGGGGATTCCAGCGCGCGACGCCGGCGAGTCGCATCGCCGGTTCGAGCTCGGCGGAGAGCGCTTCGGGGGTGACCGGGCGGTCCGGCAGCGGTGCGATGATGAGCACGACGTCGTCGGTCGGCTCGACCAACCGCGCGAAGGCCGCCAACGCTTCGACCCGGCCCGGCTCGGGGGCGACGTAGATCGTGCGTTCGGCGGTCGCCGGCCCGTGGGCATCCGGCGTCCAGAGCGTGACGTCGACCGGCAACCGCAGCACGGTCAGCCGCATCGGCGCGATGCCGCGTTCGCGTAGCTTCCGCGCAACCTCGGGGTCGTCGGTCCAGATGCTCTCGACCGCCGAGGTCGCGGCGAGGTCGTCGGGGACGGCGGTCAGGAAGACGGCGCGCGTCCCGCTGCGGATCAGGTCGACGGCGAGCTTCGCCTCCTCGCCGTCGGCTTCGAGCCGCGCGGCGCGCCGCAGGTGTCGCCCTTGGATCGGATCGAGATCGGCGTCGTGCGCGCCGCTGGCCGCGACCCGGGGCGTGGCGCCGGTCAACTCGAGTGCATCGAACAGCCCGCGCGCCGCGCGTCCGCCGGCATCGTCCGCGAAGAGTGGTCCCGTCAGCAGCGTGCGCCCGGCGGTGCGCACCGTCCGGCGCGGTGCCGGCTCGGCGAGCGCGCGTTCGGCCGCGCGAGCAGTTACGCGGCGATCGAAGGCGAGGTTCGCGCGAGCGAACCCATGGGCGGCGTGCCGCAGCGCCTCACCCGGATCGTCGGCGATCCGGCGTAACGCTTCGGCCGTCGCGTCGACCGATGGATCGGCCCAACGCTGCCCGGCGTAGAACGGAACGCGGTCGGCGAGTTCGCGCGAGACGGGCGCCAGCCGGGCGGGGATGGGGAAGCCCGTCGTCGCGTCGAGGAAGTCGGCGCTGCCACCCCAGCCGGTGCCGATCGCCGGAAGTCCGCTGGCCATCGCCTCGAGCAGCGGAATGCAGAATGCCTCGCCGCGCGAGGTGAGCACGAACGCATCGACGCTACGAAACAGCGCGGCATAAGCGTCGACCGGCAGCGATTCGGTGAGGATCTCGATCGGCGCGAGCGCGGCCGGATCGAGACCCAGCGCCCGGATCTGCTCCGTCGGTCCGCCACGCGCGCCGACCGTGCTCTTCCCCGTGCGCAGGTAGAGCACGACGTCGTCGTCGGGACCGAAGGCGCGCGCCCAGGCGCGCAGCAGCACGTCGGCGCCCTTGCGTTCGTTCCAGTCGAACACCGAGAGAAAGGCGACGCGGCGACGGTTGGGAAGCGTCAGCCGTGGGCCGTCCGGCGCGAAGGTCGGCGCGTCGATCCCGATCGGGATGACGCGCAGAGACTCGGCGGGGATCCCCGCTTGCGCGAACGTGTCGAGGTTGAACGTGCTCGGCACCCACACTTGGTCGAACTCGCGCAGCGTGCGCACCCAGTGCCCGGGGACGTCGTCGCACTCGAACATCGTGTAGGCGCAGGTCAGACCGGTCAGCCGGGTGGCCGCGAACTCGCTCAACGACGGGCTGCCGCCCGCGTCGCCGGCCGGGCGCAGCAGCACCGCGGGGAGCGAACGGTCGACCGGCAGCTGCGCGCCAGCGGCGAGCACGGCCAGTTCGGCCGGCGGAAGTCCGGCCCGACCGGCCTCACGCCACCACGGATGCCTCACACCGACGGGGATCCCGTGGGCCGCGAGTCCCAAGACGAGGTTGCGGCCGACCGCGGCGTAGCCCGTCGGTTCCTCGAAGATACCGCAGACGACGGCGCGTGCCGGTCCGCTCGGGAAAGCGCATCGATCCGCCTCGGGCAGCCACGCACCGAGCGGTGCATCCCGCTGCACGCGCGTGTGCGCGCCGCGCGGGATGAGGGTGACGGCTGGCCCGGTCGGCGAGCCGTCCCACGTCAGGGCCGGATAGTCGGTGGTCTGTTGCAGGGCGGCCGCGGCGGCGGCCGCGGACTGGAGGGCCGCGACGTCGATGACCGCTCGCGGGTCGATCACCGCCACGACGTCGGGTTCCGGACGGCCGGGTTCGATGGCGAGAAGACCAAACGCCTCCAGTCGCGCCGCGGCCAATTCGCTCAGACGAGGCGGCGCCGCGAGCAACCGAAAGCCGAGGTCCATGCGGCGCTATTAGCGCGCTGCGCAAGCATACCCGCTGTACGGGCTGTACAGCCTGTAGGAGCGTGGCGCGGTTCTGCCGATCACTGAGTGGATATGGCTTCGCGGGCGGTCGTCGTCACGACATGGCCTGTCGGGCCCGTCCGCGAGGGTGGGGCCCGACGGCTGGTCTCGCTGTGCTCCGCGCTGGCAGAACAGGACGTCGACGTGACCATCGTCGCGTTGGGGGCCAGCGGGCACGGGGTCCGCTGGAGCCGCCTGGCGCGCGGCGTGCGCCAGGTGACGGTCGCCCGCAGCGGCGCGCACGCGGCGGCGGACGAGCGCGTTGCGCGCGAGCTCGGCGAGCCGTGCCCAGATTTTGTCGCGGCGGATACCGTGCGCCTCACACCGCGCTTCGGCGAGCTCTTGCGCGACGCGCTTGTCGGCGCCGACATCGTGGTCGCGAACGGCCCGTGGCTGGTGTTGTCGCTGGACGGGTGCTGGGACGGGCCGCTGGTCTACGATGCCGCGGGGACGACGCTCGGCGGCAGTCCGTCGACGGCCGTCGACGAAGTGTTGCGGACGCTCGAACGGCGGGCGTTGGCCCGCGCAGCGTTCGCCCTGGCGGTCTCGGCTGAGGAGGCGCAGATCCTCCTCGGCCGCGGACCACTGGCCGCCGATGCGATCGTCGTCGCGCCGCAGCTCGTCGATCCGGCCCAATTCCGTGAGCCCGAGCGGGCCGCGCGACGGGTGAAGCGACGCGTGTTCTCGGCGGCATTCACCGCCGCGTGCTTCGGTGGCGCCGCGACCGATGCGGTGCAAACGGCCGAACGGGTGGTGGCGCTGGCCGCGGAACTGGTCGCGGTGCGCTTCGTCGTCGGCGGCGCGGCGGCGGGTGCGTTGGCCGGCCGCGCGGTTCCGGCGAACGTCGCGATCGTCGACGAGGGCGCTGAGGAGACCTACCGCTGGATGCTCGGGACCGTGGACGTCGTGCTCTTGCCGCCGGCCGGAGCAGCGGACGTCCTGCTCGACGCGGTGGCGGGCGGTGCGGCGATCGTCGCTGCGCCGGCGGCGCTGCGCGGCACGCCCGAGCTGCAATCTCTGGTCGAACTGGCGGAGCCGAGCGGTTGGGCCGAGGCGATCCGACGCGTGGCGGCGTTACCGGACGCCGAGGTCGAGGCTCGCGTGCGCGAAACGCAGCGGGTGGTCGCGATCACGCACGCGCGGCAACCGTTCGTCGCCGAAATGCTCGCGCGGACCGGAGTCGCGGTTCGGGCCAACGTTCGCAAGCCGAGTCTCTCCGCGCGGACCGCCCTGCGAGCCGTCGTCGCAGCTCCCGGAGACGCGGCGCGCCCGGTAGCGCGGTACTCGCTCGCGGCGACGTCGACGCTCGAAGTCGTGATCTGCTCGCGGGGCTCAGCGGGTGAGGTCGGTCAGGAGATCGTGGTTGCGCCGCACGCGATCGAACGGCGCATTCCGCGCACGCCGGTCGAGCGCGAGGGCGAGGACGCCGCGCTCGAGGAGGCGTCGTGGCTCAATCCCGCCCTGGCCGACGGGCTCGCGTACGCGCTGCGGCGCGCGTCGATCGCCGTCGCGGTCGGACCATACGCCCACGGGGCGCTGCGCTCTGCCTGGAGCGGCCCGCTCGTCTACGATGCTCCGCGCGTCGAGTACGCGCACGCGGTCGCCGGCCGGGCCGCGGGGCGGGCCGGCGCGCAGCGGCTGCAACGGGTCGCCGAGTTGGAGCGCGCGTGCGCGCGCGATGCGACGGCCGTGTTCGCGGCGTGCGCCGAGGACGCGGAACTCCTCCTGCAGCTCTACGGTCTCGACCGCGCGCGGGTCAGCGTCGTGCCGCCGGGTCTGGCCGGCGCACCACCGTATGCCGGGCACGCCGCTCGCGCGCAGGCGAAGACCGGTTCGACGCTGGCCGGCCGAACGGTCGCGGTCTTCGTCGCGGCCGACGCCGCGGACGTGCTCGGGGTGACGCGCCTCGAGCCGATCGCCAGCGCGTTGCCCGAGGTACTCTTTGTCGTGGTCGGCGCGATCCCGTCGCAGGCGCGGGCCGCGCTCGGCCCGCAACGCCCAGAGAACATCCAGTTCACCGGGCCGGCCGACGAGGCCAGCTACCGTACGCTGCTGGCCGTCGCGGATCTCGCCGTGCACCCGGTCGAACGCGAGAGCGGCGTCTCGTACGCCGTAGCGGATTACGTCGGCGCCGGGCTGCCGCTGGTGAGCACGCGGCGCGGCGCACGCGGCTGGAACATCGTCGATCGCGACGAGGCACACGTCGCGGAACTGGCGGCGTTTCCGCGCCGGATTCGCGAGGTGCTGGCCGACCCCGCGCGTTCGGAAGTCGCCGCCTTGCGGCTGCGCCTGCGCTTGAGCGACGAGAACGGCGGAACGCTCGCCGCCCGACTGACCCAGGCGCTGGAGCAGTTCACGCCGGGTCTGGTTTCGGCATGACGGTCGATCTGACGGTCGGCATCCCCGTCTACAACGCCGCCCGCACGTTGCGCGAGACGCTCGACTCGCTGCTCGCCCAGACCTACTCTGCCTTCGAGATCCTCGTCAGCGACAATGCCTCGACCGACGAGACGCCCGACATTCTCGCCGACTATGCGAGCCGGGACTCCCGCCTGCGGTTCGTGCGCCAGCGCGTCAATCGCGGCGCGATCGAAAATTTTCAATACGTGCTCGAGGCCGCGCGGACGCCCCTCTTCAGTTGGTTCGCCGCGGACGATCTGTGCGCACCGACGTTCCTCGAGCGGACCCGTGAGGCCGTCTTGGGTCGGCCGCAAGCCGTCATCGCGGCGGCCGACGTCTGCGCCGTGGACGAGCGCGGTACCCCCAAGCGGATCGTCGAGCAGCCGGAGATCGTCGGCCTGAACGCGGAACGGCGCATGCACGTGCACCTCGCAACGTACGGCTGGTATGCAACCTACGGCGTCGGCCGGCGCGACAAGTTCCTGGCCTGCGGCGCCTTCCCCAAGGCCTTCGGGGCGGACGTGATCAAGACGGCGGAATGGATGCTCGCCGGTGATATCGTGCGCGTACCCGAGCCGCTCTTCATCTTCCGGGAGCGGAGCGGCGGTAAGGACCCCGCGACCTACGTCGAGCAGTTCAACCCCGGAACGCGGACGCCGGCGAGGCCGCACTCGGAGATGTTGCGCGGCGTCGCCGGCGCGATTCGCCGCGCGCAGCTCGGTCCAGCCCTCGAGCGCGACGTCCTCGCGACGGCGGTGCGAACGGTTGCGTTCGAGAACCTGCCGTTCGTCAACGAGATCCTCCGCGAACACGAGCTCGTGGCGAGCGAGATCGACGATCTCGCTCGCTTACGGCTCGTTCGCGAGATCGTCGACGACAACTAACTGCAAGGATATATGAAGGCGATTATTCTAGCCGGCGGTCTCGGTACGCGCATCAGCGAGGAGACGTCGTTGCGACCGAAGCCGATGATCGAAATCGGTGGGCGGCCGATTCTCTGGCACATCATGAAGGGATTTGCCCAGCAAGGCATCACGGATTTCGTGCTCTGTCTAGGATACAAGGGTATTCTGATCAAAGAATACTTTTTGAACTTCTACGCATACAATTCGGACGTCACCGTCGAGCTCTCGACGAGCGCCGTGACCGTGCATCGGACGGCATCGGAGCCGTGGCGGGTGACCTTGGTCGATACCGGGGAAGCGACGATGACCGGGGGTCGCCTCAAGCGCATCCGCGATTACGTCGACGGCGAGACGTTTTGCGCAACGTACGGTGACGGCGTCTCGAACGTCGACCTCGGCGCGTTGATCGCGCATCATCGGGCGGCGGGGGCGACGGCGACGCTGACCGCGGTGAAGCCGCCGGGACGCTTCGGCGCGGTCGAGATCAAGGGCGCGCTCGTCGAGCGTTTTCGCGAGAAGCCGGATGGAGACGGCGGCTGGATCAACGGCGGCTTCTTCGTCCTGGAGCCGGCGGCGCTCGACGCGATCGCCGGCGACGAGACGCATTTCGAGCGGGAGCCACTGGAGCGCCTGGCCGCCGAGGGCCGCTTGGCCGCGTATCGGCACGACGGATTCTGGCATCCGCTGGACACCGTGCGCGATAAGACGATTCTCGAGGAGTATTGGGCGAGCGGTCACGCGCCGTGGAAGACGTGGTGAGCGGATCGGGCGTGTGGAGCGGCCGCCGCGTGCTGCTCACTGGGCACACCGGCTTCAAGGGTGGCTGGCTTGCGCTCTGGCTGCACGAGCAAGGCGCTCGCGTGACGGGTCTGGCGCTGCCGCCGGCGACGGAGCCATCGGTGTTCGAGCAGCTCGCGATCGGGCGTCGCCTGACCTCGCGCTTCGGCGACATCCGCGAGGTCGACGCGGTCGCGGCGGCGTTCGCCGCCGGGGAGCCGGAGATCGTCTTTCATCTTGCGGCACAGCCGATCGTCCGTCTGTCGTACGACGACCCGGTCGCGACCTTCGAAACCAACGTGATGGGCACGGTCAACGTGCTGGAAGCCGCTCGGCGCCATGGCGTCGGGGGTGTCGTCGTCGTGACGACGGACAAGGTCTATCGAAACGACGGCGGTGGGCACGCTTTTCGCGAAGACGATCCGCTCGGCGGCAGCGATCCGTATTCGTCGAGCAAGGCGTGCGCCGAGCTGGTCGCAGCGTCGTACCGGAGCGCGTTTGGACTTCCCGTCGTCGCGGCGCGCGCGGGGAACGTGATCGGCGGCGGAGACCGAAGCCCCGATCGCGTCGTGCCTGACGTCGTCCGCGCGTGGGAGCGCGGGGAGGCCGTCGTCCTGCGGAATCCGCAGGCGGACCGCCCGTGGCAGCACGTCGCGGACGCGCTCGCCGGATACGTCTTGCTCGCCGAACGGTTCCTGACCGGCACGCCGGTGCCGTCGGCGGCGTACAATTTCGGTCCGCCGGCCGCCGATCAGCGTACCGTACACGACCTCGTCGCCGCGATCGTCGAAGGCTTGGGCGGCGGTGTTCGGATCGAGATCGGCCCGGGAACGAGCGAGAAACGGGAAGCCCAGACCCTCGCGCTCGACCCGGCGCGCGCCGAACGGGAGCTGGGCTGGCGTCAGCGTTTCGACTTCGCGTCGGCCGTGACGGCGACGGCGAGCTGGTATCTGGCGGCCGCGGCGCGAGACGACCTTGCCGCGCTCACGCTCGACCAGCTCTCGGCGGCGGTCGCGCGATGATCTTCGAGCGGCTACCGGTCGCGGGGGCGTACCTGGTTCACCTCGAGCCGCACGCCGACGAACGCGGATTCTTCGCGCGCACGTGGTGCGAGGACGAGTTTGCGGCGGCCGGCATCGAGGTACGGTTCGTGCAGCAATCGCTGGCGAAGAGCGTGAGCCGCGGGACGTTGCGCGGGATGCACCTCCAGCTCGCGCCGCACGAAGAGGCGAAGTACGTGCGCTGCACGAGTGGCTCGATCTTCGATGCCTTCATCGACCTGCGTCCGGGCTCGCCGACCTTCCTACGCAGCGCGTCGGTCACCATCGACGCCCGACGCGGGGACGCCGTTTTCGTACCGGCCGGGTGCGCGCACGGCTATCAGACGCTGGAGGACGAGGTGGAGGTCCTCTACGCCATGAGCAACCGGTACGCGCCGCACGCTGCTCGCTCGATCCTGTGGTCGGATCCGGCGTTGCGCATCGCCTGGCCGATCATCGCGCCGATCGTCTCGCGGGGCGATGCCGACGCTCCGACGCTCGGTGCGTTTCTCGAGCGCGGGCGTGTGCTCACGGCGCTCGAGTAGCGAGGAAGGGACCGCGCGCATGCAACGCATCGCCAGCACCGCCAGGATCTCCCCGCTCTGCGATCTCGAAGACAGCGTCCGCGGGTCGATTCTGGAGATCGGCGAACACGCGAAGATCGATGCGTTTGTCAAGATCGTCTTTTCGGGCGGAACCGGCGACGTCGTGATCGGTGACTGGTGCTACATCAATAGCGGGTGCGTGCTCTACTCCGGGAACGGCATCCGGCTCGGGCGGGACGTCCTGCTCGCGGCGAACTGTGTTCTCGCGCCGACCGACCACGAGTACGCGCAGCGCGACGTTCCCGTCCGACGGCAGGGGTTTCGGCCAAGCCGAGGCGGCATCGTGATCGAGGACGATGTGTGGGTCGGCGCGGGCTCGATCCTGCTCGACGGGACGATCCTTCGGCGCGGCGCGATCGTGGCGGCCGGCTCGGTCGTCCGCGGGGAGGTCGCTGCATTCGCGATCGTCGCGGGCAACCGGGCGGTTCCGGTCGGCGTGCGCGGCGGCGATGAGGGGAGCGTGCCGTGAACCTCGATCGGCTCGAGCTCAATGTCCAGTTCCCGCTGCCTGACGGCCGCACGCTCGTTCAGGGGCCGCTGAGCTACAATACGGACGGTCTGGCGACGCGGCACTCGGTCGAGTGGATGCGCGATCCCCGCTTCGTCAAGGCGTACGAAGCCGCCGTCTCGAGCGGGCATCGCTTCGGCGCGAACCTCCACATCGAGTGGCGCGTCTACCTTCCTTGCTGGGCGGCGACGGTCGCCAGCCGGCTCGAAGGGGACTTCGTCGAATGCGGCGTCGATACCGGGATGTACTCGCGAGCGATCTGCTCGTACCTCGGGTTCGAGCGTTTCACGGACCGGAGATTCTATCTGCTCGATACCTTCGAAGGGTTCCCCGCCGAACAACTCACCCCGAGTGAGCGCGCGTCAGGCTTGGCCGAGCACTACGCGCCGTACTATGGCGATACATACGAGCTCGTCCGCCAGAACTTCCGCGACTATCCGAATGTCGTGCTCGTCAAGGGTCTCGTCCCTCAGACGCTGGCGCAAGTGCCCTCGACCAAGGTTGCCTACTTGATGATCGATATGAACGCGGCTGCGCCCGAAATGGCCGCGCTCGAGTACCTCTGGGACAAGCTCGTTCCTGGCGCACCGGTCGTACTTGACGACTTCGCCTTCGTGCCCGGGCACGACGAGCAGCGGGCGGTGTTGAACGCGTTCGCGCGGAGCCGCGGCGTCGAGATTTTTTCGCTTCCATCCGGACAGGCTCTGCTGCTGAAGGCGCCGGGATGACCGCCGAACGCCCGAGTCGCCCGCGTCCCCCGATTAGCATCGTGATCACGTCGTACAACTATGAGGCCTTCCTGGCCGACGCGATCGAGAGCGTGCTTGTGCAGGACTATCCGGCATTCGAGGTCATCGTAGCCGACAACGCCTCGACCGACGGCTCGCGAAGCGTCATCGAGCGTTACGCCAACGACCCACGCGTTCGGCCGATCTTCAACGAACGGAACATCGGCCGCAACGCGAATTACAATCTCGGCTGGCGCGAGAGCCGCGGCGAATACGTCCTCTACCTCTCGGCCGACGACTTCTTGCTGCCGGGGCATCTCGATGCGCTCGAAGACTTGCTCCACCGCAACCCGGAGGCCGACCTGACGTATGCCCGAGCGGTCGACGTCGACGCGAACGGTCGCCCGATCCGTCTCAACTCGCTGCTGGGTGTCGTCGACGTGGCATCCTACGGACCTGGACGCAACGAGCTGGCCGAGCTGCTCGCTTTCAGCAGCTTCATGTGGTTGCCGACGATGCTCTTTCCGAGGCGCTTGCTCGAGGAGGTTGGAGGGTTCGATGACACGATCGACGTGGCGTCGGACTACGACCTCCAGTTACGGTTGGTCGCGCAGGGCAAGCGCGTCGCGTTTCTCAACCGAGTGTTGGTCGCGATTCGCTTCCATGGGGCCAACCCGTCCGGCGACGGGTACGCGCGATCCGGCGATTTGATGCGCGAATACGTACGCATCTACGAACGTATCCTTGCGCCTGGGCCGACCACGGTGCGCGAGCGCGAGCACGGCATCGTCGCCATGCTTCGCGGGTACCTCCGAAACGTCGCTCCAGAGAATCTTCCGACGGTCGCGCGCGAGTGCGGCCCGGCGATCGAGCGCATCACCACGCTGCTGCTGTCCTCGGCGGGTCGAGCGCTTGAGCCCGAGCCACTCGTCACCGTGATCGTGCCGACGGCCGGGCGTCTGGGCTACCTCGCCGACGCGCTCGACTCGCTCGTCGCACAGACGTACACGCGCTGGGAGGCGGTCGTCATCGACGACGGTACCGCCGATCTCGCTCCGCTCTTCACCCGACTCGAACGGGATCGCCGCGTGCGGTTCGTGCGAACGATCGGGCCAAGTGGGCCGGCCGAGGCGCGCAATGCGGCGCTGCGTTTGAGCTCGGGGACGATCGTGGCGTACCTCGACGACGACGACCGATTCGCGCCTGACCATCTCGCCGGCCTCGTCGCCGCCATCACCGGTGGAGCCGACGTCGCTGTTGCCGACGCCGAGCTCGTAGTGGACGTACCCGAGAGCGCCTGGACTGCGAGCCGCGTCGTCCTGGCGCGCGAGCCGCTCGAGTACCCACCGGAGGCATGGGGGCTTGCGCTCGCCGTCGCACCCTGCATCCGGCTGACCGCGATCGGACATCGCCGGAACGTGGTCGACCGCTTCGGCGCGTTCGCCACCGGCCTCCACGCCGACGAAGCGTGGGACTTCCTGGCGCGCATGGCGCCCAAAACGCGCGCCGTCTTCACGCGGCGGCGAACGGCCGAGCTCCGGTGGCGCCCCGGATTGTTCGACCAGGTCTCCGCGCGCCGACTGCAACAAGCCGTTCCCCTCACGCAGTTCGTCCAGCGTCGCGCGCCGGGCGACGATCCGCGGGTTCCCGGGGCCCGCGACCGGTACCTCACCGCACTGAGCGACTGCATACCGGGGCTGCGCGATCCGGCGACGGCGGTCGACGCGACGCGGCGGCTGGCGCGCCTCGCGACGACGGCGTGGCTCGTTGCCCCACGAGTCCTGCAAGCGGTCGAAGAGAGGACGTGAACCCGTTGACGCAGCCACGCTCGCCGAATGACCCCCGCAATCCCGACCTCTTGCGCGCGATGCGCGAAGATCGGGAGGTGGCCGACGCCCGGAGCACCCTGATGGCGAAGGGGTTCGAGTTCGGCTATCACCGCAACTTCGAGTGGCTGGGCATCCCCATCATTCAGTGGCCGCAGGACGTCTTGGCGCTGGTCGAGATCCTGTGGGACGTCAAACCGACGCTGGTGGTGGAGACGGGTGTCGCGTTCGGCGGCGCGTTAGTGCTCTACGCCTCGATCCTCCGCTTGGCCGGCATCGAGCCGCAGGTCCTCGGCGTCGAGCTCGCGATGCGCGACGCGAACCGCGCGCGGCTGGCGGCGCACCCGCTCGCCAAGGGCATCACGATCCTCGATGGCTCCTCGACCGATCCAGCGATCGTCGCGGCCGTGGCCGCGCGAGCGGCCGCGGCCGAGCGAACCCTCGTAATCCTCGATTCGCATCACACGCACGAGCACGTCGCGACCGAGCTCGACCTGTACGCGCGATTCGTGACGCCGGGAAGCTATCTGATCGTCTACGGCACCTCGGTGGCCGATCTCCCGGCCGACCTCGCGCTCGACCGGCCTTGGGGGCCCGAGCGCAACCCGGGCAGCGCGCTCGCCGACTGGCTACCGCATCATCCCGAGTTCGCCGTCGCGCGTGACATCGACGACCGTCTGGTGCTGAGCGACGCACCCGGCGGATACCTGCGCCGCCTGCGTTGAGCGCGTGCGGGTCATCGTCGTAGGCGCCCGCGGATTCGTCGGCTCCGCCGTCGTCGCGGAGGCGCGTTCTCGTGGCTTGACCACGATCGCGCGCAGCGCGGAGGACGAACCTGAGGGCGACGCCCAGGCCGCGATCGTCTTCACCAGCGGCCTCGCCTCCGGTGCGGCGCAGCAGCCACAGCTCGCCTTTCGCCGCCACGTATACGATGCAGCACGCTGGCTCGCTGCGCCGCATCACGCCTTCGTCTACGTCAGTTCGACCCGGGTCTACGACGGTGCGCCGAGCACGCGCGAATCGACCGTCCTTGCCGTCGAGCCGGCGTCGGCCGATCCGTACGTCAGCTCGAAGATCGCCGGGGAGAGCCTCGCCCTCGCGAGCTCGCCGCACGCGATCGTGGTGCGGCTCTCGAACGTCGCCGGACCGTCGACCCGCAGCGAGCTCTTCCTGAGCGACGTGCTGCGACAGGCCGCGCGTGACGGGGTCGTCTCGTTGCGCAGCACGCTCGACTCATCGAAGGACTACATCGACGTGCGCGATGCCGCCGCCTGGATCCTCGACGCCGCGACGGCGCGTGCGCCGCGGGTCGTCAACCTGGCGGCTGGGCGCAACACCACGCACGGCGAACTGCTCGCCGCCTTGGCGCAGGTGACGCCGTTGCGCGTCGTCGTCGCGCCCGGCGCACCGACCGTCGTGGTTCCCTCGATCGACACGGCCGCCGTGCAGGCGGCCTTTCCGCGGCGCTTGTACGACCCGGTGGCGGAGCTGCCGGGATACTTCGCGGCGTTTCAGACCGAGAAGGTGTAGGGACCGAGTTTCATGCCGCAAGATCGAATCGACCTGTCGGTCAATTTCCCCTTGGCAGACGGGCGTGCCATGGTGAAAGGGCCGCTCACCTATAACGCCGACGGCCTCTACACGGTGCACTCGGTCGACTGGATGCACGACCCGCGCTTCGTCGAGGCGTACCGAGCGGCCATGTCGACCGGGCATCGATGGGGCGAGAATCTCCACATCGAGTGGCGCGTCTACCTGCCGTGCTGGGCCGCCACGGTGGCGAGCAAGCTCGAGGGCGACTTCGTCGAGTGCGGCGTCGATACCGGCATGTGCTCGCGAGCAGTCTGCTCCTATATTGGTTTCGAGAAGTTTCCAGAGCGCCGATTCTATCTGCTCGACACGTTCGACGGATTTCCCGTCGACCAGATGACGCCCGCTGAGCGAGCGACCGGCTTGGCGGAGTATTTTACGAAAGCGTATTGCGACACGTACGAGCTGGTGCGCGGGAACTTTCGCGAGTATGCGAACGTCGTCTTGGTGAAAGGCCGCGTTCCGGACACGCTGGCGCAGGTACCGTCGGAGAAGATCGCCTACCTCATGCTGGACATGAACGCCGCCGTGCCGGAATTGGCAGCGATGGAGTACTTTTGGGACAAGCTCGTTCCTGGGGCCCCGGTCGTCTTCGACGACTACGGATTTTTGAGTGCCCACGAGGAGCAGCGCAAAGTGCTGGCGGAATTCGCGCGCAGTCGCGGAGTGGAGATCTTCCAGATGCCGTCCGGACAAGCGTTTCTCTTGAAGCCACGCGCGTGACCCACGGACTCTGAGGAAGCATGCCAATATCGCACGAAGACCGATTCATCTTCATTCATATCCCCAAGACCGCCGGTAGCTCGGTCGTCGAGGCGCTGCTCACGCACCGGCCCAATCTGGACTTCATGGCGCGCAACTCTTGGCCGCGCCTCCTGGCTCACCCCCGCGGCGTCGAGATGTTCCGCATTCTTCGTTCGTTCTACGCCCTCAATTCGATCGTGCGCTTTCCGGAACAGCACTTTCCGGCGCGGATCGTGCGCGAGATGGTGCCGCCGGAGGTCTGGTCGAGTTATTTCAAGTTCACCTTCGTGCGCAATCCGTGGGAACAGGTCGTGTCGGCGTACCATTTCCTCAAGGAGACGTTTCGCGACAACGCACAGGTGGCGGCGGATGAGGTCGACGTCGCCTTCCTCATGCCGCTGGTCGATTTCACGACCTTCGTGCGCGTGAGACGGTACTTCTCGAACGAATACAACATGCTCGCGCACGTGACCGACGAGGCGGGCAACCTGCTGGTCGACTTTGTCGGCCGAGTCGAGCGAATCGACCAGTACTTCCCAGAAATTTGCCGCCGGATAGGGATCGAGGTGAAGTTGCCACACGCGAACCGCTCTCGGCATCAGCAGTACCAGGAATACTATACGGCAGAGACGCGCGACATCGTCGCGCGTGATTTCGCACGTGACATTGAGATGTTCGGCTACAGCTTCTGACCGATGCCGATCTCGCACGACCGCCGGTTCATCTTCATCCACATCCCGAAGACGGCCGGCAGCTCCGTCATCACGGTTCTGCAAGAGCACTGCGCGAGGTTGGACTTCAACGAGCGGAACGCGTGGCCAAGTTTCTTCGGCACCGCCCGCGGCGTCGATTTATTTCGACAACTCCGAGGCTTCTCTAGTCTCAATGCGATCGTCCAGTACCCCGAGCAGCATCTGCCCGCTCGGATTCTGCGTGAGCTCGTTCCGGAGGATACGTGGTCGAGTTACTACAAGTTCGCTTTCGTCCGAAATCCGTGGGATCTCGTGGCGTCGACGTATCACTTTTTGCGGCAGATGTTTGGTAAGGAGCCGACGACGGCGGCCGGGGAGGGCGACGTCGCGTTCATCATCGCATCGCTCGACTTTACGAATTACGTGCGCGCCCGCCCGTACTTCGCGAGTGAAAACGGACTGCTCCCGTACATCAGCGACCGCGAGGGAAACCTCCTGGTCGATTTCGTGGGACGCGTCGAGCGCATCGACGAGGACTTTGCCCACATCTGCCAACGCATCGGCATCGATGCGCAGCTCCCGCGCGTCAACGTGGTGCGGCGCGCGCAGTACCGCGAATACTACACCGCCGAGACGCGCGACATCATCGCGCGGGAATTTGCGCGCGACATCGAGATGTTTGGCTACGAGTTTTGACCAAGGCCGACACTTAACTTTTCCTGGATGTTCGTCAAGAAGTGGGCGATTCGGGTTCGCCGGTGATCTCGACTCAGGATCGGCGCCGAACGTGAAGGCGATGCCGATCTCGCACGAGCGCCGGTTTATCTTCGTCCACGTACCGAAGGCCGCGGGAAGTTCGGTGATGGCGGTGTTGGAGGCGAACTGTGCCGCGCTGGACTTCAACCAGCGGAACGTGTGGCCGCGGTTCTTCGGGGACCCGCGAGGGATCGATCATTTCCACGAGTTACGCGGGTTCTTTGCCCTGAACTCAATGCGCCATTTCCCGGAGCAGCATTTGCCGGCGCGGATTCTGCGCCAGCTCGTGCCGGAGGCGACCTGGTCGAGCTATTTCAAGTTTGCCTTCGTGCGCAACCCGTGGGATCTCGTCGTCTCGTCGTATTCGTTTCTGAAGGAAATGTTCCACCAGCATCCGGCGACGGCTGACGGCGATCCCGACATCTCGTT
>Ga0181525_10000977_pt1 | contig 24725 bp, 23 predicted proteins | sample PEATcosm2014_Bin_48_FD_121100 | JGI IMG/M metagenome (GOLD analysis project Ga0181525, IMG submission 121100) | Peatland microbial communities from MTU Mesocosm Facility, Houghton, MI, USA - PEATcosm2014_Bin06_10_metaG | ecosystem: Environmental > Terrestrial > Soil > Wetlands > Peat | place... | reverse complement strand
GTGGTCCTGGTGTGCGCGACCAACAACGTCCCCGCGCCGACCTTCCCTTCTCAGTTCTCCTCCGTCATCTCGGTCGCCGCGCATGACGGGCAGGATCCGTTCGCACTCGACGCCAACCCCGCGCCGCCGACGGACTTCGGCGCGCCCGGCATCGATGTGCGGGTCCCGTGGCTGTCCGGCTCTACCGTCGTCACCACCGGGAACTCCTTCGCGGCACCGCACGTGACCGGGCTGGTGGCCCGGCTGCTGAGCAAGCACCCGCAGCTCACGCCGTACGAAGTCAAGACCGTGCTGCGCGCCGTGGCGAGCAACGCAACCGCAAGGGGTGGGCGATGACAATCGACGTGCCGGGAATCCTGGGCGGGACCACGCTGCTGCGCGCGGTACCGCCAGAAGACCTCAAGGTCGTCGCGGCGGCATCCCGGCTGCGGACCTTCCGCCGCGGGCAGATGGTATTCACCACGGGCGATCCTGGTGACACCGTCATCGTGGTCGTCTCCGGCCGCGTGAAGGTGGTGGTCCGGTCCGCGGACGGCGGCGAGCTGACGCTGACCATCATCGGACCGGGCGGCTTGTTCGGCGAGGTCAGCGTGGCCGACGGCGGGCCTCGGTCCGCCGATGCCGAGACGCTGGAGGAAAGCCAGCTTCTCTTCGTCCCCCGCGACGCCATCCAGGACATAGGCGCCAGGGTTCCGGCCGTGGCTCAGGCCGTGACCCTTTCCATCGCGGCGACCCTGCGCCGGCTCACCGAGGCAGCCTCGGACCTCGTCTTCCTGGATCTTCCCCGCCGCCTCGCGAAGGTCCTGCTCAGCCAGCCGCGCGATGACGACGGCATCGTCCGCCTCAAGCTCAGCCAGGAGCAGCTGGCACACCAGGCCGGAGGCACCCGGCAGAGCGTCAACGCGGCGCTGCGCGGCTTCGAACGGCGGAGCTGGATCGAGGTGCACGACCGGGTCATCGTGGTCACGCAGGTGGCCGCGCTGGCCCGGTTCGCCGGCGTCGACGGGCCGGCCAGGTAACAGCAGGAGTAGGTCCGGCCGCTGAGCGGGTCACTTGAGCAAGGTGGAGACCACGTTGATCACTAGCCCCAGCAGAACAGCGCCGAATAGGTACGAGAGCAGGGCGTGCCGGAGGGTTAGCCAGCGCACTGCCTTCGTGGTGATGTTGGTGTCGGACACCTGGAAGGTCATCCCGACGGTGAAGGCGAAATAGGCGAAGTCGATGTAGCTCGGGGGTTCGTCCTCGTTGAAGTCGATGCCGCCGGTCGGCTCGGAGTAGTAGGCGCGGGCATACCGCAGCGCGTAGACGGTGTGCACCAGCGTCCACGACAGTACGACGCTGAACAGCCCGAGCGTGATCAGGAATGCCTTGGTGCCGCCGGCCGCCTGGCTCGCCTTGACGAGCGCGAAGGCCACCGCGCCCAACGCGGCCACGCCTGCCCCGATCAGCAGCAAGTCCGCGACGGGGATGCTGGGATCTTCCCGTTTCGCCCGCGCGGCGGTCAGGCCGGGGTCCAGCCCCCACACGGCGCCCCAGGTCCAGGCCAGGTACACCGCGACGGCGACGTCCCAGCCAACCAGGATCGACGCGGACGAAACCATGAACTGCGAGGCGGTCACCCCCGTCACGGCACCCGCCAGCAGGCCGCAGGCCACGCGCAATCCAGCGAACGCGTGGCGCATCCGACCGCGGGTCTGCGAGCCGTCGATAACCATCACTCTCCCGCTGTTGCCATGGGCATGCTGGTGGCCAAGGATAGTCATGCTGGTGGCCACAGTTAGTACTGCCTAGGTGCGGAGGGCGGGCTCTGGTACATGCCGGACATGCGGCTGGCGCACTTGCACCCCCTGCGGTGGCTCGGCCAGCGCGACCGGGGCTTCGCCGCGCTGCGCCGTGCCACCCGGACAGCGATCGTCATGCCGGCCATGTTCGCCTTGGGCGACAAGGTCATCGGCAACCCGCAGCTGGCGACGTTCGCGGCGTTCGGGTCGTTCGCGATGCTGCTCCTGGTGGACTTCGGCGGCCCGATGGCGGAACGGCTGCAGGCGCAGGCGGCGCTCGCCGTGACCGGCGGGGTGTTCGTCTGCCTGGCCACGCTGGCCTCGGGGACCGCGTGGGGCGCGGCTGTCGCGATGGCGGTGGCGGGGTTCGGCGTGATCTTCGCGGGCGTGATCAGCTCGGTGCTGGCCGCGGCGACCACGGCGCTGCTGCTGGCGTTCATCTTGCCGGTGTCGCTGGCCGCGCCGGCGTCGGCGGTGCCGGACCGGCTGGCCGGCTGGGGGATGGCCGGAGGCGTCGCGCTGGTGGCGACGGCGCTCTTGTGGCCCGCGCCAGCGCGCGACCGGCTGCGTGGTGCCGCGGCCGCCGCCGCCCGGGCGCTGGCCGCCCGGCTCCGTGCGGGCGTCGCGTACCTGCTCAGCGACATGGACGAGCAATTCGCGCTGGATCGCGAGCACGCCGCCGCGCAGGCGGACCAGGCAGTTGAGGCGCTGCGCCGTGCCTTCCTGGCCACGCCCTACCGCCCGACCGGGTTGAGCACTCCGGCTCGGACGGCCGTGCGCCTGGTAGACGAGCTGAACTGGCTGAACGGCATCGTCATCCATCCTGGGCTCGATCACGGCGGCGGCAACCGCGCGGCGCTGAGGGTCAAGGAGGCCGCGGCCGCGGTTCTCGACCGTGCCGCGGCTCTGCTCGACTCGACGGGCGGGAGCAGCGATGAGCTGGATGCCGCGCTGGCCGAGCTGGCGGCTGCGCACGCGAAAATGCAGGAAGGCCTGACGACGGACCTGCCGGTCCGGTCCGAGCGGCCGGCCAGCGGCCCGGCTGCGGACGCGGAGCCGGTCAGCGAGTTCGTCACCTCGCTTGATCCCGCCTTCCGGGCGGAGGAGCTGAGCTACGCGGTCTCGATCATCGCCCGCAACGCCGGGCTGACCGCGGCCGCCGAGCGGCGGAGCTGGCGGGAGCGGTGGCTTGGCCGCCAGCCCGAGGGCGTGCCGGGGACGCTGTCGGCGGCGCGGGAACGGATCACGTCCTACCTCGAGCCGCACTCGGTCTGGTTGCACAACAGCCTGCGGGGTGCCGCCGGGCTGGGGCTGGCGGTGCTCGCCGCGAGGCTGACCGGGGTCCAGCACTCGTTCTGGGTGGTCCTCGGCGCGCTGTCGGTGCTGCGCTCGAATGCGCTGAACACCGGGCAGGACGCCGTCCGCGCCATCCTCGGTACCCTCGCGGGCTTCATCGTCGGCGCGGCCCTGATCGCCGGGATCGGCACCAACACCACGCTGCTGTGGTTCCTGCTGCCGCTGGCGGTCTTCCTCGCCGGGGTCGCCCCGGCGGTCATCTCGTTCGCCGGCGGGCAGGCGGCGTTCACGCTCACACTGGTGATCTTGTTCAACATCATCCAGCCGACCGGATGGCGCGTCGGCCTGGTACGGATCGAAGACGTTGCCCTCGGGGTCGGCGTGAGCCTGGTCGTGGGCGTGCTGTTCTGGCCGCGGGGCGCGGCGCCCGCGCTCCGCCAGGCGCTGGCGGAGGCGTACGCCGACGGCGCGCGCTACCTCGCCGCCGCGGTGCGCTCCGGGATGTCGCGCGGCGTCCCGGGCACGCCCGCGCTCCCCGCCCCGGCCGGCGACGCCGCCCGGGCCGCCGCGGCGTCGCGCCGGCTCGATGACGCGTTCCGCACGTTCCTGGCCGAGCGCGGTGCGAAACGGCTCCCGCTCGCCGACGTGGCCGGGCTGGTCACCGGGATCGCCGGGCTGCGCCTGGAGGCCGATGCTGTACTGGACCTCTGGCGCGCCGACGACGGCCCGGCCGGCGGCGACGTGGCCGCCGCCCGCCAGGAGATCCTGGGCACGGCTGACCGCGTCACCGGCTGGTACGACGCTCTCGCGACCACCATAATCACCGGCGGTGAGCTGCCTCAGCCGCTGGCCCACGACAACGCCGCCGACACCCGCCTGGTCCGGGCCGTACGCCGCGACCTGCTCGATAACGACGGCAAGGCCAGCGCCACCGCGGTCCGGATCATCTGGACCGACGATCACCTTGACGTCGTCCGCCGTCTGCAGGCCGCTATCATCTCACCGGCGCCCGCCACCGCCGGGCAGCCCGCCGGCGGCCGCGTCTTCCCGCCGCCTCCCAGGCGATTCCTGGCGCTACTGCGGTAATCCGGCTGGCCCGCGGCGACCGGGTGCGGGCCAGCCGGTTGCCATCTATGACCCCGAGCCTGACCGTTGGCCCCATTTCGGCATCCACACCTCGGCGTCTCCCGCTTCCGCTCGCCTGGACTGGAGGTAGCCGCGAAGCTTGCTGACCGCGGGATGCGGGTTGTCGGCGCGCCAGATCACCGACATCGGGTAGACAGGCGCCGGGTCGCGTACCGGTATGCGCCGCAGGTCGTAGCTGTCCGGCCACAGATAGCGCGAGCGCTGACCGACCAGGGTCGCCAGTTCGGCGGAGCCGGCGATTTCGGCGAGCAGTGCCTCGTAACCGAAGACCGGCCCGATCACGTCGATGGTGAGCCCGAACGCGGCGGCGAGTTCGTCGTAGTAGTCGGCCCACTCGGTACCGCGGGCCATGCCCGGCATCCAGATCCGGTACCCGGCAAGCTGCGTCGGCGTCACGGCGTGAGCGCTGGCGAGCGCATGGCGCGGTCCGACCAGTAGCTGGTGCGGCTCGTCGATGACGTGGGCGGCCCTGATCGCGTCCGGCAGGCGCTGCCGCGCCGGAACCGCGTGGAAGGTGGCATCGATCGTCCCGGCGTCAATGGCGGCGATGGCCGCATCGACGTCGGCAACCAGGGTCACGACGTCCAGCTCGATCTGGGGGTGCATCCGGTAGAAGTCCTGCAGGAGCACCGCCGGCGCGATCCGCCGGCTGGTCACGTCGACGCGCAGAGCGCGCCGGCCAGGACGCACGGACGCGTCGGCCCGCGCTGCTACCCGCAGGAGTTCACGGGCGTGCGACGAAGGTGCGCACCGCGTCGATATCCACGCGCCAGACTCTACCGGCACAACTCAAGGTTGTGACTCGCCGCCGCGCCAATTGTTTGCTCTGGCCTTCTTCGCCTTGCTTGGATCAGAACGATCAACGGCAGGTTGTCTGACTCGGGAGGTGCGGAGCTTGGTGGCGAGGCGATCCCTGGGCCGGCAGTTCGGCTGGCTGTGGGCAGCATACGCGGTCAGCGCCTATGGCTCCGGGCTGGGGTTCGGCGCGTTCCCGCTGATAGCCGTGCTGGTGCTGCACGCCAGCCCCGCGCAGGTTTCCGCGCTGTCAGCGGTGGGGCCCGCCGTGGGCGCGCTGATCGCGTTGCCGCTGGGGCCGTGGGTTGAGTTCCGCCGCAAGCGGCCCATCATGATCGCGATGGACCTGGCCCGGTTCGCGGCCATGATGACGATCCCGGTCGCCTACGCCGTCGGCCGGCTTAGCTTCGCCCAGTTGCTTGGCGTCTCGGCCGTGATCGCCGCGGCCAAGATCGCGTTCAATTCGGCCAGCGGCGCCAGCCTGCGGGCCATCGTCCAGCCCGACGACCTGCTCGTGGCGAACGCCCGGTTCGAGTCCACCACGTGGAGTTCCATCGCGGTCGGGCCGCCGCTGGGAGGGGCGGCGATCAGCCTGTTCGGGCCGGTAACCACCGTGACGGCCGACGCGGTCAGCTACCTGCTGTCCGCGCTCGGGATCACCGCCATCCGCGGCCGGGAAGAACGCCCGCAGCGAACCGGCGAGAACCGGGTCCGGACCGGCGAACTGCTCGACGGCTGGCGGCACATCCTGACCCAGCCCGGCCTGCGCGCGCTCTACCTCAACAACCTGCTCGTCGGCGGGCTGATCATGGCCACCGAGCCGCTGCTGGCCGTGCTGCTCCTCCGCCAGCTCCGGTTCCCGCCCTGGCAGTACGGCCTCGCCTTCGCCGCCCCCTGCGTCGGCGGGCTGATCGGCTCCCGCCTCGCCCGCCGGGTCGTGGCACGGTATGGCGAACGCAACATCCTCCGCATCGTCGGCACGCTGCGCGCGGTCTGGCTGATCGGCCTCGCCTTCGTCCGGCCTGGCGTCATCGGCCTGATGACCGTGATGGCCGTCGAACTCGCGATCATCATCAGCATGAGCCTGTACAACCCGGTACTGGCCACCTACCGGCTCCAGCACACCCCCCGAGGGCGCATCGCCCGTACCCTTTCGGCCTGGTCGATCAGCAGCAGCGCCTCGATCGCCATCTTCAGCGCACTCGGCGGGCTCCTCGCCGACGCCACCAGTACGCGCACGGCCATCACGGTCGCGGGACTGCTCATCCTCGCCAGCCCGCTGCTGCTGCCCCGTCACCGGCATTTCGCCCGTATACCCGACGTTGAGCCGGCGACAGCCGACCCCCGGCCGCAGGCGGCGGGCGTCGCGGGCCCGAAGCGACCCGTCTGACCCGCTTACCTGGAACGAGAACCACGGCCCGTTCTGCATAGATCTTTGATTTTTTCCGAACGAACGGTGGTTTCTGTCTGGCTTCCTCAGCTTGTGATCCGGGCGTGAAATGGTCTGCGTGTGGATACCGATCTGGGTGAGGTGGTGCTGGACCGGGCGGTAGCTGCCTATCGGGCTGCGCTGGGGTCACGGCTGATTGCGGGGTATGCGCTTGGCAGCCTCGCCCACGGGGGTTTCAGCCCGCTGGTGAGCGACGTCGATCTCGGGCTCATCTTGGACGATCCGTTGCGGGCGAAGGACCCGGTGACCATCGCCAAGGTGGCACGCTCGGTTAAGGCGGGAGGTTCGGAGCTTGACCGGCGGCTCTCCGTGTTCTGGGGGACGCCAGGCACCTTGCGGGGCCAGCGCCGCGGCGGCCGGTTCCCTCCGCTGGACCGGCTGGACCTGCTCGAGTACGGCCGGCTGCTGACGGGACGGGATGTGCGGGCCACCGTGGCCCGCCCGGACGGTACCGAACTGCTGGTGGCGGGCGCCGAGTTCGCGCTTGGTTACCTGGGCGCCCGGGGCGGAGGGCTACCAGGCCGGGTCCGGGGGCTGCGGGCCCCAGACGACAACGCACTGGAGGAGATCCGCGACCCTGCGCGGCTGGTCGCCCGCGGGCCCCGGCGGATCACCAAGATCGTGCTCTTTCCTGTCCGCTTCCTTTTCACGGCCCAGACGGGGCGGGTGGGCACCAACACCCTCGCGGCCGAGCACTATCTGGCCAGCGGGTACGCGCCTGCCGCGGCGCTGGTTACCGCCGCTATGGCGTGGCGCGACGAGCGGCAGGCCGACGGCGAGGCGACCGAACTCCTGAGCCGGGAGCTGATCCCGTTGTATGTCCAGTACCTGGACGATCACATCGCGCGCCTGCATGCCGTTGATCGCCGCCGGCTCGCCGACAGCTTCCGGCGGTGGCGGACCCGCCTCCTGGCCTGAGCCAGCTCAGTACGTGATGCCGGGAAACTGCTCACGGGCGTGCTCGAGTTGCTGCGCCCACTCACGGGGCCAGCCGAAGGCGCGGGCGGCCTGGCCGCTCATGTCGGCGGCCGCGGCACCGCTGGTGAAGTGGACGTACTCGCCCCAGTTCATCCGCCGCGTGTAGGTGCCGTCTGGGTCGCGCGGGAAGTGCCTGGCCAGCTCCAGGAAGAACCTGTTCATGACCGCTGCACGCCCGCAGTCCCGCCATAGCGGGTAGAACCAGTCGCGGAACCAGCGGGTCCGCCGGCGAGGGAAATCGTCGGAGTTGCCGGTGAACCGGCGGTAGACGCCCTTGGCCTCGCGGTCCATCCCCAGCGCGGTGTAAAGGTCGAAGATGTAGAACTCAGCCCACTTGCTGTCGCCCCAGACCTCATACGCCGGCGACCCGTGGCGGCCGTTGTTGGCGCTCTCCACCGAGTGCCCGATCTCATGAGCGGGCAGCTCGCGAGCAAGGTCGTTGCCCTCCCGCCAGGTGTCCAGCCCGCAGTCGCTGACGTTGTGGTAGTCGTGGACCGGGCTGACGTAGTAGCCCGCATGGCCGCCGCCGTGCCGCCCGGCATGATGGATGGAGTAGATGCGCGGGTCGGGCCCGAACCCGTCGCCGTAGGTCGCCTTGGAGTAATGCCAGGTCGCATTGATGAACCGGGGCAGCCAGCCGATCTCGGCTAGGCGCACGTCGGGGTCGACATAGATCGCGCAACGCTCGTCGCTGTGGTAGAGCCGGAGCAACTGGCGGTGGTCGAACCAGTGCTCCTGCCAGCTGGCCGGCGGGTCAGCCAGCGGACGTACCGGCTCTGCCTGCACCAGATCCTCCCGCCTCTCCGGGCACTGCCCGCCGGTTTTCGCTGACCTTCATCACCGCGATCTTACGGACTTGGCTTATCCCGGCCGCCCGTCAGGCGCGTGGCTTGTTAACGTCGAGCGGGACGGATTCGGCGCTGATGACCGATAGGGATGTCAGTTCGGGGGAGGTGATGGCGTTAAGCGCCCAGTCGGTCGCCACCCGCATCCGGTTCCCGGACATGGCGGTGAGGTGGTAGCCGCGGGTGATGGCGTTGGCCAGGTCGGGCACCGCGGCGCTGTCCCCGCAGGCGCAAAATAAGTCATGACCATCACAATAATCGCCGTCGTGCTCGGACTCCTGATTTCCGCCGCGGCCATCTTCATCCCCAGGGTGGTGGCCCGCAGAAACGACCCGGAGTACGACGCCGACTCACGGGCCTACCTGAAGGAAACCGGGCGGTCGGTACACGACATCGGGCGAGGCAACGCTGAGCAGGCGGCGCAGCACGAAAATGAAGCCGGATCGTGATCGTGGGTAGTTAGGCGTCATTTCTGACGCCTAAGTGCACAAGGTCATGCGGCGGAGTTGGCGGGAGGGCCTTCCATCGGCAGCATCAGCTCTTCTAGCTGAGGAGGTCGTAGGCGGCCGGGGACATGGCCGAACTCGACGCGCTCGATCAGACCGGCGGCACTGACGTTGCCCAGGAACACAAGTGGTGGTAGCGGTGATTACCGAGTTGGCGCATCCGGCCTGCGGCCGGCGTGATGGCCGAACATGGCCAGGGTGAACAGGCCGGCCGCGAACACCAGCGCGGCGGCGAGGAACAGCGCGGCGTGCAGGCCGGCGTAGAACGCGCTGTAGGCGGCGTGGATGACCTCCTGCACGAGCTTGCTGTCGGCGGCCGGGCCGGCGCCGCTGGCGTTCTTGCTCGACGGTACGGTGCCGGTCTCGATCGCGTTGATCACGATCGACTGGAAGTTGGCCGGGATGCCAAGCGCCCGCAGCCTGCCGACCAGGTTGGCGTTCAGCTGGGAGTTGACCAGCATGCCGAGGACCGCGACGCCGATCACGGCGCCGATCTCGCGGCTGGTGTTGGTGGCCGAGGCGGCCATCCCCGAGCGCTGCGGCGGCACCGCCGACAGCGCCGCGGTGGTGACCGGCACCACGGTGGCGCCGATCCCGATGCCGGTCAGGGCCAGCGCGGCGGCGAGTTCGGCGTAGTTCGGGCTCGGCTTGATGACCAGAGCCGTCAGCAGCAGGCCGACGCTGAAGATGCCGCAGCCCGCGGCGATGGACCAGCGCGGCGCGGCGGTATCCTCCCACCGGCCCGCCAGCAGGGACGCGGCCGTCATCAGCACGGTCATCGGCAAGAACGCCAGCGCGATCTCATAGCCGCTGTAGCCGACGACCTCGGCCAGGTACAGCGCGGTGAAGAAGAAGATCGCGAAGGTGGCAAAGTAGGCGCAGAAGGCGACAACGTTCGCGGTCAGGAACCTCGGCACCCGCAGGTACCTGAGGTCGAGCAGCGGATGCGCGGCCCGCCGTTCCCACAGCACGAAAGCCGCGCCTGCCGCGACGCTGACGCACAGCAGCGCGATCACGCCCGGCGCGGCGAAGCCCGCGGTCTCGGCGGTGATGACCGCGAAGATCAGCGCGCTCAGCGCGGCCGCGCCGAAGGCAAAGCCCGGGATGTCCACCCGGTGCGCGTCGGGATCGGCGTTCTCCGGCAGCGCCAGCGCCCCCGCGACCAGCGCGGCCGCGCCGAAGACGACGTTGAACCAGAAGATCGCCCGCCAGTTCCATACGCCGACCAGCACGCCGCCGACGACCGGCCCGAGGGCGAGGGCCAGCCCGCAGACCGCGCTCCACACGCCTATCGCGCGCGCCCGCAGCCGTTCGTCCGGGTACAGGTGCCGCAGCATGGACAGCGTCCCCGGCTCGCTGGCCGCGGCGCCGAAACCCATCACCGCGCGGCCCGCGATCAGCGTCTGGATGTTCGGCGCCAGCGCGGACAGTACCGAGCCCGCGCAGAAGATCGCAATGCCGATGAGCATCACCCGCTTGCGGCCGAACTCGTCGCCGACCATGCCGAAGGCCAGCATGGCGCCGGCGAAGGTCAGCGCGTAGGCGCTGACCACCCACTGCAGGAAGGTCACCCCGGCGTGCAGGTCACCCTGCACGCTGCCGAGCGCCACGCTCACGATCGTGTTGTCGAGGAAGGTGAGGAACAGCACCATCATCAGCGCGGCGAGCGCGGCGGCCTGGCCCGGATGGCGGGCCGCCAGCCAGGCCCAGGCGGGCGCGGCGATCCGGCCTTTGCTGCCCGCGGGCGGGGGGCTAGTAGGCATGTTCGCTCCCGCGTGCTCCTTCGCTGGGTGCGGTCCTGTCCTGCGGAGGGATCATAGCGACCGGCGCTCGGCCCTCGACCATGGCGTGCCGCCGCAACCCTGAAGCGTCAGCCGGTACGCATCGACAGTTCGACGTCATCCGCGAACGGCACCGAGGTGTATCCGCCTGCCAGCGATCGGACCCGCGCCAGGTACTCGGGGCTGCGGTCGGCGTTGTCGGCGACGATGAGCGCACCGGGCCGCAGGTGTTCCTCGAGCAGCGTGAAGATAACGGGGTAGAGGCCCTTGGCGCCGTCGAGCAGCACGAGGTCGATCTGGCCGGGCAGGTCGCGTGCCAGGGTCTGCACGGCGTCACCCTCGCGTAGCTCGATCAGGTCATCAAGCCCGGCGGCGGCGAAGTTCTGCCGGGCGCGGGCGGCCTTGGACGGCTCGAACTCCGTCGTGATGAGCCGTCCGCCGCCGTTATCCCGGAGCGCGGCCGCGAGGTGCAGGGTGGATATGCCGAGGGAGGTGCCGAACTCCACGATCGAACTGGCACCGGTGGAGCGCGCGAGCATGTAGAGCAGCCGGGCGGTGTCGCGGGAGACTGCCAGGTATGCGTCCTTGGCGAGACCGTAGAACCTGCGGTAGTCGGCCTCGTGCGTGCTAGCGCTCAAGCGGCTGCGTTCCTCTGGTGTGAGCTGCGCGAGGCCGGCTGTCAGCCCTGGTGAGTCTGGTGCCTCGGCCTCGGCGAACATGCTGTCCAGGAGCGAGGCGAGCGGTGCGTCGGTGAGTGTCGTCATCAGATCTCCAATGCCGGTCGGATGCCAAATCAAAGTAGACGCAACGTTGTGTCTTGTCAATAAAGTAGGCGAGACGGACCGTTGTGCTACGATCCACGCGTATGTCAGATACCACGACCGCATCGCCGCGCGCCCCGAAGGGGCGCGCCCCGCATCGCCGTGACGAGAACGCCCGCATCGCCGTGCTGCACGCCGCGGACGACCTGCTGGTCGAGCGCGGCTTCGGCGGCGTTACGGTCGAAGGGATCGCGGCCCGGGCTGGCGTGGCCAAGCAGACGATCTACCGGTGGTGGCCGTCGAAGGTCGACATCCTGCTCGACACCCTGATCGACGATGCCGGCAACCAGCTTTCACTCCCCGAGAAGGGCTCGGTGGTCGAGGGGACGCGCCGGTACCTGCGTACCCTCGCCCGCTTCCTCACCAACGAGCCGGCCGGCAAGGTCTTGCTCGCATTGATCGGCGAAGCCCAGCACGACCCGGAGATGGCCGCCGTATTCCACCAGCGCTACCTTGCCCCGCAGCGCCAGCGGGAACTCCAGATGCTCCACCGCGGCATCGCCTCAGGTGAGCTCCCGGCCGATCTCGACGTCGATGTCGCTCTCGACGCGCTGGTTGGCCCGGTTCTCTACCGCGCGCTTATCGGGGCGAAGATCCCGCGGAGCTTCATCGACGGGCTCATCGCCAACACCCTAGGTCGGCATATCGCCTAGCAATGCGGTCATGCCCCGCGGGCCGCGGACGCGGCAGCCGGGCTGTCGGTTTCCTCGGCCCGCAGCAGGCCGAAGGCGTCGTGGATCGGGCGGTCGGTCACCCGGAACAGGATGAAGCCGTCGTCCGCGGCGATCAGCTGATGCCAGGTCCAGCCGGGGATCGCCGCTACGTCGTTAGGCCGGAGCGCCAAGCTCCGGCCGGCGCAGGTCAGCGTCCCGGTCCCGCGGCCTACGGCGATGACCGAGCTTGCGGTCTCCCGGCGCGGCCGGGTCCGGGCTCCGGCAGGCAGGCCGTCGAGGCGATGACATCTCCTCACCCGCGGTCGAGCGCGGCGTGCGCTGGCTGTGCGGCGCGCAACGCGCCGACGGCAGCTGGCCGCCGGGCGCCCTCAACCGGGTCGTCTTCGGCACCGGAATGCTGCACTACGAGCTGTATCCGGCCTACTTCCCGGTCTGGGCCCTCGCCCGCTACCTGGCTCGCCTCCGGCGCGGTGGTGCTTTACGTTTACGGACATGGACCCCTCGCCCGAAGTCATCTACATCATCCGGCACGCGGAGAAGCCGGTTAAGCCGCCGCTGACTGGCGTTGACTACGAGGGCGCCCAGAACGAGCATTCGCTGCTGCCGCGCGGATGGCAGCGCTCCGGCGCCCTCGCTGCGCTGTTCCATCCGGACTTCGGTCCGGTGCGGGCCGGCCTGCGGACACCGACTGTGCTGGTGGCGCCCACCTGGGGGCATCCAGGCAAGACGGCCGCGCATCGCTCATATCAGACCATTCAGGGCCTGAGCGAGCATCTGGGGCTGCCGATAACGTCGCCGTTCGCCGAGGGGCAGGAACAGCAGCTAGCCGACAGCCTGGTACGCAGCCACTCCGGCGTGGTGCTCGTCTGCTGGGAGCACAAGCACATCCCGGTGATCGCATCCTCGCTGCCGCTCGTCAGCGGAACCGCCATCCCGCGGAAGTGGCCGACTGACCGGTATGACGTCATCTGGTCGTTCACCCTCGTCCCGGAGCCCGGTCCGGTTCGCTACAGCTTCGATCAGATTCCGCAGCTGCTGCTGGCCGGAGACTCAGGGACAGTGATCCCGGCGGGCGTTGATGAGCCAGGAGACGACGCCGGCCAGCACGAACACCACAAGGGTTGATCCGCGACCCGAAGCGTTGCCGTCCGTTCAGGTTCGGAGGCCTTGCTCGCCGCCGCACTGCTGGGTCAGGCTTTAGCGCGCAGAGCTACGTCGAGGTGGCCTGGCTCCCGGCTGCGAATTCCACCACCTGGAACAGTGAGGAAAGCATGGCCGAGTTCACTACCAGGGACGGAACTCAGATCTTCTTCAAGGACTGGGGTACCGGTCAGCCGATCGTCTTCAGTCACGGGTGGCCCCTGTCGTCCGACGACTGGGACGCCCAGATGCTCTTCTTCTTGCACCACGGCTATCGGGTCATCGCTCATGACCGTCGCGGGCACGGCCGCTCCGCACAGCCCAGCGAGGGCAACGATTTCGACCACTACGCCGACGACCTCGCCGACCCGACCGCGCGCCTCGACCGGCAGGATGCGATCCACATCGGGCACTCGGCCGGCGGCGGGGAGGTGGCGCGATACGTCGGCCGCCACGGCGGGTCTCGCGTGGCGAAGGTGGCGCTGGTCAGCGCGGTGACCCCGTCGGAGGCGGTCATCGCGAACTGGTGGCGTCAGGGCATGACGGGCGGCGCGAAGGGCCAGTACGACTGCGTCTCCGAGTTCATCAGCCAGGACTGGTCCGAGGACCTGAAGAAGATCAGCGTGCCGGTCCTCGCCATGAACGGTGACGCCGACCAGGTCGTCCCCCACGACACCTCGGGTCCCCGGGCCGTCAAGCTGGTGCAGAACGGCACGCTGAAGACGTACCCCGGCTTTCGGCATGGGATGCTGACCACGCACGCCGACACGATCAACCCCGACCTGCTGGCGTTTATCCAGTCCTGATCGTTCCGTTCCTGGTTGAGCAGGGTCGTCGGCGCCGTGCAGGCCGAGGATCGGCTGGGACACCGTGCCCAGGTCGGCTCGTTCGACCCAGCCGTCGGGGACCGGCTCGTAGAGCGCGCCCCGGCGCAGGCCCGCAGCGGACAGCCGGGCGCGGTGAGCGGGACACGCGGTCCGGACGTCGAGTTCCTGATCCCACGAACCCGGACCGGGACCGGCCATGTCGGTGGGCAGGCCGGCCAGCACGAGCGCGTCAAGATCTGGGACCTCGCTCGTTGCGACCAGCCCGGCCGCGAACAAGGCACCGGTGTCGGATCCGGCCAAGATCCTGGGACCCGGTATCCCGGGACCCGATGATGGGCAGGCCCGCGGCGGCGGCGCGGCCGAAGTCATCGTCGACGGCGACGACGGTCTGCCCGGCCGCCAGTAGCAGCGAGGCGGCGATGCTGGCGCGGTAGCCGCCCTGGCAGTGGACCCAGAGCGGCCCGCGCGGCAGCTGGCGCAGCTGGCCGGGCAACTCATGGAGCGGGACGTGCAGGGAGCCCGCGATGTGCTCGCGAGCCCGCTCGGATGCACGGCGGACGTCCAGGACGGTGAGGTCCTGGCGGGCCCACGCGGCGGCCAGGCCCGGGAAGTCGCTGACCGGGTAGACGGCCAGGTGCTGGGCGGTCGGCCAGCCGGGCGATCCCGCGATCGCGGCGCCGTCCAGGCGGTCGATCCCGATCCTGGCCAGGTCCCGCTGGGCGGCTGTGATCTGCGCGCCGGTCTTGCCGACCAGGGTCAGCGGGGTTCCCCAGGGCAGAAGCCAGCCAAGGTAGGTGGCGAAGCTGTCCCCGTACTCGAAGCCGAACGAGCCCGGAACGTGGCCGGCCGCGAAATCCCGCCGGGGGCGCAAGTCCACCACCCATTCCCTCGCGGAAATCCGCCGCCGGAGGTCGCTCGCCGATACCCGGGTGGGCCAGATCTGGTCCGGCGCCGACGGCCCGGCCGCGTTGGCCGCGGCCATGTGCGCGTAGTAGGCCGGATAGGCGTCCAGGCTCGCCACCAGGGCGGCGACGTAGCTGTCCTCCCGGAGGGTCAGCACCGGATTGGACCTCTTCTCCTCCCCGATGGTGGATTCGGCCGAACTGGCCGTGGTGGCCGCGCAGAAGCTGCCGAAGCCGTGGGTCGGGCAAACCTCCGTCTGATCCGGCAGGAGCTCCGCGAGCCGCCGGGCCGAGGCGTGCTGCGCGGCCGCGAGGGTGAGCGTGTGCTCGGCGCCGAGCAGGTCCGGACGGCCCGTCGAGCCGTACAGCAGCGATCCGCCGGTGAATACGGCCCTCACCTCGCCGGTGGCGGCGTCCTCGAGAGCGTAGGCCAGGTGGCTGAACGTGTGCCCGGGCGTGGCGATGACCCGTACCCGCATGGACCGCCCGACCTCGATCGTGTCGCCGTCGCCGATCCCCACCCGGGTGAACGCCACCGTCTCCGCGGCGTTGACGTGGTAGGCGGCACCGGTCCGGCGGGCCAGGGCCAGGCCGCCGGAGACGTAGTCGTTGTGAATGTGGGTCTCGAATACGTGCGTCACCTCGACGCCCCGCGCGGCCGCCGCCGCAAGTACCCGGTCGATGTCCCGCTGCGGGTCGATCACTAGCGCGCCGACCCCGTCGGTGGCCAGGTAGGTCCGGTCACCCAGCGACGGTGTCTCGATCGTCACGATCTCGATCACGAGGCGACCTCCTGTCATAAGACTATTTATCCAATCGGGATTATAGATTATTGTGTGGCTGTGGACCTAGCGGATGACCCTGCTGGCCAGGGGCGTGTCATCGCGATCGTGGGCGGCGGAGCCAGCGGTACGCTCGCCGCTCTCTACCTGCTTGGCGAGGCGGCGAGCCGGCGGATGCCGCTGCGGGTCGCGCTGATCGACCGGCACGGCCGCCACGGGCTCGGCCAGGCATACTCGACGACGCATCCGGCCCACCTGCTGAACTCACCAGTTGGCGCTATGAGCGCGCTCGCCGGTGACTCGGATCACCTGGCCCGCTGGGCGGCCGAGGCCGGGCTGCCGCACGACGGTTTCCTGCCCAGGAGCGCATACGGCCGCTACCTCACCGAGAGCCTGTTGGCAGCGGAACAATCGGCGTGGCCGGTGGCGCGGGTCTGCCGCATCACCGCGTCGGTCGTGGCGATCCGGCGATGTAGCCAGGGCCGGGTGCTGCGCCTGCACCTGGCCGCCGACGGGCGGATCGACGCCGACGCCGCCGTGCTGGCAACCGGCAACCTGCCGCCGGTGGCGCCCTGTCCGGTCCCGCCCGGGCGCTACGTCGCCGATCCATGGGAGCCCGGCGCGCTGGACGCGGCCGCGGACGGCAGCCCGGTCGCGGTGCTCGGCACCGGCCTGAGCATGCTCGACGTGGCGATTGCGCTGACCGACGCCCACCCGAGCACGACCGTCCACGCCATCTCCCGCCATGCGCTGCTGCCCCGCGAGCACAGCTGGCCGCGCCCGGCCGCCGTCGTGAGCCCGCTGCCGGTCATCCGCGGAGCGGACGGCGCGCTCCGCCTGACCGGGCTGATCCGCGATGTCCGGGCCAGCGCCGCCGCCTATCCAGGCAGCTGGCAGGACGTGGTGGACGCGCTGCGGCCGCAGATCCCGCGCCTCTGGGAACAGCTGCCGGAGGCCGACCAGCGCCTGTTCCTTCGCCATGTCGCCCGGTACTGGGAAGTGCACCGTCACCGGGTGCCGCCGCCGACCGCACGCCGGGCCGCCGCGCTCACCTCGGCCGGCCGGCTGTCGGTGCACCGCGGCCGCCTCACCGAGGTGAGCGACAAGCGGGGCGGCCTGCGGGTACGAATCGATCACGGCGGTTCCCCGGCCGAGCTAGGGGTCGGCTGGCTGGTCAACTGCACCGGACCCGCCGCCGACATCAGCGCCACCAGCCATCCTCTGCTGCGGCAGCTGCTGGACGCCGGCCTGGTCCGGCCCGACCCGCTCCGGCTGGGACTGGACGTCGGCCGGAGTGGCGCCGTGCGTGACGCGCGCGGCAGGCCCGCCAGCGACATCTTCGCCCTGGGCCCGCTGCTGCGCGGGTCCCGGTACGAGACGACCGCGATCCCGGAGATCCGCGATCAGGCCGCCGCGCTAGCGCGCCACCTGCTCGCCAGGCAGGCGGACGCCCGGCCCGGCAGCGCCGCCTAGCCGGGAGGACTCCGGCGCCGACCGCGATCCGGGCGGCGGCGGCCTGTCAGTACCTGCCCGCCAGCTCCTGGTCGGCGGTCCGGCGGACCCGGGTGTAACGGTTCTCGGGAACCGGGATGCCCAGGTTCCCGCGCAGCGTGTCGGCCTCGTACTCGTCCCGGACGATGCCGCGCTCGCGCAAGATCGGCACCACTTCGTCGAGGAACCGCCGGAACTGGGCCGGGTGCCCGACGTGGATGCAGGCGCCGTCCAGGGCGCGCTCGGAGAACCACCGCTGGAGGATGTCCGCGACCGTCTGCGGCGAGCCGACGAACGGGGTCGGCTTGGGCGCGGACAGGAACTGCACGGTCTGCCGGAGCGTGAAGTCGTTGTCCCTGGCCAGCTTGACGATCTTCTCCGCCTGGGTGCGGAATCCCCGCTCGGCGACGTGCAGGACGTCGGGGAACGGCGCGTCGAGGTCATACTGCCGGAAGTCGTGCCAGGCGAACGGGCGGCCGAGTTCGGCGAGCGATCGGTCGAAGTCCTGGTCTGCCAGCTGCAGCTCGCGCTCGATCTCCCGGGCCTGCTGGTCGGTGTCGCCGACGAACACGGTGATGCCGGGCATCACCACGATGTGGTCGGGGTCGCGGCCCTTGGCCGCGGCCCGGGACTTGATGTCCCGGTAGAAGGCCTGCCCCGCCTCGATCGACGCTGCGTGTGTGAAGATCCCCTCGCCGATGGTGGCACCCAGGTCACGGCCCTGCTCGGAGTCGCCGGCCTGGAAGATGACCGGCTGTCCCTGCGGCGAGCGCGATATGTTGAGCGGTCCCACCACCGAGAAGTGCTCCCCCTTGTGGTGCAGCGGGTGCTGCCGCGAGGGGTCAAGGAAGCTGCGCGTCCGGCGGTCGCGCGGGAACGCGTCCTCCTCGTAGGAGTCCCACAGGCCCTGCGCCACCCGCACGAACTCCAGCCCCCGGCCGTAGCGCGTGTCGTAGTCGTAGTGCTCCTCGCGGCTGAAGTTGCCCGCCGCGCCAGCGTCGCCGCTGGTCACCACGTTCCATCCGGCCCGCCCGCCGCTGATGAGCTCAAGGGACGCCAGCCGCCGCGCGACGTTGAACGGGTCGTTGTAAGAGGTGGTCATGGTGGCCACCAGGCCGAGGTGCCTGGTACTGACGGCGAGGGCCGACAGCAGCGTCATCGGCTCGAGGCGGTTCAGGTAGTGCGGCGGGGAGTCGGCGGTGATGAACTGGCTGTCGACGATGAAGATGAGGTCGAACTTGGCCGCCTCGGCGAGCCGGGCCTGCTCGATGTACCAGTTGATGTTCACGCTGGCGTCGCCGGGGATCTCCGGGTCGAGCCACAGGTAGTGGTGGCCAGGCCCGCCCACGCCCATGGTCACGGCACCGAGCTTGAGCTGTCGTTGGTTCATGCCGATTGCCCTCCTTTACTCGGTTGCGGCGACCAGCGGAACCGCGACGGGCGACGAGTACTGCTCACGGCGGCTTACCTCCTCGCGGACCAGCGGCAGCAGGTGCCTGCCGTAGTCGATGGCGTCGTCGTAGGGGTCGTAACCCCGGATGAGCAGGGTGGTCACCCCGATGCCCACGTAGTCGAGCAGGGCCTGGGCTACCGTTTCCGGCGTCCCGACCAGCGCCGTAGAGTTCCCGGCGGCGCCGGTGGCGGCGGCCAGCGGCATCCACAGCGCCCGGTCGTGCAGCTCGCCCTTGGCCGCCGCGGCCAGCAGCCGCTGGGAGCCCCGGTTCTGCGGCTGCGCGCCGCCGAGACCGCCGGTCGGCCGGCGCCACTGGCCGCTGAATTCCTCGATGTTCGCCCGCGTGGTGGCGAGGATCTCGTGCGCCCTCTCCCACGCAAGTTCCTCGGTCGGGCCGAGGATCGGACGGAACGAGACACTGATCCTCGGCGGCGAGACACGGCCGGCCGATGCGGCGGCGGCATGCACCGAGGCGATCTGCTCCGTGGTCTCGGCCAGCGGCTCGCCCCACAGGGCGTAGACGTCGGCGTGCTTGCCGCCGACCCGGTAGGCCGCATCCGACGAGCCGCCGAAGTACAGCGGGATCCGCGGCTGCTGCGGCGAGCGAACGTCGGCGTGGAAATCCTCGACCTGGTAGTACCGGCCGTGGTAGTCGAACGGCGCGTCCGAGGTCCAGGCCTGCTTCAGGACGTCGAGGTACTCGTCGGTGCGGTCGTAGCGCTCGTCCTTGGACAGGTGATCACCGTCCCGGCGCTGCTCGCCGTCGCTGCCTCCGGTGATGATGTGCACGGCGATCCGGCCGCCGGAGAACTGGTCCAGGGTGGCGAACGTGCGGGCCGCCAGCGTCGGCGCCACGAAGCCGGGACGGTGCGCGACCAGGAAGCTCAGCCGCTCGGTGTGGGCCGCGGCGTACGCGGCCACCTGGGTCCCTTCGGGCTGAGAAGAACTGTAGCCGATGAGCACGCGGTCGAATCCGGCGTCCTCGTGCGCCCGGGCGAAGCGCCGCACGTAGTCGCGGTCGACGACCGGGCCGCGGGAGCGCCGGGTCTCGGATTGGTCGCGGGTGCTGATCATCCCGATGAACTCAACGGGCATGGGCCGGTCCTTCCTGACGGATTGCGGTTTGGGCGAGCTCGCTCCACTCCTCGTGCCGGTGGCAGGCCACGCTCCACCGCTCGCCGATCGTGGCCAGCGCAGGCTGGGTCGCGCAGACCTCGGCGGCGAACGGGCAGCGGACCGCGAACACGCAGCCGCCCGGTCCGGGCTGGAGCGCCGGGTCGGACCCGGAGCGGCGCAGCTGCTGCGGGGAGAACGGCCGGTCGTGCTGGACGCTCGGCGCCGACGCCATGAGCAGCGCCGTGTACGGGTGCCGCGGTGTGGCGAAGACCCGGTCGACGGGTCCGTCCTCGACGATCCGGCCCCGGTACAGGACCACGATCCGGTCGGCGATGCCCGCCAGCGAGCTGAGGTCGTGGGAGATGATGACGATCGCCAGCCCGAGGGAGGTCCGCAGTTCCTCAAGCAGGCGCAGGACGTAGTTGCGGGTGCTCGCGTCCAGGGCGCTTACCGGCTCGTCGCAGATCAGCAGGCGGGGCTCGACGGCGAGCGCCCGGGCGATCGACACCCGCTGGCGCTGGCCGCCGGAGATCTGGCCCGGCGTGCGCTCGAGCACCGTGGCGTCAAGCCCTACCTTCTCGAGGGCGCTTGTTACCCGCTGCCGTATCTCGCCGCGGTCGGTCTCGCCCCGGATCCTGAGACCCTCGGCGACGATCTCGGCGACGGTGAGGTCCGGGTCGAGCGAACGGAGCGGGTCCTGGAAGACCAGCTGCACATACCCGCGCCGACGCTGCGCCCGCAGGGCACCCCGGCGAAGCGCGGAGATGGGCAGGCCCTCGAAGAGGATCCGGCCGCGCCTGGGGTGCACCAGCCCGACCACGGTGCGCGCCAGGGTCGTCTTCCCCGAGCCGGTCTCGCCGACCAAGCCGACGATCTCCCCGGGCCAGACGTCGAGATCCACGCCGGACAGGACCTGGTTCGCCCGCCAGCCGCGGCCGAGGGTCACATCCACCGACTCGACCGCCAGCAGCGGCGGCGCGGCAACCGAGTCCGGCGCGGCCGGGGCGTCGGTCACGAGGTCACCACGGCGCGGGCGGCGTGCACGCAGCGCACCTGATGCCGGTCGCCGACCGGCACGGAACGGATCGGCCCGGCCCCGCATTCCGGGACCGCGACCGGGCAGCGCGCGGCGAACCGGCATCCGGTGATGTCCTCGCCCACCCGTGGCGGCTGCCCGGCGATGACCTCGAGCTCCCGCCTGCGGAAGTCACCTACCGAGGCCACCCGCAGCAGCGCCTGGGTGTAGGGATGCCGCGGCCGCCGGGTGATCTCCCCGGCGGGCCCGGACTCCACGATCTCCCCGGCGTAGAACACCACGATGCGGTCGCACAGCTGGGTGATCACGGCCAGGTCGTGGGACACGAACAGCACGGCCAGTCCCCGCTCGTCCCGCAGCCGCTGCAGCAGCTCGAGGACCTCGGCCTGGATGGTGACGTCGAGCGCGGTCGTCGGCTCGTCGGCCACCAGCAGCCGCGGGTCGCACGAGATCGCGATGGCGATCATCACCCGCTGCAGCATGCCGCCCGACAGCTCGGCCGGGATCTGGTGGAAGACCCGTTCGGGCTGGCGCAGGCCGACCGCCTCGAACAGCTCGAGCGCGCGGCTGTGCGCCGCGCGCCGGCCCAGGCCCAGCTTGACCCGCAGGACCTCGGCGAGCTGCCCGCCGACGGTCAGCACCGGGTTCAGGTAGGACGCCGGGTCCTGGAACACCGCGCCCAGGTGGCTGCCGTGCAAGCGCTCCCAGTCCCGGCGCGACAGCGAGGTCACGTCGACCCCGCCGAACGAGACCGTGCCGCGCTCGACCGCGCAACCGGGCGGCAGCACGCCGAGGATGGCCCGGCAGGTCAGCGTCTTGCCGCTACCGGACTCCCCGACCAGCCCGACGATCTCACCGGGCCGGACCCGCAGCGAGACGCCGCGTACGGCGGTAGCCGCCCCGCCGTGGACGCTGATGCGCAGGTCGTCCAGGCGCAGCACCTCGTCGGCCGCCTGCGCTCCGGCGCCGGCGCGGGAGGGGGCGAGGTCAGGCCACAGATTGCGATTGTCGATCGCCATCGGCACGCTCCAGGCTCGGGTCGAAATGGATGAGCGGCGCGAGGACCAGCGTTCCCGCGCCGCTGCGGTCGCGGACGGCGTCGGCCAGCGCGTTCAGCGCGCCGACGGTGATGGCGATCAGCGCTCCCGGGATAAACGGCGCCCACGGCGCCTGAGAGAGGTAGTCGAGGTCCGAGGACAGGATGCCGCCCCAGGTGGGTGTGGGTGGCTGCACGCCGATGCCGAGGAAGGTCAGGAACGACACGGTCAGCAGCGCGGCCGCGGCCATGGCCGCCGTCGTCACCACGATGTTAGGCAGCACCTTGCGCAGCACGTGTACCCGGATGACGTGCAGCTTCGAGCCGCCGAGCAGTTCGGCGGCCTCCACGTACTGGGCTCGGGCGTGCTCGAGCGTGGCCGCCCGGGTCACCCGGAAGAAGGCCGGGGCGAGCAGGATCCCCACCGGGAACATCGCCTGCACCAGGCCGTTCCCGAGCGCGGCGGTGACCGCGACGACGAAGAAGATGTACGGGAAGGTCATCAGTGCGTCGCTGACGCGGTTGACGGCGAAATCGAACCACCGGCCCATGAACACGGTGGCGATGCCGGGAATCGCGCCGAGCACCAGCCCGATCCCGACCGCCTCGAGCGCGGTGAGCACCGACAGGCGGGTACCGGCCATCAGCCGGCTCAGCACGTCCCGGCCGAGGTAGTCGGTGCCGAGCAGGTGGTGCGCGCTCGGCCCCTGGAACAGCGCGTTGGCGTTGATGGCCAGCGGGTTCTGCGGCGCCAGCGTCGAGCCGAACACGGTCAGGATCGCGATGACGACTAGGACGCCGACCGCGATCCTGGCCGACGGCAGCCGCAGTATCGACCCCGGCCCGATCACGGGACGCCGGCCGCTCACGTACCCACCTCGTCGGCCCGGTACAGCCAGTTGAGCGTGGTGTTGATCACCAGGTTGACCACGATGACGAAGGTGCTGATCACCAGCAGCAGCCCCTGCACCACCGGGATGTCCCGGGTCTCCGCGCTCTCCAGCAGCAGCTGACCGACGCCGGGCAGGGAGAACACGGCCTCGGCCGCCACCGCGCCGGCCAGCATCTGCGGGAAGTCGTAGCCCAGGGTGACCAGCGCCGGCCCGGTAGCATTCCGCAGCGCGTGGCGGACCAGGATGCGCCGGTACGGCAGCCCCCGGACCTTGGCGCCGACGATGTAGTTCTGCTCCAGCACCTGGACCAGGGAGGTCCGCAGCTGCCGGGCGATGTCCGAAGCCACCTGCAGGCTGAGGGCGAGGCTCGGCAGGAAGATGTGCTGCAGCCACTGCGGGATGCCCGAGGACGGCCCGGAGTAGCCGTTGGCCGGGAACGCGTGCACCGACACCGCGAACAGCACCACCAGGATGATGCCGACGACGAAGGCCGGGAGCGTGGAGACCACCGAGCACACCGCGGTGACCCCGCGGTCGAACCAGCCGCCGCGGCGGATGGCGGCGACCGGGCCGGCCGTCCCGCCGATGAGGACCGCGAGGATGACCGCCAGGATCGCGATCGACAGGTCGACCGGCAGCCGCTGGCTGATGCTCTGCGACACCGGGATCTGGGTGAAGTACGACCGGCCGAGGTTGCCATGGACGGCCTGCACCAGCCAGTTCCAGTACTGCACGAGCAGCGGGTGGTCCAGGCCCAGGGCCTTGTCGAAGCGCGCCACGGCGGCCGGGGTGGCCGCGTCCTGGCCCAGGATCGTGGCCGCCGGATTGCTGTTCGACAGCGCCCCGAGGCAGTAGGTGATGAACGAGCTGAGGAACACGATCGGCACGAGGACGGCGAGCCCGCCGCCGATCCGCGCCAAGGCGATGCGGCCGCGGCGCCGCCGGGGCGGCGGGGCCCCGGCGGCGTCCGCGGCACCGCCGCGGGTCAGGCTGATGACGGTCATCGGTTCAGGTCAGCCCGCCACCCGGACGCCTTCCCAGCGCTGCTGCACCAGGTCGTAGGGGATGCCGGTGACCGTGGAGCTGTAGGCGAAGATGCGCGGGTTGGTATAGAGCCAGATGTGGATGGGGTCGTCCTGCACCGCCGTGGCTACGGTGTTCTGCAGCGCGCTCGGGTAGCCGGGCGAGTCGAGCGGGACGGTGAGGATCTGCGACAGCGCCTGGGACACCGCCGGCAGCGTGGTCGCCGCCTTGCCGTCGACGTTCATCAGGCCCTGCTGGCTGTACAGCACGTCGAGCATCTCCACCGGCGAGGCGCGCCCGGCCGTGCCGTCGATCGCGAACGGGATCGTCTTGTCCAGGTACAGGTACTGGGTCGAGGTGGCCTCCGGGATGTTATTGATCGTGGCCGTGATGCCGACCTGTGCCAGCTGGCCCTGGATCTGCTCGGCCAGGGAACTGTCGGCGGTGTCGTCGTTGGTCAGGGTGATCTTCAGGCCGTGGGGGTAGCCCGCCGCGGCCAGCAGCTGCTTGGCCTTGGCCGGGTTATAGGGGTACAGGTTGGCCAGCTGCGGGCTGTAGCCGACGAACCCCTGCGGGAACGGCTGGTAGGCGACCGACCCGTAACCCGACGCCTGGACCTGGACGATCGCCTGGCGGTTGATGGCGTAGTTGATCGCCTCGACCACCTTCGGGTTGGTGAACGGCGCCGTCGTGGTCTGGATGTCGAGCTCGTTCACCACCTCGGACGGGATCACCGCGATCTTGAAGCCGGCCGCCTTGGCCGCCGCCACCTGGTTGCCGGCGATGTAGGCCACGTTGACCTGGCCCGACTCCAGGGAGGCGAGGATCTGCTCGGGCTGGGTGATGTCCTGCACGGTGAAGCTGGCGATGTGGATCTGGCTGGCGTCCCAGTAACCGGGGTTGCGCACCAGGTTGGCGTGCGAGTCCGGGACGTAGCTGGTCAGCTTGAACGG
>Ga0181525_10000974_pt1 | contig 24788 bp, 18 predicted proteins | sample PEATcosm2014_Bin_48_FD_121100 | JGI IMG/M metagenome (GOLD analysis project Ga0181525, IMG submission 121100) | Peatland microbial communities from MTU Mesocosm Facility, Houghton, MI, USA - PEATcosm2014_Bin06_10_metaG | ecosystem: Environmental > Terrestrial > Soil > Wetlands > Peat | place... | reverse complement strand
TTCTTCTGCACCTTCATCTGGTTCGAGTACATCGAGCCGCGGCTGGGCCTGCAGAAGAAGAAGGCCATGGACGAGATGGAGGCGGCCAAGCAGGCGCGCATCAAGCGCGCGATGGAGACCGACCACACCAAGCGCCAGCCGCGCTGAGCGCGCGCCGTACCCCGGAAAAGCAAAAGCCCCCGATCAACCGGGGGCTTTTGCTTCTGGCGCCGGCGTTCCCGCTCAGCCGCAAGCCCCGGTGAAGCCGCAGGCGGTGCAGAACTCGCAACCGTCGCGCTTGATCATCGCCGCGGCGCCGCAACCCGGGCAGACCTTGCCCTTGATGGGCGCGGTGTTGACCTCGGAGGACGACTTGCGCAGCTCGGGCATGGTCAGGATGCCGGCCGAGCGGATCGCGCGGCCGTCGTCGTCGAGGATGCCCAGCACCTTGTAGCGGTGCAGCAGCAGGCCGGCGATGTAGGCCACCGTGCTCGGATAGATCGCCGAACGGTCGCCGCCGGGTACCGGCGCCCAGAAGTCGCCGTTCTGCTCGCCGAAATTGAGCAGCTTGCGCAGCTTCATGCCCACCCAGTTGGCGTCCACCACGCGCATGTCCAGCGAGATGAGCTTGCACAGGCCGTCGAGCACGCGCGGATATTCCCCGGCGAGCCAGATCGAATACGGCCGGCGGCTGCCGTCGGGCAGCGTGAGTTCCTTGACCCCGAGGACGAAGTCGTCGCCGGTATTGGGATTGTTCACGTCCACGGTCCAGCTCATCGTGCCGGCCGGCCCCGCCTTGGGCTCCTTGCGCGAGAACAGCGCGTCGAGCACCGGCGTGGGCTGCGCGTCCAGGTCCTTGAACGTGCCCAGTTCGTCGCAGCGCCAGCGCACGATCTGGGCGAAAGCCCCGACCACGCCGTTGACCCAGATCGGGTTGCCGTTGGGCGGGAACGGCAGCATGAAGCCCTGCTCGTCGCGCGCCCGTGCCAGCGCATCGAGCTTCATGCGGAACCAGGCGCGATCCTCCGAGCGCATGTCCATCGACAGCGACTTGGCGATCGCGCCCAGGCCGCGCGGCTGCTCGGCGCCGTTGACCCAGACCTCGAAGGCCGCCGGCGGGGTGCCGGTCTGGCCGATGAAGATGGCGAACGACTCGTTGCGCGACGGGATCTCGACCATGTAGGTCCAGGCCAGGTTGCCGCCGGACAGGTCGGGACGTCCCGGCCACTTGAGGCTGGCCAGCGCCGGTTGCGGCGTGAAGTCCAGGCGCACGCGCCGGTTGGCGTCGTCGCCACCGTCGGCGGCGATCGCCGGCGCGCCGTCGACGACGGTCTGCGGCAGCGCGGCGGCCTTGGGCGTGATCGACAGCACCTCGCCGATGATGTGGTTGGGCCGGTAGGTGGTGATGCCCTTGAGGCCGGCCTTCCAGGCCTCGAGGTAGATCTTGCGGAACTCCTCGAAGGGGTAGTCCTCCGGGACGTTCACCGTCTTGCTCACCGCAGCGTCCACGTAGGGCTGCACCGCGGCGATCATCCGCATGTGGTCCAGCGCCGCCATGTCGAGCGCGCTGACGAAGCTCTCGGGCAACGCCTCGCCGTTGCCGCCCATGAGCTTGTAGAGGCGATAGGCGTAGTCCTCGACCTGGTACTCCTGGCGCGTGCCGTCGGCCATGCGCTTCTTGCGCGTGTAGGTCCACGAGAACGTGGGCTCTATGCCGCCCGAGGCATTGCCGGCGAAGGCCAGCGAAATCGTGCCCGTGGGCGCGATCGACAGCAGGTGCGAATTGCGGATGCCGTGGATGCGGATCTGGCGCTGGATCTCGTCGGGCAGGCGCGCGGCAAAGCGCGGCGCCGCCAGGTACTGGTCGGCGTCGAGCAGCGGGAAGGGGCCCTTCTCGCGCGCCAGGTCGACCGAGGCCTGGTAGGAGACATCGCGCATGTGCTCGGAGATGCACGCCGCCATGGTGCGCGCGCTATCGCCGTCGTAGCGCAGGTTCATCATGGTGAGCGCATTGCCCAGGCCGGTGAAGCCCAGCCCGACGCGCCGCTTGTTGGCCGCCTCGGCGCGCTGCTCGGCCAGCGGCCACAGCGTGGCCTCGAGGACGTTGTCGAGCGCGCGGATCGCCACGCGCACCACGTCGGCGAACGCCGCGAAATCGAAGGCGGCCTCGGCGGTGAACGGATCGCGCACGAAGCGCGTGAGGTTGATCGAGCCCAGGCAGCAGCAACCATAAGCGGGCAATGGTTGTTCGCCGCAAGGATTGGTGGCGCTGATCGTCTCGCAGTACGAGAGGTTGTTGTCCTGGTTGATGCGGTCGATGAACACCACGCCCGGCTCGGCGTGGTTGTAGGTCGAGTGCATGATCTGGTCGAACAGGTCGCGCGCGCGCGCGCTGCGGTAGCTCCAGGTGCCGTCGGCGCGCTGCGTGGCGCCGGCCCGGTCGAAGGGCTCGGCCGAGTGCCACAGGTCGACCGTGGTGTCGGCGTCGACCGCGCGCATGAACGCGTCGGTGACCGCCACCGACATGTTGAAATTCGACAGCGAGCCGTCGCGCTTGGCGTGGATGAAATCCTCGATGTCCGGGTGATCACAGCGCAGCATGCCCATCTGCGCGCCGCGCCGCGCGCCGGCCGACTCGAGCGTCTCGCAGCTCTTGTCGAACACGCGCATGTACGACAGCGGACCGCTGGCGCGCGAATGCGTGCCCTGCACGTGCGCGCCGCGCGGCCGGATATTGGAGAAGTCGTAGCCGACGCCGCCGCCGCGGCGCATGGTCTCGGCCGCCTGGTTGAGCGCCAGGTAGATGGACGGCATGCCGTCGCGCACGCCGCTTATCGCATCGCCCACCGGCTGCACGAAGCAGTTGATCAGCGTCGCCGATATTTCGGTGCCGGCCGCCGAGTTGACGCGCCCGCCCGGGATGAAGCCCGCCACCATCGCCTCGTAGAAGCGCCGCTCCCACTCCGAGCGCAGGCCCGGGACCTCGACGGCCGCCAGGCCGCGCGCCACGCGGCGACGCACGTCGTCGGCGGTCTTTTCGTCTCCCTTGGCGTACTTCTCCATCAGCACGTCGAGCGAGATCGGCTGGTCATCCATCAGTACGTGGGCGTGCTCTAGTTTCATGCGGGATCCCCCATCGGCAGAGCGATATTATGTACGCCGCGCAAGCCCGCTTGCGCAAGCAGCGCGCTGAAATTTTCAAAAAAAACCGTCCTGGTCAAAGGCCGCAGGCAGTTGATCGGATCGGGGCGCGATCGCGTTTGACCACGATATCTTGTATGGCCGGGACCCACGCACGCAAGCCCTGGTGGATCGGAAAATTTTTCAATCCCGAATCACAAATGCGCGCCCATGCTCTTGACAGTGCCGGCATACTGGACTATTCGAAGCAGGGCGCAATCGGCGCCGTAGGCCGGACCCCACCATGAACCTGCAACAGTTCCGCTTTCTGCGCGAGGCCGTGCGCCAGAAGCTCAATCTCACCACGGCGGCCAAGACGCTGCATACCTCGCAGCCCGGCGTCTCCAAGGCGATCATCGAGCTCGAGCAGGAACTGGGCGTGTCCATTTTCGCACGCCACGGCAAGCGCATCCTCGGCCTCACGCCGCCGGGCCAGCAGGTGCTCGATGCGGCCGAGCGCATCATGAACGAGGTCGACAACCTCAAGAAGCTCGCCCGCGACTACGCCGGCAGCCCCGAGGGCACGCTGCGCGTGGCCACCACCCACACCCAGGCGCGCTACGTGCTGCCCGAGGTGGTGCAGCGTTTCGCGCACAAGTACCCCGACGTGCGCCTCAAGCTGCTGCAGGGCAACCCGCCGCAGATCGCCGCCATGGTCGCCTCGGGCCAGGCCGATGTCGGCATGGCCACCGAGACCCTGGCCGACGCGCCGGGGCTCGATTCCATCCCGGTGTTCCACTGGGAGCACGTCCTGGTGGTGCCCGAAGGCCATCCGCTGGCGCGCCTGGCCGCACATCCGGCGCGGCTGACGATCAAGGAGCTGGGCCGCTACCCCATCGTCACGTACGAGATGCACTTTTCCGGGCGCAGCCGCATCGATGCGGCATTCGCCGCCGCCGGCATCGAGCCGTCGATCGTCCTCGAGGCCATAGACGCCGACGTCATCAAGACCTACGCGCGCGCCGGCCTGGGCGTGGGCATCGTCGCCGGGCTGGCCACCGAGCACAATTCCGAGGGCCTGGTGGTGGTCCACTGCGGGCACCTGTTCGGCCGCAACACCACGCGCCTCGCGATCAAGCAGGGCGCCTACCTGCGCGGCTTCGTGTACGCGTTCATCGAGATGGTCGCGCCGGGATGGGACAAGCGCCGCCTGGAAGACGAATTCAGCAAGCGTCCCTCCTTCGCGCCGCACAAGACGTGAGCGTGCGGCGGCCTCGCGGCGCTTCGGAGGGCGGGGCCCTCTTTCCTCAGAAGCGGAAGCCGACCTTCGCGCTGTAGCTGTGGATGCCGCCGGTGGAGTCGGCTTCGAGATCGAGATTGGCCAGGCCCAGGTTGAACGAAGCCCCGCCGAAGACCTTGCCCTGCGTGAGGTTGACCTGCTTGAGCGCGAGCCCGTCGGTGGACGAGTTCGAGCGCACGGCCCCGACACCGATATAAGGGGTGGCGAGCACGAAACCCTTGGACACCGAAATGTCGGCGCTGTACGACTCGAAACCGAGCTGGCTCACGCCGTTGAGGCGGGTGACCGTGGCGCGCGCGGCCACCGCCGGCAGGACGATGTCGCCGGGCAGGAAGGCCCACTTGATCTCGCCGCCGTACAGGTTCACGTTGGAACTGGGCACGCGCGAGTAGAAGGCGCCGATGTCGACGTTGTAGGGCAGGCCCTTGATGGCGCGGATCGAGGGCGCGGGCAGGGTGCCGTACACGCTGCTGCTGTCGACCGCCTTTTGCAGCACCTCGGTATTGACCAGGCTGGTGCCGGTGAGGGCCACGCCGATGTCGAAACCCAGGGGTCCCAGCGTATCGGCCGGCGCCATCGGCTTGTACGAGAAGGCCGCGCCCAGGTCCTGCGCAAGATCATGGAATTCGGCCTGGTTCAGGTTCTGCAAGCCGTTGATATCGAAGCCCGATGCGAAGGCCCGGGTGCCCAGCAGCAACAGGGCGGCGGTAATGGTACGTTTCATTGACGATTCCTTTTCGGGGCAGGACTGGCGCGCCGTGGCGCCGCCGGCAGCAGCAGCGCCGGCCGCCGCGGGCCCCCATTGCCCGGCGCCGACCAGTGTAGCAACCGGCTTTTTGCGCCCCGGTTGTGCAAAGCGCGAAATTGCCCCGTTTTGGCCGCTTGAACCCGGTCATCCGAACGAAGTAGAATGTCGGGCTGGTCCGGGGACGTAGCTCAGCTGGGAGAGCGTCGCGTTCGCAATGCGAAGGTCGGGAGTTCGATCCTCCTCGTCTCCACCAATGCCTTGATTCGAAGGGGCATTCCGGCTGGCCCGCGCAACGCCGAACGCGTTGCTCTATTTCCGTCGGAGCCGATTGCAGGCCCTGCGGTCCGACCTCCGGGTTCCGACTTTTGTCTGCGACGCTCTCGATGCGACGCCTTGCGGCCGAAATGACCGTGGCGGCGCGGGCGCGATCACCGCGCGGGTGGCGGATGCCAAGCGGTCCTAATTCCCTCTCTGAGTCCCCGCATTACGCGAATGCGAGATCCTGGACGACGACCAGAAGTGACTCGCAAGCGCGAGGGAAGTTATGGGAGAGGTTCAATGAACGTACGGCTCGTTTCGAGCAAATCCTTCTGCTGCAAGTTCAATTTCCTCCAGCGGCTGATTGCAGCCGGACTTTGCCGCCGAATCGGGGTTGCTGGGGACGCCGACGTGGACCGGCACTTCTTCGACGTTCATCCCGCCAAATCCATTGCGCGCGCGATAGGCCACACAAACGAGCGTGCCGTCGCTGTTGGCGCGAATGCGTATCCACTGAACTGATTCCGGTTCCCGCAATGCATTCTTAACGCGAGCCATTGCCGTCATGACGTGATTCCACTGGGCGTCATGTTGTTTCAGTTGCAAATCCGCCCTCTTCCTTGCCCGGTCTTCGGCGTCCCGCTGAGCCGGGGTAAGCGATGCTCGACGGGCAACCTCGGATCGTTCAGCCTCACTTTTTTCGGCGTCAAAAACCCGGTTCATCCCAAAGCCAACAACGAATAAGGCTAGAAAGACGTAGCCCCATCGAGTGCGTGCTTTCGGCGGTTTCGGCGGCGGCGCTCCGCAATTCGGACAGGCTTTGGCCGAATCGCTCATCTGTCGTCCACAATCCTTGCATCTGATCAGCGGCATTCTGTGTCCCCGAAAGGCCGACGGTATTCGCGGTCGTTCACTCAGCGATTCTTTCCACGGTAGCGATGTCAGTGGACGCCTCATTGATGGAAATCACGGCAGTGTTGTTCTGGATCTGCTGTCCTGCGGTGACGGCGGCAACCTCGCCACGACCAAACGCAGCGCCATCCGGCGATTGGCCGCATTGGCCGGGGCTAGCCACTACCCACCTGCACTTGCGCTGACGCAGGTCAACCCGGTAGACGCACGAACGCAGTCCAATGGGTGCGTGCCAACCGATTGCGCCTGCGCGCATGGATTGGCATGAAGCACCTGAATGAGGGCTGTTTCAATGCTCATATCCATGTCGCGCTCGGTAGGCGCGATATTCCTCGCCTGTTCCGCCGTGGCGGCGCCTATTGCAGGGGCGCAACAGCGCAGTGTTGCATTTGCCGGGTTTGCCTACGCCGGTGAGTTCGCAACTCGAGAAGCGCGATTCGTCAATTCCACCCGGTACGAAGCCGATCTCAGGAGCGCCGGCGCGACCGCTTACCAGCGCATAAGTGGCCTGATAACGGCAAATCCCCCTCGGCAGTTGCACCTTGTCGCAAATATCGATGCCCTCAAAGGAGCCGACCAGGTCATCGTCACCGCTCTCGTCGTCACTAACGAAACCACCTCGGTGGAGCAGTTCGGAGCATTCGTCAAGGTTCTCGCGCTGGTGCGCGCCCAAGCCCTCTTCTTCGACTTCAAGAGTCAAACCGTTCTGCGCGCTTACCCGCTCTCCTTTGCCTACATCGACACTCTTGACCACGTACCGGATGCCGATGAGGTCTACGAGCGGTACCGGAAGGTATTTGAGGGTGCAGGCGACAAACCGGGCTTATTCGCGCGTTATGCAGCGACGCTCGCGAGTGCCCAACTGCCCGTACAAGTGCCGCGCTTTATTCAGGTCACGCAAGTCACGATTTCTCCAGAAGTGCTGGCCCGGATTCCGGATTCCTTCAAGGCTTCGTCCACTTCCGCGCAGTCATGGCTGGCGGATCTCATATCCGAAGCAATCTCTTCGAGAACAGGGGTGCCGGTCCTGCCATTTGCACCCAGCTATTCCGTCAACAATGTCATGGCGGTAGCCGTGTCGGACGGTGACGTCTACAACCTCACGCTTCCTCATCCCGACTACGCATTTGTCGCGGCTCTTACCCGTCTCAAGAAAGTCAAATACGGCGAGTCGCCAGCCGGTGCCAGCTTCATCTATGGCGCCTATGGAACCGTGACTCTTACTCAACCAATGAGTGGGAGGGAGTATTTGAATACCGGCTTGAAGAACGGCGAAGTCAAGCTCGTGCCTGCGATGCAGACCTACGTAGACGATTTCCCCGCCTATTTCGACGCGGTCAATGCCATGTTTGCCAAGCTTGCCGATGCAATGGACGGAAAAGGCGATGCCTGGATCAAATCGGCCGCTACTGCTCCAGACATCGAGCGGCAAATCGCACAAGCCAAGGAGCTCATCCTGTCATGCAAGTAATCCGTCTAATGCTGGCGACGTTTCTTTTCGTTCTCTTGTCACCAGCGGGCGCACAGGTTCAAACGGTGCAGGGCAAGGCGACCCTGTCGTACCAGGGGCCGGCGTCGACGCCCGCGGACCGGATCCTGGCGCTGCAAAAAGCGCAGGTAAACGCCTTCGACTACTACTACGCGGAAGCTGGCGATTCCGAGTCGCAAAACTATGCCAGCGTAAAGGACCAGATCTTCCGGGACATTGACCGCTATGTCCTTGACACCACTGTCCTTTCCGAAAGCGACGACGTCGTTGGCCGGAAATATACGGTCGTCGTGAAGCTGGCGCTCAACGTGCCGAACCTGCGCGCTTTGATGAAGCAGAACTCAACGGTCGGCAGCGCCACCAGGGACCAGAAGTCGCGCCTTGCCTTCCTCTTTGTCTCCCGCAGCGTCGATAGCGTCAAGACATACGATGCACGCGTCTACAAGCGCGCGGACGCTTCCGCGCAGGTGCGCGCTACCGAAACGCAGGCAGGCGCCCAGTCGGACGACAACCCGGGTTCGGTGAATTCCGCGGTAGCGGCCGGAGGAACCGGCATCGCCAGCGTCGAGCAGTCTACGGCCACATCCGAGACGGGCGGTAGCGCAGTACGAAAGTCCAAGGAAACGACATGGCGGATCGCCCCAAGCGCCGACTTGAACCAGATATTCACCCAGGTCTTCTCCAAGGCGGGATTCCGGGTCCAGGAGGCGGCTCTCGTCCAAAGTGCCGCCGGAGGCAAATTCAAGCTGGAAGCGGTCGAAGAGGACTACAAGTCGGGGAACGACCTGAAGGCGGCCACATTGCAGACCATCGTCGATGGCATGCGGGTAGCGTCGGTCCCCTTGCTCGCATTGGGAACCCTCGATCTGGGTCTCGTCGACACCGATCCGCAGACCGGTCTCTATCGTGTCGTAGTCACGGTAAACGCGCGCTTGCTTGACCTCAACGAGGCGATTCCCGAAACCGTTGCGTCGGTGGGGCCCACGCAATATTCGGGCAAGGGCCCCACCGAAGACGAAGCGCGTACCAACGCCCTGAAGAGCGCCGCCAATAGCGCCGCGCGAGAGCTGGCTAGCCAGCTCACCAGCCAGGGAATTCATTAACCGCAGGTATATCGGGACAACGACATCATGAAAATCAAGACCGTGTGTTTTGCAGTCGCTCTTACCATTTCGCCGGCAATCGTGCTGGCGCAGTTTTCACTGCCAGGTCTTTCTTCAAAGGCGCCCGCAGGGGCGCCCGATCTTGGGGCGCAGCAGTCGCAAATCGTCGCGCTCTACGCGGCTGCAGATACGGATGTACTTACGGCCGACTCCATCATGGCCGATGCTCTGGGGTTGAAGGACGCTTCGGCACAGTTGAAAGCCGCCGCGGCCGCCATCGGGAATGGTGCAACCGAGGGCAATATGAAAGCTGCAGAGGCGGCTGAAAGCGCGTTCGCTGCGGCTCGACAGGATGCGATGAACAAGGACAGCGGCAAACTCGACGCCGCCTCCAAGGAAAAATTCGCCACAGCGTTCATCCCGCTGACGAAGGGAGTGGTCGAGTATGCCGCGATGAGCAAGCCGGTTTCGGATTTCGCCACGGGGCTCAAGAGCGCTCCATTGATGCAGCTTCCAAAGCTTCAGTCCGGTGCATACATTGCGACGCACCTTCCGACAAGCGTGAAGAATCTTCACGACACGCTGCAAAGCGCAGTTGCCTTCGCTAAAAGCAACGACATTCCCGTCCCGGCGGATGCAACGGGGGCCATGTAGGCGCTCGACGAAGAGGCCGCAGTGATGTCGAGCCGTATCTTGCCCCGATTCCTGGCAGCCATTTGCATGCTTGCCGGATTCGCCCTAAGCGAGGCGACCCCGGTGCCGGACGCTGGCAAGCTCGATTTCGTGAAGGTGACCGCCCGAGGCTTTGGCACTTCTGCTTCCGAGGCCGTGAGCGAAGCCATGAAACTGGCGATTCTCCAGGTAAACGGGGCGTCGGTCCGCGCTTCGACCGTGAGCGTCAGCTACGGCCTCGATGCGACGAACGGGCAGGATTCGGTCTCCATGCGTGCGGGAGCGTTCGCCGATGCGGTGCGCACGCATTCTGGCGGTTCCATTCGGAATTTCCGTATCTTGCGCCTGGAGGAGCCGACCAAGGTCGGCGGCCGATTCGTGGCCACGATTGAGGCGGAGATTGCCAAGTTCGTCCCTCCCCAGAGTTCGCAGAATCCCAAGCTCGTCATCGCCCCCGTTCGAGTGGACGCCACATCCGTTTCCATAGCGGACACAAGCGTAACGGGGGAGGAACTTTCCGATGCGCTTCACCAAAAGGTCGTTGATGCCCTGGTCAACACGGGACGATTTGCGGTGTTGGACCGGGAATTCTCGCCCGAGGTCCAGCAAGAGATCGATTTGATATCAAGCGGCAGCACGCCCAGCGAGGAAATCGCCAAACTGGGGCAGGCGAATAGCGCGGATCTTGTGCTCAGCATCCGTGTGGTGCATTTTGCCTACGAGAGGCATGCACGAGCGCTTCGTACCAGCGACAGGGAGATTGTGAGCTATTCGGGCGCTTGGGCGGTCAATCAGAAGCTCGTAAACGTGGCCACCCGCCAGCTGGTATTTTCCGGATCGTTACTTGGGGAAGCGCCGACAACTACTCCAAGCGTACTCAATCCGGCCGTGGAACCGAAGAGGGTCTTCGACAAAATGACCAATGACTTGGCCGCCCGGGTCGTAGGCGCGATCCTGATGCGAACCTTCCCGGTAACGGTCGTATCTCGGGACGAAACAGCCGTAATCCTGAGTCAAGGCGGGCAGACATTAAAACCAGGCGCGCGCTATGCGGTCGTTGCCATCGGCACCGAACAGCAGGATCGGCAAACGGGGAAGAGTCTCGGTTTGACCGAGGCACCCTACTGCGAGGTTGTTGTCGAGCGGGTTACGCCCAATCTTTCCTACGGGCACCTGGAAAAAATAGCGGGGCCGCGCGGAACATACATCCCCGTGAATCTTGAACTCAGGGAAGAGATAACAAGCGCCTCCACCCTGGCGCAGGATGTCCAATTGGCGCCGCCAACGGTCAAGCTGCCGCATTCGCCAAAATCGAACGATGACAAATGGTGACGTGGAGGGCCCGCTCGCTCAATGATGATCGATCGGAAAACCATGATTCACGCGTCTAAACCTGACTCGTCCGTTCGAATTCCCTTGTCGCGCGCCCGGAACTTCGTTACCACGTCATTACGAATCGCCCGTTGTGCACCCGCCCGCGAAAAAAGAAACCCGCAAGAAGTAGTCCTATCGGACTAGGTCCGCGATGGTGCCGACATGCCGGCCGCGCATCGTGCGCGGCTACGCTTGTCCGGCTGTTTGCGTCCAGCTCCTGCCGTTTCGGCGCTGTCCGAAACGCGCGTTCCAGCCTGCTGCCGCAGGCCGCGTTGGCAAGCAGCAGTCGACGAACCAAACCGCCGGGGAATCCGCACCATCATGAATCGCAATTCGATTGGCCGCACGCGCGCGGCCGTGGCCCGATTTGTCCTTTTTTCCGCGACCCTCTCGGGTTTGGCGCTGGCGGCCGCGCCGGCCATGGCCGGTCCGTTCACCGCGGGCAATATCGTCGCGTACCGGGTCTACAACAGCAGCACGGGCGGCATCTCGACCACCGCCGGCAATGCGGTCTACCTGGATGAATATGCGCCCGACGGCACGCTGGTGCAGTCGATCGCCATGCCCACGGCGTTCGGCAGTGCACCGCTCACCAATCCGCTGACCGCCAGCAGCACCGGCTCCGAAGGTCTGCTCAATCGCACGGTCGACGGTACCTGCCTGACGGTGCCCGGTTACGCGGCGACGCCGGGAACCACCTACACGAACAGCGGCGGATCCGCGGTCTTCAACACGCCGACCACCGGCAACGGCGCGTACCGCGTCGTGGGTTTCGTCGACAACAACGGCAACGTCGATACCTCGACCACGCTTGCCATCAAGGCGTTTGCCGGCAGCAACTTTCGCGGCGCCATCAGCGACAGTTGCGGGCATGTGTGGACCAGCGGCAATGGCACCGGCGCGAGCAACTACGGCATCTGGTACGCCAGCAAGGGCGCGCCCGGCGCGGCTACCCAGATCCTCACCACGGCGGTGAACTCGCAGGGCATGGCGATAGACGGCAGCGGCCAGCTCTATGCCTCGTTTTCCAGCGCGAATTTCGACGCCATCGGTACCGGCCTGCCCACCACCACCGGCCAGGCCGTGACGGCTGTCAGCGGCGTCATCAAGGACAACTACCGCGGCATCTCCTTCCTGACGCTGCAGTCGGCATCGGGGCCGAGCGATACGCTCTACCTGATCAACAACAACGCGACGCCACAGCAGCTCGACAAATATTCGCTGGTCGGCGGTGTGTGGACCGCCAAGGGGTACATCGACATGAGCGGCGTGGCCGGCACGCTGCAGGGCCTGGCCGCGGTCAAGCTGGGCGACGGCAATGTCGCGCTCTACATCACCAATGGCAAGTCGGGCATCATCTACAGGGCGATCGATGACACCGGGCCGACCGGCTCGCTGGTGTCGACCACCAGCTACACGAATTTCGCCACGGCCACGGGCGCCAGCGTCAACGCCGTCTTCTACGGCCTAGCGCTCGCGCCGGTGGCCGCGCTGCCGGCGGCTGCGCCCGGCGTGCCGACCAACCTCGCCGCGGCGTCGCTGGGAACGACGAGCTTCAGCGCCAGCTGGAGCGCGCCGGCTGGCGGCGCCGATGCCTATGTCATCGAGGTGTCGACCGACAGCGCCTTTGCCACGATCAACCAGACGATCCTGCAGTCGGCGGTGTCCACCGCCACGACCGCGGTACCGACCGCGGTCACCGTCAGCGGCCTGCCCGGTACCACCGGTGGAACCTTCTACTTCCGTGTGCGCGCGCTCAACGGCTACGGCGCGAGCGCCGATGCCCCATGGGGTGTCAACGTCAGCCAGGCCATCACCTTCGGTACCGCTCCGGTCATCACCGCCATCGGCGGCACGGGCGTGCTGAGCGCCACGGCAAGTTCCGGCCTGCCGGTGGTCTTTGCCAGCACCACTCCGACCGTGTGCACGGTGAGCGGCGCCACGGTCACCAGCGTGAGCGCGGGCATCTGCACGGTCACCGCCGACCAGGCCGGCAATACCGAGTACAACGCCGCGCCGGAAGTGACGCAGACCTTCGGCGTCGGTGGCTTGTTCCAGACCATCGTCTTCGGCACCGCGCCGGTGGTGGTGGTCGGTGGCACCGGTGCGCTCAGCGCGACGGCCAGCTCCGGACTGTCCGTCGTGTACGGCAGCACGACGCCGGCAGTCTGCACGGTGAGCGCAAGCACGGTAAGCGGCGTGACGGCCGGCACCTGCACCGTCACGGCCGACCAGGGCGGCAACGCCGCCTACCTGCCGGCTACCGAGGTCACCCAGGCGATCACGATCGGCCAGGGCGCGCAGACCATCGGTTTCGGCGCGGCACCCAGCGTTACCTTCGGTGGAACCGCCACCGTGACGGCGACGGCGACATCCGGACTGCCGGTCAGCTTCAGCAGCAGCACGCCGGCCGTGTGCACGATCAGCGGCGCCACGGTCACCGGCGTGTCGGTGGGCACTTGCACCATTGTGGCCAGCCAGGCGGGTAACGCCAACTACCTGGCGGCTACGGCCGTCTCGACCAGCTTCCCGGTCGGCCCGGCCATCCAGACCATCGGTTTCGTATCGGTGCCCAGCGTCGTCGTCGGCGGCAACGGATCGCTCGCGGCCAGCGCCAGTTCGGGGCTCACGCCGGTGACGTTCAGCAGCACGACCCCCGGCGTATGCAGCGTCAGTGGCAACACGGTCAGCGGAGTCGGTGCCGGAACCTGCACGATCGCCGCGACCCAGTCGGGCAACGCCAGCTATGCGGCGGCGACTGCCGAGGAATCGTTCGCCGTGAGCAATGCCATCACGGCTTTCACGCCCGGAAGTCTGGTGGTCAACACCTTCATCAACGTCAACAATGGCGGGGCCAACCTCGACAGCGCCGTGCCTGTCGTGCTGCAGCAGTTCCAGCTCGATCCGACGGGCGCCATCGCCAGCCAGACTGGCACGCTGACGCTGCCGCAGACGGCCAGCGGAGGGCAGGCGGCAATCTCGGGCGAATTCGGTTCGGCGTCCGAAGGCATGCTGGCGCAATCGGCCAACGGCCTGTATCTCACCCTCATGGGCTACGGCGTCAATGCCACCGACTTCAATGGGGGTGGTACCGCCGTCTACGGCACGAGCGCCCTAGGCCAGTCGACCAGTCTGCCGGCGGCGGCGCAAACCGGCACCGTGGTGACCACGGTGCCGCGGGTCGTGGCGCTGATCGGCGCCAACGCCAGCGTCGACACCAGCACCGCACTGGTGAATCTCTACGACCAGAACAATCCGCGCAGCGTGGCGACGCTCGACGGGACCGCGTTCTGGACCTCGGGGCAGGGATCGAGCACCAGCGATCCGTCGCAGGGCGTCGACTATGCGCTGCTGGGCGCGACCTCGGCCACACCCATCGACAACAGCACCGATACGCGCACGGTCGCGTTCGTCAATTCCGGCAGCGGCAACGCGCTCTGGGTCTCGCGCGATCGCAAGTCGACGGCGACCAACATCAGCCTGCTGGCAACGGCAGGCGGCGCCGTCCCGACCTCGTCGGTCGGGCTGGTGACGACGCCCGAGGTGCTGCCGGTGAGTTCGCTGTCGACCAACCCCAACGCGTCCATCACTCTCAGCGCCGCCACGGTCAACGGCGTGAACAACGCGCGCCTGGGCAATTTCGTCTACCTGAGCCCCGAGCAGTTCTTCCTGGCCAGCCCGACGGTGCTCTATGTCACCGACAGCGGCCAGCCCAAGAGCGGCAGCGCCAACGCCGGCGCGCTCGGCGAGGGTGGCCTGCAGAAGTGGATCCTCGTCAACGGTACGTGGACGCTGGCCTACGACCTCGTCAATGGGCTCAATCTGGTCAACAACGCCACCGCCAACGCCGCCACGCCAACGGCGCCCGGCGTGACCGGGCTGCTGGGCCTGACCGGCCGGGTCGTGGGCACGCAGGTGCAGCTGTTTGCCAGCAGCTACGGGCTCAACGAACTTTCGCAGAGCTACCTGTACGCCATCACGGACGACATCAATGCCACGACGATCACCCAGGCCGCTGCCGAGCAGTTCACCGTGCTGTTCACCGATCCGAGCGGGCAGACGTCGATCCGTGGCATTGCCTTCGCCCCGGGCCTGCAGCAGCAGATCGCCTTTGCGGCGGCGCCGGCCATCAGCGTGACCGGAGTGGCGACGGTGGCGGCCACCGGGGGCGCATCCGGCAACCCGGTGGTCCTGACCAGCCTGACCAGCGGCGTGTGCACTATCAGCGGCGCCACGGTCATGGGCGTGGCCGCCGGTACGTGCACGATCGCGGCCAACCAGGCTGGCAACGCCAGCTACTCGCCCGCGACGCAGGCGACCCTGTCGTTCCCGGTGGCGCTGCTGGCCCAGACCATCGTGTTCAATGCGCTGCCGGACCAGCAACTCGGTGCAGCGCCCAGCACGCTGAGTGCCACGGCCGATTCCGGCCTGCCGGTTTCCTTCAGTTCGAGCACACCGGGCATCTGTGCGGTCAACGGCACGACCTTGAGCCTGGTTTCGGCGGGCATTTGCACCATCACCGCCAGCCAGCCGGGCGACGGTGTCACCTATGCGGCGGCAGTTCCGGTGACGCAGGGCTTCACGGTCGCGCCGGCCTCGACCGGCGGCTCGGGGGGCAACCCCGGCAGCACCGATGGCGACGTGCCGCTTCCGGACTGGGCCTACGTGCTGCTGGCGGCCTGCCTGATCGGTGCGCTGTCGCGCGCGCGCGGCGCGCGCGGCAGCCCCGCCTGACGCTGTGCGGCGGGCCCGGCGGTGGCGCGTGCCGCCGCCGGGCGCGAAGGCCGGATCTCAGGAAGCCTTGATCAGCGTGGCCACGGAAAAGTGCGGCCAGTGGATGCCGGCGAAATCGAGGATCACGCGCTGGACGTACTGCAGCTGCATGAAATGCCGGTTCGCGATCTTCGGGTGCGTCACCTTCTCGATCCAGAAGATGGCATCCATCTGCGTGGTGTTGGCGTTGCGCGTGACGAACGGGATGTTCACGATGCCCTGCACCGTGGGCGAGGTCGTCAGCGGGCTGGGAAAGCTCGTCGTGATGGCGATGACGGAAGTCTGCTGGATTGTCTGGCCCTTGATCTGCGCGCGCAGCACCTCGGTGGGGTCGCGGATCGTCTTGGCCGCGACCAGTCCCTTGGGCAGGCATTCGCCGGGAAGCGGGTCGTTGAGGTACGGCTGCAGATAGGTCGGGTCCGTGATCACCGGGTGCGTGACATCGTTGAGCGGCGGTATCGGGTTGGGGATCGGGATCGGGAAGGCGTCGACCGGATCGATCACCGGGCCGCCGGCCAGGGACTTGAAGAACGAGCTCTGCGCGACCAGCGAGTCGCCGTGGGGAATCGAGGCCTGCCGCACGTAGGTCTCCGAGGTGTTGGCCGCCGTCGGCGGCACGTGGACCCACAATCCGGGCTCCTTGTGTATGCCGGAACCGTCCTCGCAGTCGGATACCGACTGCAGGTAGTGCAAGCCGTGCAGCAATACGGTGGGTTCGATTTCCCCGCGGTTGGGGATGTCGCCGCCGATCGCCGTGAACTCCAGCGTCTCGTGGGTGGCGTTGAGTTCCAGGAAGAACGTCGGGTTGGTGGCGACCCCCTGGCGGGCCGGACGCGCGATCAGGTTGAATCCCTTGCCCTCCCAGCGGCCCGGCAGGTCGAGCAGCAGTCCCAGGTCGATGCTCAGGCTGGCGGTCGATCCACCGGCCCGGAAGATGTCGTCGATATTGCCCATTTGCTTGTACTCCTTCAAAGTGGAGTGCAGCCGGCGCTGGCTGCAGTGACCGCCGGACCTATAGCGGTGCCGGCCCCGGAATGGGAGTCGATTGCGCTAGCCGCATGCTCCCTGGCTGCAATACGCATTGGCTGCTGCCGCCAGGACACGCCGCTGCAGGGCCCTGGCCCGCCGCCATCCAATGCCAGCCCCGGTTGCAGCCGGGCGCCCGGGAGGACGATGACTTTCCGCGTGATTTTCTTTCCGGTGCGAATCGCGTAAATACGCAATCTGCCGCTTGAAGCGGACAACGAACGCGATCGCGCCGGCGGACTAGAGCCCCATGGCTGACCTCACCGAGTATTTTTCCGCCTATCAGGCCGGGGACCGCGACGCCCTGGACCGGATCTTTGCCGTCCTGTACCCGGACCTCACCCGCCTGGCGCGCGCCCGGCTGCGCGATGGCCGGCGCATGACCCTGGTCGATACTTCCGGCCTGGTGCACGAATGCTATGAGCGTTTCCTGCGTGCCGGCCAGGTGCAGGTGGAGAACCGCGCGCACTTCTTCGCCTACTCGGCGCGGGTCATGCGCTCCATCATCGTCGACTGCGCGCGCCGCCGCAGCGCCGAGCAGCGCGGCGGCAATGTCGCGCGGGTGACGCTCGACACCAATGTCGCCGAGAACGCCGTTGCCGTGGAGGACAAGGTGCTGGAGATCGCCGAGGCCGTGGAGGAACTGGCGCGGCTGGACGAGCGCCTGGCCAGCGTCGTCGAGATGCGCTTTTTCGCGGGGTTCTCCGAGGCCGAGATCGCCACGGTGCTGGGGGTGACCGAGCGCACCGTGCGGCGCGATTTCGAAAAGGCCCGCATGCTGCTCGCCGCGTCGTTGCGCCCGTGAATACGTCCAGGCCCGTTGGCGCAGGCGCGGCACGCGTGGCCCGCGCCGCTGCCACAGCGCCATCCGCGGTGGGGTCCTGAGGTGCGGATAGATCCGGCGCAGTGGCCCGCGTTTTCGCGGCTGATGGACCAGATGCTGGACCTACCGGCAGCCGAGCGCGCGCAATGGGTGCGCGGCCTCACCGGGGCCGAGGCGCAGCTGGCGCCGCAACTGCTCACCTTGCTCCAGACGTCCGGAGACACCACCCGCACCGCGTGGATGGACACCCTGCCCAAGATGGACGAGGCGGCGCTCTACACGCTGGTGCAGTCCGGCGTCGGTTACGAGGACGTCGGCGACGAGGTCGGGCCTTATCGGCTGGTGCGCCTGATCGCGCGTGGCGGGATGGGCAGCGTGTGGTATGCCGAGCGCAGCGACCGGCTCGTGCGCCGCGGCGTCGCCCTGAAACTGCCGCTGGGCAACAGCCGGCAGCTGGCGGCACGTTTCGAACGCGAGCGCGAGATCGTCGCGGGCCTGGTGCATCCGCACATCGCCCGCCTGTACGACGCCGGTGTCGCCGAGTCGGGCCAGGCCTACCTGGCACTCGAATATGTCGAGGGCCAGAGCCTCGATGTCTACTGCGACCGACGGCTGCTGGGACTGCGCGCCCGCATCGCGCTCTTTGCGCAGGTGCTGAGCGCCGTGCAATACGCCCACAGCCGACTGGTGATCCACCGCGACATCAAGCCGTCCAACATCCTCGTCACCAATGACGGCGAAGTGCGCCTGCTCGACTTCGGCGTCGCCAAGCTGCTCGATACCGAGACGCCGGAACACTCGGAACTCACGCAACTGGGCGACGCCGGCATGACGCTCGCCTATGCCTCGCCCGAGCAGGTTGCCGGTCGGCCCGTCACCACCGCAACCGACGTCTATTCGCTGGGCGTGGTCCTCTACGAATTGCTGGTCGGCACGCGGCCCTACCGTGCCCGGCGCGATTCGCGCGGCGCGCTGGAGGACGCGATCCTCCAGGCCGACATCCCGCTGGGCAGCGCGCTGGTGGCGACCCAGGAGGATGCCGAGGAAGCGGCCGCGGCGCGCGGCAGTACCCTCAAGAAGCTGCGCAGGGATCTGCAGGGTGATCTCGATGCCATCCTGCTCAAGGCACTGAGCCGCAAGCCCCAGGACCGCTACGAGACGGCGGCCAGCTTCGCCGACGACCTGGAACGCTATCGCAACGGCCACGCGGTGCGGGCACACCGGCGCTCGCGCTGGTATCAATTGCAGAAATTCGTCGGCCGTAATCGGGTCGCGGTGGGCGCCACCCTGGCCGCGATGTTCGCGCTTGCCACCGCGACGGGAGTCGCGCTCTTCCAGGCGCGCGAAGCGCAACGCCAGGCCGAACTGGTCACGCTCGAGAGGGACCGCGCCTTGGCGGCGGTCGCGCACCGGGAGGCCGTCGACGAATTCATGTCCGACCTGCTTCTGGAGGCGGGCGCCACGGGGAAGCCGGTCTCCATCGCAAGCCTGATAGCCCGTGCCGATACCCTGTCCGCGAGCGAATTCGAAGGCAATCCCGAGGCCCGGGCCGCGGTACTCAAGACGGTTGCGGAATTCAAGCTCGAGTTCGATGGCCCGGAGAAGTCCTTGCCCGATTTCCGGCGCGCGGGCGAGCTGCTCGCGGGCTCGCGCGACGCTGGTCTGCGCACCAGCGTAGCCTGCAGCGAGGCCCTTTTGCGCGGTGCACTCGGCGAGACGATCGTGGCCCGGCGGACACTGCAGACGCTTGCCGCCGACGAAAGCGTGCCGATGTATACCCGCAGCGACTGCTATGGCGACCTGGCGCAGCTGGCGCTGTTCCAGTACGACAGCGCTGGCGCAGGCGACGCGGCGGAGCGGGCGCTGCGGCTGTGGGATGCATCGACGTGGCGTTCGCCCTTGCGCCGGTTGGAGTTGCTTACCTACCAGGCCGAAGCGCAGATATTGAGCGGCCAACCCGGCAAGGCCGATGCAATCTACGCATCGATCACGGAAGACCTGAAGAAGATGGGTCGTGATAGGGGAACCCTGGCGTACGGCATCAGAAATCATCGTATCGATGCGGCGATTTCCTCGGGAGACCTGCATTCGGCGATGGCTTTCATCGACGAATCGCTGGCGATCCTGCGCCAGGACGTGCCGGACCGACCGCCGCCGATGCTGACGCTGTTCGAACGCAGCTTTGTGCTTGCCCGCCTGGGGAATGACCGTGAAGCACTAGCGGGGTTCGATGCGCTTACCGGGGCCGGCGCAGGCCAGGATCGTCGGGTCGCCTACCTGGCGTGGCTGGACGCGGCGGTCGTGCGCAGCCGCATGGGACAGGCGGATCGTGCCGAAGTCGACTACCGGCAAGCCATCCAGCTCGCCAGCGTCGGGCGAGCCGATTTCGGGCCCTCGGACGAACTGGCACGGTACATCGCGCGTGCGCGGCTGGACCTGCGCAAGCACTTGCCCGGCAAGGTGCGTGTGGACATGGCGGCCGCCCTCAAGGCCGATACCGCCGAGGATCTTGCGCGCGCCATGATCCTCATCCTGAAGGCGAACGCCGAGCTCGAGACGGGGGCTCTGGGCGAGGCCGCCGCAGACGCCCGTGATGGGCTGTCATTGAGCCAGAAGTTGCGCGGCGACAAGCCGTACTCCGCGTGGGTGGGCCTGGCTTCGTCGACGGTTGCCCAGGTCGCTTATGCGCGTGGCGATCTGTCCTTTGCGCGCAAGGCCTATGAAACGGCAGTAGACCAGCTCGGACGAACGGTCGACGCCACCCATCCCGACCTCAGGCAGGCGCGGGCCCGGTTACAGGAACTCAGAGGCAAGGGTGCGTGACGGGCGGAGACATTCGGTCGCCCGAACGCCGATCGCAGCGGGCCAATTCGGATCGATGTCCGCTATCAGCGCGCGTTTGCGTATTTTGCAATGGCAGGAACGAAAGTCCAATCGCACCCGAACCAAACCGCTGCAATCCTTAACCACCGGAGGAAGAAATGGCCACGAACCCGTACGTAGACCGCATCGCCCAGGCAGCAGATATCACGGAGAGCCAGGCATCCCTGGCACTGACGGCGGCCTTTCAGGGCTTGATCAACACGATCGTGGGAAATTCGGCTAGCACCATAAGCATTGCCTCGGCGTCGACCTCCGGTTCCGGAGTCCAGACGAACATCATGATCAACAACCCGCCGCACCCCGGCACAACGACCTCCAGCGCCAGCACCCTGGTTGCCTATATCGCAAGCCAGGCGGGCATAGGCAGCGCGGCGGCGGCTACGGCGCTTTCCGTGGTGATCGAGGAAATCGACGAGGTCGGCAGCGCCGCCCTGGACTAGCAGGTACCGCTGGCCGCCCGCGGTCCGGGACGCAAGGCAGGCCCGGCATGGCCGCCGGGCGGCCGCAGCGCGCCTAGCGACTCGGAATCGGCATGCATTCCATGATCTCCACGGCCTCGCCGGGGAAGATCGTGAAATGCGGATGCTTGAGAAACAGCTCGGCCGCCGCCTGGTAGCTTTCCGCCCGCACCACCGTGTAGGCGCCGATGTTGTTGGTGACGTCGGTGATGCCCGCCGGGCCGATGCGCTTGGTCTTGCCCACTGGCGCACCCATGTCGACGATCGCCGCCTTGTGCTCGTCCGCCCACTGGTGCCAGGCCGCTCCGGCAATCCTACGCCGGTCGGTCATCGCCGCCAAAGCAGCACCGCGCCGCCATCGGGGTCTTGCCCGGGGGCGGGCGGGAGCGCAAATATTCCCTCGCGGCCGGTTTTTTAACTATACTATCGTTCAATAAGACCGGATTGCCGGCCCGGTCCCGTGCCAACCTGCGGACGAAGCCACCATGACCTACTCCACCCAGAAACCCAATACGTATGCATTGCGGGCGACCTGCCCGGCCACCACCGGCATCATCGCCGCGGTCACCGGCCACCTGGCCGGGCGGGGCTACTACATCAGCGAGCTGGCGCAGTACGACGACGAGGAGACGCGGCGCTTCTTCATGCGCTGCACGTTCCAGGTCAACGGCGAAGCCGGCGACGACCTGGCGATACTGGGGCCGTATTTCGCGTCGGTGAGCGATCGCTTCGGCATGGAATGGAGCCTGCACCGCACCGACCGGCCCAAGCGGGTGCTGCTGATGGTCTCCAAGCTCGACCACTGCCTGCGCGACCTGCTCTATCGCTGGGATTCGGGCGAGATGATCATGGACATCGCCGCCATCGTTTCCAATCATCCGGACCTGGAACCCATGGCAAGCCGCCACGGCATCGCCTTCCACCACCTCCCGGTCACGAAGGACACCAAGGACGTCCAGGAGCGCGCCCTGCGGACGCTGATCGCCGAGCAGAACGTGGAATTGGTCGTGCTGGCGCGCTACATGCAGATCCTCAGCGACGAGTTCTCGCGCGACCTGTTCGGCCGCTGCATCAATATCCACCACTCCTTCCTGCCCAGCTTCAAGGGCGGTTCGCCCTATGCGCAGGCGCACGGCCGCGGCGTCAAGCTGATGGGCGCCACGGCCCACTACGTGACGGGCGACCTCGACGAGGGTCCCATCATCGAGCAGGACGTGCGGCGCATCGACCATCGCTATTCGGTGCACGAGATGCAGGCCATGGGCCGCGACGTCGAGAGCCAGGTGCTGACCCGTGCCGTGCGGCTGCACCTGGAGGACCGCATCTTCATCGACGGCAACAAGACCGTGGTCTTCGCCTGATACCGGCGCCTCTCGGGACGCGCGCGACCGGGGGAGCCGGCGCGCGTTCGCCGTGCGATACTGCGCCGCTCCAGGCAACACCCCGGGATCTGCAGCGGTGCTCACCGTCCATCACCTCGAAAACTCGCGCTCGCAGCGCATCCTCTGGCTGCTCGAGGAACTGGAGCTCGACTACGAGATCCGCCGCTACCGGCGCGATCCGCTGACCAAGCTGGCGCCGCCCGAGCTGCGCGCGGTCCATCCGCTGGGAAAATCGCCGGTGCTCACCGATGGCGACACCACCGTGGCCGAGTCCGGTGCCATCCTCGAATACGTCCTGGAGCGCTACGGCAAAGGGCGCCTCGTGCCCGAAGCGGGAACGCCCGAGCGCCTGCGCTACACCTACTGGCTGCACTTTGCCGAGGGCTCGGCCATGCCGCCGCTCTTGATGAAGCTGGTATTCGACAAGATCGAATCGGCGCCGATGCCGTTCTTCATCAAGCCGGTGGCCCGCGCGATCTCCCGCAACGTCAAGGGCCTGCTGATCGAGCCCAACCTGCAGCGCCACCTCGACTACATGGAGGCGGAGCTGGCCGCTGCCGAGTGGTTCGCGGGCGCACAGTTCACGGCTGCCGACATCCAGATGAGCTTCCCCCTCGAGGCCTCGCGCAGCCGCGCCGGGCTCGACGCCTCGCGGCCCGGGCTGATGCGCTTTCTCGAACGCATCCACGCCCGGCCGGCGTACCGGCGGGCGCTGGAGAAGGGCGGACCCTTCAGCCTGGCATTCTGAGCGGCGGCGGCCCTAGCGCAGCGAGAAGACGTAGTACTTGCGCACCGTCTCGAGCACTTCCCAGGTGCCCTTGAGGCCCGGCTCGACGACGAAGACGTCGCCGGCCTTGAGCTCCACCGGCTTGCCGCCCTGCGGGGTGATGATGCAGCGGCCTTCCAGGAAGTGGCAGTATTCCCAGTCCTGGTAATCGATGTCCCAGACGCCGGGCGTGGACTGCCACACGCCCATCAGCAGCTTGCCGTCGGCCGAGGCGTAGCCGTTCATCGTTATGGTGTGCGGGTCGCCCGAGCGGACGGTGCCCGGCCAGGGCGAGTCGACCTCGATCTTGGCCTTGGCCTCGCGATGCAGGAACAGGTTCTTTTGCGTATCCACGGATCTTCCTTGTTGGTGCGTTCGTTGCGGTGCGGGAGCGGGTTCAGATCCTGCGCATCGAATCGACATACCAGTCGATGTAGCGTGCCCCGTCCTCTTCCATGGGCGTGTAGGGCCCGGGCTCGAAGAAGGCGGAGTTCACGCCTGCCTGGTTGTACTCGATGATCTTCTTGTCCTCGGCGCTGGTGTAGTCCCACATCCAGATCAGGTCCTCGACCTTGTAGTCGCGGCCTTCCTGCGCATCGCCGGCGACCAGCCAGATCAGCTCGAAGGCGGTCTTGTCGACGGTCTGCGGAATGGTGCGGTAGATCAGGCCGTAGTCCGGATAGGCGACGAAATTCGACGTGGGCCCGACGTCTATGAACGAGAAGCCGCAGTCGTAGTCCTTGCCCTTGAAGTCGCCCATCAGCGGGGCAACGGCCTTGCCGTCGCGGCTGCCGGTCTGGAAGCCGTCGACCATGGCCGAACGGAAGCAGTCGGCGCTCTCCTGGCCCGGCTCGTTGCGATACCAGTAGTGGTCCAGGTCGACCAGGTCGATGCCGAGCGTGGCGTCGCGCTCGGCCATGGCCTGGTCGGGTGCCACGCGCTGCGCCTGGGGGCGGGCGAAGATATGGCGGCGCGAGTATTCCTGGTGCGCCGGGCCGCAGTGGTAGCACTCCTGGTAGTTCTCGGTGACCAGCTTCCAGTTGGCGGCGATCTGGTAGCTCCGGTGCGCGGCCACCTTGGCGGTCTCCCAGCCGTAGATGCGCGCCGAGCGGGCGAAGCTGTCCTCGACATGCTTGAAGCCCAGCGGTTCGGCCGCCCAGGTGATGAAGATGATGCCGGCGCTGATGCGCACCGGCATCGTCTTGAGCCCGTAGGCACTCTTGTCGAAATCGTCGGGGGTGAGGCGGGCGCGCTGCAGGCCGCCGTCGACGCCGTAAGTCCAGGCGTGATAAGGGCAGACGAAGACCCCGCCCTTGGCGCTGCCGTGCTGCTCGGTGCAGACGCGCGAGCCGCGATGGCGGCAGACGTTGAGCAGTGCCCGGATCTCGTTGTCCTCGCCGCGCGTGATGATGATCGACTCGCCGCCCAGTTCCACGGTGAAGTAGTCGTTGGGCCTGGGGATCATGCTGACGTGGCCCACGCAATGCCAGTGGCCCATCACGAAATGGCGCAAATCCAGATCGAAGATCGCCGGGTCCTTGTAGAAGGCGCGCGGCAGCGCGTGGTTGGGCTTGACTTGCGCCAATGCCGCCTGCAGCACGTTGCGCGCCGCCGCCTCGCCGTCGTTGAATCGGATCGTGTGCCTGTCGTTCATGGGCCGCTCCTTGCCGCCGGGTTCACTGGTTCAAAGTTTCATTGCTACATCGGTTCATCGGGAATCGG